>Ga0065711_1043556_pt1 | contig 14658 bp, 8 predicted proteins | sample Hoacrofraction12_FD_59098 | JGI IMG/M metagenome (GOLD analysis project Ga0065711, IMG submission 59098) | Hoatzin crop microbial communities from Cojedes, Venezuela - Epithelial fraction 12 v2 (version 2) | ecosystem: Host-associated > Birds > Digestive system > Esophagus > Crop | place... | reverse complement strand
AGTCCCCGTCGCTGGAGGTTTTCAAGATGCGATGGGACAGGGTGCTCGATAATCTCACCCAGGCTCCCCTTCCCACAAAGGGCTGGACCAGACGATCTGCCGAGGTCCCTTCCAGCCTGGGCTGTTCTGTCATTCTGTGATGAGACAGAGTTAACACAAACCTGTAAATTGCTAGAGCAGGTATCTCTTTCTTTGTATAATGACTAAGGATTTATAAATTTAGAACTTGCACATGCTCTTATTTCAGTGCCCTCTTGTGAAGAATACCAGACACTGAAAGTGTCTAGACATCACTGTGTAATTTCATGTATGTCTGCCACTTGCATAGAAATTTTCCACAAACACAATATACCATTGATTCTGAACTCTGACCCATAGTGCACAAAGACTAATCTATAACTACAAAACTTGGTACACACATAGATTTAACACAATGCTTATTGTATTAGTGTCTGATCTCTTCATACATGGACCCATTTTTGCACTCCTAGTTTAAGGTCAAAATGACTCTCTAAATGAGTAAAATAAATATCCAAATACTGATTCTATCCGTGCTTTTGAAATCCACTTGGTACTCCATTTAGCTTTATTGCTGAAATTCAGTTGTTGGAAGATAGGGAGTTGAAAAAATTGACTCTTTTGGCCCTTTTTTGCCCCTTCCTCAAAAATGTACTTTATGTTTCTTTTTATTTAAAACACAAATTCTAAAAACGGAGTCATATACTCTGTCAGGCCCTGCTGGCACCAACAGGGCTCACCAGCCTCCCCCAGTGCCTCCCCCAGGGCCTCCCCCACACTGCCCCAGGCCCAGGCCTCAGGTCAGCCCCGGGACTGTCCGGGCCCTGCCCCGGCAGCACCGCCGCAGGGCCGGCGTCCTGCTCCCCTCAGCCGCGGGCTGATGTCCCGGCCGGGCTGACGTCCCTGCCCACCCCAGTCCTCGTGCCCGGAACGGGGCTGCCTGGCCTCTGGCAGCGGTGGTGCGGCAGGCCCCGCTGCCGCCGGGTGCCCGGGGAGCTTCTGTCCCTGCCCGCACCCTGAGGCGTTCTCCCTGTGTGTTGTCCCCGTCAAATAAATACAAATAAATTCAGCATACGTGAATTAATTTTCATTCTCTTTCCTAAGGAAAAGAGGGAGATCTGAAGCTGGAGTAATTCAAACGCTGTAGAGGGATTCTTAGAAAGCAAATCCATGGCATTTTGTTGGGCCTGTGGTGGAAGCAAATTGCGGCTCTGTGTTGACGACCGTTCTGTATCATGTCACTAACGACGCCCAGCTCCTGGCCGTGCCCTGCGGTGCGACGCAGGGCCTTTCAGGTCCCTGGCTCTGTGCCGGGGGTGCCTTCCCTCCGCGCCTCGGGCCGGCCGCGGCCACCACAGCCTGCCCACCCTTCCGCTCGGTTCCGTTCAGTTCCGTTTGGTTCGGTTTTCGGTGGCGCACACCCTGTCACCACAAATAACGCCGCACTGCATCCACGCCCCAAGGAGACAAAGTTCAGCCACAAAGGTGAGAATGCAACAGTTCTCAGAATTATTTTTTTAAAAGGTGTATTTGTTTACACAGTGCAGGTAGGCGGAAGGAAAAGGAAACATACATTCCAGACCACACTGCAAACAAAGGCAAAAGTTCATCATCAGGCCACAAACACACACACGCGCGCACATACAACCACCTTGCTTTCTAAAAGTTTTTTTAGGAAGCCGCAAAATAAATTATTCAGAAAAAACACATTATTCCTGGTTTTAAATACAGTTTTATCCTGTACATAAAATTTCCCTATAATCCCCGCTACAAGACTTCTGTAATTTCTTTAACCATTCAAAATGACATTCTCTATCAGATTTATTTTTTGGAAGACACAGTTTCTGAGAAAGAACAGAAAGTACTGTCTGTCTGCCCAGCCGCCCTCCCCCACCCCCAGGTTTATAACCTGTCTGCTGAGGAGCTCTGGTCACGCAGGGCTTAGAGAAGGAATCTACCATTTTTTGCAAGCAGTGGCAATTCATCAGCATTCAGAAGCAGCCACAAACAGCATATGATCAGTGAAGACTTCTTAAAGATGAAAGTTAGACCTGTGTAACTAGCTAACTTTTCAGACCTGATGAGTATCTCAATAAAGCGTGTCTTCAAGTCTTGGGCCAAGCAACACTTCTCCCTTTGCATTTCTAGAGCCAGGAACCGAAGCTGAATGCTGGGGGTCTGTCCCACGCTGTCAGATGCTCTCCCTGCATAAGCCAGCCAAAGACAAGTGGTCAAAATGGAACCCACTACTTGGAAAACAACATGACAGAAGCCAGAGAGAAAACAAGCTGAAGAGGGTTGGATAGGGATATGCAGACTTTGGAAGCAGACATCAATCAGAGATGCAAAGGAGTTCCTTTATGAGTTTATAAGGTAGGTAAGCAGCAGCAGAGAAGGCAAAAGTCTACATACGAAGAGAGAGACAGCTGTTTAGAGGCATGCATAAAAGGGGAATGAATAAAACTGGAAGCCTGAATGAGTAGGATTAGATGAAAGCAAAAGGAGATTATAGAGCAGAGGGGTCCCTGCAAAAAAAGAACTTGGTATTTCTGTGCCCTTTGTCTTTACATTTTTCTATCCCCTGTAAACAGCATGAAAACTGATAGCAAAAAATACACTGCACCTCTTTAAAGTGCTGTTCCTTGTGCAGAATAACATACTAATCCTGGGACAACATAAACTGTCAATACTAATGTTAGGTTTGTGCCGTGCATCTAACGGGCAAAAGATTGTGGCACAACTGTTCCACCTGATGGATTTTTGGTTTCGTAGGTGTAGGTTTTCAAAACTAGCTGCATGAAAGTAGCTCAGGATAACCCCAATTAAAAGAGCACTGTCTGCAAAGTACTTACAAATCATGAACAAAGGAGAACTTCTGCAATCTGAATTCAGTATCCTACACTCTCCATGTCACAATGCAAACTGCATTCCAGCTCATTTTTTCTCCAAAACCTTTATTCATTCAGTGAACAGAATTGATGATGGTCAGAGTGCTAAACAGAGTTGTGCTCTTAGGGAGGCTACTGCCGACACAATCTCTCTTTCAGGTAACACAGAAGTGGGAACGGGATGAAGAAGCAGTATGGAGGACTCCTTCTCCAGTCTTGGCCTCATCCCCTTCTATTTCCAGTTACCCTATTCCAGTCACTCTTCTGAACTGTTCTTTCTTTCCTCTTTCCAGTTCTGCTCTCTGTCAGCAGCCAATTCCTTCTTCAGGAATTCCATTAAGGCATGACAGAGCCCTTCTCGAGTCTCGTACGTCAGTGAGGGTGAGATGCCATTTAGATGGTGAAGGCGTAACTCCAAAAGAAAGGATGTTTTGCCCCATCCCTGGAAACATTCTCATGTCACTCCCTCTGGTTCTTTTTGCTCATGTGACGGGAAATACAGAGCCTCTGGTAGCACACACTGAGAGCTAGAGCATGAGGTACTTATTGCAATGGTTAAAATTTTTCAGTGGTTCCTCTCCTCTCCTCTCCCCTCCCTGCTTCTCTAGGAACCTAAAGCATGAGCAGTAGATACTGATTTTTCAAAGTTTCACCCCTCAGAGATGATGAACCTTTCCTAAAGCGCATTACATTGATTAGAATGCCTTTGTCTAGTGACTACATGTAGAGATTTTATATGCAGCATCAATTTAAAATGTTTTTTAGTCTGTCAGCCTGTCAAATATGAGGTATATGTGAACATTTGCTTTCTTTCAAGTAAGTTTTTGATACTTGTATGTACTTGTACGTATTTTGTTTGTTCACATATTTCAGCAGATGTTCATTTAATCACAAGTTACAGTAGTACTGAGATAAAAAACCTAAACTATTAAGTTCTGTGTAATGTGAAGTGGCAATAGCAATGTAGTATTTACTTCTCTAGCTCCTAGTAAGATCTGTTCTCAAGGTTAATGTTTTACCAGCTGGGTTAATTCTGTTAACTCCCCTTCCAAAACCATGACGAAGTCTGGGGAGGAAAGGAGGAAAAGGCCATTTTGAAAAAGAGTCCCTTTAAACTTAAAGAAATAATTCCACTTCGGTTCTCAGTTTTTATACAGTTAAAATTCCTTCCATACCACAAATCCCATGAAATGCCAACTTCTCTTTTGAGGCTACTATCTCTTTCTTTTCGTGAAATCACAGTCATTACGTTATTTGCTATTATTCAGAAATCTTAGGTCTGAATTTCTCTAAAATCTTCAGAAATTATTATAACTCTGGTCCTGTTGCTGGGCACCACAGAAAAGAGCCTGGCTCCATCTTCTTTGCATCCTCCCTTCAGGTGTTTATATGCATTGATGAGATCCCCCCTGATCCTTCTCTTCTCCAGGCTGAACAGAGCAAGTTCTCTCAGTCTCTCCTCACAGGAGAGATGCTCCAGTCCCATCACGATCTTAGTGGCCCTTCGGTGGACCCTCTCCAGTATCTGCATATCTGTCTTTTACTGTGGAGCCCAGAACTGGATGCAGCACTCTAGGTGTGACCTCACCAGTGCTGAGGGGAAGGATCTCCTCCCTCAGCCTGCTGGCAACACTCCTCCTAATGCAGCCCAGGGTACTATCTGCCTTCTTTGCTGCAAGGGCAAATTGTGTGAATACCACTGAATTCATTTCTTGAATGAAACCATTCTAGACTCTTCACGGGTCCTGAAGAAGTTGATTGACATAGTTCTGAGAGAACCTCAGTCTGTTTTAATAGCTACTAATCTCCATTTTAAAAAAACTGAGCATTACACAGTCTAATGACTATATTAATATTGTAAGATACTAGTACATATATAACATACAGTCTCCTGACACACCTGTCAGGGCAGGATGTTTACAGATTGTGAGCTAAAAGCAGCACACAGTAAGGACAATTTTTTTGAAAGTGTTTTGATGCTGAATAACCACTGAAATCCTTGCAAAGTAGATGCCAGAAGACCTTTAAAAACTTAGCTGTAAGTTACCTGCTTTAAAAGTCACTTAAAGTCACCAGTAAAATGGAATATAGATTCCAAACCTTTTAAAACTCTGATTAACAACACAGCAACCGGCTTAGCTTCACTATCATAGGAGAAAAAACCCTTCTTCTCTCCCTCTGTAACCCACCTGCTGGCAATTGTTCACAAAAAGCTTCCAACATGACATTTCATTGAGAAATTTCAATGAGAACTGACCTAGCGTTAGATAAACAAGTAGAAAGTAATGATATACATTCATAATGGCTTTACAAAGTTCATGAAATATTGCAGCTAGAAATACGTGTTCTTCATATAAACACCCAAGAAGATGAAGATGCATAAACTGTAGATACAATAAATTACCAATCTGCTATTCTTTAACAAATAACCAGTTTTAAGATTTTTGCTGATCAAGGTTCTTTTCCACCCAGTTACAATTTTGTAATAGAATCATAATTAATGCAATAGTAACAACTTTCTTAGACTCCACACTGCATGTCTGTCCTTCATGGGCTTCCCGAGGGCACAGATTCTTCTGAACTAAAGCATGCTTTGAAATAATTAGAAATACATAGCTGATTTATTTTCTAGCTTACCATTCAGCCCCAAGAAAACTTCTACATCTCCCCCCGCCCCGCCCACAAATTGTGACTTCCTTAATTTTACCGAAGTTGGACAGCAACTGCTAAACATTCCTATTTGAAGACTTGAGAGAGGTATTGCCTGATGTACCAGCCATTTATTCTCGAGGTTTGATCTCATCTTTCTCGGTGGTTCATAAACAGAGTTTATTTGGGACATAGTGGATAAATTCAGTAAAGGTCTCTGAATGCAAAAGTATTCAGAGGAGAAGGAAAGCCTCTTCCTACCCATCAGTACAGCAACCCCAGAGCAAATTCCTGGTTTATAGTAGTGGTTGAAACTGCTCCAGTTATAAAACAAATTTAAACAGCAAGACTGTATGGCACAATCTGAACAAGGCATGAGAAAAGTCTAGGGAAAAAATGCAAAAATGATGTTTATGATATTTTTCCGTACTTTGTTCAGATTTCACAACAGAAAAAGCTGAACAAAGATTAGTTAATATTTGATCATGAATAATAAAAATAAAAATAGTAAAACCACTGAGAACAGAAAAACGAAAACTTGTAATTTAGTTTTACTTAAGTTCAACATAGTAATCTGGAATAAAAAAGTATAAAATATATTAAAATGATCTGCAATATGCTTGAAATACAGGAGAAAAATACTGAAAACTAAAAGCTTTTCTGTTATTCCTAAGATATATTGCTGGTGTACCAGTTCAGTATCTATCATAATGGCTCCTGTTCTAATTGCAGCACTTACCAGAGTAACCATGCTTGAATTTATACCTTATCCGTGTATTGGAAACAAATATATTTTTTTGTGTATTACTGCATAGAAATGAGACAACTATACAGCGCTGGTCTTTAAAACTCCTCCCATTTTTCAGGGAATACCTTACAGATGAATTACATTAAACAGTGTTACATTTCTCTCCATCTATGACTTCAATTTTTAAAACCAAAGCAAAACAGCTGCTCCTTCAGCAAGGCTGGAAGAATGTGAATGTCTCTCACTGCTTTATTTTTTTCTTAACTGTTAGGGTGCAGGGAAAGCTAGTCTATCTTGCATTTACAAAGAGTGAAATATATGATCTAATAAGGAAGAGTTCCATCTACCTACCATTGACTCATGAACTGTAAAGGTTGGTAAAAATAAAAGGTAATGCAAAATTTAAAAACAAACAAAAGGAAACATTACAAATGCCTCTTCTTTATTTCTGGTAGCAAAAGAGATAATAATAAATACACATATGGTTTTCTCTTTTGAAGTCTGATTGGGACAGAATTCTCACTGCTGCATTTATCACAGAGAAAACCTTGTATTTACAGGGACTATTGCAATGGTGGATACAGAAGGATTTCTGAACATCTATAGCAACAGTCTTTTCTCACCATCTGGAATTGCTGGTCACCTTCAGGGAAGAATGCAGCAAGTAATACTGGCTGAACAAAGAGAATTGTCTGTCAAAAGGCTTTTCCTCCTACAGTCATCAAGACTGCAGGGCATATTTTCAATGTCAGTGCTCAGTCCACTCTGTGCTTGGAGTAGAGAGAGTTCTTCATACATTTTGTCCTGAACCATAAAACAACTCTGCAAAAAGAATCTGACTGTGACACACTGCATGTTCCATCTCTGGCAAAGAAGCCAGAACGCTCTTACTACACAGAGAGCTGGTGTGGAGAACTAAGTTTTGTGCGTAAGTGTGGAGTGAGAAAACTTCAGAGGACATGATGGAGGAAGAAATATTTGTTATACAGATATTAATCCTAGCTGTATTCCTATTTGTGATCAAAACATGGTTTTGAACATGTTTTATCAAGTCTTCTGCTGAGAGCTACTCCAGCTCATGCCAGAAGAGGGGGGTCTTCTCTTTCACCGCAGCTACATGGGTGTAATAACTGTTTGTCTTGGGTGGGACTACCCTTGTTTTCAGTTTGTTCAGACCGAACCATTTTTTTAAAAAAAGGACTTGGCATTCCAGATGCGACTTACAAATAAAAGCACCTTCACTAAGTCTGTGTGTTTATACGTGTGTACAGTATGCTTTTTCATAACAACCTTGAAAAGCCAGTACCAGCCTGAAATTCCTTAAAAACTACCCTGTACTAGACCTGATGTTCTGAGTACAAGGGAGAGGTAAGAGGAAGTGGGAAAATAAGACATTAAGGACATGTTTTTAAAGTGAGATAGCCTTAAGAACGTACAAGTATCCCTGTTATCTTATTAGATTCTATATTTAATTCTGTTTTTTTTTAATGTTGCATAACTAGCACCATGTTTGCTATAATCCTCTTACAAGATGCTGTGTGGCAGTGCTGAGGAATGTCTGACTCTTTGTCTGGATTTCAGGGGGAAACAGGTTTTTCGTTTTTTGAGAACCATTCGTTAATGAAAAGGAAGATGCACGAATTGCATTTTTTTTCTTACAGTGCCATGGAAAGACATCTAGAGATGCAATTAAAAAAAAAGAGTGATTGAATGGAAAGCAGGAAAATACAGTGTAGTTAATGGACCATTGTTTATAATAATCCTAAGGAGAAGGAAAAGAGACCTCCGAAGTGTCTGATATTAAGAGCTGTTCAAGTACTATTGTAGAGGTTCAAAAAACAGCAGGATGTGATCAGATCACCTCATGAGGACAATGCCATGAGCAGTTTTGTTGTGAAATAACTGGTCTGAATTTCCATATTCAGCTCTGATTCATGACCTGAATAGACCATGATATTACAATCCTAAGTGTGGCAGTTTCTTCTGTAGCCAGATACAGGAATGGTTTGGCCATTTCAGCTATTTCACTATTCAAACAAACCCCTAAACTCTACTGGAGTTTTAAAATATACAACAATCATCTTCATAAAACTTGCTATAGCCTGGGAGTAACTAGCTGGGTTAGCTCTCAGAATGGTAAACTGCCACCACCATTGCTAACACAGGAGGTCCTTAGAGACATAATTAAGAGTCTAAAGAGGAAACTGTCACACTGTTGGAAAGAAAGAAAAAAAAAGAAAGCCCAACAGGGGACAGAGATCAAATAAAACAGACCAATATTTTAGTCTGATCCATTAAATGTAACAATTAAAAACCAATACATTTGTCCCTACAGAAAAATAACTCTGATACAGTTAACTTTTATATGCAATACACATTGTACTTAAGTAACACCTTTCAGATGGGTCTGCCAAGACATTTCACAAATATTAATGGCAGAGCTCAATTAATCAGCTTAAGCCAAAGGGAGCCAGTGAGGTTTGAGCTCTGATCTAAAACCTGAAGTATGTGATACATCTTGTCCCTCCATAGACAACACTCAGTTCCATCTCTGAGGAGCGTAGCAGCTGAAAGAGAGAGATACAGAAAAATTTCAAATACATTTGAGTTGTCAGGCCATAGGTCGAAAGTGTAAGACCTCAGGAGGTGAACTGCAGGCACACAGTTAAGAGAACAGACCCAGAAAGTGGATGTTCCGTGTTGCAGTATTGTTTTGCAACTCAAAACGTATTCTTGCAAGAACAGTAAAACTGAATGTGTTGGCCATACAACTATTAAAGCAAAGTTGTGTGAGACCAACGAACTAGTAAGACTGCTGGTTTTAGCATTTTGCACGAGCTGGAATAGGGGTATATATTGAGGCTGTGCACATCACACCTATACAGCACCTAAAGCATACAACACTCTCAGCTTAACAGCACACAGTTCAGGCTACAGACTATGAATATTTCTAAGCTACGAAGCAAGGATATTACTGTTGATGTGTCCCTAATTGAAGCAAGAAGCATCTAATCCTAAACAGCTAACTAAAATATTTCTAAAAGAACAAGTCAAAAGAAACCCACAAGCTCTTGACATGAGGTCAGAAAGTGACATTTATATTTCTTCCATTTTTGGTACAGAAGAGGTAAAAACTACTGCATAATATCAATCAAGTGAGGAATGAATACTAAAGTAGCTTTAAAAAGACATCTCATTCATCTAATTTCAAACATTTTAAAAAACAGAACTAGAAACAAATGCCAGGGATGTGTCAGATAGGAAGAGAAGGAAAAAAATGTGGCATCTTTGACAACTTGTGTGGCAGCACAGAAACATGAACAGAATGACATTTGGGGGAGATCTCAGGAAAGACTGTACACAAATCCTTTGGCAGCAATCTATCAAAACAAGATCCAAAAATTAGATGAAAACTAATGTTTTGAGATAGAAGGGGTATACAGATAGATAGTAAATTTCACTTACTTTGCTTAGTGAAATAATGCACTTAAAATTCCCACAGGCAGCTCACTGAAAAAATCTTGCCTAACATTTTATGCTCAGGAAAATAAAGATCAGACTGAAGCTAAGGAAGAGAGAATTCCACAGAATTGCCACATATTGTTAACCTCTCTGAAAAGAAATAATCCTTAAAATGTTTATTATCTACCAAATAATGTTTCTGTAAGTAAATTACCATAATTCTCTAGGAAAAGCACGAAATATTAAAGAACATATAAAGCGTCAGAAAGTCTGCTGGGCAAATTCTGATGCCAGCAGCTTCTTCAGGATCAGAATTTCTCACACTGAGAGAATTAAATGAGGTGGTGGCACCACAGAGACAAGATCTAACACCAGCTAAATAAACTGAAACAAGTGAGTTAGAAAAACCCCAACTAAACAGATATAACTAGTATGGGAAATAAACATTCTTCCCACAAGCCTCCCACATATGTTGGCGAAAACTGACAAAGTGATTTGTGATCGTGATTGAATTACATTTGAGTAAGCAATACTGCAAGTATCGTTATTCATTAGAATCAACTACTAATCAGTATTTATTTAATACAATATGACATATCACTTTTCCCTTTTAAGCTATGGTAAAAGAAAAAAAAAATCACACATGCAGAAGTTTTCTTTAGAACAATCTAAAATATTTATCTGAAACTTTGTTTTTACAGTCCTTCAGTCAAGCTACGGCGAATAGACAACAGAAGATAACAGCCCTTTTCTGAGTGTCACTATCAACACAGAGCATGTTTTAGAAGCTGGCTCACTCTAAAGCACCTGTGTCAGCATCCAAGGAGTTTACCAGTTTTGGCAGCCACACTGAAAGGAACAAGAATCTTGTTTTAATGGAGTAAATTTTCTAGTTCATTTACTAGTGAGAAAAAAAAAGAGAGGGATGTTAAGAACAGGAACATCCAGAACTATGTAGTGCTTGATAAAGGGAGAAGTATGGGGAACCTCATGTTCAGTATTAAAAATGACATATCTTTTTTGAAATTAATTTAGCATAAATAAGATAGGTACAGAATAAGAAATGCTTCAAAAATCACAATATTGATATTGCTTTAAAACATATTCCATAGCAATTCCATATAGAAATATGTTGTGGCTTTTTTCATTTCTTTGCTCTACAAAATCTAAGTTTTTAAAACCTCAGCCTTCTACAATATGCATATTATCTGAATGTTTTTAGGCTTAATAGAGCTATGGTCACAGAGACTTATTAAAACTGATTCTCCAAATTTAGATCATATGTAATGGAATTTACAAAAGGATGAAATAAAGACAAATTAAATACTTCACTTTTAGTAATTTATTAATAGTACAAAAAATATTTTGTTGCTGCACCCCAGTGGCTTATATTGTGCACACCTCACCTTGGAGACCACTGGACGAGACCGCTGAGGAATGACAGTGACAGAAGTTCTCTGTAGGACTGGTTGCTTTCACCTCATCTGAATGGAGCCCGCAGAGTTGCATTTCCAGCCTCAGCAATGTCTTCTCCCCTACTTTTTTTACCCCACCCTTCACTATCTAGCAGTTCACGAAGCTGTTACAAACAGACTGCATCTATTGCCTCTTCAACCATTCGTACTGTCCCCAGTGCTGGCAATTAGCAATCATAGCCTTCATTAGCCTGACCCACCTGGCTATTTTGCTACTAATAAATCAATTAATTCAATTCACATGGGGAACTTCTGTGTAGTACCATAGAGTAATCACTGCTGGTCATCCTTGCATATGACTGTTTTACGCACGAGAGAAACTTAGTATCCAGTCTGAATTTGTATTCTCCACTGATGTGCAGTCTGTCAAGCAAGTATGGAGTGTGGTTAGTATTTTTAATGTATGTAGGGATTTGGCAAAAGCCTCAGCAGAGCGCAAAGGAGAGGCTTGGGATGTAAACTATAAACACTTTGGCACACCGAGTTGGATGATCTTTACTTCTCCCTGAATGACATGGATGCTGCTCACTGGAGGTCTCAACTTACTTACCTCCCTCAGGAGCCTCTGTTACTACTCCATTTGTTAGTTTTTGATGTGAGAAATAGAAGTGTCTAAAACCAGAGTAACTTCATCATCGGGATCTCCAAGGAGCTTTTTTTTTTTTCTGTAGAAATATCTGTTCCCTTGGGGGCTATTAAGCTATGCAATCTTGTACTTATATTCAAAGATGTCCTCTTCCTGTTTTCCATTCTCTCCACTGGAAAGAGGTTGTCTGGCTCTGTCTCTTTATTCCCCTTTTCTAGCCAGCGTCATGAGCACACAGAAAAAAAATCGCAAGAACAAAAGACTTTTTACCATCCAGCCCTTTCTCTTACACATAAGTATATATTTTTGCCTTCTGCACCCATATCAGTGGTGCAGACTTCTGGCAAACGTGCTTTTTCTGTTGTAACCATTGCTTTCCTTGTCTTCTCCTCCCACATAAGGTGACTGAGTATCAGTTTGCCCCATAAAATGTTAGTGAGATTCTCAGTAAACTAATTTTTCCTCACCAAAAGTGAAGAATCTGCTTTTCCATACTGACATACTGATTCTGGAATCAAAAGTGGGTGCAATATTGCTGAAAAGTGGAGAAAGACATGCTAGATACAGCAGCTATGGAGTAGATGAACTGCTGGCTACAGCTACAGATGTTCAGTCAGAACCTCTTTCACCACTCCCTGAAAACCTCGAACAAACACCTGAGAAAAACCCTTGTTTCCATTTTCTTACCACTTGTTCAGACTAGAGACTAATCAATCTGAAGGTGTACAAGGAAAACAGTATTTTCAGGGTAGGGAAAGAAAGGGGAGTAGAGGATTAACCAGCAGGTCAGAGATACATCAAGACTAGGCCTTTCAGACCAAGGACTTAGTCATAGGAATCTACTTCCTGAAGAGCAGAATCAGCACTATCTTAGTAGTAAAAGCCTGATAGTTTATGTCCTTGCTACTCTGTCTCTTGTAATGTTCCATTGACATTTGACAGGTTTCTAAGAAGTAAGCAGTCTATTAAATTCACATAATACTTTTTAACATGAGAAGAGATGGAGAGACGTGTCATAAAATACAGAGTACTTTCAAGTTGTGCGCTGCATAGGCAGTCCAAAAAAACACAGAACAAATTCCCCGGGCTTCTATGCCTACTATCTAGGGTTCCCTCTGAGGCTGAACCCTCTCTGGCTCTCAGTTTATTTCTGCAGGCCTGAGCCTGTTCTGCTGTGATGCCTGTGCACTATTTACTATTTGTGTTTGTGGCAACATTTCGATCTCTTTATGCTGTTTTTCGCTCTGATATTTATTGAGTACATCACTTATGTGAATACAGCTTCTTTGAACAACAGGCTAAAAGTTTCTAGGCTTTCTAACAGGCTAAATGCTTTTTTCCATGTGTATTTTCCTCTAAATGTTTGTTTTCTGTAAACAATGACCCTACAACTGTCTCTATCATGATCTTTTTGCTGCCAGTATTAGCCTCTCCCAACTAAATGCCTCTAGGTGTCTTCTCTGTGACTCATGCCCATCTTGGCCATGTGATAACAGTTGTCATCTTCCTGATGGGCCAATTTTCTCTTCTTTATCCCCTTTGAGATTTGTCACTGTATATGGTTCAGCTTTGCTGAATTCTATCAATACTACTGTTTCTAACCACTTGTAATCTGTTGCCCTGCAGATTTTCCCGTCCCAGAGGCTGAACGCCTTTACATCCAAATTCTTCCCCCACCTTGGTGAACTGGTACTGTCCACTACCTTGTCGGTGCCTCCTCAGAGCACTGTATGAATGATTTGCTTTCATAAAAGAAGGAAGGAAGTTCTGTAATGATGCAGGAGTTTTATTACAAAACTTTCAGTTGCTGCAAAGTGTTGATGCATTTTCATTGCTGGTCATATTCTGAAGTAATATAAAGTAAACAGACCTGAAGTAGATAGTAAATTGACCAGGAGTCTTTTTTGCTGCCAAATGTTAGAAAGGCATGCAATTTGCTAGTTGCATTTGAATGTTTTTAGGAGCATTCTTTTAGGGAGGGAAGAAAAGCATCCACACAGAAAATGAAAAACCATCTTGGACATCATGACCATTACCATAGCGTTTTATTTTACTACATGATGCAGCTCATAGCGTTGTGCATGCCAATTCCCTAAAGTAAAATAATTTGATTGCTTTTCACTAGTAGCTACATTGTATTTAGTACAATTTTTGATAGTGTTAAAATCTTAAGGGAAATATTACTTCAACATACGGAACTAAATGAAAATGAAATTTAAAAGCACCAAAGATTGGCTTGGAAGCAAATGGAAGAAACGTGTGTGAGGGCAGGTAAATAAGATTACAGTGGAAAACAAGAAATACTGTAAAAAAATGCTGTAAAATATTTGAGAGACAGCTGAATATATGCCTCAAATCAGGAAAGAAAATGTATGTGTAAATTGCATTGTGGAAAAGAATTAATTTACTATACTAGAAATAAGAGTGATCAGACACTACTTTTTACTTGCAAAAATTATATAAAAAGTAAAAGGTAGGAATAAGAAACAGAGAGTATGTATCCCTCTCTGTTGTCCGTTCCTGTTTATTTCATATGCAAACTCTTACACTTCTTTATCTGTTCTACACGTTCATTTTTTCCTTTCATTTAACAAAGGACTTCACAAACATTATTAGGTTGCCTTGCATCCTAATCTCTATTTGCCTACCTTTGCTACACGACATTAAACGGCTTCTGTACACTGAGCTTTTTTGTTACTCTTCTCACAACTGTATCTCAGCAGTGTCACAGAATCACAGAATCACAGAATAGTAGGGGTTGGAAGGGACCTCTGTGGGTCATCTAGTCCAACCCCCCTGCCGAAGCAGGGTCACCTACAGTAGGCTGCACAG
>Ga0065711_1043555_pt1 | contig 14658 bp, 7 predicted proteins | sample Hoacrofraction12_FD_59098 | JGI IMG/M metagenome (GOLD analysis project Ga0065711, IMG submission 59098) | Hoatzin crop microbial communities from Cojedes, Venezuela - Epithelial fraction 12 v2 (version 2) | ecosystem: Host-associated > Birds > Digestive system > Esophagus > Crop | place... | reverse complement strand
CCGTCAATAAACGCCATTTGCCGTCCACCACATTGGTGTCTGCGAGCTGATGGCCCGAGCGGCCGGGGGGTAGGTCGCCGTGCCGTTCCTGAACCAGGTCGCCACGCCAACAAAGGCAACACTTGACCTTACCAATATGTCTGAAAAGATGTAGTAGAATATCTGAAGGAAAATCGCCCTATATGTATTTTTTACTTCTTGGTCTGCTTTTTTATCTGTTTCTGTTTTTATTCTTTTCTTTCTCTTTTATGAGCTTTCAGTGCAATTTAAATCAAGAGAGAATTGAGGCCACATGTTAAGATGTCATTCACATGCCTTCCTGCTATGTTCTGCATTAGTATCATCTTTTTCCTTTGGCGTTATTTCTGTGTAATGACAATAGCAACTCTGTGGCACCAGAATTATCCTGGAAGTGCAATGTTTACTGTTATCTTGGCCTTGCCTGAATGCAGAGATTTATTTACTATGAAACTTGTGTGGTATTTTTGAGAGGAAAATAAATGGTCATTGAACAGCCTTGGAAGGCTGCCATTGTGGGTAGATGAGATGTATTCTGCCATTGGAATCAGCGTATTTAGGTATTTCAGTATTGTACTTTTTCTCATTACTAAATATGCTTGCACAGTAAGCACTAAACTAAGATTTTTCATAAGTCTTCTCAGTATGATCATTTGGTCTGCCTTCCTGCTGTCATTTTGCTAGCTGAGCTTATGCTCTAGACTTGGAACCCTTCTTAATGAATAATCACCAAAATGTTTTGATCATCTTAATTAACAGAAACAAACACAGAATTGAGTGCTCAAGGCCCAGTGCTTTTTCTGACTTCTCACTGTTAAAAATCACAATACTAGTCAGTATATTAGAATACTGATGTTAGAGAAAAGCAGAGCAACAAACAAAATAGCATTGTTTCAAGATTGTTTCATTATAAGAGTGGTTTTATGGCCAATTAGTTCAGAAAATCAACATGCAATTGCTCCCCTCAGAATAATGTAGCTGTAAGTGACAGGAAATAAAATATAATTATATTATTAACACAGAATAAATGTTACTTCACTGAATTGCATCAATATCTACTGACATTCAAACACATTATCAGCAAGTACAGTTTGAAAAGATCTTTTAAACTAAAAGAAGCTCTAAAATTTTTACCTTGACACTGCGGGGAAGGTAAGTCTAAAGTCTTCAGGTTTTACTGAAAAGCTACCTTAAAGGTTATGGTGGACCACAGAAATGGAAAGTAAGGCTCTTATTATATTTTAAAAACTAGTATTAATGTATTTTCCCCTGGTTGATAGATGTTTTGGGTTATCAGGAACACTGGAAAAGAAGATTAAAGCAGACAAGGGAGAACAGAGGCTGAAAATCAGAATGATGTACAGAAGTGAATAGGAGATAACTGCAGCCACAAAACAAGCAAATGGGAGCAGCCTGTGAAACTATCATATAGAAGGTTTAACAGAAGCACACTTTTTGGATTTTTTCCACAGGACAAAATTGTGCTGCTCATCTTCACAAATCATTGGATGTCAAAAGCATAGATTAAGTGAAAAGAGAGTTGGACAAATTTCTGGGTTTCCAGAGACAGCTATTATAAATGATGGGCTAAAGGCAAACTGTTTCTGACTGTGACTTGCTGGGAGTGTAGAGCTGAAAATTCTCTGAGTATCCCTCCTGGTCACCATCACAGGCAAAATACTGCGCAAGAGGCAAACTGTTTTGAAAAGTGTTATAGCTCAGCCTCAATAGTCTTAAATGTATAACTGAGATATCTTTAATGATCATAGCCTGTTTCCATCTGACTGACTGCAATCTTTTGGTAAAACAAACAAACAAACAGAAAATAACCTCCTCCCCTCCAAAAACCAAAATGTCTTCTGTTCCGGGAAAGCCTCAAAACAGCTTGAAGGCACTCTTCCTGGCAAAGTATAAGTAGTCTCACTAAGACCAGCGTTGGTTGAGGTTCATACCTCTTCTGTTCACCCGTGCCATCGTGATCTATAGCCATCATAGCCCAATGTCAGATAAGACCCTGTGGTCTATCATGACAGGCAATGAAAGGCAATGAGCATTCCTCTCTACTACCTGAAAGTCGTAGAGAATTTAATCAGAAGATGGCTTTACCACCAAGACCTTTATTGTGCTGGGATGGGACTTATGCCTGGATGGTAATTGTGGGCTGGAGCTGGCAGAGGGATGGGCTTGGCTGGCATGTGGGAAGTACAGTGTCTGATTTAACGTTATAAGGGAATTAGTACCATATGTATGTCACCCATACTATTGCAAAACATCCAAAGAGAAGGCAGTCAAAATCTCAGATTAAATTCTTCTTCAGCAGTAACATAGCCACTGCTTTTAGTTCTTTTTTAAAAGCCATTGAAATGTCTGTGGAATGATTTGTGGTAACAAACTCTATGATTTTGCTTCATTTTGCATGAGGTCACCACTTTAGGTTTACTATAGGTCTGAAGTGTTTCACCCAGGTTTGAACCTCAGCATACCACAATTACAGTGTTAGAATTCATCTGACTTCTCCCAAAAGTCTTGCTGGGCTATGTTCTTTTTTTCCTGATGAAATTGTGGAAATGTCATTGTATTGCTACTGGTGGTCTGCTGTTCATGTATTTGATTTGGTGGCACTGAAAAGCTCACATTCCACATCCAGGCAAAGGACAACCAGGAAAATTAACCTTGTGTTGCTTAGCCGGAGAAAACATGGTTTAAATGGTTGGTCTTGACATGTCTCGAAGGATGTGTGAAATGGATTTGGAGCCAGCCCTCTTCACCAGCTAATCTATGTGTGAGAGCTAAATAAAGGAACCTGGGGGAAAGGTGATAAAAGAGAGCAGGTAATTAAACAGCAGGATAAGGGGAAAATAAATATTTGATTTATACCATTTTTAATGTTTTTTAGCCGAAACAGAATTCATGGAATATGTAATTGAGTTGACAAATATTTCAAGAGGCAGAGGTTAAATAAACAACCTCTGATGAAAACTATATATACTAACTTCACATAATAAAATGTTGCATGAAGCAGAAAATTCTGCAACAATTTGGTACAAGGGGTATTCCCTCTCTTTCAGTTAGAGGACATTTATTACCCACTAGCTGTGTCTTGATACTCAAGCAAGACAGATGATGTGGTGACAGATGTTCAAGATTCTGAACTAATGTTCAGTCTTTTATAGAGAACAAGAGAAGGTGATGGATTTTTTTCTCCCCCTAACAGCTTGCCTTTTTTACTGCTCTCTGGGAATGGAATTGAGCAACAGTTCCTGAAGGACTGGAGTGGGTATTAGGGATGGGGACACAGGAAACTTCCAGTCTACCCTCTCAAATTTTTATTTTAGCCCTGATGTATCTTCGAAACCCTAACAACACCAGTGGGAGTGCTCTGGTCCTACTCTTTTCCAGTGTTTATACAGACTTCTAAAGAGTTTATCAGGCAATTGTCCATCTTCTGTCTCAGTCCATCACAGGAGAAGTGCACACTATGTTCCTCTGAAATGTCAATATTTGTGAGATGGGACTCAATTTTGAAGGAAACTCCCAAATTTCATATGATCAACTGAAAAGTTAGGCACTCTAAACAGGGTCCCTATACATCTCCATAGACTTGTAATAGTACAAGATATGATTATATTGACAAAAATCTGCAGATTTTCAGTTGATCAGCTGAAGGATCTATTTTATGATAAGATAAATCACTCTTAGTGCTCCCAGGTTGTACTAAATAGGGCTTAATTCATTGGTTCATATGCAGGCAATCAGTGCACCCTGGGCTAGATACCTGCCCTCTATATCATCTCATTTAACCTCCAGTAACTCCAGAAGGGCATTGCTCTGCCATAGCCATGTGCGGTAGTTGTTATCTGCACGGAGATGTCTGATACCTCACATATCTCAAAAGGTATTAGCCTTTTCTGTGGGCAGTTGAATCAAATCCTGTTCTCCACAGATTGCAGTGCAGTCTTCAGCACCCAGCTGATATACAGTCTTTTGTATCGTAGACACTTAGAGCCTGAAGTTGATGCTGCCCCAAATTTAACTGATCCCCTCAGAGGGACAAGATAAGAAACAATTTTGTTACTCTGATATATTTCATCAAAAGAGCTTCATTAGTCAAATGAATTCGTTGTTCACAAATTGGGTTTGAGTCAACAAATTTCTTTGGATAGGTAGCTCATTTAGATCAAATCCTCTTTGTTGTTTTAGGTCAGTATTGGGTCATTTCCCCATCAAGGCTATTCATGCAAGCCATAGATGACCAACAGCTAAGTTGTCTAGTCTCTGGACATACCATCTGCCTACCCGTTATTCTCAATATCTGTTTTAGGTTTTCATTCTACATGGCAGTTTAATGTAGATGAACGCAGTGAGCAAAATATTGCTGAAGTTACAAGTAAAGTTTTATCAGTGCTTGTCCATACATAAATCATTTCAAAAGGTCAGCACGACTTGTATTTTTCTAAGTCACTCACTCTTGGGCAGTCAGAAAATCACGTGCTATACACATAAAAAGGTGAAAACAGAATGATCTTGGAGCCTTGTTCTTTGAAAACACCTATAGGATTAATGACATCACTGATGGTTTCCTTTCCATGATATCTGTTTAAACATTTAAATCAATGTCACTTCCCAGAGTACATTCTGCCAGGCAAGATACTGTCTGGGAAAATGGATCTCCAGCGTCTGCCCTTCCTGAAGCCATGCAAGACCTCCATGAGCAGCGCGGTGCTGATACTCTGTTCTGGGTGATGCAGATATTTGAGAAGGCTACTCCATTAGTCTACACATACCTTAAAGCTCTGGTTTATTGCTTGGCTTGTGGCAGGATTCCCAACAGAAAGGTTCACATTGTCAACTGCCAGCTGAAGGACCTGCTTTGCAAGCTCATGCCTTACAGAGAATTTGCAGCTCAAAGGCTGGCACCAGAGAGTTTCCTCTGCTGAGTGCATTCCATGGTGACTTTCCACAGCTCTTGCAGCTGTGCAAGGTTAGGAGAGGTGTGGACTAAAGGAGAGAAAAAACAAACCAGTGATAATACCGAAGGAGAAGAACAGGCAAATCAGATGTAAGGCTGCAGACAGAGGTCATTGATCGCCTTTATCTTGTTTCACACCCACAACTAGAATCACGTTTTTGTGCATGGCCCCATGTCTTTTTGCAATACAAGAAAAGATGATGTTGTTTCTTTAAAATATTTTGTATTTCGTTAAAGAAGAAGTAAGTAAAAGTGATCTGTGCTCACCTTCACCAGAACATTCTAATCTAGAATATTTTGATAACAGTATAAGATTCTTTGAGATGGAGCTAAAAGAGGGAATTTCCCAAAGGAAAAATTGGCATAGTCTTTTTTCTCTTTTGCCTGTATTCCCACTACAAATAATTATTACCACTACCAGATTCAACTCAGTACTAGAATAATTATTTTTTTCTACATACTGTGCCAAAATCCTTTCTCTCAAACTGTGCTCCACTTCCAGGGTGCGGTTAGCCTGAGATTTTTCCTCCAAGTGTTAATCATTTCTCCCCTAGGGGTGTGAAACATTTATGCTGCTACCTTCGTATAGGAGGTGCAGCTAAAACAATTCCCCAGCAAAGACAGACAGAGAAGTTCTGCCTTCGGTCCCTCTGAACCATGGTGTACCTAAAAGCCAGCAAAGAAGCTATTCATCCCATGGTGCCCAACCACCACAGGTTAAATTATCTGTGAAAACCAAGGTAGGCTCTCATCTCCTGCATTTACGATTACACAAAAAGAAGCACAGAGCAAACACTTCTGCCAGGGTTCTCTATCTGACTGAGCTTATCTCATCCAACTGACCTTTGCAGGCAACATTCACATGCTTGCTAATATCAATTGGTCTCCTGGCTCCTTCCCTCCTCGAGCACCCCAGGGGTGTTGTTCACCTTAGAAAGCACAGAAAGCAGAGTAGTCTTGGGGACAAATAATTTGTCTGTATCAGAACTATGTGAAAAATCAAAACCTCATCATTCAGTCCTCAATATTAAATATGTCTGAGAGTGAAAATACTAACATACCCACCTAATAGTTTCAACATTGCTGAGCCCAGGTTGAGATACTGTAAAATAGTCCCTGCTATAGACAGTATTAGTCAATTCATTAGTTTGTCCTCTTTTAATAAAAAAGGAAACAAACTCGTTCTTAAAGTATGTTTGTTACCAGCCTCTGTTGGAAACAGGACTGTGGTCTAGCCATTGATATAAACCATTATGGGAGCTCCAGTGTCGCCACAACTACAAGAGAAACAAAACACCCAAAACCAAGGAAATGACTGATGGCCGAACTCATCCCCCTAAAAAAATGAGTTATACAGATTTGAAATTAAAAGGCTTGGGTTTTCACCTAGATTTTTACTTTGTTTCGTGGTACAAGTTTTTCCTCTATTCTCTGATCTTAAAGCTGCTGTAATTTTGAGTAATATCTTTCATAAAGGATTGTGCTACACATTAAAGTCTTTGCTGTTATGCCCACTATTTTTAAAGGGCCTTTCAAGATCCTTTTTTTTCATAACATGGAAATAAAAAGTTGTACCCCATTCCCTGTGACATTTTGGAGAGATATTTTTATAGTTACCTTTACTATCAGACATCTTCACTCTTTTCATGGCCACAAATAGTAAAGGCTGACCTGTGAAACATAGCATGCATGTCAGAGGGTTTGCAATCTGAAAATTGTTGCCTACAGACCAAAACAAAGAAAGTAGAAGCATACGGACAGCTTGGACCCCCTTTTTCCTTCTGCAAGATCTAAGGAACTGATACATTACCCATGAAAGAACAGAATGTTTGGACACCTGTGCCAGCCAAGTGCACGTCCAAGATATTTCATAATCACACTTATTTATGGTATCAGATTAGGATGCCAAGTCAGGTGGGAAAATAAGAGATGGTGCTTCAGCGATAGAAATATTACCCATTGAGGGGGTAAGGGGAAGTAGTGCTGTTGTCAAGTGGAGAGTAGGGGGTGAGAGGCAGAAGCAAATTGCAGAGACTGCCTAGATCCCACAAATAGCTGGAGGAGTCAGCAGGGAGAGGGATGTGGTAGAAGAAAAAAGGAAGGTTTTTCTGAAAGTCAGGGGTAAAGGAAATAAACTGAACTCCATAAAAACAGCTTACAGAATCCCAGTCTCTGAAAAAGGCACCAGCAGTAAAAGAAAACAGTCAGTGTTAGCCTCCCCAAGCATGGATGGGTGCCACAAGACTGAATGCAAAAGTAAACACTAACCTGGACTTCAGGAAAATGATGAGGTATCCTATCTGCTCCCTGGCTTTCAGGGGGTGTTATTCAAAGGTAGGAGAGAGGAAGCACCTGGGCACCTGATTGACTTAAGCCTTGGAAAGTCATTTGCACAGGAAAAAGTCACTAGAGAAGCAAACCACCAGAGCAATGAAAGACAAGTAAACGAGAAGCTGAAATAAGAGACGAGCAGACTTGAATTACTTGATAGGGATGCTTTCAAACTCAGCCTGTCACCTCATATATTCTCCACAAAACTTTCAGTTTCCCCCTTGAGTCCTTCACATTCAGTCTTTGTTTGACACTCTGACCAACCTACATTTCCTCACAGCTTTTCCAACTCCCATTCGCTTTCCTGATATCTTTGCCAAATCCAGGCAGTATCTTTCACTTGTTCCCTTCCCCACATAACATACCAGAACATAATTTTCACAATCTGAGGGTGCCAGCTCTGTGTCGTGCATTAAAATGACATTAAGCATTATGTGGATCAACGGAAGCTAGAATGCTTTTTTTGATGGGGTGAGGGTAGAGGGATGGGAGAGAAGGAAGAGGCCTTGTAAGTGGGCCTTCTTTAGCAGAAGATCCTGTAAGAAACATATGATAATGTAATCATCACAGATATTTGACAAATGCTACTCAGTTCATTTTTTCCCTTCCTGATGACATATCCCAGGCTTTACATTGAGCTTCCCAAAGATGGATTGTGCATACAGCAAGTATCTAGAGGAATGCAAAAGCAAAAAAACAGAAAAGCTACATCTGTGACAGATTCCTTCACCCTGGCTTCTTCAGCAAGATCTGCAAATGAAGTTATTAAGATAGTTAACACAAGCCAAAGTTATCTGAAAGCAAGCAAATATTTTACCATGAATAACAGCATTGTTTAGCTTTAGCATTTAGATCACCATCCACACAGTAGCTATGTTTTGCCCGCTTGGTAGCATTACTTAGCCTTCATTTATTTGACTGTGAATATTCAGAAGACGGCCTTTCAGTTAAAAAAACATAGTGAAAAATAGAGAAAGAGTTTATTGAGAATCATATCCTGTTGTTTATGATTAGTAAGGAGAAGGACTTGGGGGTGCTGGTAGATGAGAAGCTCAGTATGACCCAGCAATGTGCTCTTGCAGACCAGAAAGCCAACCGTATGCTGCACTGCATCAAAAGAAGAGTAGCCAGCAGGTCAAGGGAGGTGATTCTGCCCCTCTTCTCTACTCTGGTGAGACACCACCTGGAGTCCTGCATCCAGTTCTGGAGCCCTCAGCACAGGAAAGACACGGATCAGTTGGGGTGGGTCCAGAGGAGTCCACAAAAATTATCAAAGGGATGGAACACTGCTTTTATGAGGAAAAGCTGAAGGCTTGTTCAGCCTGAAGAAGAGAAGGCTCTGGGGAGACCTTATTGCAGCTTTTCAGTACCTGAAGGGTACAAGAAAGCTGGAGAGGGACTTTTTACAAGGGCAAGTAGTGATAGGAAAAGGGGTAATTACTTCAAACTGAAAGAGGATAAGTTTGGATTAGATATAAGAAAGAAATTCCTTACTGTGAGAATGGTGAGCCACTGGAACAGGTTGCTCAGAGAAGCTGTGGGTGCCTCACCCTGGAAACATTCAAGGCCAGGTTGGACGGGGCTTTGAGCAACCTGGTCTAATGGAAGGTGTCCTTGCCCGTGTCAGGGGAGGTGGAACTAGATGATCTATAAAGTCCCTTCCAACACAAACCATTCTATGATTCTATGATAATATCATATAAGCTGTAGCAAAAAGTCCTTTTTTTGAAAGAATAGTCTAGAAACACATCCTAGAAGCTGCAAATAAAAAAAAATCTCAGAGCAATCATGAAGGAAATAATAGGAATAAGAGTTACTACAGATAATTATTATTATTGTAACAATGCACTTAGCAGAAAACAAGATATAGTTGGAAACATCATTTTAATTTTCTGGGTTTTGAAAACACGTATTTTTTGAGGCAATAGAAAAGTCTGGAGAATTTCCATTTTTCCCTAAAACACCAGCATGCTTAAGTTATTTTTCTCTGATTTCTTCCTATTCTAGAACTTCTATTGAATGGAAATCAAAATCACAATGGGAAAAGCACTTTTCCATGTTTTCATATTGTTTATGAACTAGTAGGAGTGGAAAGCAAGGAACTGCAGAAAGTGAATGTAACACAGGACAAGAAAGGAATGACATTTTCCAGAATTTCATCAGGCAAAATAGTCTTTCCTATAGGAAAAATATTTTTTGAAAAACCCTTATGCACCTTATCAAAATAGTCTTCCTTCCTGACCAGAGTTTTATGTCACTTTTAGTATATTTTAATTGTCTCACTTGGCAGCAAAGGAGCTGATTGGACCATACTCTTTAAAGCTCAGATAAGAGCTGATCCATTTTGAGTTAAATTTCCTTGGATGATTCTTAGAGTGAGATCAAGGCTGCATGTTTCCCCAAATCTCTAGCCGTGCTGAGGAGGTCACACTTTGATTCCTGGACTTTCATGCAGGAAGGAATTTATAATCTCTTTGTAAGTTGTTTTACTTTTCACAGATTTTACTTTCTCAGCCCCGCTTTGCAAAGTATCGGTTTTATGTTTGGACCCCAAAATGCCAGATGAGAGGAAGGATATTCAGCAAGTGCCTGTGTTTATTTGACATTCCAGAATGAATACATGTTGTGTGGACAAAAGCAATGTTTTACAAGTTTTCACTTCGGATTTTAGAAGGAGTGTTTTCTTTATAATCTATGTATCTTTATATAGGCTGTAGGCCAGGTTAAGTAGTGTGATGCAAAAGCTGGGCAGAGGGCCTCTATTCACAAAGGAACACTTATTTCACTTCATCTTACATGGCTATCTGTAACGCCAAGCTCATGCTGAGGGATGTTTTACACATATCACACAGTGTGTGTTGTGCTCCTGCGTTGCTCCTCTACTTTTATCCCGTTTGTGCAAACTAGGAGGTGGGACCAGCAAAACTAACTGTCAACAGCAGTGTTGGGGCAGAGGACAGCTTTTGAAAGGGAGCCTACAATTTCAGTTGTTTGACATATCTTGCCATCAACCCGTGTTATTGCTAGGCATCATTTCTCTAGTTTCACAATGTTATGCCCTGAAAGAGATCCCTTGGAAAGTGGTAGCAGAGCAAACCACTCCAAAGGGATGATATAGTGATGCTAACAGCCATAATATGGTGTAGTGCCATGCTCTCTCTTTGAAATGTGCAGAGAGAAATGGCCTCTGTTTCCATGGCAATATATTTATATGCCTGAGAATCAAATGTTTCACTGCATAGAAATTCAACTCTGATCCATCATTTACACAGATATTTTAGCAGACAGAGGGTTACTGGTAGAGCACTGGCAGAGACATTTAGCAGAAAGAAGGTTACTGGCAGAGATCACAATATCTTTAATGCAGGCTGCATGTATTGTTCAATTAAAGCTTCTTTTGTAATACTTCAGCCTTTTCATTTGCAGTCAGAGAAGGCGATAAACTTCCTGACGGCTTGAAGTCATTGGAACAAGCGTGTTCAACACCTTGGCCTTTTGGCTCCTTGTATAGCTCTGAACCAGTAAGTTCAGTATATACAATTGAAAACCAGTGCATACAATTAAAAATGCAATGATCTTAAAACTAAAGCAGGTTTACAGAATCTAGGCCCAAAAATTTGATCCAAAACACACCCACTGATCTGCCAGTTCCGTAAGTATCTAGACATACGCATTTTCTCAACTGGTCTGTAGATGTTTAATGCCCTGTTTCTGAACGTGCCCCATGCAGGTAGCTTAGTATACCTCTCCGCTATACCTCTGGCAGACCAGTAGACTCCTGCACTGACATGCAGACCTTCAGGGATTTAGACCTTGTTCCCAGAGGATGTCTCCTTTGCATAATGATTGGCTTGAACTCCCCATAAAAGACAATATGACCCCTTTCTTCGAAAAGCAGTTGTAATCAGATGTTGTTCATCCACTTCGAGATGCAACATCCCACTAGCTAGAGCTGCCACTGCAGAAGGCACCAGGTGCTGATGAGGTTCCAACTAAGCCCAGTGATAGCAGGCACAATCTCACCTGCTCAAACCAAATCATGGAGCAGAAAAACAAACACTGCATCCAAGACCCCATAAAAAGAAACAAGACAAAACGGAATAGAATTCAAAGGCTTGGTGGTCAAGGTACTGGCCTGGCTGAGAGATAAGATGGATTTTGCTCTCTGTTCCTAGATATTTTTTCAATCAAAGAGACTTTGAATTATCTGTGTAACTACACATAATTATAGGTAATTGTCATTTGGAAGTAAGGGCTGGGAGGTAATATCCCCCCAGTGTTCCCAGTAAAGTAGACATGTTTCCTGTCTCTCTTTCCCTATGGTTCTCGTTCTCCTTTCTGGGTAGTGGCACACCTTTCACCAGAGGGCTGGAAGCTGCCATAGATCTCACTTTACCTATAGCTTGATAGGATAAATGAATCTGCTTAGCAAATTTAATACATGGGCTTAAATCACCTTGACTGAGGAGTGCCTGATAGCCCATTTTCCACTTTGATAGGAAAAATCTGGATTATCACATCAGATCTGCACAGATTTATTTGTAACCATGGCTGCTGGCAGTGCCTTAGAAGCATCACACGAGCTCACCAGCTTCCCTGGTGGAACATTTAGCCATCTCTCTCTAAAAAAAGAGGCAGGATTTAAAAATACACTTTTCAGCATTTTGTGTTGAGTAATTTGATATTTGTACACACACGGATACTCTGTACACAGCTTTACAACCCCCTTGTTCAGTATCTAGCGAAGCCTTCAAGTACTGCGGCACATCTTGCTCAGGCTGGAGGGTTTGGCTCTAGGAGGAACATATCTAAAAATTAATTATGGCTGCAGTAAGGACAGTCATCTTTACTGAGTTGCCAAAAGAAGGAACTGCATACTCATTTCCCAGATAAGCTGTCATCTTACAGTCAAGCATTTTAAAATGCTTTGGAAGACACAGATGAATGTTACTAGTGACCTGTTGGTTACTAGTGACCTTTGAAGGTTCACTGCCTTTTTTTTTTTTAACAGATTGAAGATCATTGACAAAAAATTTGATGTGCCATGCCCAAGATAATACCAAAGTATGCTTTCTTGGACTGTAGAAAATTTTCTTCTTACTCTTGTTAGATTCTCACTCATGAGGTGCAATGAACAGGTGATGGTACAGTGTTTTAAAGTTGTATATATTCGTTGCTGTGTATTAACATATAAAGAATGTTTCAAATAAAAGAATCCTAAGAGAATAAGTAATTTACATCCAGAGAGTTTTTCCAGGAGCATCTATAGATAACAAATAATTCCTTCTTATTTTAGAAAGTGTTGGAAAGTGTAAAGATATGTCCTTTTTCATAGTGTCATTTGAAGGAAAACCATCCTCATGTAACTTCCAAGAATGATGTAATAACAACAACACTACCTGGCCTCACAATTCTGGCACTAACATGAGACTATAGGGGATGCATCCACACAAGCACGCAAAACAAGCAGGTTGAACGGCGCTGCTAAGGCCAATCTCCACCACTAAATAAAACCAAACCTAATGAGCTCCAAACAGTACTTTCCAAATTGAATTACATAGTACACTTCCATTCTGCTTCATAAACCATACCTTGGTACACAGTTTTCCTGTTTTATGGCTATATAGTTCCCAGATTACACGCAACTTTACCAAAGAACATAAATTTTATTATATTATGGTGTAAAATATTTATCTGTTAACAAGTATATGAATTTTCTCATTTAGGTTCATACACATAAACACTTTGTGGTTAGATTTCAGGACAGTTACAGAATTTATTCCTGAACACTTAAAAGGAATTCAGTCAATAACCAAAGGAAGAAAACCAGAAAAAGAACGATAATAGGAATTAAGTAAAGTAGGCTGCAATGAACTGGGATGATGGTAACTTTCAGCCACTTTGCACTAAGTACCTGAAGTAGTGTGTCTAAAATCATTATCATTGTGATCAGAACTGTGACTTATCATGGCAGGAGTAATTTGGATACTGAGCTGCAAAGGAATAATGGTGAAATCTTCACACTTACTCCTTTTATAGCTGGGGGTGACTTAAAGTCCATAATTCCAGATGACAGAGAATTCCCCTGACAAAGAAGATAACTTAAGGACATGTTTCAAGGACCAGTTTCAAACCTTGGCTCCAGTTTACTTGGGGTTATCTGCATGCCTGAGGTTTACGGATTAAAACACATTTTGCAGTACTGACAACCTCACAATAGAAAAAGTTTTTTATTTACTGAAAGCCAGTAATATCAGAGCTGGTTTTTATTAAATTCACTGATTGTTCCAATTTTTTTTACAATGAAGGTTTCACTAGGAACAAGACAGCGTGTGGATTTTATTTTATTTAGTTTGTAAACATGTCACCTTTATTCAACAATGTTCAAAATGAAGAAACACAGGCAAAAAAAAGTCTTCTTATCGTGAAAAAATGCAAGAGAAGTAAATGTTACTTCTGCAGACAAAGCAATTGTGTTTCTTACTAAAAAAAACACCAAAATAACCAAGTAAAATAAATTGCCAAACTATGACCCTTCATATGAGAACTTTAGCATTTTTATAGAGGGCAGTGATGTACAGTGAATCTAATGTAAGCAGAAATCATCATAAGGTGCCCATAGACTTTAAAACTTTCATTACCATTGAGCATTAATGTAGTTCTCTTTTTCCTGAGTTCACTACTGAGACCAGCAACAAACACTTTTAAAATCCTACACCAAATACATATGTTAAAATATTATGTTATGGATCACTTTGTGCTTAATATTCTGAGCTCTACTAATTAAGAAAGAGTAAAGAGACATTACTGGTGAAAGCTGGGCAGAGGAAATGAGTGTATGTTTCTTCATTGCTATAAAGAGAAAAATACCTGCCTTAGCTCCATCCAAGATTTGAGCTTAATGCTAATTCACAGAATCACAGAATGTTCGGAGTTGGAAGGGACCTCTGTGGGTCATCTAGTCCAACCCCCCTGCCCAAGCAGTGTCACCTATAGCAGGCTGCACAGGACCTTGTCCAGGCGGGTCTTGAATATCTCCAGAGAAGGAGACTCCACAACCTTCCTGGGCAGCCTGTTCCAGGGCTCTGTCACCATCAGAGGGAAAAAGTTCTTCCTCATGTTCAGACGGAACTTCCTGTGCCTCAGTTTTTGCCCATTGCCACTTGTCCTGTCGCTGGGCACTACTGAAAAGAGTTTGGTCCCATGCTCCTGACACCCACCCTTCGGATATTTATAAGCATATATTAGGTCCCCTCGCAGCCTTCTCTTCTTCAGGCTGAACAAGCCCAGCTCCCTCAGCCTCTCCTCGTAGGAGAGATGCTCCAGTCCCCTCACCATCC
>Ga0065711_1043552_pt1 | contig 14659 bp, 9 predicted proteins | sample Hoacrofraction12_FD_59098 | JGI IMG/M metagenome (GOLD analysis project Ga0065711, IMG submission 59098) | Hoatzin crop microbial communities from Cojedes, Venezuela - Epithelial fraction 12 v2 (version 2) | ecosystem: Host-associated > Birds > Digestive system > Esophagus > Crop | place... | reverse complement strand
AAAAAAAAAAAAAAAAAAAAAAGGCTACAACTGATTGAAAGAATGACATTCCTGATTATATAGAAGCCTGACTTTGGTTTCTAAAGATGTTTTTCAAACCTTAAAACATAACACAGAATATTCATATTTCCTCATGGTAGCATGCCTATTTATGTCCAGGGCTTCCTGGTTTGTTGTTACCGTGCTCCAGAGTGCTGAACTGTTCCTGCTTGGAGTTCTGTTTCTTTCTTCCTTTATCATGGTTTTCCATGGAATAAACTCAGCTGACTACTTCAGAATCATCTCCGATTTACACGATTGCACGGGAGGACAGAGTATTGGGGTGCTTTTTTTCCCTGTCTGTTTGCACTGTATTTAAAGTGCACTGGATAGTAAGTACAAAGCTATTTTGTCTTACTTCTGTATCTCAAAAAAGAACTGTTGAAAACTATTAACGAAGCTTCACTAGCTTAATCTCGGCTTTAAAATTAATGTCACTTCTAAACTTGTAACTCTTGAGCTGTATTGCATGGAACTATATATAGTTTAATGGAAATGAGTGGGAAAGCAGATGCTGCCAAGAATGCTTTGCAATTGGCAGAGAAACCAAAAATTGTTTAAATTTGCTTATGCCCCAGCAGGTCTCTGTATACACAGCCTAAGTTGGCTTGTTTTTGAAGTAAGCTAAAGAAAGTCATTTCACCAAATAACATACTACTGAAAGAAGTCATAAATCTGTGTTTTGCTAACAATTAGGAGAGTATATATTCCTTTTTCTAATCCTAAATTTGCACTTTCACACTTACTTTAACTTGAAGGCATTTTTTCTATTATAAGATTTTTTTTTTTTCATGCTTTAAAACTCCAAATAGAAATTTTTAGAAAAGCAAGAATTTCCCTGAAGCATTTGCATGGAATGGTATTGGCATAAGATGAAAAAGTGTAATCAGTTATTGTATTCTCATTGCTCTGGTTGGCTTGCATAAAGTCAAGGGTGTGAGTAGTGGTGAAAGGTCAAATTAGATTTTTAGTAACTAATTGAAGTATTTGAAGTAATTTCAGGCAGACTCTGTACTGCTGAGCAGCCTGCGAGTATTACTTTGGCAAAAAAAAAAAAGAGTACATTTTAAAAATATGTTTTAAAAAAAAAGGTAGTTGTCCTCTGTGCGGTTTTGAGGGGGGAGGACATGCCTTTGAAAGTCCCCCCCTTCACCCCCACAGTTTTTGTTTGCAAGCACAATTGCCTGTAAATGCATTTTTCAGTTTGATCCTTTTGATTTACAGTTAAAGGGTTGGAGGAACTGGGGCTTCCCTCATGGGCATGAAGTTGTGCAAGATCTGTGGGGCTTTTTTTGTAGCCCGATTCAGCCCAAGTGTGACTACGCTGTGTGTCTTCCTAATTTATTGTAGCACTTCCCAAGTGCTTTTGTGTCTGTATGTTGTATTGGTAGAACACAAAAAACTGTAGATAAAGTACATATTTTCAAAACTGTAGTTATTCAAGAGTCTTTTTTGTGTGACGGAATCCGTATTTATCTGCAGTGCTGAGCAGCTCTTCGGTTGAAGCAAAAAGCCCTTCACCCTCTGTTTATTTTTTTTATTAAAATACTTTTTCCATCAAATAAAATAATATGCTGCTGAGATTAAAAGCCTAAAGGATAATATTTTTATCAAGTATGAAACTGAAGGGATCAGTAAACTTAAAGGGTTAAAGTTGATCTTTGTGCCTGCAGAATTAAGCAAATGCAGATGTGGTGCAAAGCTGAAATACAGTTTTAAAACTTTCTGAAGTGAGGATATTTGTCTCCAGTCAGCCCTTTTTAAAGGATTTGTAATCTGAGAATGGAACTGGTCTCTTTCTTTTTGTCTGTTCTGTAATCTTAACCCACTATCCTGTCAGTGATGCAATTTAGGGGATCTTTCCAGGCTGTAGCGCCCAATAACAGGATTCTACACTTTGTTTATTTCTGACGCAAATAAACAAAACAGGGCAGCAGTAACAGCTATAACAGAAAAAAGTTAGGTGACACCTTCGATTTTTGGTTTTTACCTGAGTTGGGAAAATCAATTCCTACATTAGGCTTTCTTCCCACAATCATAAAATACGGGTTACTTGATTTTTTTTTTTTTAATTTTCTTTTTTTTTTTTTTTAAAGGGGAAAGGGGAGTCATTATGAAGGGGAATTGTGTGTCGGTTGACCAGGTTTTATTCCTGGGTCCCGAGTCGCTCCTTTGCTTTTGGTGTCTCAAATTCCCTTTTTTTTTTTTGCCAGTGGCAGGTCTTGTCTGTCTCTGACAAATGGCACTGCGCTGCGTTTGAGTGCCAGTGGAATTGCATTAGTGTAGAAGTGCTGGAGTAGAGAGTTATCAGGCATCTGATACCTAAGTTACTTTATATGCCCTGTGGAAGCATCTGGACCCAGCAGCTCTCTCACCTAGCAGCCGCAAAACCTCAGCAGTGCCTTCTGCTGCTCCCGTGACGTTTCCCTGCACAGCTCAGCCGTTTCATGAGCATATGCGCTTTTTACATTGCTGATGTCTAGAATTGGCCTCCAGTGAGCAGGTGGGCTCACGGCTCTCAGCTGAGCATCACTCCAGCAATGCCCCAGGTCCCTGAGCCACCTGATCCTGCAGAAATGTTCTGCTCATCACAGTAACCCCACCTTCCCCCTCCTCCCACCCTACAAGCTGCAGACAGAGCTACTTCATGTGTTTGAAGTGGTTGCTGCTGTGGTTCCCTCATGTAGTGCGGTGAGAGGAGTGGCAGATAGCAGTGCATGTACACGGAAAGTTGTGGTTTTGTGGCTGTTACCTGCTTGTGACTGCCATCTGCTTACTTACTGCCTAGCCTGCATCACCGACCAACATTTCACACACTGGTAATCACAAAACCCACTCTACTTAGGATTTCATCCGTTTGTGCTTTCCAGGTTTGAAGTACACATATACTGAAAACGTCAAGAAACTGAAAAAAAACAGAAATAAAACTACCACCTGCCTTTTCCTTCTTTTCCCCATTACTGTCAAGTAGTACAAAGTCTAGTCAGGCGAATGCTGAATCGGGAAGAATGTTGTGATTGTCGTGAATCACGTGGAACAGCTCTGCAGGATTTTTGCATCTTTCAGGAAAAAAAAAATATTGCTAATGGACAAAAGCAAAAATGAAAAGCCTTAATCCAAAGGCTGACTTCTTACAGAAGGCTTTTAAAAAAGCATCAAAATTAAGTGTCCTGCTGCCTCAGCCATAAGCCACGACAATAAATGCAGGATAACCCCTTTTTTGTTCCTTACTATTTTTGCAATTAGTTCGCCTTTTCTCCTACAGGCAGGCTCCATGAAAGATCTCGTTATTTGTGGCTGTGATAAAATATGCTGGCTCAGCGTGCCTGAAGAAACAGAAGCCTTGGCAGGAATGCTGATTACCATGACAATCTAAGCAGTCTGGAGCTGTGGTTGGTGTGGGTTTTATCAGAAAGATGCGAAACGTGTCCTGGATGGTAGAAAAGCTGATAATATCATCATGACTCAGGAGATCCAATTGTCCTTGCAAGACTTTGTTTTTCATATTGTGTTACCTAAAGAGGGGATTGCGGGGAAACCTATCAATTTCTGCTATATTTTAATATCATATTTGTGTATTTACATGCTTATCTGTTTTAGTATATGTCTTTATGCTACAGTTACCTGTTTTTTTAATAACATTTTCAATACATTGTTGAACACCTGTGTAAAAGTTGGGTATTGATCATAGTTTTGAGGAGGAGCTTGGGAGGAAGGTCAACTGGGCCAAAGAATTTCCACAGATGACATTGCTGCCTCAAGGGGACCTCTGATAAGAGTTTCGCCTCCAGAAGGTGGGAGAACAGCTAAGGGAGGTCGAGAGAGGGAGGGAGAGATGAAGCCTTTTTGTTTCGGGGAGCTGCACTGAAGGCTTCTGGAAGCACAGAAGAGGCTTCTCCCCTGCAGCTGCTCTGGCTATCCCTCTTCTGTGCTGTGTCTCTTGACAGAAGCTTTGGATGCTGTGAGCAGGCTTCTTGTGATGTGAATGCATGGCAAAACAAGCAGTAGATAAGACAGTGCAGGGTTTAAATCTTTGTGGGCTCTCGAGACTTCTGGAGGTGAGAAAAATAGCACGGAGTGAAACTGCCCGGCACTTCTTGGGGTTTGGGCTAGATGACCTTTAAAGGTTCCTTCTAACCCAAAGCATTCTATGATTCTACCTGCTCCCCTTCCCCAGCCCTGTGTACCATGCCAGATCTGTTGCTTCAGGGTCTTCACAAGCAAAGACAAAAGTGCCCCCAGTGCTCCCACTTCATAGCCATATTAGGGTGTGATTATTTCAGCCATTACTTCTTCAAAGGTAAGAACTGGAAAGTCAACCTCCCCACCTCCACCTAAGTGCACCTTGTGTGTAGTAATAGGGCTAAAGGCATGTTGCGTAAGGGTGTTGGTATATAACTATCTCAGGTTGGAGTAGGAAAACCGATCTGCTGGTCTTCTGTGATGTGTGTGAAGAAAGTCACCATCACTGGCATTTTGACACTGTTAAGAAAGAATAGACTTAGAATTTGGAGTTAGAAAGGAAAAATGACTTGAAGTTATAAAGTCCTAAAGTCCCTGTACAAATAAATTAATCTGTGAACTTTTCTTGTTTAAAGAATTGGCTGCTTAAGTGTTTTCCTAAAAATGTTTTGGGTTTTGTTCATTATAACAAAAGCAAGGGTGCTTGCATTATCAGTTCTTAATTGCTTTCCTAGTAATTTCATTGTTTACAAGAAGCAATTTATTGAAAACTGCATGAGGTTATCGACGTGTCAAGGAGCTTTTGTTCTGTTCCAGTAACCTAAAAATCTAAGGGTTCATTGTGTAAGCTTCATTCGTGATGTGGAACATTTACTGGTCCCATGAAACCATTGTTAAGAGCAAACAACTGAAAGTGTGTCTTTCTGCGCAGTTCTAGAGCATGAACCAAAAGCCACGGGTACGAACGATGAAGAGGAGGACGAGGGAGAACAGTTTGACTTTGACAGTGGAGATGAGATACCAGAAGCAGACAGACAAGCCCTTGTCCCACCTCCTCCTGATCCTGGAAACAGCACAGAGCACCCAGAGGCTAACGCTGTCGGTAAGTCGGCCCGTTGCTCTGTGCCTCCAGTAGGCTGAATACTCAAGACTGATTATAGGATGCCTTTTTGAGACAATGCAATAAAAATACTTCCAAAAAGAAGTTTCCATGGAAATACCATACAAGTGTTTTGAATAGTCCTGGTAGTTACACTCATGGTATATTTGACAAGGCAAGTTACCACCACATGTAATTCCTGTGAGGTTTTCCATCCAGGTGTGACATCCAAACCAATGGATTGGACTCAGTCACAGTGCTGTGCTACAGGGAAACTTTATGCCCTTGCAGCTCTAATGGCATGTGGATGACTTAAGATAAGCTGCTTTCACAGTTAAGGTTGCTGATTGTAAGATGATGTGCATAAAAATAAATAGAGTCTGAATGTATGAAGTCTGTTCATAAACAGAAGTCTTATTTTATTAAATGTGGAAACATTTGTTACAGCACATGCCGATGTTCCCAGTGCTGAGGTGTAGTCTGGAGATTGCTGTATTCTGCTCAAATGGACAACAGCTGATTTTGCTGGCTTGGATCCAGTTTCCTTTTCTAAGCAGAGTCATGCTTGTGGCAATTAAAGATAGGTAACTCTTCAGGTGGCTATGCCGTTTGACAGCCTGGAGCTTAAACACCGTCTTTCCCTGGAAATCTGTTGCTCACTCCCCTTTTTTGAAGTTGTACTTACAGCTCAAAAACTTTTGATCACTTGGGATGCTGTTCTAAAGCTGGCTTCACAGCGGCCTTTGGTTCTGCTGTACCTCAGCTTGTCTCAAGAAATACCAGGAACTTTGCGTAACAGAAAATAATTTATTTTCAAAGAGGAAAACTTGGAAAGCTGTTTTCTTTCCCCTTTGCTTAACAGAGTGTTTTCAGGACTGTTCTTTCAGGAGCGTCCCTCCAGTGAACTTTTTCTCTCCTCATGGCTATTCCTAAAATGTTTTGTGTATTTATGTTTATAAGATCCAAATTTATCTAGAATCCATATTTTAATCTTCAGGGTGTAAGGTTGTTTTCAGCCACGTACTTATGACGAGCAAAGAGGACCCTGACTACTTGTCAGAAACCCTACTATTCAGGATTTAGAATCCAGCTGCCGTTTTTCCACAGACATCCTTGTAACACAGCTTGTTTTGCTGCTGTTGCATTCCTCATCATAAAGTGGGGGAGGATAGCACTAATGTGTGGAAAGTTTGAGTAGTGGATTGTAAGCAGCTTGTGTAGTAAGGATCGTATCAATGTTTAGGACATTTGCAAAGAGCAATATTAAGCAGCTTGAACAGGTATGAAAAATAAAACTTTATTTTTTTTGTGTAATTTTTCAACTAAAGGGGCTGATATTTTAGAAAACAACGAGAAGCTACAAACATCTGAACCTGCCGCAAAAGGCACTCCAGCCAAAGTAAATCCCTACTCAGTCATAAATATTTCACCAGTCCAAGACAAAGATCCATCCTCATCACCAGAACCAAGTCCTCAAGACGAATGTGCAAGTCCAAACTTGTCCGGTGGATATTCTGTTCCTGTCCCCTGTGGCTATGCTGTGCCATCTAATTTACCTTTGATACTGCCGGCATACTCCAGTCCTGTCATAATACGCAGTGTTTCTGTAGATGAAGAAGGTACTGTATTTGTGCACCTTACTTTATTTGAAGGAGAATCCTTGTTTAACTTCAGGTACCCGTGCTGTTTTGTAAATGCTTGTGTAGCCCTCAGCCTGGACATCTGTGGGAGATTTTGTGTCAAAATAGAAAAAGAACTCTGTCCTGCAGTATGAACTAAAACTTCTTGGCAGACTTGAAAGAAAAATGTCAGTTTATTTAAAAAAAAAAAAAAAAAAATCCTGTGGGATTCTGCTTGCCATACTAGGATTGAGATACCTAAGTAAAGATGCATAAAAAACCCTAAATGTACGCAGTCAGTTCTTTCTCAATCCTTCTTTAAGCTGGTGATGCTTGACCTTTGTTTTGCTGGCACTGTATTAAAACATGCAGTACAAGGGGGAGCTCCTGTCTTATCTTGCCATTAAGAACGATTAATGCTCATTCCCTTTTAATGTCATGAAATAATTTCCAGTGCCATAGTTCAGTGTTCAAGCCAAATGGTTTCTTCTCATACCCTGTCATGCTTTATCTGTGTCCTGGCAGAGTTCCTGTCCCTTTTACTTTTTGTATATGCACTTCTGTTTGTGTTTTTTCCAGTCCTTGCGGATTTAGATTTGCTGTGGGATGCTTTCCTTGACAATTTGATGAATTCTGTTTGTCCTTTAGTAAAATTTTAAAACAGAAGAGGAAACATGAAAGGGAAATAACTATGGATTATTACAGAAACAGTAACAATCGCCCATTTTGTAACTAGAACTGGCAAAGCTGACAGCTTAATATCAAGAGAGCAGGAGGAACAGAAAGCTCCCGATATCCTGCCTTTTTTTGCCTTGTATTTTGAATATACTATTCTTTAGCTAGGCAGCAATTCTACTGTAATTCCATGTACTATGATACGTTTTTTGCAGCCTTTGCCGTCTGCCACCATGAGGAATATTGGCAAGTAGAAGCAAATGTGTTTGTGTGGTTGTTACTATCTGTAGAGGAATATATGTTTGAGAGATTGGTATTAAATGAATCAGATATTGTAATTTCCTCTTAGCAGCTCTTATACCAAATTGCTGTGTCTCTGAATTCTTTCATTTGCAAAAATAGATAGTGTGAAGAAACTTCTAAATTTTTTTAGATGTGTTTGAGAATGAAAATAATGTATAGAAGTAATTATTCATTAGCAATGAACTAGTAAAATCAGTTTCTTAAGTTAAAACGTACCATTTGAACCACACTGACATTTTATTCCAAGCATTTTGCTGATTATATTTTTTTTTCTGCTTAGCAGGTACACAGTCAGCAACTGAAGAATGTTGTTGTAATCCTGTAAACTCAGAGGAGCCTCAAAATAGGTGATTGCTAGTGTAGCATGTTTTAATGATCTGTAAAACCTAAATTCTTAAGAAGGCTTACATTTGATTTATTTTTTTTTCTTGTGTGACACTTCCATGTTTGACCTTTTCATTTTCTTAGCTCCATAACTCTGGTTGTGTATGAATATCAGCACTGCTTGAGGTCTCGTATGTACAACTGTGCATGACATTTTTGAAGGAACTAGGTTTAATTTTTATGGAGTCATAGCAATGTCAGCTGCAGCAGGCTGCTTTCAGCAGGAGCACTGACAACACGGTGTTAGGTCAGCCATGGCTTTGGTAGCTGAGCCTTGAAAACCTCCAAGGGTGAAGGTGCTGCGGCTTTCCTGGGCAGTCTTCCCTGCTGTACTACCCTTTGGTGAATTTTTTTCCCTAATGTCCAAACCAAATCTTCCAATGTGCAGTTTAATGACCATTTCCCCTTGTGTATCATCTGGCACTGAAAAAAAAAAACCAGCCTCCAAAACAAACCCGAACCCCAACGCCACCACCCCTCCCCCAACTCCATCACCTCTGTAGCTATCTTTCAGATAGTTGTAGCTGTTGTTGGGTCACCTCGTAGCATCCTTTTTACCAGACTAAATAAGGTCCATGTCTTCCATCTCTTTCCTTGTAGGCCATGTGCTTTAGACACCATCTTCAGTTTCGCTAGAGGTAGCTTCACTAGAGGTAGCTTCAATTTCTCCTCAACTCTCAAGAAGGGCAGGTGTTGAGAAGTCAAAACTGGATGTTCTGCTGCAGGTTCAGCCTCAGCCTCACCAGCACCAACCAGAGCAGGATAACAGCCTCACAAAGCCCAGCGGCTCCTGATGTAGCCCAGAATGTTTTTGGTGTTTTTTTACAGTGGAAGGGCAGCTCTCACTTCACTGCTTTCTAAGAAAGAGTTTTCTGTCTTTTGGTAGAAGAACTCAAAAGCAAAGTGCTACTTGAGATTGAAGGGAGGAGTTTTCAGTTTCTTCACTAAAATTGTGAGACTGTTAAATAGATTATTAATCTCCCAATTACATACTGAAGCAGTGTTTTTGAGTAGTCAGCAGCCTCGGAGGGGGAACTGGAAGGTAGCAAGATATTTATTGTCTTGTTGTTTACAAACATGGTGGTGTATCTTTTAATGTTTTTATTTTATGCTTTTTTTTTTTTTTTTCTTCAAGTGAAGATAATCAGGCTGAGAGAGACGATGATGCTCTGGCCAAGTGGGTTGCAGATCCTGCAAATACAGCATGGATGGAAAGTAAGTATCGATGAGCGCGAGAGTACAAATGTAGGAGGCAGCCAGTTTTAAGTTGTGAACAACAGTATGTGTGTATCTATATGCACATACGTATTTTACAGGAATATCCATGTTCACTTCCATTGTGTTTCTTCAGATATGTTCTGGAATCGAGTTATTCCAGTTTAAACATTCAATAGTATAATAAAATTGTGTATTTTGGAACAAAGTGAACATGCAGTTTTCCGTGGAGTGCTTTTTGGAGCCTATGGAATCCTTCATCACTGTCTTAAGGAAATCATGTGGCTCCATCAGTATGTGTACCGTGGAAGTTTGCTCAAGTTCAGAGTTTGGTCTGTGGCTGTATGTGAAATTCTTCTCATGCAGCAAATGGCAAATAAGTTCTTGGAGAAGGTGGAAGGGAAAAAACTGCTGCTTTTTCTTAGTGTGTGCCCTTGGCTCTTGGCTGGCAGCCGCATTTTAAGCTGGAAGAGTGAATGTGTTGGTTTGAGGACAGGTTATGCTGCCTGTTCTCAGCTGTTCCCACTGGTCTGGAGGTTCATCTTTCATGTCACTTGAAGTGACTGAAGAATTTGCATCCTCATCCTGCCTCCGAATGTACTACGATGATCATTATATTAGTTTGTAATTTATTTTGATTCTTTTTAAAAAAATGTCTGTCAGCCATTTAGTAGGGCAATGATCATTCCTCGACAAGCACAGAACATCCCGTAGTGCTGTAAAAAGGAGGGAGAGGTGTTGGCTGTTGAAGTGGATTTCTGTTTCCGGGCTGTCAAAGGTCATCATAAACAATGCAGATAAGTGTGTGAAATTTCACAAGTACCTTACACTGTTTTTGTGCATTATTGCAGTATTTGAGTGATGATTAGGGGTACTAGCAAAATGTTAGTGGAGAATGAGTCATATCTCCATTTTATTCATATGTGCCAATAAAACCGATGTTCTTTAGAACAGAATAGAATATTTCAGTTGGAAGGGACCTGCAGTGATCATCTAGTCCAACTGCCTGACCAGGGCTGACCAAAAGCTAAAACATGTTATTAAGGGCATGGTCCAAATGCCTCTTAAACACTGTCTGTTGACCCCATTCAAATTTTAGGGGGTTTCTCATTTGGTTTTTTTTCTGTTTTGCTTTTAGACCCAGATGAAGTAATTTATGATGATGTGCCAAGAGAAAATTCAGACTCTGAACCAGGTTTGAGGTCTTTGTAATACAGACTATGCTGAAAGCAATGTAATTTGGAATTATGTGCATGTATACTGAATAGATAATGTTCATAAAGTACCTAAAATATTTGTAAATTGGATTAACACTATCAATAATTAGTAGGTCTTAGAAAGTTCAGAATTAAACTAACTCTTGAAAGACTTCATCTCAGCAGGTCTCCTACACCGCTCTTCTCAGAAGCTGAATTCTGCTGTATTATACAGATACTGTCCCAAATGCTTGAGTATTCTGTGTGTTAGAGAATTAGTGTTGGGTGTTGTAGCTGTCGTGACCTGAGTAAGGCAAGGTAGGTAGGAAGAGGGTGTATAAAATAGTTAAATAACATATGATAATTCATCGTTGTCATGGTTATACAGAGAACTGCTCTATTCTTGAAGCACAGAATTCCCCTCCAGCACAGAAGTATCTGATAGATGGAAGAGGAGATTCAGAGTGGCTGTTTACCATCCTCATTGTGACTCTGTGGAAATGTTTTATTTAAGCTTTGGAGTGGTCAAGCTCCTGATGGTGTGACCGTGTTTGGAAGGGGCAGAATAGATCTTATAGTAGTTGCTGGAGCCAAGTTTTTATGTTTACTGGGAGTGGTGGAGTTAGAGCTCAGGAAACTTACTTCAATGAGTTCTCGCTCAGCTTTGCTTTGCAGTTTTTGGTTATAATGAAGATGATTCTTAAAGCTTGGTTGCTACTAACTGATTTTGTGTTTGAGTGGACTGGCGTATTAGGAACTTGGCATCTACTTGTCATGGCTCTCAGCGGGTGTAGGTGTTTGATACTGAAGTTGTTAATGAGTCAAGAAAACGCTTAAGCTTTGTTGTGTGAAAACCACATTTATCTTTAAAGCCATAACATTTTCATTTCTTGTCCTTAGCAGTTCAGTTCAGGCAAGGTCGTCTGCAAATTATTACTGGAATTAGTTTCATTTATTATTTGAAAGTGTAGTATTACATTCATGACTTGAATGCTTTTATTACTGCTAGGTCCCTCAGTAGACTGTGCTGCTCTGGGCAGTGACATCGTTGCGCTGTAGCTGCTCGGTCAGGAAACATCTACACCAAGGCCAGGAAGCTGAGCTGGGGAGGGATGTGGGGCATGGAGCAAAGCTCTGCTGAGTGTCTTGATCAGAATTTTCAGTTTAACCCAGAAGATACTATTTAAAATTTTGGCTTTCTATTTGTCCCCAAAGACATTGAAAGTTTCTGGGAAATGAGGTAGTAAGGGGAATTTCATCTTTGTACGTTCATTATCTTGATGTTTATTAATTGTATATTTTGTCAGGGAAACAACTATTCTAAAACAGTTGCAGTCGGAGCTCAATCTACATTAGCACAGGGACAGGATACATCCATCAAATCACTAGGTACAGCCTTCCCCAATACTGGTATTGCAGAAGTTTGACTTTTATAAATCTCGACTACTTTCCACTTATGATGATGATTCTCTTAAATTATTCATTGTGCTAGATTACACTAAAATGTCTTCTTCGGTAAGTGTACTTTAAGGACAATCTCAATATGCATGGAGCTTTTAAAAAAAATTGTTAAAATTTGATTATTCCAAATTAGAGGAGATTCCTCTGCATTAATTCTAAAGAATTTAATTGATGTTAATATTAAAATTTTATTATTGATCAAAATGCAGTTTTAAAATCACAGAATCCAGGGTTCAGGCAGATCTGTAAAATGTCAGCTTTTCTTTCCAGTACGTATTTTTTTTCTCCATATAAATAAAACTTTAATCTTAAAATGAAAGCACAACTTTTGTTGAATGAATTTTGTATGAGACAGTTTTAAATGAAGCATTATAGTCTCTTGACAATAGGGATCCCTGGCAGAAGAGTCCACACTTCTCTACTTGTAATGACAAATGATGCTGCATGTAAAGTGCGTGCCTGTTTCCTGATAAGTAATTGGCACTAAAAATTCTCCATTTTGTTTTGAGTCGGTTTGTTGTACTTGACATCTGTGCTCATGAGAAGACCTGTGTCTTTAACAGGTGATACTTTGGTCAGCCTTTGCAGTATAGCTTTCTGTATCTTGAAAAGGTGAATACTTCAAGCTCTTAGACTAGATCATGGGCAAGGTGACCTGCAGATCTGGGAGACTCCTAGTACCTTGTGGAGTTGCAAGAATGACGAGTCCTAAAATATCCCAGTGTAACATGCTTCTTGCTTCTTTGGTCTGATTTGTTCTGCTTGAAGTAGTGACATGTTCATTTGATTCTTGCAATGTTTTAGCATTTGTCATTTGAGCTTATGAAGATGATGTTCCTCGGGACAAATGGCAAGCTTGCAAATGGAACGATGCTGCTTCTCAGTGCAGACACGTGTTCACAGCTACAGTTTGAACTTCTTTTGAATTTTTTCTAAAACTTACTGTGGGGTTTGGAAAACAGTGTAGTTTAAACAGAGCGTGTTTTTAAAAGGATTGTGGTGTGGACCCGTAACACTGTCCGCTTTTAGTACTCTGTTTCAACAAAGACAACCCACTTGAGCTGTCTGAATATTGGATTTAATTCACATTTAAAAATGTGCATACAAAAGTCTGTACAGTTTTTATAGTACATCCTGAACAAGTTTTCTGGTGTTTAAACAAACAGAAATTTCAGTGCAGCTGTTTCTATTTTGGTTTAATTCTTGCAGAGGAAATGATTTATGATGATGTTGAAAATGGCGATGATGGTGGAAACAGCTCGCTGGAATATGGGTGGAGTTCAAGTGAGTTTGAAAGCTATGAAGAACAGAGTGATTCTGAGTGTAAAAATGGATTTCCCAGCTCCTTTTTGCGAGGCAACCACAAGAGACATGTATGTATGCTGCAGTGCTGCTCAGTCCTTGAGGATATGCTGATTTTCTTCACTTTCTCACCTGTATTTTGCTTCTCCTCAATCCAGTTTCAAATGCCAACAGCATCTTTTTAAAGGACACATGAATCAGTGTTGGAGTGACAGACCACAACAAAATGTAACAGGGAAAAGAAAAGATGAAAATATTAAACAGAAGCTCCTTAAAAAAAGAAAAAAAAATCAAATTGGGTAAAAGTGAAATTAAAAATTAGATTATTTTTGCTTGTGGGTGGTTCCTTACCTTTGCTTCATTTGTAGCTACTGGATTAGTGTAAGAGGTAAATGAGCATGGAAAACGATATGGAGAACAAATGGGTGTAAGCCTCACATGACATGAAGTTTTGGGATCCTTCAGGTGCTCAAAAGTCACAAAGCTGTTTTCCAGTGTTCCTTACCTTTCTGTCTTAGGTCTGTATCACTTTGGTGTTTGAAGGTGACTGAGCTTAAAAAACCCCTGAAAATACAAGGTTTTTGTGGTCCAGGAGAAGTCTGTACCATTTATTGAAGAGAGAACAGAGGTGGCGTGATTAAAATGATGCATCTGTGACACATCTCTGGTCTAGTATCTTTGGGTACTGCTGTGCCATGGGAGGCAGGAATACACTGACAGTGTGGGTGCATGCCTTTGCTGTGTCTGCCCCATCGTACGTCCTCGGACTCCTGTCCTCTCGCTGCTTTGGCTCCTCTCCTCTTGCCCTTGCACCCTTTCTGTGTGAGGGGAGTCTTGCCTGGGACCTGGGCAGCCTCCTGCGCTGGTTCCCTGCTCCGAGTGCTTGGAGGGCAGGGATGTGGGGCAGAGCGGGGACAGGCAGGGCTGGGCTCAGTGCCGGAGTCACTGCAGAATCCTCAGGGTCCCTGGTGTGTGCTGGCTGGGTACGGACACGCGGGAGCTGCTTCACGGCTGCGTTCTGCGAGGTGCTCCAGCACCCTGTGGCTGGAGGACGTCGGGGTAGTGGCCGGGGTGTTCTGCATCTTCATTTTGCAGATTTCTTTTCTCGGTGAGAATAAAAGCCTTGCTGTCTGTGTTTCCCTCCAGTATGCATTATCTGCTCTCCCCCCACCTCCGTCTTTGCTGCCTGCCCTTCGTAAATGAGGGAGTAAGCAATTAACTGCAAGACTTGAGCCCACCCAAATGAGCAGTTTGTAAGCTGAGAGCTCATCATCTTGTTTTGACTTTGTCCTGACTAGAACAAGTTTAAGCTATTGCGGCTGTTTCTTTCTGGGGAGTTTTTAAGATAGACTGAAGAAAACTGAGTTCGATTTTTTTTTTTTTTTTTTTTTTTTTTTTTTTTT
>Ga0065711_1043547_pt1 | contig 14659 bp, 5 predicted proteins | sample Hoacrofraction12_FD_59098 | JGI IMG/M metagenome (GOLD analysis project Ga0065711, IMG submission 59098) | Hoatzin crop microbial communities from Cojedes, Venezuela - Epithelial fraction 12 v2 (version 2) | ecosystem: Host-associated > Birds > Digestive system > Esophagus > Crop | place... | reverse complement strand
TCCCCTCTACACTGCCCTAGTGAGGCCCCATCTGGACTACAGCATCCAGTTCTGGGCTCCCCAGTTCAAGAAAGATGAAGAGCTACTGGAGAGAGTCCAGCGGAGGGCTACGAGGATGGTGAGGGGACTAAAGCATCTCTCCTACGAGGAGAGGCTGAGGGAGCTGGGCTTGTTTAGCCCGAAGAAGAGAAGACTGAGAGGGGACCTTATAAATGCTTATAAATATTTTGATGGTGGGTGTCAGGAGGATGGTCCAGACTCTTTTCAGTGGTGCCCAGAGACAGGGCAAGGGGCAATGGGCACAAACTGAAGCACAGGAAGTTCCGTCTGAACATGAGGAAGAACTTCTTCCCTCTGAGGTTGGTGGAGCACTGGAACAGGCTGCCCAGGAAGGTTGTGGATTCTCCTTCTCTGGAGTTATTCAAGACCCACCTGGACAAGGTCCTGTGCAGCCTGCTGTAGGTGACCCTGCTTTGGCAGGAGGGTTGGACTAGATGACCCACAGAGTTTTCTTCCAACCTCTACCATTCTGTGATTCTGTGATTCTGTGATTACCCTAATGTCAGTTGTCTTTCTTGCCATCTAATGCCCTACATTTCAATCTATTCAGTATAGGCCTGTACAGGTTATAAAGTACTTTCACAAAGTTTGTCTTCTGCACATCACAATCATTAGACAAGAAAGTGCTTTATCTGCAAAATAATGGCAATTTAGAAGAAAGGAGACAGAACAGAGCTATTTCCCCTGCATCATCACTGATCAGGATAAAGATGCCCATCCTCCTGGTGTATTTTTTCAGTGATTTCTTTTTTTTTTTGTCATTTTACTGTTGATGCCGGTAAAGTATTAAAAGAGGGAAAGCTGTTAGGAAACATAATCTAAAAAAGATTTCTGCTACTTTTGTGAAGAAGGTGCCTGGCATTTTACATGCAGTTCTAACTACAGAAGAAGACAGTGTCAAGAATTTTTGGCTGCACTTTCTTTGAATGTCCTCCACAGATAAGGAGACTCTTAACTATTAGTAGGCCCAGATGGAGCAGCTGATGGAGCTTAGAGTGCTGCAGATAAAGAGAGGATTGCTAGCAAACACAAGGTGAAACTGAATCCCTTTCTCCTTGCCATCCCAGGCATTTGTGATCCTGTTGGCTGCAGCTCTTGGTATGAAATGCTAGAAAGCACCTTGTCTACATTCCTGCCCCCCTCCTTCCCTGTCTCTTTAATAAAAGTCTCACTGAAAGCTGTAAGAGACAAAGAGAGGCTCCGTTTTAGGAAAGGGGTGGAATCTCCAGGGGTTTTTTGCACGTGAGCATGACAGATGGAAAATTTTTCCGAGGGAAGTCTGCACAAGTGGTGGCCAAGAACTCCATGTTTAAATGCACTTGGCAAACACCAGAGAAAAAAACACCTCAGCCTCCTGCTTGAGAACTGCCTTATTCCATACCTCTCCAAGCACATGACGTCTCTTTATTTTGACCAAGTCTCATGGCAAGCCCTGGTCATGCAATTTGATCACCTGAGCCCCAGGGGTAGGTCACTGCAGACTGCACCTGACAGCCAGATCTGATTCCACGATTCCACTGGCCCAGGAGACACGTTGAAATATAATGAAGTCATAATTTCTTACTCCATCATTCAATACTCACAACATGGTAGCAGGATCAGGACCTGGGTATACATACTCTGTTATTTTCCAAACAGTCTAAAACATTAGTTCCAGTGCCTTAGGTTTCCTTCTTAATCAAAACCTGACCAAAGACACAGCTATCTTGATGATTTCTTGATAAGCTCAAAATTGCATTCACCACTGGTCAGTCAAAATTCAGCCACGATAAGTAACTGTGGTTTTGTTTAAAGTCACCTCATCATATAGTGTCACAAAGCAAATGCACCATGTTACCATAGTCTCACATGAGATTCTGAAGTCTGAATTGCTAAAGCATGAGGCTATTCTTTCTCCAGGATATCAACCACAGAGTAATTAGTGGTTTTCTTCTCATCTCCTAGCTGCCATTACAATGACCAAGACATTTTCTTCAGTCTTTATTTGCTGTCTTCCTTCCCCCCGCTGTTGGTTGATGAAAGGGACCCTCTCCTCTTCTTCCATGTGCCATTTATGAAAATACAAAAATGCCAAGTAAATTTCATTTCCAGTTTCCAATTTTTTGTGCCTGGCTTCAGAGCTGGAGGTTTCATGTCTTCTATACCTTTTTCCTCCAACTTTACCAAAAGATAAAAAAATAATCATCTCATATTCAACTTTGAAAGGCAGCACAGGCACAGTCCATGGGCAGTCATGGGTAAAGCCGAAAGAAGCCCTTACCGATTATGATCTCCAGATAACCACAGGAAAAGTTTTAGAAAAATCCCAAATGCCTGTTTTGTCACTGTATGCTAAGGCAGTTCTTTCTTCTGACTCCGAGTAGCAGATCAGAAATCCAGTTTTAATCAGACAGACTTTCTGTTCTTCACAAAAGTATCCTTTAACAGTGATCTCTGGGATAGATGCATGAAAGTGGTTTTAGCTATGCCTCATCTATGTTTGTTCTCTCGTGGCGCTCCCACTCAAAGTAATTGTATTGGCAGCAAGTATATCCAAGAGAAGATACACTGAAGAAGATGGATAGAGCATGAGAAATTATTATGCTACATCCAATTTCCCTTAATAGCTCCAAGAGCAGGCCAAGGAATAATGTCCAAAAAACTACCGTAACTTACAGAAAGTGCAAGACCTCTTGATAAGAGATGTTTATTTTGGTAATAAAATAGATCAGGAATATTGCTATAGAAAAATATTTCCTATATAACAATTCTTCAAGAGAAAATTATCTACTTAATCTTTCAATATTTTTTTTGAAAACCAGGTTTGTTTACTTGTCTTGGTAAGAAATCTTAATGGTAGGACATTTATTTTCAGCAGTTACTTTATATTACGTAGAAACCTAAGCATGGCCATTCTGGATAAAATCAAAGGCTGAATGACCCCAGATCTTGTTCTGACAGCGGTCAACAGCAGATATTGAAGGAAGAGGTTAAGAGCAGGGGGAACATTCAGGACTATAACTTAAGAATATTTTCCCAATTTTTATGGGTTTGTAACTCAAGGATTTCCTGAATCAGAAGTTGTGTTGTTGTGTTTAGCACTCCTTCAAGTATTTTCATCCCATGTATGCATCCAGTTGCTTTTGAAATGCTTTTGACAGGCTTGAGAGATGGGCCTATCTGAACCTCATGAAGTTCAACAAGGCCAAGTGCAAGGTCCTGCACATGGGTCAGGGCAACCCCAAGCACAGATACAGGCTGAGTGGAAAATACATTGAGTGCAGCCCTGAGGAGAAGGACTTGGGGGTCCTGGTTGACAAGAAACCCCATATGACCTGGCAGTGTGCACTCGCAACCCAGAAGGCCAGCTGTATCCTGCACTGCATCAAAAGAAGTGTGGCCAGCAGGTGGAGGGAGCTGATTCTGCTCCTCTGCTCTGCTCTGATGAGACCTCACCCGGGGTCTTGTGTACAGCTCTGGAACCCTCAGCACGGGATGGACATGGACCTGTAGAAGTGGGTCCAGAGGAGGGCCACAAAAATGATCAGAGGGATGAAACACCTCTCCTATGAGGAAAGGCTGAAAGAGATGGGGCTGTTCAGCCTGGAGAAGAGTAGGCGCTGGGGACACCTTGTTGCAGCTTTCCAGTACCTGAAGGGGGTCTACAAGAAAGCTGGAGAGGGACTCTTTACAAGGGCCTGTAGTGACAGGACAAGTTGGAATGGCTTTAGACTGAAAAAGAGTAGTTTTAGATTAGACATAAGGAAGAAATTCTTTACTCTGAGGGTGGTGAGGCAGTGGAACTTGTTGCCCAGAGAAGTTGTAGATGCCCCCTCCCTGGAAGAGTTCAAGGCCAGGCTGAATGGGGCTTTGAACAATCTGGCTTAGTGCAAATTATACCTGCCCATGACAGAGGGGTTAGAACTAGGTGATCTGTAAAGTCCCTTCCAACCCAAACCATGCTCTCATTCTATGATTCTGTGATATCCAGCTGTTGATTTTTGAACGCAAAATCATGTCAAAGCTGACCCAGGGGGAGTATCAAAATCTTGTTCATATACATGAAACTAAAAAAAGTATTAAAGAAAGTAAAACCTATGATCTTCTTTTACAAAATATGTGCATAAACTGAAATTAAAATGCAAAAATGAGTATCAGAGATCCAGGATGAGAAAATTATGCAGGACAGCCAATTCTAATTATCAGTATAATAGTTCCTTATTCAGCCTTGGATACTACTAGCAGACCATGTTCTCCAAAAGAGAGACTCTTTTGTAATGTGCAGTCGCACAGCAGAGGTGTTTTTAATTACCAGGAGACAAAAGGACCTCACTTTTACATCTTGCCTGAAAAGCAGCGCACATAATTATGCTGAGATAGTTATTCTTTATGGACTCAGCAGTCTGACACCTACTGATTCACCCACATCATTTTATTGTAGTGCCCACATTTTCCTTTGAGATGCCAATCTGCAGGCTTGATTTCAACTTCATTAAGGCGATGGGAATGTTTAAGATAACTTTAAAGGGGGATACAGCAGGACTTGCATTTTAATCAAGCTCAGAGTTTAGTCAGAAACATCCCAAAATAAGTAACAGTGGGAATTAAACACTGCTTCACTGGAAGTACCCATGTTCATGTCCGTTTGCCATGATACACAGTAAAAACAATGTTCCAAGGTGCAAGAAGATATACAGGGTGCTGTTGGTGCTTCTGCAGCTTTACTTGGTTCCGTGTAACTGCTTTGCTTGTCCACGTCCTCTGACCTGTTTATTTTGAAAGATGTGTGAAGACCAAAGCCCCAGGGTACATGGCTGCAGATCTGGCAGTGATCCTTGGAATAGCCACTGGTGCACAAAGGAAGGAAAACTGTGACTGGCCAGGAAATTGGAGTTGTTTTTATTAGCACTTTATTCACCTCAATCCACCAAGCAGTTCTTCAATACGGGTTTAATTACAAACTCAAAAACAATTGGGGGAAAGTGTTAGACTTCATTTCTTTAACTCATATCTGGGAAACAGCAAGACACGTTAATTATTAATTATTGGTACTAGTTGTTAGCAGAGTTTTGCTCACATCATCGAAACGCCAGATATATGTAATTTTTAAGTGTCTATAAGCACATTAGCACACAAGGTTACCATTTCCCCCCTGCAAGCATATTTGGAATTTACCCTCAGCAAATGAAATGTCCATGAAAAACTTACCCTGAGATTTAGCAAACGAACAGACTGCCAGTCCTATTTTAAACTGGAATTAGTACTACCAAGTTTTACTTGTTTCTAGAATGCAGCCAGAAATTCCCTAGGCTCCCTCTCAGCAGAATGAACAGGGAGCAACAAAACACAGTGTGGTTTTATTCACACCGGGATGGAGATGTACACTAAAAGACATTAGGTCTGGACAACTGTGTATGTGTTTTCTCCACTAGTGATCAATGTATAAATTGAAGTAATCTTCCTGTAAGTGCCTGTATTGAATAGAGCTTTCTATTTCACATGCACTCCTGTGCATCTAAAAAATGTTGTTATTATTAACTCAGATTGTATTATAAATAGCTTTGATGCAAAACAACTCTTCTAATTCACACAGATTTCCTTAGGCTTCTTTTACAAACCCAGTAGTAGACAATACATATTTTAAAGGCCAGGAATGCTTTTTCTTCCCATATCACTGAAAGAAAACAATGTTTTGCTGACCTTGGAGAAAATAACATCCAAGGAAATCTTCCTGTCTCGAAGAAGAAGAACAAAACAAGATAACCCTGGAATTTAACCATGTTACTAGCTAAAGGATGCAAAGACTCACAGACCAAAACTAGGAAAGCACAAACATCCCTGTATAGATACAAGTGAGTGCTAAACTTCATTTATTATATCTTAGCTACTTCATTCCCAAAATAGATTTCCTTTTCTCTCTGATAAGAGTAACTTTGTTTTCCTCTTTTGTTCTCTAATTGTAATATTTGTCAGTACACTGTGCCTTTGTGATTATTCATTATAACAAGACAAAAAATTGGCATGTGATGGATCCAGAAAATGTAACTCAGTGCAACATTTTAGATTAATTTATTACAAAAATTAGACACTCTGCAAAGCAAAAGCCCACCTGTTTCTGTCATTATGATTGCAAATTAATTTCTACAGTATAACTTAGTTATCAATTATGAACACACAACATATTTAGGTGTAAGCTAACATCCAGGGTGCAGTAGCCCCCACGTGTCACTATCAGATTCGACAAGCCTACCATCCCACATCCTGTGAAACGGCTGTGGTCACACAGCTACTCAGCCCTCTTCAGGCTCAGGTCCATCCACGTGCTTCAGTTTGCACAAAACTGAAAAGTTGTTGTATAAAATAGATTTCATGTTTGACAGGTGAATTTTGACAACTGAAACTAATGACTCTGGTAGATTGTTAGAATAGGACAGAGCTGGAGATGAGGATGGCCTGGCTAAACACCTGTTTCTAATTAGGTTCATGCCTCTAAATTGGTCTATGAAATACTGAAAGAATATCATATGCCTGCACAGAAGAAAGCGAGATGCAAATTTAAAATTCACTAATATTAATTATCAAGTAAGTTTCCCAACAAAGTCACATCCTTAGCAATTTTACTCTTGAAATCATTTCTTGCCTTGATAGAGACATGAAAAAGGATACTCATCGGGGATTTCTTGTTTGCTTTTGGTCTCTCTACATATTTTCTCTGCATTCCCAAGTCATTAAATTTCTGAGTGCTTATGAAACCTATATCCATTGGGTAAAACTTTTGGAATTTATTTCAAATCTAAACAGTTTTACTGACACATTATGATCACAGTTATGGTGTTATTAAATACTAACTTTGCAAAAATCAGACTCATTTTAGCAATGTCTTGTTAGGAGACTTGAAACTAAAACTTCCCTGCCATCTAGTATAAACATCTACTTAAACATTTTACATAACAAACCAGTCATTTTTAAGGTAGTTGCCTTTATATTTTGCTGAAGAGGAATCGGGCACAGGACTCATTTCACTGACTTTACACATCTGTCACGAAGACATGTACATCTGAACAAGTATCCCTGGACTCCTTTCAGTAGATAAAGGCATTTTTAGATTGATTCAGGCTGTGTTGTCTAAAATAAGTCTTAATAATCCTGCTCTAGAAATGCCTGTTTCGCCCAATGAAAATATAGAAATCTGAGAGGAACCAGCTCACCAGTAGGCATTGCTCTGTAGATTTCCAAGTGAAATGAACCCAGCAGGAATCTCTTCATTCAGCCAACATTGATCCAGAGCAAGCTGTGTTCCCTCTGCATAATCTTGTATCCCTTATATTAATTGTGACCTTATGTCTCTGAGACAACGGAGATGCCACCGTTCTGCTTGTTCCTGCCCTCTCACATGGGAAGCACATCACTTAGACCCACATTCAGAGGGGTGGGAGACAATGTGACCATTGCTTTGTTAGCCTGGCTTTATGGTGGTGGCTGGGGAGTCTGTTGCTATGAGCAGTCCTTGCACGATATCTTTTAAAAGGCAGCAGCCATCTGAAAGCCTAGTAAAAAGAAAGGCAGAAATCAATGTGTGCTTCATTTAGATGGTCTGTTTGGTGATTCACTTTTTCTTTAACTTTTGTACTGATGTCAGCAGATAACAGTGAGGAATTTCCCTGAGTGCCACTTGGTGTAGCACTGGAGAGACACAGCTTCACCTTTCCAGTTTACTCTTGCTCTCAGTGAGACACTCCTGAGTTGCAAATAGTGTTAAAATACCACACATCTTTCTCTCAGGAGAATCTCTGACTAGGGGAGACATTAGAAGGTGGATCTTTATGGCTGCCATGCCACGGGTGTGAGAAAGAACTGTATGGGATTGGGGAAAAGAAGTAAAACTCCAGTAATCCCCATATAATGAGCAACCACAGAACTATCTGTTCTCTCTTTCACTGAGATGGGCACAGGGCATCACGAAACGGAGATGAGGGTCATGGCAGTCTCCTGTTTGTTAAACTGAAAAGAAATTTGTGACAGCAGACAATCCAGCCCATTTATCACCCCTATAGACAAAACATATGTTTGTATTTAACGCTAGTGAAAACATGAATGTGTTTTTAACATTGTCTTTGCACATTAGATATTTTACAAGGCCCAGAGATAATTGTGGAGACCTTGCTTGCCTACAGTAGTAGCTAAATATCCATAATTAGTCTTTAATCAAGTATTTGGCCTTTCAATGAGTTGTTAACATAAGAGAAAAATTTGAGCTTCTTTATTAACCTTATTCCAGTTATTGGGGTTGCCTGCATTGTAGGCTGCCAGCTTTTATTCAAGAGTTTGCTAAAACTATTGTTTTTAACAGCACTCAACTACCTAACACACCAGCAAGAGAAGCACCAAAATAATTCGTACCACGTTGGAAGTTATTTATCCTGACTTTATATTCAGCCTTTGCAAAACATCTTGTCCTCAAATAATTTGAAAGAAGGATATAAGAGTTAATTACATCGAAAAATCATCCAAAGCTATTAATTCACCCCTTTTCTGGAAATATCCCAGATGAACACAGAAAACAAAATCCCCCCCGAATTTCAGGAAGAGAAAAAAAAAACAAGCCCATGAGCAAACAAGTCAATTCATACAGCCTGTTTTCCTCCCATAGTGTGCTGCGCTTTATAACAACAGAGAGAAATGTTTAGTACCCAGTAGGCGTGTCAAATAGTTATCATAAACAGTTCACAAGACATTTGAGATTCACAGAATCTGGCTGTGGCCAGCTTGTTTTAAATTAGATTAGTCCAACCTAATTTTCTATTCATGTTACACACAGTTATTTGAGGTGGAAGGCTATCATCTCAGGGCAGGCAAACAAGACTCTGAGCTTCAGTCCTCTCGAAGGGCATGTGTAAGTGATGTCCTTTCCCCGTCATGTGTCATTCCTACACCCAGCATATAAATATCACTCTGAGTGACGTTAGTGAATGTGTTAATGTGCAGTAAGTTTGGGGATATTAAAGTAGTCCCAACGTACCAGCCTAGGGAAATCTGTGCATCTGTGACTAAAAGGGTATTTATCATTTCCTCAGCTCTCTGCTGGCAGCCAGCCAGCAGAGTGTGGACATTGAAATTAGAATAGATTGGGAGGCGGGACTTTGTTCCAAATTGATCTGGATGACGATAGCAATTCTGAAAGCAGCTCCACTTTTTTAAAGGTTCATTGTGTGTTTCTAAAAGGGGGGGGGGGCGGAATATTTAGGAAAATAATAGGAAGGAAATCTAAAGCCAGGATACATACTTTTTTATTATTATTGTTTGATTGTCTTCTAAAACTGTTTTGTTATCATCATCATAAGAGCTAGAGCTTGCTAACATCACTTGCAGAAATGCGTGGAGCAGGAATGAAGAAAATGCTATTTCTAGTCCTCTATTCATTATTTAGTAATCTTTCCTATTGCAAGTGCTTGCACTGTAAAGACCAAAAGGTTTTATCAATTGTGTAAACTCCAGCAAGGAAAAAGAAATATGAATTACTATTAACAGCATTAATCCAGTTTCGTCATGTAGTTGATAGGCCTTTACAGTTGGGTTTTACTCTACCCTTGCAAATAATAAGTGAACATACAACTCTGGTTAGGCTAATTTTTTTCTGTAACATTCAACATCTATTGTATATAGCAGGATATTTTAGTAAAAACATGTGCTTTTTTTTCTTGTTTGCACTCCTCCATAAAATGATTTGTGAAGTGGTAAGTCAAAAACAATAAAGATGTCAAGCATCAGCATTAATTTCATTAGCTTACCAGAAGCACTGATAATTTCTTCTGCTTTGAACTCCTGCCAGAAAGACAGACAAGGCACACAGTTCACCAGGCATCAGAGTATTCAGGGTGTAACTGCTTAAAAACAAGGTCTGATACAGTACAAAATATAACTCCTGAGATGACATATTTTTAAATAATTACAGCAGGAACTGACCTTGTGGCACTGTTTTTTCATTCCTTGTGACTCAAGATAAAAGATGGGACAAAATTAATCAGAGTAACTCTGTTTTCACCATGTGCCAGAACTCTATGTATATGGTCCTCAGTTATTCCCAAACTGCTGTCTTTATGTTGCCTGGACAATCATCAACTCAGGTCCATGTTGTAAAAGATATGATGGTAAAAAGATGGCTGTTGAATACACACATTTACACCTCGTATTTAACCATCATTAAGCGTACTGTTCGTGGTATATCTGAGCCATTCCCCAAGGACATCTTGAGAACTAGATTGCCACCTATGACAAGTTGATTTGAACATAGACTTGACAAAAGCAACGTACTCAGTTCACTTTGTGACATCTTCGGCCATCCTTTGGTATAATTCATGTTGAGTTTTCTCTTTCTGCTAACATAAGTAACTCCTATAGGCTTGGGTTGTTCTTTTAAAGTATGTTAAGTGTTTTTAACACACTGCCTTCAGACATGTGATTTCCATGCTATCAGACAAAAAATAAAACTCAAGGAAAGCTGTATTCTCTTTACATCAATAAAATCCCTGTTTGATGCAAGAGTAAGCAGCCATTTTCATGGCCCTTTGCTATCATCAGTAAGCACTGAGAAATTTCTCAGTCAAAAAACTCGGATGCTTCACTTTCTTCTCCTTCAGAGCACTACAGAGCAGGGCTTTCACATTTAAAGCCATGCAAGGCATTCTGTAAACCTTTGGAACAATAACATCAGGACCTAGGCAATTCAAAGGAAACAGCTTTCTCAGAACTAGAATCCTCTTTATCATGGGCAGCTGTGTCTCAGAGGAGCATGGCTACCCATCCTACTTGCAGCACATAAATGTTCTTTGCCTTTGATCTGGCTCCCCTTGCAGCTGCTCAGCAGCAGATCTAGGAGCTCCATGAGGATGTGATACAGCTCTGAGCTGTATAGTGCCTGGCCTGACTTGTCCCAGTTTCCAGAAATGATCTGGCTAGTCTGAAAGAAACAGTGCATCAGAGTACAATATCCCCTTTCTCTGTCCTTCATGTGTCCATGCTGTCATAAATCTCAATGGAGGTCTGACTCAGCTGGGATCCTCAGAAAGGGAATTACTCACAGTTCAGAGGGATGCATAAAATGGTGTTGAGGAAACATCACAGCCTCTTCTGCAAGTACTTGGAGTTGTGCACAGAAAAAAACCCTGAAGAGAGCAATGTACAATACAAATGTTTCATTTGGGTTCCTGTGGTGTCAAGGAAGGCAGAATCAAACTGCCTGCCATCTGACACGCTCTAAAGCTTTACAGTGTTATAGTTAGGATATTTTGAAACAGAGATTTGCAGGTAGGGAACTAACTACACGTTACTGAGTGCCAGCTAGGCTGTTACAACATTCACTTCACACAAATATACAGTTTGCTGCATACTGCAAACGGAGTCCATCTTCTTCTTCTGTTCCATGACCTTGGGCCATACTGGCTTATTGCATAACACCATGGAAAGACAAAGGGAAAGGAAAAAAGACTTCAGATAGCAAAATATTCTCTCATGAGCCTTTGAGCTCTCTTTATAGCCAAATAGCTGAATGGCATAGACACATTTTGGGTAATACATCCCATCTTTTTTTAAGAAGCTCTTTGTAGGAGCCTGATTAACAGGAATGGGGCCAAAACATTCACTGCACTCAGGAAGGACTTGGTGGGCACCACATCACATTCACCACAGTGAATAATGAGTTACTGATAATTACAGGTTTGTATGTCTCTCCCATGTTTGTTAGCAGGACAACACCATTGACTTTGGTCTCTGTAAGTGAGAATTTCCAATTTACTGCTGATAAAGGGAATATGCAGAACACATAGCACAACAGATAAGCAGTATACTATAGAGCTGATCGATCACACTGTCAGTGCCTTCAGCTAACAGCCTTCTTTTGTGGGCTGAGCTGGCTTCCTTCTGTCCTCTCTCGGGTAAAGAACATCAAGCATGGTTTTAGCTTCCTTGAAAACAGCATTTGCATTCCTGTACCTGTTATACTTTTACTAAGCACACTTAAGAACTTCTCCACAAATTTTTAGAAGTGGTCTCTGAAGTTTTAGGTGTCATGGTTTTGTTGCAGACATGAGTAAGAGACTTAGAGGGGGAATACTTCCAAAGTATATATTGTTTGTTGTCTATTGCTGTCTGGTTTCCAAAAGAAACAAGGATTATGTGATGCCAATGTCTGTCTGTTGGTTCCCTTGATAACTTCTGAATCCACTGATGATTTTCTACCATCTTTGGTGGATGGCAAAATATCCCAAATTTATCAAATTCTTAGAAAGTAAGTGAAGACAGAGAAACTTAATGACAACCTCACTGAATAAAAGGTTAAAGTGAGAGCTCATACCTCATTTGTCATCATAGATACTGTGACCTCAACTTTAACACATAAATTCATAGGTAAGCAGGTTTGAGTAGCGTTGCTGCTCACCAACTTAACCTCAAAGATATAAGAGAAAGTTGTATTTTTATGTACAAAATAACACCTGAAGAAAGGGGAGGATTGTCTCACATAGCCCTGCACAAGATTTTAGTGTCTGTTTGAATCAACTGAATGGCAGAATACAAACTGTGCTGTGTTATGTAGCTTCTGCGTGACTTTGGTTTTCATTAAGAAAATGTCAAGCAAACCTATAACTACTTCAATAACATATCAGCTAGGTGATTTCTGAGTACCTATATATATCTTAAGTTGCTGTTCTGGACTTTCAACAACAAAATATATACCCAGTGGAAGACCTGGAGTAAAACGTAAAATGAAAGATGGCAACCAATTAAACTTGGTAAACAATTTGTAGCAAATGATCCCTTCAATGAATATTACCTCTTTTTTCTGTAATCAAACTGCCATGGTCACACTGAAATTTTCTTTCAGCATACAAAATTATTTTAATTATCTTTTTTAATAATCTGTGGCATACAGTGGTTTCTTGTGGGTGTTGAATATTCAAACCTTAAACTGCACTCTTAGTTCTATTGCAGAAATGACCCACATCCTGGGTACCCTATTCTTGTTGCTTGAGAATAATATCACTGCAATCCTCACCCCACTACATGTTGAGTGGATTTATGTATTTCTCATGAAATTTTAAGATTTTTAAGAATTTTACTATATCAAATATATTTTTAATTTAAAATTTGATGATCAAAAGTATCTCTCAACTTTTGCTTGAAAGTAGCTGAATCTAAGAACTTTCATGAATATTGGTGGGAAGCAAATCCTACACAATGTGCAAGCACATTATAACAGTGGAAGCTATCACTTTGATAATATATGAATATTTATGAACTTTTTTAGAGTAACTATGTCACACGACATGTCTAAACAGCTTTTTAAAGCTGTTCTTCATCTATAAAGGTTTAATATGGGGAAGCATAATTTATTCAATTCTCTGCTCATTTTATTTAATCCTGGATCCTTTTGATAGCTCTCTTTTTCTCAGTTTCTCCCTAGCTTGTGTTGTTGTCCTTGCCGATGGTTTCCCTCAAGTAATAACCCAGGTATCCTTTGATGCAAGGTTACACAATGTCAGGAGACACAAAATCTGAAGTGCTATGTGAAGATGTATATTAGATTTTCATTATAAAGTTTCCTCCCTTTGAAGTTCTAAGGAAACTACATTTTCCTTTCTCCTGCTGTAAGATATATATTCACTCATAGTTAAATACATCTCCCACGACAATTCATTTTCCAGTTCTCACCAATATTTAGATGCAGTTCAAACAGCACCTCTGATCTGCACATAGTTCCTCAAAAAATCTTTATCCTTCCACCTAGGTCATCAATAAGCAAGTGGAGGAAAAAAATGTTATCAGGAGTAGTCAGCATGGATTCACCAAGGGGAAATCATGCCTGACCAATCTGATAGCTTTCTATGATGACATGACTGGGTGGGTAGATGAAGGGAGAGCCGTGGATGTTGTCTACCTCGACTTCAGCAAGGTTTTCAACACAGTCTCCCATGATATGCTCCTAGGGAAGCTCAGGAAGTGTGGGTTTGATGAGTGGTCGGTGAGGTGGATTGAGAACTGGCTGAATGGCAGAACTCAGAGGGCTGTCATCAGCGGTGCTGAGTCTAGTTGGAGGCCGGTAACTAGTGGTGTACCCCAGGGGTCAGTACTGGGCCCAGCCTTGTTTAACTTCTTCATCAACGACCTAGATGAAGAGTTAGAATGTACCCTCAGCAAGTTTGCTGATGACACAAAACTGGGAGGTGTGGTAGATACACCAGAAGGCTGTGCTGCCATTCAGCGAGACCTGGGCAGGCTGGAAAGTTGTGCAGAGAGGAACCTGATGAGGTTCAACAAGGGCAAGTGCAGGGTCCTGCACCTGGGGAGGAACAACCCCATTCACCAGTACAGGCTTGGGGCGGACCTGCTGGAGAGCAGCTCTGCGCAGAGGGACCTGGGTGTCCTGGTGGATAACAGGTTAACCATGAGCCAGCAGTGTGCCCTGGCTGCCAAGAAGGCCAATGGGATCCTGGGGTGCATTAGGAGGAGTGTGGCCAGCAGGTCGAGGGAGTTTCTCCTTCCCCTCTACACTGCCCTAGTGAGGCCCCATCTGGACTACAGCATCCAGTTCTGGGCTCCCCAGTTCAAGAAAGATGAAGAGCTACTG
>Ga0065711_1043551_pt1 | contig 14660 bp, 14 predicted proteins | sample Hoacrofraction12_FD_59098 | JGI IMG/M metagenome (GOLD analysis project Ga0065711, IMG submission 59098) | Hoatzin crop microbial communities from Cojedes, Venezuela - Epithelial fraction 12 v2 (version 2) | ecosystem: Host-associated > Birds > Digestive system > Esophagus > Crop | place... | reverse complement strand
GGGTGGATAGACAGATGCTTTATTTTCTGCTCTATGCAATAAAGTGTGATTATAAAGAACATAACAGGGAGCACAGCTTGAATTCCAGTTGGTGGAGAGAGCCTGTTGTTAACCATCAGGGAACTATTTATTCTCCGGCCTTACTGATGCTCCTTGGTCAATAATGATAAGGGGGGGGAAGAAGTTGAAGCCATTATAAAGAAGCAATCACATTACAGGGAAGCAGCAGCAACAGCCCCCTCCGAATCCATGATTCCCTTAGGTCATGTCTGGTGTGCTCAGACCACTGGCCACTGTCAGTATTTACCCTGCATCATTAACCCACCAAACAGTTTTTTCTTGCCAGAAATGACCGATTTCTCAACCCTGATGGCAATCATCATTCGGGAGACAGAGCAGTGGTCCCCTGCTGCTGAACCATCTCCCGTGATATTTAATAAATAAATAAAATAGCTGTATGGTTGACCAGCTCCTCAGGCAAAGGGAAGAAAGTGCGTCTATTCACTGTGATTAAACATTCGCTACTCTCTCCTGCTGATAGTTACACATACAGACATGTGGCATACATGTATGCTTGCTCTCAGCCCTGATCAACTTACAAAACATCCTTATTTATTGTTTGCATTGCTGTTACATCTCAGACCCAGGACCATATTGTATGAGGTGCTGTACAAAGGACAGCAGACGGTCCCTGTCCCAAACAGCCAGCTGATGCACTCCAAGACTGCTTTTTTTTGCATTACTGAATTCCACATGAGTTTTACCAGTTTTTCAAATAGGATCAGAGTGTCACCAGGCCAGCTTTAGCAACTTCTGGCATTCAAACTGGACGCCCGATCAAAAAACCCAAACACAGTGCAGAAACCTAAGCTCAGCGTTTGTTTCCTTTGCTTTGCCACTGGGGAGTTGGTTGTAGTTGAAGGTTTTGGTTAACTCCTCCTTTACTCGTCACTGGCATCGTTCCGTCACAAGAGTTCCACAAACCACACAGGGCTGCCCACAGATGTGAATACCCAGCAAAGATTATTTATGCCATGTTACAATGCACAACCCACGCCAAAAAGCGAGCTTCCATGTCGTGAACAGCACCTCACACCTCTCACCGCTGTATTCCCAGCCCCAAAATGGTTCTCAGAAGTTTTTTCCTGACTCTGCCTTAGACCCATTTCCCCAACTGAGATTATCCCTCGCTGTCTGCATCACAATCATCTAAATTATGGGCAGTAAAGCAGTGGGAAGGTGGGGCATTGTTATTTTTGTCATTGTCATGGGTTTCCCGTAACACAAAAAACCTGACCCTCCTTGCCATGAACAACATCAGCCCCAGGAAGTCCAGGTTTTCTGACAGCTTTGCCACTTCCCGCATGCATTCAGGGAAGAGTCCTAGCAGCACAGTAATGAGTGAGGGGCAAGAGAGCAGCAGGCCACGGGGCATGCAGCTGTGGGTGAGGATGGGCTTTTTGGGGGGCAGAGCCTGCACGCTAGAACACAGAGTGGACACAGTACATCAGAAAAAGCAACCACAGAGCGTACAATCACAGTCACCTCAAAGGAAACAGCAACAGTTTCTTGAGGAAAGGCCATGGGTTCCTTATTCCTACCGTCTTGCATCTCCCCTTTTCTCTGTTACCTGCTGTGGCCTTGATTGGCGTTTCCAAAGGAGCTCAAGGACTGGCCCAGCTTTAAATTTTAATGTGGATGAAACAGTAAGGCCTTGGCCATAAAAAATTGAAGTTTATACATTTCAAAAATACACATATTTTTCTCAGTGAAGACAAAAGGTCTGAGGGAGTGGAAAACGCATGTCCTTGGGCTCCCCAGATACTTAGTTCTGAAGTCTCATTCTGAGACCGCTCCAGTCTCCTTTACATTTCTTTGAAGATTCTGCCTTCAGCCTGCAGAGCAGGTTCCTTCTTTCAGTTTTCTGGTTTGGGCAGCTGAGTTATTCTGTTACCAAAGAGAGGAGAAAATTTCCAGGGTTCTGGAACCATGGCACTTCACTTCTCTAGGTCTTTCAACAAAGCAACACAACTGACAAAACAGGGCATCTTTTTGCTCAAAACCAAGTGACAGGCTAAGGTTCCTTCAGGTGAACACTGAAACACTATTGGCATTATCCACTTGCTGATTGTTATTTACACATAGGTACCCAAATGTAATGCTGCCTCCTATGATGTTCTGAGCTGTGGAAATGTCCTTAAATTGTGACTAATTTTAAGAGTAGCACTGAGTGAAGCTGTTGTTGTAAAGCAGTCCAGCAAAGTTCCTCCCCAACCAGCCTGCTGTAAGGGCAATCATTAAATGAATCTCTTTTAACAGGCAACATGAAAATCAAGATCTAGAAGAATAAGCAGGAGAAGGGAGGGACATTGTTCCTCGCTGCCAGCAACAAGCGACTCCTATTGACACTGTTGGCAGTTATTCACACTCAGCAGCACAGGAATTGGGGACCATAACCTTGGATAAAAGCTTGGCTTGTAGACTTGGTACAACTAAAACCAAATCCTTTTGCAGAAGCCAAGAAATGAGGTTCATTACAGCTTAGAAGAGACATTAGAGTCTCTCCTTAGGGAGAAAGCCGTGTTTCTTCCCCTGTACAGGGATGCCTGTCTTTTTGCTATGTGATGCCTTTTGTAAGCTCTTTTGGGGACAGGGTATAAATCATAATAAAGCCATGGCATGGCATATAAATCATAATAAAGAATAATGATACGTAATAAGGATGAATAATATTAAGACGAGAACTGAGAGAGAGAGTCTGCACACATACATACGCACAACTGTACAAACAAATACAGACAGAAAAGGTGGTTGTTACTGTTTTTCAAAGTAAACATTTTTTTCTCCATGGATATTCTGCTGTCAACACATTGACCCTAGCCTCCTTTCACCACCTTCTTTTCCTGCTTTCCCTGCCCTGCTGCACATGGAAGGCCAGGGAATAAACATGTGCAGGTATTACACTGCCCAGAGGGTCATGAACTGACATTACAGTGGGAGCTTAAAAACACCCAGCTCCCACAGGTCCTGCGTCTGTATACAAAGCTTTCCCTCTGGTTTGGCTTGCCTTGTGTCACCCGGACAAACGCTACCCACAACACACAACTGTCCCTTTCCACCGATGCTTCCAAACAACAAGAGACACTCTGTCTACACTCCACTCTACTACTGCAGAGAGCACGCCTTGCAGAGCGACAGAGATCCTAACCTGCTGGAGGGCTGCTTGGCTGTTCAGGGAGGATATGGTTCCCTGAAGGATAGAAGAAACTGCAGGAGATTTGCTGTGACTTCACCCTTTCTGAGCAGTTGTAATAAAGGGAACTCAAAAAGCTGCCACCTGGATAGCTCTAAACAGCCAACCTCATGCTGCTGAGGAAAGAGAACTGGAGAAGCACAAAGGGCGAGAGAAAAGAGCTCGAAGGACACGTAGCAGTTGTAGCAAGACAACAGAAAGGGAAGAGTCCTCAATGGCCAGCAGGACACCCCATTCTTCATGTAAAACCAATGCATTTATACAGAAAAGAGAAAGAAAGACAGGCCCATGGCTGGCTAGGGTAGAAGCAAGGAAGGAAGGATGAATGGGTAAAGACACAAAGAGAGGTACTGGGAGGTGACAGACTTCAGACGTAGGTAAGGGTCTCCTTTTCTGACTTGTCTGAAGCACCTGGCAGACTGGTTGGAGCTATTCAGAAAGGCACGAGAACAACAGATAGTAGCACCAGGCATTTTAACTAGTTTTAATACCATGCAGAGTTTGATATACTCCCCAAATCCCAGGATTTATTAAGCATGGCTCTGCTGCTTCCACTTCTAAAGCAATAAAGCTGAAAGTGTCAAAGAATGAGGTCCCTGTTTTTATCTCCTTTTATTCTGTGGGACCTTTTTAATCTGAAGCTGAATTTAGGAGAGGCTATGCTGATGGTTCTACCACCTTAGGCATTTGGGAGGGTTTTTTTCTCACTATTTTTTCATGCTGGCTGCACAAAAGTAACAAAGCAAGCTGTCCGCTCAGACAAGGGGAATCCTTTGCCCCCACACCCTGCCCAGCCTCTGGCACTCCCAGGAACCACTGGTAACCTCTGTGCATTGCTGTGTCATTTTTTAACTGCGTTTAAAACCAAAGGTGGGTAGAACTGGTTTGGTGAAAGTCTGTTAAAGTCTGTAATTGCAACAGTATGAATGAGCCTTGTAAAAAGTGGGAGAAATCTGACACAAAGGAGAAGCTGGGAAGCCAGGCCCCCCACCACAGGAAATCCAAACACAATGCTAGAACCCATAGGATTCTGCTAACACGCCCTGAGAAGCTGATAAAACCAGCACCATGAGAGGTTCTCCACCTGAAAAATATCCCTGCCTCCTTATCTGCAACTGCAAATTCAGGCTTAGGAGCCGGGCGAGAGTAATCATAATTTTAATATGAATTTAGCGTAGGTGAGGAAGACTAGACTGGTCAGGCTACAGAACCTTGGGCCTCTTCTGAATTCTCAAAGTTTGGGGAGCAAAATGGCAAACTGACCCTGGCCGCTGTCCTGCCTTCAGGGCGTCACCGCTCAGTGTACAGCTCAGCTGTGTGGGAGCAGGGAAGCTTCCTACCGTCGCGCAAGTCTGCGCCTCCTAATGAGGCAGATGACAGAAGTGGAAATTCTAATTTCAAATTCTGCTCGTTGCAGAACTGGATTAGTGATCCAGTTTTACTCTATACAGATATCTTTGTCAATTTGCAGAGAAGGAGAGAAATAAATAAGTGTTTGAGATTTTCAGGGCTAGATGCTAAGATCAGACTAAGAAGTAAATTTGCTAGTGCTTAAACAGCACAGCAATCTAACGTCCTTTCCATGTCTTCTCCTTTTCGGGTAGATTTGGACTCCTCAACTCCTCGCAAAAACTGATTAATCTAATCTATTACCTATAGATTAGCCTAAAGGGTTTTTTTGTGTTTGGGTCAGCTGATTCTCCCCAAGAGCTTGACTGGAAAAACTCAAGGATAACTAGATTGCTAGCATATCTGATTAGCCAAAGAAAACAGGGTGGATGGGTTGGTATAACTTGACAGAGCTGACTAAATTGGGGCTACTGGTCAAGATACATCCAAAATTCTTTGCTGGCCGAGTTAGCCAGTTCCATTTCAGACATGATGAAACAGACTTCCCAGTCACTGAATATTAGGAACAGAAACAGTACAAGGGAAAGATTGTTTAGCCGGTCAAATATGTATTTAAAATGTTGATAGCCTGCACTGAGACCCAAGGAAAAAAAAAGTATTTATCATTGTTATTAACAATAATAGAAATAAAACCAGTTTTAATAGCATGCAGGGTTTGATGCATTTCCCCAATACAAAGATTTATTAGTTTAAAGCCTGTGTGTTTATTTGTTTCTCTCTCTCTGGTCCTGCCCCCCCCCCTTGAATTTTTAATGCACACTGTTTCTAATGTCAGCCGTTTTTCTTGTAAAGGTTTTTTGACATAACTTTATATTGCTGCTTCCTTTTGTTGTTGCCATTCCCCATCCTTGTTAGAGATTTCACTCCCCTAATGAAGCTCGTCTTCTGCCAGGATAATAAAAGAAAATAGATACAGAGCTGAAGTGAGCCAGTGCGAGGTGTGTGCATATGTGTGTGTCTGATTAGCAATAAGGGTGCCACAAAATAAGTGCAATAACAGCCTGTTCTCCAGGGACTCCCAAGGCTGTCCCCAAGATCTGCGGTTTCTCTATATGGCTCTGCGTGTGTGTGCACACAGGGATGTATACACACAGTTTGTATGGATCTATATGCACACATAGTTTGTACGGATCCAATTTTATATCCACACACTGACAATGTGGAAGGACATGTTCAGAGGATGTGCACCGCAGCTGCCAGAACTAGGGGATATTCTGCCAAATGAAAAAAATAGGACTCAAAGTAGTTCAGCGACTTCCTAGTCCCTAAGTTTTGTGGGTAATCCTTTCACTGTTTCACAGTGACAAATCACTGATTAAGCCTGTTTGGTAGCTTTCTAGTCGTTGTCTTTCTTTTCTGTTTTCCCCCCATCCATCTTCATGAGTGTCTTATAAATAAGGTGGTACCCTACTCCTGTTGCCATTAAAAAAAACAAAAACCACAAACAGAATTTCTTTCACAGCCCAGGAAATGACAAAGATCTGTGCTATCCTGTGTGTAACACCCCCTTCTCCTTCCCAGCACTGAACTCCCAAAAGCACAGACCTGTTAGTGCCACGTACACATTGGCACCTTTTGAGCAGTAACAGCCACTGCAAAAAACAAACCGCAGCCTGGAGAAGAGCCCCATCAACTCTTCAACGCCTTCCAGCCTCAGGAACCGCCTCTTGTGCTCTTTCAGGGCAACTCATGGTCTCACTATAAGCTGTGAGAAAAAATCCCAAGCTCTACAACTCTCCTTTCTCTTCTGTCCACTGAGAATAAGAAACAAAGTTTCTGTAGCTTTCCTCAGGCTTCTAACTACTCCAGTTTCAACGGGATGGAGGCTGTCAGTGATTACACTTGCATTACAGTCTGATAAAGAAGCAAGAACTTAAACAAAGCTCCTGGGGACACAGAACACAGAAGTGGCACTCAGGGAACGAGGTGGTGTGACACCCAGGTCCTCCTCTTTCTGATATACAACATCATCTGCTCAATGCTAATGCATGCTAAAGGCTCTGCAAGACCTCTGTGGCTAATGTCACTTATCAGAAGAAACCAAACTACTCGGAGAAGCTCAGTCACTATGGGTCAGTGTTAGTTAGCCCAGACCTATAAAATTTCTAAAAAAAATGAAATTTTAGGAAGGCAATAAAACCCAAAGCCCTTAAAAAAAGATCAACTGCCATTTCAATTTACCCTGCATTCTATATTCCTGCCTGGTACAGAATGCCAGCAATATTACTCTTCTGTTTCCACAGCGGTGCTTCAAACAGATGCTTTTCAGTGATGAAGGCGCGGAATGTGTATACTCTGCCTGCTGCCACTTCAGCTGAAAACTCTGGTTTTCCAGCCCAGCCATTGCTGGGAAACAACTACGTCTGGTACTTCAGAAATAACAGAACTAACAGAAAAGCAGTTTCAGCACACAGGATCCTGCCTCTCCTTCCAGAAACGGTTCAGACACTTTGCAGCACGAGTCGTATTTAGACTGCCTATACCAACAGTGAGGATGGGGGCTGGCTATCGGTCCCTCTCCTTCCCAGAAAAGAGAGCACGTAATGAAAAGCAGTAATTGGTGAAGTATAGTTCCTCTATAGGAAATGCCTCTTCTGAAGTTGTTTGCTATGAGTCAGAGATTTTGAAAGGGGTCCAGCAATGCACACATACATACCCCGAGCCCAAGCACACTCGTACAGATTACTAGTCCTCTTGGATGCTTCAGAAAACCAGATACCTATTAGGCACATGTGCAGCAATAGTATCTTGGGGACTAGGTTATTGCATACTCCAACAGACACAAAGAGGACTGGGTCTCTGGTTGAAATGAGTAGAAGAATCTCTTTTGACTTGTTTCCGGTGGGATATCCAGCTTTTAAGCACATCAGACACATTAACATGAGAACCTCTGCATATTTGTGGCTTTCAACATCTGAAATATTTACAGCTATCTACAGCTCTGCTCCGTTGTCTGTAGCAGTGCCACATACTTTCAAACTCAAGAAAGCTCCGTCTATTTCTTCCTATCCGACCAATTCTAAAATTCAAAACCCAAGGTCATTATGTCTATCTAGGCTTGGTTTACACACTAACTCTACACTGAAACGCTTAATTGAAATTTTAGGTGGAAATTAATCTAAGCACCTCTTGTTTCCTAATGGATTTTGATCTACTTCTCCACACGGTGACAGTTTCTGGCATGGTAAGTGATGTCTGTTTTAAAGAAGGCCGTAATTATGAAGTCTACAGGGAACTGTAGGTCAAGACAGAGACACAGTGACATAGCTCTTACTAGACCAGAAAAACAGGAATGACTAGGACTACTGACACACTGCAGGAACAATGACAGATAAGTAAGGAAAACACTTGCAGCATGCAAGATCGAGCTCTATTTTGTCCTTTTCAAGCTGCACTTTCACAGCTATGGAAAACATTCGACTGATTTTTGTAACTAGAACACTATCCACTGTCCTGCTTCCAAAATTCTAGCTGGAAATCCCAGCAGCAGTCTCAAAACAGGAACGCAATTCCTGAAAACTGATGGGGGTAATCTAACTAGCAAGTTTTTATCATCAGAATCCAGGAAAGTAGACTGGAGTAGAGCAAAGGGCAGCTGATTTAGGCATGCTTTTAAGGAAAAGTAAACATCTTTGCATGTCTTTGCATATGTGTGAGCAAGTATTACAACCAAACTGGTCACAATGCTCAAGATCCAATACCGACACACAGCCTAGGGATAACCAAGCACTGGGAATGATGAAGTGCTGTTATTTCTGTAAAAGGACAGGTCACAGTTCTATGAGGTGCAACCAGTTTTGACAGAGCAGGGTAATCAGCAAGATCAATAGACTGCTTCATGAAATGGCGAATCCAGGCTCCAGGGTGGATGTGGCTCCTGGAGTAGAAGCATCCCAAAGAGGTAAGCTCTTGTCTGATTTTCTCCTTAATTTCCTAATGCCAGACAGGCAACACAAGTTGTCTCTCACATACAGTGTGACACTACAACTCAAAACATCTCTTTTCAGTCCCAGATCCCGTACCGGCCCCTCATTCCTGCTCTGTAGCATCTAGAGTGCTATTTTGAATCTCAGCCCTCCCTCATGCAACCCAGAAGCTATGCCAGACCATGGTGGGATGTAGGAAGGGTGGTCTATGGCACCCACAAATGAGACCAAGAGCATGAGACCAGCACATTCTTTTTCTCTCACCACCTAAGGTAGCAACGCAAGCCCTCTACCCTTTCTCCGTGAATCGCAGCTCCCCAAGGCACTTTCCTGGTACTTTCAAACATTTGAGACAGACAGAAAGTCCTCTACTTTAAAAAACTGAGCTCCGTGAGTGATGAAAAAAAGCTGCTGTCTGACCAGATTATGCCTCTCTCCAGGCTATGCCGTCTCCTCACAGGCACACACAGCACGCACTGATGCAGAATTGTGCCAAAGTAAACAGGAGCAGTCACAAGGGGACAGCAGGGGTGTTCCTGGTGCTGTGGGGTAGTAATGAGGAGCTCAGACAAGAGGGCATTGACATGATGGATGTAGACCTGAAAGAACATGTGCACATGGGAGATTGAGGGCTCTTTTGTCCACAGAAGAATGGTGGAGATATCAGGAGAGCCAGAGAGAGGTTTGGTATGGAGGTGGCTCATTTTGGACCATCGAAATCCCCTCCACTACCATGTCACCAGCTTCCAAACAGCTATGATTTCTTCTGTAGCATATCTATCCTTCCCCTATAATTAAACCGTGTGCCTCTGCTGGACCCTGACATGTCCCCCTCTAGTTGAATTACTGGTACACATTGCAGCCCAGGAGTCACAATTCCCAGATTATACCAGCTCACAAGGGACCATCATCCAGAAGGTCCCAGGTACAGCCATGCTTACAAGCTCCCTGGGGGAGCTGTCACACTGAAGAATGGCAGAAGCACAAATAGCAGAAGTAAGCATTTGTGCTTGCTGATAATCTTTCAAACAAGACAAAGTTCACCATGCTGCTGAACCTATTGATAACCAGGACAAAAACTGCTCGGATGCTGTGATATTCCTGAAAACTAAAACGTTACATCGCCTTGGCAGTGGTTACAATCTATAATCCAAGCCTATCTAACTATCTACTTTGCTTCTGGCAGCCTCTGCACTACCCTGTCAGGCTTGGAAGCTAAATACATAAGCAGGACTCTGTGCCCACCCAAGGAGTTTGCGTGTGGCCTCCAGAACAGGTGAGGCTGTGCAGCATCATTGGTTTGCCCCTTGCTTTCTCACAGTCGCAGCCCCGAACTCAAGCTAAGAGGTAAAGCCACAGACAGTGCCCTCTGGATACTGCGCGTCTCGCTCCGGGATCACAATGACCAACGCAGAACAAGTGTTTTATTGTACCCTACAGTTCCCAGTTAAGGGCACCGTTCCACAGGGGTCATTACTAAGTGCTTTTGTGAAGCTATGAGCCAAAGCATGGGAGTCTAACAAGCCTTACAGCAGTGCCCGAACACTCCAGATTTCTTCCTGGAGCAGTGGAAGCCACTTTGGTGCTGAACAATCCAGGTGCTTCCTGACTGCTTCAACAGGTGTAACAGAGAAGCAGGAATGGGAGGCTTATCTGACTGACACTAATTACACAGATCCAGCACTCTGGCCAGTGTGCCTCAACCAGAAAGGAAGATAAAATCCCTGCCATAGATAGCCTACAAACTAATGTCTGATGCATACTCCTTTTTTTGCACTATACCATCCAAAACTAGAGGCGACTGTTCTCAGAGATGGCAGGACTCTAGATCTGCATTATTCTGAATAATGGAGATATTCAAACGTCACAACAGACTCAGCTCATCGATTTTTCTTCCTCTACTGACTTTCAACAGGAACCTTAAAGACATATACCAGAAACTGTTGAGAATGAGAGACCTCAAGAAGATACAAAAACTGTAAGCGGGACCCACCTTGTGTCTAAAGCATACACCTCCTCTTTGTAACAGAACCACACATTTGCTGTCTTTCTGGACAGCATCTAACACACAACCAACTAATGGCGACAGTAAATCACAGCCACAACTGCCCATTGTGTCTTACGCGTAGCAAGGTGCATATGTGAGTGTGCTCTTGAAAAGCGTTTTTGACATAAAAGCGAAAGACCTACTGAAATCTCCTCCAAATCAAAACCAGTGTGTCTGTCCCAAGGCAAGTTTTGGCCAAGGAGAAGAGAGTCATGAAAACCACAATGACATTCAGACAAAACTACTGGTTTCACACAAACACACTCCCGGGTGGCAGTACGAAGCCAAGGAAAGAAAGAATGGGTCTTTCATGGGTAGATGGATCACAGAAGGGGAATATGCTACACAACCAGCAGTTCTGGAGGGAGGATGATATTTTCCCCTTCGGCTGTCCTGAATAGACAATGGGACCAGCAGTGCTATGATCTGAGACAGACAATGGACACAGCAGACAGAGGCAGGGCAGCACTGTCTGCAGAGCAATTATTTAAACGGAGAGAATCCATACAAGTATTTTTTTTTTTTTTGAGAGGGGAATTTTTTGTTGTTGTTTATTTTAATTGAATTCCATCAGGAGGGCAAAAAACAGCTTTGCTGAAAATACCCCATTCACAGAGATGCTAAAGGACACCCAGCAGGTTCACAGCCGCTGCATAACACATCCCAGCCATCTACGATTTTAATGCTTAGGAGGTGCAGGCTGTGCTGTATTAATATGCAAAGTGTGCCTGCCTTCCCAATTAAATGGAAAATGCTATGATTAAAGGCAGTCAGAAGATATTAGATGGATAGTGCTGAACTATGGGCTTTATTTCCTACACATAGAAGCCCCACAGGAGCGCTGATAGAGTGCACGCCGGGGAGATTACCAAAGGCGAAACAACGCTGGGAAAGGAAAAATGCTTGAATACGTAGAAGGGAGAGAAAATGACGAAGCTGTTTACAGGAGGATTGAATTAACACAGTACCTCATCCTGGTCTCCCAGACACGGGCCCTCTGGGCCACACATATCTGGAGGGAAACCAAGCACCACTGCTCATAGAAGCCAAATTCTGGCACATCATTTTGAGGGAAGAAGGCCTCAGAAGCTGAGTGAATCACAGCATAAGGCCCAGAGAGCTTCACAATTCAGGGCTGCACAACCCTGAGGCAAAGCTCAGAGGAGACAAGGCCTTTCCTACGGCCCCTCTTTCCTTGTTAGCATCAGCATGTTCTCGTCTACCACCTATCTGCGATGGGAGAAGAAAACACAGCAGAGAAGCACAGCATGCTGGATAATTTACAATTAAACCCATGAAGATGAGACGATAAAACAGGAAACATTAATAACTGATTGGAGAGTTCCCTTTGCCTTGCTGTGAAGGGCTCGCTCTAAATCACCCATGTAGCTTTAACCCTCCTGGCTCTGTGCTACACCGCAGCCCCAGGCCATGGAGCCAGTTCCCCCCACTTACTCTTCCTTCCTGCCTCTGAACATTGCTGCACCCTGTCACCGACGCACTCCGTGCCCGTGTTTCATGACTTGCATTTAATTAAAAGAGATGGCAAAGTCAGGTATATTTATGGGGACTTCTAATCCTCACACTTATATTTTCAGTTGCTATGGGTTTCCTTCCAGAGTTCACTCTTTCTCCCCCACCCCCACTGTGTAACGTGCACCAGAATAAAGTCTAATAAATTCTGCTACGTAATTGGCTGTATATTTTAGGGGTCCATCTATCCCAGTGCTGTGAAAACACAGGCCTTCAAAAAATTACTGTAAGGACAGAAAACCCTGGGGGAGGGAGTCCGCAGTGCTTTATTTCCTCAAATGACTGCTGCTAAATTGTTACAGGTATGAGGCTGGAGTACCGAGTGGAACAAAGCCAGAGCCAGTGGCAGCTGCGATGTCACAGGGCAGCGCTCGAAGGAAAGCAGTTGCCAGAAGTTGCACCTTTGTCCAAAAACAGTTTGCTGTCCTGCCTTGCCTGTCTGAGAGCAAGAGGACCACCACAGGGGCCAACCAGAGGGCACTGCATGCCTGCCCAGGGTGAGGTACAGATGCCTGATGTATATTAATACAGTAACTCTTCACATTCTAGTGCTGCTCTCACCAGCTAACACTCCACAGACACTGAAAAGCCCATGATACTCTTTAAATGAGCCACTTCCACCACTGATTCTCCTAGCAAGGTCGGAAAAAGGTCTCCACATTTTGAGGAATACAGAACTTTAGCTGCCCTCTGTCTTTAGGGAGGGATTCCTTTTCGAAGCAACATGCCCCCAGGTGAAGCCACACAGAGGAAAAGATGCACATAACCTCTAGACTGCCAGCTTAGCTCCAACATGGGTTGGCAGAGCCATGTGTAATGATGGTGGGTGTTACTGACTTACCCTCTCAGCCGCAGAGCAGGTCATAACAGATAGGATGCAAAGTACGTTGGAGTTGACTGTGTTTGAGGAAGCCTGCATTTCTGTCTGTTAGAACCCTGTTGGAGATGAAGAGAAAATACCAGTTCAGCACACTGCAAGAGTATGAAATACTTTTCTTTTTTTTTTCACGTGCATTATCTAATGGACTAGCACATACAACTGAGGAGTCTTTAGAAGATGACATTTCTGTAAACAAAAGCACTAATGACACATGAACATTGTGTGCTGTATTTGAGGAGGCAGCTCCACTCAAAGTATTAGAAATACTGCTAGCAGCTCCAGATCGTCCCAGGACTCTCTTCTACAATGACCCGTAAAGAGCAAATGTGCATATGCAAAAAATGATCTGACCTGTTCTACCAGCATTTAGGATGACACATCTCTACTGACAAGAGGAATTGTCCATATGCAATGACAGCACTCATAAATGGGCCTGCTGCACTGCTCTTAATACGTTCAGCACCTAGCAGGATTTACTGGTTGCAATCTTTTTTCACACAAGGAAACCCTTTTGCATGAGTACCTGCATCCAATACCAGCATAGCAAAGTCTCCCCTTATACCCAAATTCCCACTGACCCATAGAAATTTCAAATCCCCCATCCACTGCTGAATCCAAATAAAACACTGCAAAACAAGAGGAAGGGAGAAATTAGATTTCCTCTGGGTTGCTCATTTAAGTAAAAGAAGAAAAAGACATAAGAAAAGAGGAAGGAATTCTATGAAGTTGGCACATATGTGCCCCCCAAAACCACACAGAGTTATGGCCAAACCTGTATGCCACCACACAACTCTTATATTTTTCTGTCATTTCTCCATTATATTAGCAGAAGCTAACACCCCTTAATTCACAGTTTCCCACATTCTAAGTTTATGTCCAATGTTAATGTTATTTAAACGTCACCTTATTTTTTTTCTTCTCTCTCCTGTGAATTTCATGCTAGGTTTCTTATTTCCCTCCATTTTGTAAAGTATAGTTTATTAAGAAAAGCTGACTGTACCTCCACTCCGTCTGCTGGAACAGCACTGACGAATAAAAAACCCACCTCGCAGGAGACAGTTTTATTCTGTTGATCGGAAGTCTGCCAGCCCAATTTATGATTGGACATAAGATCTCCAAATCTGAATTTATGTGTTGTAGGATAACGACAGGTCAATGAGATTAAAAGTATGTTCATGAGAGAGCTGTAAGGCAATTTGAGTTTCATGGTTCTGTGGTGATTGGGCATTCAGTCTAAGAAAACCTGCGTTAATAAAACACTTGCAGTCCCCGGGAACAATCTGCACATTATTCATTATTGCAGCCCAACTATGGTCGCCTTCACCAACACCCCCTCACTATAAAAAAAAGAGAGAGAGAGAGAGAGAGGGAGAAAGCAGTTCTCCCCCTCCTCCCTATTCAGATGAAGCCATCGGGGAGATGGTGCCATTGATAATGAATGAGCTGAATTAACAATAGAAACACTTTTCTTCCTTATCATATGGTTTGACATAATCAAAACAGGGAGGGGGAATGGGAAGAGAGAAGAAAAGTCTGAGCCTCACATGTGGGTCTCCCCCACCAGCTGAAAAACACAGACCAGCAGCGTCTAGCCGCTTACAGAGCGTCCCT
>Ga0065711_1043550_pt1 | contig 14660 bp, 16 predicted proteins | sample Hoacrofraction12_FD_59098 | JGI IMG/M metagenome (GOLD analysis project Ga0065711, IMG submission 59098) | Hoatzin crop microbial communities from Cojedes, Venezuela - Epithelial fraction 12 v2 (version 2) | ecosystem: Host-associated > Birds > Digestive system > Esophagus > Crop | place... | reverse complement strand
CTCAGAGGGAAGAAGTTCTTCCTCATCTTCAGCTGGAACTTCCTCTGCTCCAGTTTGTGCCCGTTGCCCCTTGTCCTGTCGCTGGGCACCACTGGAAAGAGTCTGGCCCCGCCCTCCTGACCCCCACCCTGCAGATATTCAGAAGCATTTCTATGGTCCCCTCTCAGCCTTCTCTTCTCCAGGCTGAACAAGCCCAGCTCCCTCAGCCTTTCCTCATAGGAGAGATGCTCCAGTCCCCTCCTCATCCTCGTAGCCCTCTGCTGGACTCTCTCCAGCAGCTCCTCATCTTTCTTGAACTGGGGAGCCCAGAACTGGACACAGTTCACTCACTGGTTTGCCTCAAAATAAAACTTCAAGTCTTTTTCGCAGGGTTCATTTGCACCAATCGATTCAAACGGCCGTGCAGCCTGCCGAGTGCCAAAGCACCAGGAAACTTCTCCCCTCTCTTGGTTTTCCCCGCACAGCCCACCTCCTCGGAAAGCTGCACAGTCAGTGCTCTCCCCTGCTCCCACTCTCACCTCGACAGCCTTTAGTTACCTCTGTGGGAACACTACTGTGAGCAGGAACAACGATGTCTCTGCTGCAGTTGATTCCTGGCTTTGCACTCACACGTGAGCCTTCTCTTTCCCTTTTCTCCTACCTTAGCAAAGACTCCAAACTACGCAGCGTGTGCCTTTGCAGGATTATAAACAGTGCCCATGGACACGGCTGCAAAGAAGGTTCCAGAGGAGAAACCACACTTATCGGGAGTACGTCCTACCTCCCAGATGTTCAGTACATTGGACTTCCCGAATGAATTATGAAAGCAAATTCCCCAGCGTAATTATGTTGCTGAAGGACAAAAGGATTTTTCAGATGTTTTGTTTAAAACTATTTAACATCTAAGTACTGGTTAAAACATTTTAGAATGACTGTCTATTTATCACAAAGCCCAGAACACAGTGAATAATTTCAAGACAAGAAAAATAATGTAATAACAACTAACATGATTTAATTCTACATGCTGTGCTCTGCTTCTTGTTATATTTGGTCTGAGCTATCAGCCTACTGTAAAAACCAGCCAAGAATTCCTCAAGCCCTGCCAGAGCTAGAAATACTGGCCAGAAATATCTGTCATATCATGGCTCGGTTTCCAAAAAGTAAGATGCTGGACTTCCACGGCCAGGAAAATACAAGGTGCAAAGGACAATAACAAATGGACTGCTTTAACATTGCTGGAATGCATCAGATCAAATGAATCCAAGTGCTCTTCATCCCGTAGGACTGCGGCATGACAAATACACTTCATTTAGATCCTGAGTCCCCATGAATCAAGCCAGTCTGGAAGATTCAGCCACGCCACTGCTGGATGTTATTCAATTAGCATGAGGCAACGATTTCCAGCCCTCCGCAACCGAGGCAGCCTTCTCCTTCCGCGAGCCACATGGCTTTACCTTGGATTAAATTTATTGATTTTTCCACTGTGCATAAGTAACAGCAGCGTCAGGCAATTTCAGATGAGCTCACCAACCACATTATTAATGGACTTTGCTAATTTTTTCAAAACACTCATAAAATACAAACCACTGGTGTCGTATCACTAGGTGTAACAGCAGAGCCAGCTTCTGCAGTACATATATCTCCATGAAAAATGCGCTGACACAGTCGTGCCCTTCAGAAGTTTGGGCTTTACATTTACCTACTGTAGGGTACAGTATCTTCAGACACAGCCAGTCCCACGGATTTCAGCGAGCTTACCTGTTGAGTAAGCCTTGCTCCCAGGAGCAGAACACCAGGAGGAACGACTCTCTCCAAAGAAACCGTACCTCTTTGCTGTTCTACTCAGGACTCAGACCCTCACTAATTCTAGTCATGGTAAGATCCTGTGTATAAACCTAACAAATTAGGAAAAAAATTAGGAACAAACCCTAATTCTCCATCTTGGATCAGGAAAAAACTCAGGAGCAAAACCTAATTCTTCATCCTGGATCAGTCGCAGGCATGCAGATGCCCAGGCGCATGTTTTTCACCCACCTTACTTTCATGCAGCAGCAACGCTCACCCATCCAAATAGCATATTTACCTATTTACAGTGAAAACATGCCCTGAAAACTGCCTCTGACTGGAATCAGGAAGGTTCTTCGGATGGGTTCAAAGGTAAATGTATTGGAGGTACTGATTCTGAAAGAAACAGAAAGCAGGATTTTTGTCTTTTTTAGAGGAGAAGATGCGGAGCCCCTTTTTCAAGCTTGTTTTGGCATCGTATGAAGTTCACTACTTACAGGACTGTGCTATTTGATCAGACTGCATCTGAGCTGTCACTAATACGACAGCATTATATAACGAGGGCATTCAATGCTCTTCATTCTGCAGCAAGGAAACTTGCTCCCAAAATTCACCCTTTGGCTTTTAATTACACTTCACAATCTAAGTATGCATTTTAAAGTAAGCATCCTTTCTGTAGTATCAGTACTTTTACAGAAAACCTTTACATGGGAAAAATGTTTTAAACTAACAGTACTTGAAACTTTTACTTGTTAAAAAACCCACCAACTGCTATTTCTGTAAATACCATATTTCAGTTCTACTGGTTGCAGTGAGCATACGACACACCTTGATTTTCGTAAGGCTTTTGTCACCATCTCTCTTGGCATTTTCATAAAGAAGTTAGGAAAACCAAGTCTGTTATTCTAGACCCACAAGACAAAAGCACTCTAGGATCCGTGCAAAGCTGGTTGGGAAGCCACACAGAAGGTAGTCTACAGTGATTCTGCTGAACGGGATCTAGAAGCTTGCGGAACACGAGCCATCAATATCACGCTCTTGCAGAAAAGCCCAGCATCATACTGATGCATGTAGCCAGTGTAATGGGCTGCAGAGTACGTGACCTTCCTCAGCTATGTGCACCAAGAAGGTCTTGAAGAACCACAAGAACAACTACAGTTTCACAAAGCATGACCATCAAGAAAGCACTTCACGAACTAGAGCTGCTCAACCTCAAAGATGACAGAAGTGAGACACAATAAACTTCTGGTCTCCACACCTACAATGACCCCAGCCACCACGACGATACAAATCGACCATTAACTTGGAAGTCAGAATGGCATTGCTGTTCACCATTTCACTGCCCAACATTTGGATGGTAGTATTCAACTGAAGCCCTTGCTTCGCAACCCAAATACACCTTCCCTTTCCTGACAGCTATGGATCTTACTCCTAGTCCACTCCCATCACTTTGTTCTTGACAACTTCTTATCCACGTGAGGCCATGAGCTTGAGGCAAGGGCAGAATAATTATCTGGTATCTCCCACCCCACTGCGAAGTTCCTCCGAACTCAATCACGAAGAACCTCTGGCAGCTCACAATTTGCCAGCAAGATACACCAAAGTAATAAGCCATTTCACATTCTGCTTTTGAAGACAAGCTATTAAATTCACATACTGTACTACTTTAATCAAGAATAGTTAATTAAGCTGTTCTCTTGATAGGAATTTTTATCATTCTGCACCAGCCACACATCCCTTTTACAGGACTCAGACTGGGGCCATGATGCAGGTTTGTAACGTGCCTTTCCAAATTAAGCTGTCACCATCTGTGAACTCAAGACGGACCCAGTACACAGTCTCGCCGGTAACTGGGGCAAGCCTGGGGACACTGAGGACGGGAGGGGGAGTGATGCTGGAGCACCACTTCACAGCAGGGTTTCAGCAGAAAGCGGAATCACAAATCCCCCCGTGGTTCGTCATCCAACATGACACAAGAGATTTTGTTCCTATTTTAGTCTTTGTGTTTGCATCACTTAAATTTCCTTAAGTGAACTCAGCTTTATGCTCTACGCCATCATCATAAAATCTGTTCAATAACTTTCATTTGCATAGTAGTCATCAGCATACATAATGCAGGAGTCATAAGTACAGGCCATAAAACTCGGGAGATCTGTAGTGTCAGATTATTAAAACCATTAACATACGATATGAATCCAAGTCTAAATTTATTACAAGCAAAAATCCCCAAAGATTTTCTATTATGTTAACGGAGCTCAAGGACGGGCTAATGCAATGCTTTTCTAGAAAAAAAACTTCAAACACGGGAGCCACAGGAACAAGATTTGAATCTCTTCGGTTTTAAAGCACTCACAGAAGTAAGATCACTCCCTCCCCCCTAAAAAAAAAGACATCACTATTTGGCTATGTGACTTAATCACAATAAAAGAGTCTTATGAAGTAAAGAAGTGAACAAAATGAAAACTTGGCCAAGTTCTCCAGACTGGTGCAGGGATCCTTAACCAGGCATGCTCTGATATTACGCCGTGAGAATCCGCTAAGATTCGCCCCCAGGAAAATCAGAAGCCCAGCAGAGACGCAGAGGAGACGTGCCAGCTCATTTAGCCTTTCGTGATGGTACACCATCAGGTCAAACCAAGCCTGCCACCTACCCACTTGACCTTTTTTATTTAGGTTCACCTACTGGAAGCGTTGATGTGAACCGGCTATTTTCACACTCCCATTTTTACTGAGCCAAGCTCTGCTTCATTCTGTCCTCTAAGGAAATGCAGCCACAGCATTAAAAATGTTCAGATTTAGTAAGCGCATGCCTGAAAGCTCAGGCTACAGGCTCAGAGGCGAGGGCTCGGCACAGCAAACCACGGGGTGGCTGAACACGGGACCACTGGATCCCCATCTCCAATCAAGGCTCCATGGAGCTGCCCTGGAAAAGCCCCTGGGAAGGAAGACAACAAAGTGCATAAGGGCACTTCGTGAGGCACTTATTTTTCAAATGGAGATTGGAAAATAATCCCCAGTGAGTTTTATTTAAGCAAAAAATCCAGTACAGCCAGAAGAACAGCTTCCAGGACACAACCAAGCCCACGAGGAATACGCAAGTCCACTTGACGAGCCTTTGAACTGGCTGGCAGCTCTGGGGCCTTTTATGTGTTTTTCCCATTTCACAGTTAGATTTGTTTAGATAAACTCCTAAATATGATTATTTACATAGCTAGATAGAATGCTGTATTTAGGGATTTTAAGCAGAGGAAAATTCTTTCATGCTAATCGTAAAACGAAAGCATGCCAAACGTTAACTAAAGAAACATGTTCTAACACCGAGAAACTTTTATAATTAATCCTCAGCTTAGATGATCTCAGAACGAGTTATGACTCTAATTAACGTCAGCTGAGAAATGGCTCATGTTTCTGCAACCGCTGAACCTAGACACCGGGTAACAGACAAGCTGTACCCTCTCCATCCCATGACCAACCTCTGGATAAGCCCTGACCCACCGCAGCTGGTCCGAAAATGCTTCTCAGCGTTAATGACCGCCCTTCGCAGGCACAGGCGAACGAACGGACCCCGTCGGGGCAGGGCAGGGGGAACCCCCTCCAAACTCCACCTCTTTACGATGATGAAGACAACGCATTGCCCAAACCTTTTTTTTTGGGTGGGGGGGCGCTTTTGTAGAAGAGCACCGGGGCTATTCTTCGAGGAGGTATGCAGCGCGCAGGCTGCGGCTAGCGAAGGCTTGGCCGGTGGCCAGCCCCGGCCGGGTTCGCTGCAAGGCTGAGCAATGCCTTTAGCTCGGGAAAAGATTTCTGCTCGCCTGGGTTTTTTTTTTAAAAAAAAAAAGAGAGGATGCAGCAAACTCTCTACGCCACCCGCTAAGAACAATCTGTACTTTGGGAAGACGTGCCACTGTCTCCTGGCATCTGCCGCCGCCGCTTGCCGAAGCCCTATTCCACTGCTGAACGCCTTCTCTAGGCAGGAAGCGAGCGCAAATGCTGCTTCGGAGACAGCGTTCCCATCCGGACGCTCATCTTTGGAAAACCTGGGCAGGAGGGGGTGACTTGGAGAGCTGGGAGAGCTCCAGAAGCAACGAATCCCACAAATACAGCAGATGCTAAACTTGTGCATCCCTCGTGAAGAATAAAGCACGTTTTGGCCTTGACTCTCTCTTAGAGACGATGAAGCAGCCTGAAGCCAGTTATTCCAGAGTGGTACTCGTCACCTGAATGGGTGGAGGATCTCCTCTGCTTGGCTCAGGTTTGCTTGCCATGGCCACGTGCTCTCCAAGCCTACGAAGGGAGGGCGATCCGGCAGCACCTCACCGGCACAAGGACAGCATTGCCAGCATCTCTTCCACCCTCAAATCATACCCTGCCTTCCATCAAGCCTGCAGTTTGGAAACTTACCCCCAGTTCGCTCCCCTGGAAGTACACAGATTTAGGAATAAAAGTGCTGCTTTGGATGACCTTTTGGGGAAGAACTGGTAACATGAGCCCCTTTGTTCTGTGTTTGCAGCCGCTTCTGATTCCCAGCCACTGCCTTCAGGTGCTGCTGCAATGCAAACTGCATTTAAATCTATACATACACACACACAAATATAATATTATTACATTATTAAAAAGTGCTGGGTTTGTGTTCCCATGCACAGACTCTCTGGCAGCTTGTTTATTTTCTTTAAAGCCGCCTGCCTTTGATGCTATCCCGTGGAAAGATTGCACACCAGATACAGCGGTGAGCAGGAGCATGCAGCCAGTGCGCTCCGCGCAGATCAAGTGTGGGAGATGAAAGCGGAGCACCGGAGAGCTGCATCTGAACTCCAATAGTTTTTCTTGCAGGAGTGTGGTTAAAGTTAAAAAAAAAAGGGGTTTCTTCCTGGTGAGAACAAAGCTGAGACTGTTTGGTAAGCTGCATATTAGCTCAGTCCAGTGCTACTTTGCTATCAGTGCTCCACATTAAAAATATTCATGTACACAGGCAATTTATTTTGTAATGTACCTACACGTAACTCCAAACTGCATCATCCTCCATACGCACAAGAGCCTGAATTATCTGAGCAGCGTTTTCCTAATATCAAAGTGTTTGCCTTTACAAGCACAGATGTATTTTCATAGGGTTTTTTTTTTCCTCCCTGAATTTGTTTCTCTTTTTTACTTAAAAACACCCTGGATCCTTAAAAATTATACTCTTATATTGACTCTCCTTCTCCCTGTCCAGTTTTCTGCCCCTCACTCCACCAGCTGAAATGCAGCAATCCCTTACCCCCACGCACCGAGCCTCTCCAGTGCCCGCGGAGCGGCTGGCCTCGGCTCTCCACCACGGCGCAGGGGAACAACCGAAGCCAAACAGCAAAATCATAGAGGGGAAAACAAAAATCAAGGCGAGCCCCTTCCAGCCCGGGCTTGAGCACATGTGGTACAGATGAAAAGATACGCTTGTCGTTTTATCCTGAGGGGTGGCTGAGGCTTTCATTGTTAACCGGAGGCAGCTACCTGATCTGGGGAATTTCACACGGACTAGCCGGAGCTGGCAGCGATGCCGAAAGCACCGGCAGTGCCCCATGGCTGCGCGGAGAGCAAGTTCCCTGCCGCAGCGCCAAGGTGAGCCCCAGACGTTCGCACAGTCCCAGCTCCAGCCTCCATCCCTCTCCTTTAAACAGGAGCAGAAACTGGGACCTTCAGCTTTGGAAGATTAAAAATTGTTTGTGCTGACTCTGTTTGGCAAGCGCCTCATCAATGCTCCAGGCATCTTAGATCAATGAATAAATCATTGAAAATGCTTCTCTTCCAGAAACAGAAAAAAAAATTCAATTTCACTTAATATAAAAAAAAATCGCGAAAACTTTACATTTATGTCCCCCCCCTTCCCCTTCACAGGTCTATCATGCTCCCAGTTCCTTTTTTCGGGAGAGTTTGTATGGGCATCAGCAATGCCTCCAGAACCCCAGGAGCACAGCAGCCTGCCCCATGCCCATGCGCAGGTGACACAGCCCCACGTTCATCCACCACCAGGAATAAATCCCGCGCCTTGGCTCACTCATCCCTCCTCTCCTCCCCGCGGATCGTCCCCCGGAGCCCCCCGCGGCGCCTGCCCCAGCACCAGCAGAGCCCCTCGGCGAGAGGACCAGACCGGGCTGAGGAACGCCGTTCCCTTCCCAACGGTCCCAACATGCGCGGCAGCCAGAGAGCCAACGGGCGAGCACCCTCGGAGCTCTTGAGGAGACCTGGGTTTGCCAAGCCCCTCACCCGGAGCGCGCAGGTGTTGAGGCTAAGGAGCTAAAGGAGCTGGTTAATACAGCTAACGAGCTTCCCCAGCAGCTGTCTCCAGTTGTCTTCAACGTTCTCTACAGAAGACATCGTTAAACCAGGACGTCTTCTGCCCGCACGTGGCCCAGACGCCACTTCACTGCAGCACTGCCCCAGCAAGCCCAAGCTGGTAAAATGCCAGCGTAGCCCAGCCTCTGCAGAGACCCCTCGTTTCCCTGCAAGAATTAAAGAACAACTTCTAAAATCCACTTTAAAATGTCCACTGCAATTTTAAGTGATTTTGTACACAGCACAATTACTTTCTCCAGGGTGGATTTTAAGTATTTACCAGCTTTGTTCGCATACTGTGATGAAGCACAACCAAAACACCAAGCAAGCAAACGCAAAACAACCGTGGCAGCAATGAAAAAGCACAGACTCGTTAAGGCGGGAAAAGACCTTGAAGATCACCAAGTCTAACCGTCAAAGATGTTCCTGCTCCGTAACCATGCGAGCATACCATTGCCTGTCAGGTGGGAAACCTACCAAAAGCAGCGCCTATTGAAAGAGGAAAATCAGATTTCACGCTCGTTCGGTACAATAGGTATTGTCTTTCTGAAAATTAATCAAATCATTAGTGCTCTCCCGCTACAGCTTTTATTCCTGCGAGTACTCCTCACACTTGGAGCTTCTACTCTACGTTGCTTCTAAAAGTACTTGTTTTTCATTTCTTACCAAATAACCAAGAAGATGGGGGGAAAAAAAACACACTAAAAATAATTTAGGTGGTGAAGAAAGTCTTGTATGGGTTGGATAGTGGAAAAAACCCACCACGTTTATGTAAAAAAGGGGACAAAACGCAAGCGTTTCAAAACAATAATAGTGCCAAAGGGACTGGGAGCTCCTGGTTTCATAACCTTGGAGCAGAGGAGCAATGGGGCTTTTCACAGAACAGCGGCAAATTCAAAACTGCAAACGTTCGTCTGAAGAAGTACGTTAGAAAACTCTACCCTTGTGTTTCAAACCATGGCAACTCTAGATCACACAGCGTGCTGCTGTCACGTGCTGTTAACGGCAACCGAGCAGACCCGCCTCTTGGAATCTCCGCACCAGTACGGCCAGTGAGACCATCCAGGTACAGGGCGAAGACAGACCCAGGACCTGACCCATCTGCTGCAGGACGCCATGGGGTCTGACCACCGCAGTCCCTCTGGCATTAAACTGGGAGAGATCACACAAAATCACCCTCTGGTGACCCTCCCAACACACCTGGAAAGAGACACCAAGACCAAGTCCCCATCTACATCAGCAAGGCCTAGGATGGTCATTTAGCTCCCGCTTGCTTGCAGCGGCCGCTAGCGCAGGTTCCTCTGTGCTGGACCACACTCACCCCAGCAGCTTGGCTGGCCACAGAAGATGCCACCTTTCTTCCCTGTCACTCCAGAAGACGTGTTAGATGCCAGCACGGATGCGGACGTCTCCTTTGCACTACGGAGCTGCCAAGTGCCACCTGGATTGCTGCGTCTGAGCTCAAACCAGCTGCCACCAACCTCAGAAGACAGAACAAGCAACCTCCTCCCTCAAAACACGAACGAAACCCATCCTTCCATAACGGTCAGTCCTCACCTTTAAATTCAATGTCCGAGTCCATACAAAGCCATCGTCATTCACCGTAAGCAAGCTGAGCTCCCAGCTACCAGGACCCACTCCAAAGACGCGTTGCTCTGCAAACAGGCCAGGTGATCAAAGTCTTGGCGCTGGCCAAAGCAACACTGGGGAAAGGGAGGAGAGAAGCAAGCGTCCGTCGCAGGACCCCAACCCCTGCGGAGCGTTCAACCCCAGAAGCTGAGTGCTGGAGGTCTTCCACACACGGCAGCCAACAGTTCATCTGACGGGCTTCAAGTCCACCTCCTCTAACCGGTCTTTAAAGACATCACTTAGGGAAGTTCACTAAAGAGGGCACTTTTTCCTGACTTGCTAAAAATATTTCTTAATAGTACCCACTTCTTTTCTAGATTTTAAAAAATTAAATACTAGAGGAAAAATTAATACTTCTTCTACCAAAACCATTTTTAATGGAATCCAGAAGAAAAAGAATATTAATACTCAGGGCAATGATTTACTTTGATGTCTATATAATACGCAGTGACCTATAAGTGGAATGAGCTAAAACTGTCATAAATTCATTATGAGAAACCGTTCTTTGAAGAATATCACTGCAAATTTCACATGAAATGGGCAATATGGAAATAAGCTAATTGCACGGCGTTATTAAAATAACTGGCTCTATTAACAATATCCTTGCCGTGCGCTTCTGTTTCAGCTTCCAACGCATTTCTTGCAGAAACATTGGAGGGGCTGGTCCACGAAAATCAAAATGCTGTAACTGCTCGGTACTGACAGTGATAGGGCAGTGTTCATTTAGGATCTCAGCCTTTTGGGGGAAAATAAAAATTCCAAAGGGCTATTTTAGAATTTTAATTTCCCTGGGAAATATAAACGGGAACCTGGGAGTACGTGCAGCACAACATGCACCGATCCGGGCCCTACAGCGAGGACCAGAGGAAAGGATCTTCAACTATTTACTCTCGGGGGAACTTCTTCGGTACCATCTAACGGCAGTGAAAAGCCAGATTCCTCTCCAGTGAGCGGAGCCCGCCGTCTGCCTCTCCCGCTCCAAGCAGCTCTGCCTCAAGGGCACGACGCCCGTATCCCCACAGTGTTCACAGATGCCACCTCCCGTAGCCCAACAGGAACCTATTTAAATATTTCTATTCTACACAGTATATTCCCTTTCACTTCTTACATTTTATATAGCTATTACAGCTGTTTCATTGCTCACTTTCTGCTAGGCTTTTAATTTCGTACGCTTTGTCTATCAGACACTACTGTCTACTTTTAAAACAGCCCCACGGATGCCGGTAACCGGTGTGGAACACGGAGCAACGGGCACCGGGGGTTTGCAACGCTCAGCGTCGGAGCTGAACAGCAAACGAAGCCCCGCAGCCGGGCCGAGCAGCCTGAGACACAGCCAGGAAACCACAGCACGCACGAGCCCGAAAAAAACTGCATTTGCAGGGAAGCGGAGTGGAAATTTATACACATTGGGGGGAAATCAAAAGCAAAACATTGTGTTATTAAAGGCGGAGCGAGAGACAGCAAGAGCAACAGGGAGAGGCAATTTTCTTCCGCTCCAGCAGGAATTCATCTCAAGCTCTAACGTGCAATCTTCCTCCGCAGCATCGGGACGAAACGGAGCATCATGCTCAGTTGTTTTGAGGGTTTGGATAATGAAGCATAAAAATCCCAATAAGTGGCCTTTTGCGCCAACGCAGACCAGAAAAAAGATCTCTATTCGTAAAAGTTACACAAACATCAAACAACTGAACTGCAATAAATCACAAGTTAAGCACCCAACGCAAAACCCGCAGCTTTGGGTGTCTGCTGTTTCCACAGGGATCTGTGCTACTCCGTCTCGGAGCCCATCCAGCCTGCCGAGGCAACGCGAAGCTGCACGAATATGCCACATCTTCCCATTCCACCTTTTCTGGCAAGAAAATCTTACAACGGAAAGCGTTAGCGCTGAGAGAGCATGGAAATGAGGACAATTAAAGTCATCCTCTTCTGAATGTTAACTAGGCTGTTACGACTGTACTCTGTGTATTTAATACTGGTGTAGAGCTAAACAGCGAGTCCTTTCCAAGCAACACGTTAATAGATCCTTAGAAATGGTCCAACGTGTTATTTATTCCAGCCATACCTCCTTGTAGAAGGTACGTTTCAGAATAGATTTAGCCTCCTAGAACAGTAATACTGCCTGTCTTTCAGCGTTCTAGATTTCCGAAGTAACAAAACCAGGCGTGTGACACCTGTGCTTTGCTTTTTCTGCTATTTAGGGCCAGAAAACCCCAATCACATCTGCTGTGTGGTAAACTCCAAGTTGGTAAAACTCTTTGTTGATCGCAAGCCCCTTCAGCACTGAAACCAGTACTGAATTACCAACCCTCAGTCCCCCCCAAAAGACAGGGGAACGCAGGGGAGCTCACCTCTGCCCCAACGGGCTCCTGCTGTGCCGCTGTGGGATCCACGGGGCGTTGAGGTTGAGTTTTCACGCGTGGGGGTCCAGCGCCTCGGCTCTGCCCGAGCCAACAGCCCCGCCACAGCCCAACCCGTCTGCCTGCCCACCGCGCCGGCCCAGCACCCCGATACGCCGTCGCAGCCAGCCCTTCCGCTTCTGAACACGCAAATAACCATCACAGCCGCTGCTTCAGCTCCGGGAATAACCCTACATGGCTGAGCTTCTACGCACAATCACATCTCATCTGAAAATTAGCACAATTTCCAAGGGTTTATATACATATATGTAAAATATATATATATAAAAATATATATAATATATATTTTATATATAGTCCAAGACTGATTAAAAAACATATATAGTCTTGAAAACCAGTACAAATGATTCCTTTCTCTCACCTGTCTACTAATCCTTCACAGATCTGCCTCGTATGTCCCTGTCTCAGCTGAGCAGCGACCGAAGCGCGTGGTGCCGAGTGCCAGCAGGCAGCGTAACCCCAGGTCCCCAGCACCCAGCCCTGCCCGCAGCTGACACGGATGCGTGACCGGCAGCTCAGGACCCTCCCCACCCGCTGCAGCGCGTCCGGCTGCGCTCTGGGAACAGGGATGCCCAGGCGGGATGCTCAGGAAGACGCTGGGAGCTGATGCACCAGGAATGAAACCAGGACCAGAGAGATCCCAGCGGCAAGTGGAGAACCAGATAAACAACCTGGGTGAAGACGTGAGTCAGGCCAATAGATAGGAGGGAACAGCAGGAAAACAATAACCGACTGTGGCAGAGTCTGAAACAAGCTTGGCTGTCCTATCTTTTCTTATTTTCTGTCCCCCTGCCTCTGTCAAGAGCCTACGTTTTAATTCAAGGAGGCCTTTGATTCTGCCAGAAAATGTCTTCACTTGGAGCATCTTCTGCTTCCCCGGCGTACAGCCCTAGCACCGCCACTCCCACTCTCAACACCCCGTAGGAGTATTTTTGCTTTACCACGCCAGCTTTGCTCACGTTCTGAGCCCTGTGCGAGCCCCAGGCTGCAGCCGAGAAGGTGGCAACTCACTGACAGAGCCTCACCTCTCCCAGGGATGCCCACGCCTGTACCGGCCACCTCCAGCTCTCTTTGAGCAGAACGAAAGCCAGAGACCCTGACCACAGGGCCCCAGTGCGAAAGGACAATTTGCCTGGTGTCTGCCATGTCCCCCATTCTCTTCATCTACTGGCATGACCTTTTTTTTTTCCTCCCCTGACTCAGATATATTGCAACACCAACGGCAGAGATGGCACCGCATCAAAGAGCCTACGTTATAAGGGAGGCGGTTTTATTCTCACTTGAGCAGAGATTTTTTTTTTTTAAGCAGGACTTCAAAATATCTTTAAAAAGTAACAGTGCTGATAATGGGGTTGAAAAATTCGCTGGCATCCGAATAACACAGTTCCAGCACAAGTACCAGGGGATACGGTAACCCCCACGGCAGCGGTTCCCCGGGACGCGCCTGCGATGACGCTCCGATCATACATCCCCTCGGGGCCGCGGCCCTGAGCGAGCAGCCCTGTGACGAGGAAGGAACGCGGGATTAAGAAACAAGGGAGGAGCGAAAAAGGCCAGCCGATTCCCCCACTGCCTTTTCTTGTTCCTGCGATTCCTGTTGCCTGGAAATGGCTGATGAGAAGATGGGATTATGGAAGCGCTTGCCAACTTTTCACACGTTGAGAAAACTAAAGCCTGAGTGATGGGCAGCTCAACCCGTCTCCTACGCAGCGAACTGCAACGCGCTTACCGAGGAGAACTCCAACAGCGAAACCCCTTTAAAAAACCCCAGGAGTGAGGAGGACCTGACAATTCCCAGGATTAAAAAGCTGCATACATTACAGACAGCGTAATCTCCTTATAGGCAGATGAGGACAAGGAAAAAGGAGCCTTTTTGGTGTGCAAGGTGGTTTTTGTTTTGACGTATATACAGCTCGTCTGACTGACAACTTTCCTGCCCAACTGTCTTTCTTCTTCTCCCAACGGATATGATAGAGCAGGGAGCTATACCAGCCCTCCAACTCTATATTAAGTTATATTTTCCAACAAAACCACTGCTCTCATCAAACATGCCCCATCAATAACAAAATAATAAGCACTGTGCTGTAGAAATGTCTCTTCCGAAATTTAATCAGGCTAACCCTTAGGTGCTACAAGAAAGCAGGCACTAATAAAAGTGCCAAGTATCTCTCTCTAGCTTTGAGTACGGCTTCAGCGGCTGTGTCACCTCAGCAGAGCTAATCTTTCACGAACTCTTCCTCGTTGTCATTCAAGTGGCATCTCACCTTCTGCAAATATTCCAATTTAACTACAGCCGAAGCCTAGTTTAAAACTTAACCTGCTAGACTTCTGCTTTTTAATAAAGAAAAAAAAAAAAAAAGCTGAGTATGTGCTCATTTTTCCTTTTTCTCTGTTTACCAACAAAGTGCTGGGGTCTCTAAAATGAGAAAAAAAATTCTTGCAGTCACACTTCTTCTGGAGTCCTGTGTCCAGTTCTGGGCTCCCCAGTTCAAGAAAGATGAGGAGCTACTGGAGAGAGTCCAGTGGTGGGCTACCAGGATGATG
>Ga0065711_1043548_pt1 | contig 14660 bp, 16 predicted proteins | sample Hoacrofraction12_FD_59098 | JGI IMG/M metagenome (GOLD analysis project Ga0065711, IMG submission 59098) | Hoatzin crop microbial communities from Cojedes, Venezuela - Epithelial fraction 12 v2 (version 2) | ecosystem: Host-associated > Birds > Digestive system > Esophagus > Crop | place... | reverse complement strand
TGCAGCAGCAGCAGCGACCGAGTTAGACCCTGCTATAAGATCTGACGCCTAGAAGCAACGTCTCTGCTTTCCAGGGCTACTGCGGATCTCGCTGTCCCATGGTACGCTGGCAGACGCTGATGGCTCTTTCAGTTTTTAAGTGCTTGGGGCAAATAAGGTTCACAGCAGAAAGACTAGATATTATCTGTGAAAACATGTGCAAGTACAAGCACTTGCAGCCAGGACTTCTCGTTACAAGCTCTCTGCTGGCACAGAACTCCAGACACGCTGGATGAGCACATGCTGACGCAGAGCATCAGGGAGGGCTGAGGTTCAGAGCTGAGGCTGGAGTATTCCAACCATGCATAATTCAGCTGCCCTCCCACTTCCATAATTTATCCATCCTTGTTCCTGCAATCTTCCAGCATTGATATCAAAGGAGATGTGCCTTTGGCTTGCTCGGAGGAACGATCGGCTGTTAGCTCTATCTCACGGTGCTCGTATTAGTGAGGCAGAGCTTGGCATGTGTAAGACCTGAGGAGGTGACGTTCCTTAAACGAAACATCTAATATATTTTAGAGAGGTAAGTCTTCCACTGGGAAACTTGAACACGGTGTTCCCCTAAGTCACTTCTGTCTCTGTTTTTTAACTCCTTTTCTACAGGTTTGGCTGTTCTTTACACAGAGATGCCTTCTCTATTGCATTAAGAGTTGGTTGCCCCATTGTAGGATCCCAAATGCTGCCAATATTTGGATCCTATACCTTGACTGACCATATTATCACTAGGATTTAAACACAGGGATCCACTAATACAAGATGCTGCTTGTTGTTGTGGCCCTTTCCCTGTATCTTGTTGATGAACACTAACGTTATGCCTGGTCTTCACTGTTGTCCAGCCACCATCATCTGGGCGGCAGTCCCCAACTAAGAGCACAGTGAATGGAAGTCCTTCTAAATGCCCGCGGTTTGTCAAAATCAAGAACTGGGAGACAGGCTCCGTGCTTCATGACACTCTGCACCTCAAGACTGCAATGGTGAGTAGAGCTGATAGGACTGGCCAAAAGCTGTCTGAGTGTAACTGAGGGTATCACAGTGTTTCGAAGATGGCTTCACCTGGAAACACAGAACTGGATGCATTCAGGCCAGTCTTCTTGTCCCCAGTAGTGTGTGAATTTCAAACCTCTGGTGCAATAAGCTGGGTGAGAGGGAAGCCCATCTGGGATAAATCAGGAAAAGCGTGTGACTTTATGCCAAGCTGGGGCAAGAATCCAGTGAGCCCCAATTGTCCGTATCGGGTGGAAGAAGAGAGGACTGCACATGCTTGAGATGTCCTACACAACCTTACTGATGGCTGTGAAAACAAATAAGCTGGAAATGTCCCTGTCTGTCAAAGATGCCACCAACTTCCGTGCAGCTGACTGTTGACTTCCCTCAGTCCAGCTCATGTAACCGAAAGTGCTGCAGTAACCCAAGACGTGGTTGTTTCCTTCCGTCTCATCAGGCCACCGCGTGCACCGAGCAGATCTGCATGGGCTCAGTAATGACTCCTAGCCAGCACGTCCGCAAGTCAGAAGACACCAGGACAAAAGAGGAGGTGCTCCTCTTGGCTAAGGACTTCATTGACCAGTACTACACCTCCATCAAGAGGTAAGTGTTGGCCAGAGAAGGTCGCAGGCTGCTGTGTATCCTGTGATGTCACATATGATCTGCTCTTTCACACTTGCGAGTCAAAGCAGGGTGAGATTGTGGTGCTCCACATTCAGCTGCTTCTTCAGGGGTGTGTCATTCCTAGGATTAGTTGTGTGCCTCTCTGCAAATTACCGTCCTCTCCCGTTTGCACTTGGCCATCTGTTATCTGAAAGCACACACATGTGTGTGTATGTGTGCACACATGTGCTTAAAAAAGAAAGAACATCTGCCCAGGCAGAGAGCAGCAGGATTCCCTGCCCTTCACCTGGGTTGGTGACTGCCATCTCGTCCACTCCCCACACGTGCAGGTCCGGCTCCAAGGCCCACATGGAAAGGCTGGAGGAAGTGACCAAGGAGATCGAAGCCACTGATACCTACCAGCTGCGGGACACAGAGCTGATCTATGGAGCCAAGCATGCCTGGAGAAATGCAGCCCGCTGTGTAGGCAGGATTCAGTGGTCCAAGCTGCAGGTGAGCACCAGCGCAGCAGGAGACAGCAGACAGGTTGCCTGCTGTTGGATGCACCGGAGTTTTGCAGAGGCAAAACGTGCTCTTCAAATACCCAGGGAAGCACAGCACAGGTACTGTTGGGGGTGTTCAGCACACAGCAGCTATGCTCTGCTTGACAGCTTTGGGGATGCACAGGCTGGGGAATCAACAGGAGCTGGAAAAGCATCTGTGGGGTAGGTGTAGCCAAGGTCTCTGTCTGAAACAGAGCCAACTGGAAGCTGGCGCTCTAGAGAAGATTTTCCAAAATCTGATCCTGTTCCAATATCTTACATGTTGTGTCCAAAACTATTGCTCTGCCTGGAGAGAGGCAGCAGGACACACTCATCCTTGGTATAGACATGCCTTGGCCAGAGAAGATTTGGCTCAGTGCCCTTTTGACTAGCTGGAAGCATAGGGTAGGATCTGAATTAGTGATGTCTAGTGGAATCCCTTAATACGGAGATGACGTCTCCCTCTGTAACCTGGAGCACAGCTCAAGTGCCGCTGAGCAATTCTTGTGGCTGCTTCACACAGGGTATACACACTGCCTGGGGCAAGGATGCTAGGCCTCCTTCACTCCCGGCTCAGCCTTCAGTTCTTCTTTTCCACTGTTTCTTCTGACATATCTGAAATGTGGGAGGAGCCATTTCTGCAAGAAATTGTCTTCAAGCCTCCTGTTGACCCTCTTTCCTGATTTCCCCATCCTTTTGTAGACACCTCATCCCTGGCAGCATTCAAGGTCAGGTTGGACCGGCCTCTGAGCAACCTGATCTGGTTGAAGATGTCCCTGCTCACTGCAGGGGGGTTGGACTAGATGGCCTTTAAAGGTCATTTCCAAGCCAAATCATTCTTTGATTCCCCATCCTCTCAGTGGATCTCAGGCCTGACTGATACCTGTCCTATTTCAGTTTTGAGTCTTGATCTACAAGAGACAAACAGCAGAAAGCAAAACTGTTGGTGGATAGGCCAGGAACACCAGCAGGTTGAGAGCACTGGACTGAGGAGGTTTTAGCCTGAGCAACAGATGCCTCACCTCTCCAAAGCAGAAGGGGCAGCTGGATTAGACATTCAAGTGTTATAAAAGTAGGGAACATATAATTATGGAGCTTTAGATACTTGACAAGTCACAGTGGCCTCTAGGGCTTTCGCTGTGCTGTGTTTCTTCTGCTTGGCTCTGCCCTAGGAGTTGGAGCATCCTGTAGCATCGCCACAATTGCTTTCACTTTTTCAGGTGTTTGATGCCCGGGACTGCACCACAGCCCATGGGATGTTCAATTATATCTGCAACCACATCAAATACGCCACCAACAAAGGGAATCTCAGGTGAGCCACCAGCGAGTCACCAGGGCTGATATCCGAAGGCCCCTGGATGTGTGTCCACCCAGCTCGGGGCCCTGCTGACACTGTCTCCTCTGGCAGCCGCTGCGCTATGGGATGGTTGTAGCCAGCACCTCTGCTGGGGAGAGCTAGAGGGACCTGATGTCAGGGGAAGGTGTCCTGCTGGTCCAAGTATATCTCTTCTTGCTCTTTGTGGGACCTCAAAGGGCAGATTTTCCAATTATTTCTCCTTTCCTATATTCTGCATCAAACGCAGAGCACGGGCTGCTCTTCAGATCTCTCTGAAACCCCATGTTAGCAGCCATCTTCTGACTGGAGCTGAACTGCTGGAAACACCCCAAATTCAGGAGCTGGAGCGCACCTGACCATGACTACTTCTAGTGAAGGAAATACAATACATGTTTGGGGCTTGTCCAAGGCACAAGCAGAGGTGGTGCACGGGGTGGTGGCAGGCAGGGGCAGCACCTTTCCCCTGCAACACTTTGCCGTTCTTCTGATGACCTCTGTCCTGTGCCCTTGCAACCTCCTCGGCATTCACCAACGCTGCCTTTTCCTTCCAGATCTGCTATTACCATCTTCCCACAGCGGACGGACAGCAAGCATGACTTCCGCATCTGGAACGCCCAACTCATCCGCTACGCTGGCTACAAGCAGCCCGACGGCACTATCCTGGGAGACCCCGCAAACGTGGAGCTGACGGAGGTACCGGCTGAAGCCATCCTTCCTGGGCACCATGGGCATGGGGCTGGTGGGGGCATGCAGGAGCTCTGACCATCCCAGGGGTGAGGAGCGTAGTGGGTCAAGCAGGGTTTAGCACATCCACTGCGCTGCCACAAAGAGAAGATGGATCTGTCTCGCCCTTGGGTATTTTCCCAGGAATAAAAGCTGTTTCCATGCATGCAGGAGTTGGCCATAGCTGCACTGAAACACTCTTCTCTCATTTTCTTGTTGCCGAAAAGGGGTCTCTTGGTGCTGAGGGATCTGTTGCATGAGAACATGTGTGCCCACCGCTGGCCTGGGCCAGTGGGGATCAGAAATGCGATTTGCCTTTGGCCGCTGGCTGTTGTTGCTGCCTGCATGGCACCAGAGCTCTGCTCAGCTCTTCCTAAACTCCTCTGCTTTTCCCACCCATTTTGTCCTTCACCATCACAGGCACAAGCAGGGTAAGGAGCTTTTTCAGAGCCATGATCCTACCTGGAGATCTAGTTCTAGGCTCGTTTTCAGCCCAGATCCCCCTTACATAGTCATGGGTTGGCTGTGACAGGCAGCCCTGTGTCGTAGCTCCCTTGGACGGAGGTTATTACTCGAGTGTAAAGGCTGAGCAGATATTATGACAGAAGACACCGTTCAGTGCCATGCCACTCCCTGCCCATAATGCTTGAAGAGCAGATGACCTGCTGGGACTTCTAACGTCACCTTTGTTTCACCTATAGATCTGCATTCAGCAAGGGTGGAAGGCACCACATGGGCGCTTCGATGTCCTGCCTCTGCTCCTCCAAGCCAACGGCAATGATCCAGAGCTCTTTGAAATCCCCCCCGAGCTTGTGCTGGAAGTGCCCATTCGGCATCCCAAGTAAGTCGAGTAAGCCCCAAAACCGCCCGAGGGGAGCAGCAGGACTCAACTGCCCTGGTTTCACCCTAAGCCATCTCTTTGCTTGGCTTTTCCTTGCTGTGGCTTGGGTTCTTCACTCAAGACGGTCTTCCCTGCACTTGGACGTAAAGCTGGCAGAGCCTAGAGGTGAAAAGCAAGTTGTGTCCTTGTCTCAGGGCTGGTTTCCCCTTCCTTGAAGTCTTCCAGGACTTAAGCCACTCTGTAACACTCCTAATATATTGCTTTTTCCCCATAAACAGCCCCTAAGGGAGATATTGCCTCCAGGAACCGTCCTGCTCACACGTCCTTCAGCCTCGTGGCTGGTAGCAAAGCAACCTCCTCCATCCCCTTGCCTGCCTTGGGCAGGGGCGGTCTAGCTGATTGCCCAACCCTGTTGTATCCCGGCAGGTTTGAATGGTTTAAGGACCTGGGCCTGAAGTGGTATGGTTTGCCAGCAGTCTCCAACATGCTCCTCGAGATTGGCGGCTTGGAGTTTTCCGCCTGCCCCTTCAGTGGCTGGTACATGGGCACAGAGATCGGGGTCCGGGACTACTGTGACAACTCTCGCTACAACATACTGGAGGTAATTCCCCCTCCTTGAGGAGGCTAGGCACTCCTGGGGTGCAGTGGGTGTGTGTGAAGTTACTGGGGAGCAGGAAGGACACTGTGAGAGCGTTGCCTTGGGAGGGAAAGCACAGGACATCCGAGTCTCCCATAGAGAGAGCAGTTGTGTTCTCCTGGAGCCACATGGCCAAGGGTGTGAGGGCTGGCAAGTTCTTTTGTGTCCTGTGGGGCCAGCTGGTATCTAACACAGCAAGCATGGTGCGTGGTGAGCTCCCCATAGACTTCTCAAAGCATCTTATGGATCAGCAGGCACGTGGTCATGTGCTTGGTCGAGGTCAAGTGTAAAGATGGAGTGGGGCTGACAGAGTACTGAGGCACTTGGTGACTCCTCAGGGACATGCCTGCTCATGGGGACCCTCCAGCTGACCTCTCTGGAGCGCTCTGCCGTGGCTCGGGGACTTTCCACACTGGGGACAGAGTGAGGCAGAGGTAAAGCCAAGCCATGGGGACATGCTGGTGCAGGGGCTCTGCACCCATCATGGGTGGCTCCTTTGCTGTTCCACAAGGAACGCTGTGTTACGCGGAGGGGCCGCATCCCTCCCTGGTCGCTTGAAAACCAGAGAGGTGAGATCTAGTATGTGTGTGTGTATGCACATGCCCGTCTCTGCTCGTGACTGGGGGAAGAAACAGGCTGAGAAAGAGCAGAGTTTGGGAGCAGCAGGGGGTCTGGCATGGGAAGGGGTGCAGGGATGTGTCCCTCCCAGCACAGGGATCACCACCATCTCCTGCTGTCCCACAGACCCACCCATTTCCTCTCCTCCCACAAAGAGCAATTGCTCTTGATGACATTTTTGGGACCTGGAACTGGACGATCTTTAAGGTCCCTTCCAATACAAACCACTCTACGATACTATGATTTTCAGCAGCATTTAGGCATCTTCCTGTGGTTGGGGGAGGAAGGGAGGCCAGACTGGCCTCACTCCTGTTGTGGAGAGGAAAACGCAGGGCCACATCTTCTCAGAGGAAGGCAAAACGCCAGCCCTTCATTGCAAGTGTGCTGCTCTGCCCTGCAGGTGCCTAGTGTCAGCCTAGGTCCCTCCTGCAGGTTCCTCTTGCCGGGTGGAGATCTTCAGTCCTAGGTTCTTGGCCATTAAAACTGTTCATCTTCTACCATGTTTTGTTACAGCAAGTGGCCAAGAAAATGAATTTGGATATGAGGAAAACTTCATCGCTGTGGAAGGACCAGGCCTTGGTGGAGATCAACATAGCTGTGCTGTACAGCTTCCAGGTACTTGAGTAGCAGAACTAGGTTGTGTTTGGGTCAGGCTTGAGGGACATGAGTATTGGATGGGACAAGGATGCAGACATCTGCCCAAGGACAATGGCAGCAGCTGATACACTCTTCTGAAATTGTCTTGTGCCTTCCCGGTTTTGGGCTGTTCCAGGAGCCTGCAGTGAAATTTAATAATCTCTGTGCATTGAATGTTGCAAAGAGATTGCTACCAGCATCTGAGCTCTGCCGGTCTGGAGGGAGTGCCCAAAGCGGGCAAGATCCAGCTCTTCTGTCCCATCCATGAGGCAAGAATTGGCCCAGGCTCTCCTCCCACTTGCACTTTAAGGTTGAATAGCAAAATCAGTCCTTGCCAACACAACTTCGGAGAGTGGAAGTTCTTCCCAGAGCTGGATCAGAACTGCTCCTTGAGTTGTACAAGCCGTGAAAGAGTTCCCCAAGGGGCTGAGCAGGGGATGCTCCATCCCTTCATGCCATATTAGTCTTTTCTTGCCCCATGACAAATAACAGGAGGAACAGGCATCCCATAGTGCATCTGCTCAGGTAGGGCAAGGGCAGTTTCTCAGCCCTGGAAAACAGCATTTCTCAGTGACAGTGCTCCTTGGCAAGACCAGGTTCAGCAGCCACCTGGTGTCATCTCCAAAGGCAGAGTCCTGTAAGACCATGGGAGTCAGGCATATTTGGGTCAAACAGCTGAAAATGTCAAATTTTGCCTTTCGCCTTCCGGGGAGTATTAACCCAGAGTTGTTGGCTCTGTTCTCTTCTCCCTCCAACAGAGCGACAAGGTGACCATTGTGGATCACCACTCAGCCACTGAGTCCTTTATCAAGCACATGGAGAACGAGTACCGATGCCGTGGAGGCTGTCCTGCAGACTGGGTGTGGATTGTCCCACCAATGTCTGGCAGCATCACCCCAGTCTTCCATCAGGAAATGCTCAACTACCGCCTCACACCCTCCTTTGAGTACCAGGTAACGTCTGCACCCTACCTTCCACCAGTGCTATGTGCCCAAAGCTAGAGCCAAGAGCAGGGTGGGCGCTGGAGCTCAGAAGATGCAGGAAGGAGAGGGGTACCATCTAATCCCTTCAACAAGCTGTCCCTCAAGGCAGCGAAGTCCATGAGCAAGTATAATTCATGATTCCCCCTAATGTGGTGTAATAATCCCCTGGATATTACACCTTTTCCCAGGACAATAGCTTTTTGCCCCTCCACGCGAACACGGGACAGCTGAGGCCCCAACTTTTACCCTTGGAAGCAGAACTAAGCGGAGCTCCTCCCTTTGGGAGTGCCTAGTGTTGCACTTTGGTGGCTAGGCGAGGAAATGACCTGGCGGTGACCGTATCCCTCCTCCCTCCAGCCTGCAGGCTTGAGTGGATGGCTCCTGCCAGCTTGGGGATCCAACAGCTTGATGGGGGAGCTCCTGCCCAGCAGGCTGAAATGCTGGTGCCGGAGTATTTAACGCTTCAGACCATGGGAAAAAGGGCCCTGAGCAAACACGCCCTCATTAGCCAACCATCCCTGCTCCGGTGGTTTTCACACAATGTGACCTTTAGTCAAGAGCCCTCAAGGAACAATCACCAAGCAGGAGCAGTCTGTTCATTTCTGTAACCAATGCGCCAGGAGCCCCAGTGGTTCCTAGCCCTGATTACAGACAGCCGCCTTCGAGGGCACTGAATTAGCTTCTGTAGACTTGTTCCTTACTTCAGCTGCCTCCTCTTCCCAAAGGGCCTCTTAGGAAAAAAAAAAACCTGTGGGCTAGGGAGGGGGGAAGGATGTGTTTCCACCACCTCTCGCCTTCTGGCGTTGCCTACCTTCTTTTTGCTCGTGGTCTATTAATGCCCATCTCAGAGGTGAGAAGGCGTTTGGCCAGATGCTTGTTACAAGCCAGCAAGGTTTTATTACATTGCAATGTTTCTGTGCATACTCCGTTGCCCAACCGCCCCAAGAAACCCATGGGGCTCCAAGGAGCAGGGACCTATACAAGAGATCGAGCTGTGAAGAAGTCAGCTCGTCCTCCCTGTCATGACTAGAGGAATTCAATGCTCTGCGCTGTGGATACAGCATTTCTCCAAGCTCTGAGCACGGCCCATCAACCACTGCTGCTCTTCTCTCTCCTAGCCGGACCCTTGGAACACCCACATCTGGAAAGGGGTCAACGGGACACCTACCAAGAAGAGGGCCATTGGCTTTAAGAAGTTAGCAAAGTAAGTACCAGAGGGCTCTGAAAAGCCCTGGAGTGCTTGGGGCTGCTCCTGGTTTTGGGCACCACTGTTTGCTGTGCTGTTTGATAGCACTGCCCTACGGATGTGTGCAAACTGATGGTTTGTGAGCCGGGATCTCAGGCCACCGGAGGCTTTAGCTGCCAAGAGAGACATCTGGAGAAAGAGGCAGTTCCCTGAACACCCCATTAGCCCACCAGAAGGTTTGTGACCAGGTGAATACTGGATGTTGCCTATAGTCTCTTCTCCCAAGCTGGTTCATTCTCCAGTAAGGTGGTCTTCAGTGCTCAGGAATGGCTTTCTCGCTTCTTGGGGCTACATTGCCTGTTTCTGTCCTAACAGCCTCCTCAGGCAGAGAGATCACTCATCACTGCTCAGGGCCGTGCTGGCATAAGAGAGATGAAACTCACGTCCATGTTTCTCTTGCTATCACTGACTTTTAGCTACTTGAGGAGCACTCGTCTCCAGCACGTGTCTAAACCTCCCAACACCCACTTTGTAAGTAGGGGAGAGATAGGAACAAGGATCCTCCCCACAGGTAGCAGATAGATAAGGGCCGAGCTGAGGCTTGCACTTCATGGCCAGTTGACCCCTAGTAATGGGCCACGTGAGTCCTTGTCCTCTGCCAAAGCTCCTAGTCAGCAGGGGTGTAGGAGTGAAGTGCAATTTGGACCCTTTGGCTGCTCCTGGCCTGAATGCCTCCCCTGTGGGCCATTGGCAGAAAGGTTCTTGTAGGAGCTGCTGGCTCAGTGTCAGCAGAGCCCTGGACCAAGACTGGGGAGGGCTGGGTCTGCCCCAGTATCTGTGGCCAGGCTGACAGGTGGCCTTGTGCTGTTCACAGCAGCTCCCCACGCTTCAGTTTCCCCGAGTCCCGACTATCGGTTTGTTCCCACTCTTCAGCTGTCACCTTCTGTAAGCTTTTTTCCACAGTGCATCCATAAACATGCTCAGCAGATGATGAATGTACTCCTTAGGCTGAGACCGGTGCCCGGGGCTGGGCTGCAGCCCAGGGCTGGTGGAGAGCGCAGGAAGATGAATTGAGCCATTGAGTTAGAAGAAACAATGCTTTTATTTGTGTGTGTGTGCGCGATTGATGAATGGTCGTATAAAAATGTGAGCACGGCAGGTAATTTAAAAGAAAAAAAAAATCTCCATTGTTCCTGATGTAGAGGGGAGGAATTATTTTTGTAATTCGCCATTAACCCTGCCCGGATCTGAGCTAATCGGCTGAGCACGTGGCGGACCGAGCCCGACAGCCCTGATGTTGCGCTTGGCACTGGTCGCAGCAGGGTTTTGATGCCTGCTCAGACAGGCTGTGCTGGTTCTGGCCAAACCAGAGCGTTCAAACATGCGGTCCCTGCCCATCCTGCCCCTTCCCTCCCCTGGGGCCAGCGTAAGCCCTGAGGAAAGGAGACATGATCGTCATGGGAAAGCAAAGGGACAACTTTAATACGCAGAACTACGCTGCGGGGTGACAGTAGAGCAGCAAATATAAATGCTCCTGGCTTTGGCGTGGAGGGGAGCTGCTCGGAGGGGGCAGGACATACCAGCCTGGTGGTGTTTCTACCTCTTCTTTCCTCCCCTTTATTTTTCCCCCAAGAGATTTCTTCCCTAGAGCATTTCTTCCCTCCTTGGCAGGAGGGGCAGGAGGAAGCTGGACTTCTCCTGCCAGTGTAACCCATCCAGCTGCAATCCCCATTCCCCACAGCTCATCTGAAGGGAATGCAGGAGTCCTGCTGAACTTGATCACCCGGGCAGGGGCTGAGCACCCTGCTGAAGTGAATCCAGCAGCCTTTACGCTTGCAAAGTCCACAGAGATGCTTTGCACTCTCTCAGCCCCCCAAAAACTGCCCCTTCCCTATTGCAACACACCAGGCTAAATCCAGACCCTCCTTTCTGGTGGCCCCGTTTAAAGGCTTGATGGTCCATTTAGAAAAGGTGAAGATATTCTGCACTTAGGAAAAATAACGTTGATGTCCAAGTTCTGTGATTATGAGTGGCCCTAAAATACTAAACTTGTCACGCGGGGCTCGGTGCCCCACTGTGTAACCCAAAGCTGGCTGGTGACAGCCTCCCTTGTCCTCCATCGCTGTGCTCCCACTGATGCCAACCCATCCAGCAGTGTTAGCATGGAGAAGGTGTCAGTGCTTCTAGCGCTGCATCACCTCGGCCAGGATTTGAGAGGCCCGTGACCTCTCAGGGCCCCTCTGCCTTGCTGTCAGAGCTGAGCCAGTGGGGAAAACTGGACCAAAGTCAGGACTGCAGCGACAGGAGGCAGCTGGCTAGATGTGACCCTGCAAACACTCAGTAGAGGTGCAACCTCCCAGCCTCGGGAGGGCTGTTCCCCTGGGTAAAGGTCATGGCATCGCTGGAGCGTGAATCAAAGGGACCACAGACAGCCTTGTCTGACCTCCTCAGCGTCTCGGGGCTTTGTGTGTGATGCGTGGAGCCTGGGTGCTTCTGCTTGGCTAGGACACATCCTGCAGCAAGGCAGCCAGATAGGATTTAAAGACACAAAGAAATGGAGAAGCCGCTGTTACTCCTGTAGCTTGGGCTCTGGTTGGTCTCCAGCTTTTCCTTTGAGGTTCTCTGGTTGCTGCTTTCAGTGACTGCTGCCCCTGATTCTTCCCTGCAGAAAGACCACCTCCGCACCTGGTTTAGCATTTTCTGCCTCATGCCCATTCAGGTATTTCAGCTCTGTGTTCAAGCTCCGTTGTCCAGTCTTCCTCTCTGACAGGTCACGACGAATACACTCTTCCATAGCTGCCCTGTTTGGCATGTAACAACAAAAAAAGTGATACTGCAGTTTTTAAGGCAGGCTGTTCATTTAATGATAAATAAAATGATGTGAATATTTTGGGCTAGAGGCACTGACTAGGAAGCAAGATCTCTTACCAGGATTTATTCTTCCTCCCTAGGGCTGTGAAGTTCTCAGCCAAGCTGATGGGACAGGCCATGGCCAAGAGGGTCAAAGCGACCATCTTGTATGCCACTGAAACGGGGAAGTCCCAGGTCTATGCAAAAACTCTGTGTGAAATCTTCAAGCACGCTTTCGATGCCAAGGTATTGTACCAGCTCCCAGCCCCTGCAAGATCATGTGTGCATCTGGGTGGCCCAGGGAAATACACGGCTGTAGGAAAACACGTGGCTCAACACATGTGGAGCTTCCCACCCGCCAAGGGTCTTCAGAAGCTCCCAGGATGTGACCTTGTGGGTCTGTATTGAAGCCTGCACAGGGATAGCATTTCCAGCTAATGCTCCTGTAGGCATTGCGGCATACATTTGTCTTCTGCCTCTCAGGTGGTAGCCCCATGGTTTGTCCATGTCCCTTGAGGCTCTTGTCCTCATCCTCCCTGTGTGGAGATCTCTGCCAGTGCACTGGCATGGAGTCAGCAAGGAGCTGCTGCTGGTGTGCCCAGGTGGACTGGGGTCCATTCCAGGAGACGGACTGGTAGTAGAGCTCCCTGCCAAGGACCTCTTGCTAACATCATTGTTGCTCCCAGGTGATGTCCATGGACGAGTACGACATCGTGCACCTAGAGCATGAAACCATGGTCCTGGTGGTCACAAGCACATTTGGCAATGGAGACCCACCTGAGAACGGAGAGGTAGGACAGAGCACAGGGGTGGGTGACTACGGCAGGGACATGGGCAGAAGAGAGGTGGTGGGCAAGAAGGAAGGGCATCCTCTTTTTGCTCAGCCTGAGCTGGAATGGCCCGAAACAGGTCCAGGTTCTGTGTGATACCTGGTGGTGTGCCTGCCTGCCTCCAGCCTCCTCTGACATTGGGATATCTTCTTATTCCCTGCTGCGAGACAAGTAACTCATCTGTTGCTAAATTCGTCCTGCACAACTGATGTCGGTGTCACACGAAAGGTGCCAGCCCCTTGGCTGGGGAGATACGGCCTCGTCCAGCCCTGCACGACAGAGTCGCAGGCTGCTGGGAACAGCAAGCAGAGAGCAGAGCAGCAGCACAGGCTTTGGTCGCTGCTCCATTTCCTGCAGAGATGGGCAGAACTGATGGTGGTTTTTTTACTTCTTCTCTGTAGAAATTTGGCTGCGCATTAATGGAGATGAAGAATCCCAACTCCAACCTGGAGGAGAGGAAGTAAGAGCACCCCAAACCCCTCCTTTCCCACGCACAACCCTGGCCAGCGGGCAGCCCCGCAGCCGGGACAGCCTTCTTCTCCGCTTTCCTCCTCTTGGAAGCGAGTATGAAATCCCCGTGCAGGCTTCAGGCTGGCAAACGTCCGAGGGATAGGACCTGCCTGGAGAACCAGGGGATGGAGCAGGCAGAGGTCCCGGGGAGCACTGAGTTGGGCATGCCTGTGGACTCCAGCTTGTCATTCCTGGGGCTGGCATTTTAAAGTTTCTTGTTTCAGCTGTAAGAGGCAGGCACCTACCAAAAAAAGAAAAAAAAGCAGGAATTCACACAAAGTCATTGAATCTGAGAGCTGGGGCTGTCCAGGACACACCAAAATAGTAAGACTTGGAGGCAGAAGGGAGTTCCCAGCTATGTGGGTGTAGGTGGGGGAGGGTTTGAGAACCAGATTTAACTTCTTGCATCATGTGAAGATATTTCTCGGGAAAATAAGAACTGTTATAAATTCTGGCTGGGAACTTTGTGAGTCTGGAGCCGGTACCTTGGAGACAGGGTCTGGGGTTTTAGAAAATCCCCCATTGGTGGAAGACGAGCCTCGAGCATCTTGGTGCATGTCCCAGAGGCGAGGAGGCGAGGGCAGCCGGCGAAGTGTTCATCACTTGGGGCCTCCTCTTGTTTTAGCTACTAAGTACAATTTACTTCGTTTAACCGGGACACTGCTCTGCTCTGGAGTCTCTGCTGAGTTAACACAGAGATGCTCACAATTAGCAAAAGGCTGCTCCTTAACGAAGGCAGCGCTGGCCCTGGCCAGTGGCACAGTGCAATTCAGCCGCCCGACTTTCTGCCTAAGCAGCGCAGAGCCGTGCCGGCGGGGCTGCGGAGCAGTGACGAAGCCCACCGGGCACAGCAGGGTCCGGTTCATACCCCTCCGCTGCTGGCGACAGCAGCCCCGAAGTGGTCTCCTCGCTGTGCAGCCGCATCCTCTGATGGATGCCCGCAGGGCTGGTGAGCCGAAACCCCGTTAGGTTGCTAATGGCCTTGTGCCTTAACGGGGACAGGGACATGGAGGCTGCCCTGGAGGCGTCTGGATGGAGAAGGGGCATTTTGTGCCTGGTTCTCACCCCGAGGGTCTTCACTCTTTGGGGTTGGGTTGGTGCAACCTTGGGTTGGGTGCGGAGTGCCACCCACCGCAAGATGGGCAGATTTGGGGAGGACAAAGCACCTGAGCTGGGTGCTGGCTGTCCCAGCCACCTCTAAAGGTAATTTAAGGGACTGGCAGGAGTTTCGAAGAGCCAGGAGAGCCTGTGGCTTTGTTACCTGACAGCAAAAGTGGTCAGAGTGCTGGAAACAGCGACCTGCGAGGACAGATCAAAAGGGTGAGAGCTGTTTTGTCTGGAG
>Ga0065711_1043549_pt1 | contig 14661 bp, 7 predicted proteins | sample Hoacrofraction12_FD_59098 | JGI IMG/M metagenome (GOLD analysis project Ga0065711, IMG submission 59098) | Hoatzin crop microbial communities from Cojedes, Venezuela - Epithelial fraction 12 v2 (version 2) | ecosystem: Host-associated > Birds > Digestive system > Esophagus > Crop | place... | reverse complement strand
GTTCAGTGGTGCCCAGCGACAGGACAAGGGGCAACGGGCACAAACTGAAGCAGAGGAAGCTCCAGCTGAACCCGAGGAAGAACTTCTTCCCTCTGAGGGTGATGGAGCCCTGGCCCAGGCTGCCCAGGGAAGTTGTGGAGTCTCCTTCTCTGGAGTTATTCCAGCCCCGCCTGGCCGCGGTGCTGTGCCCCCTGCTCTGGGTGACCCTGCTTGGGCAGGGGGTTGGGCTGGGTGACCCACAGAGGGTCCTGCCAACCCCTACAATTCTGTGATCCATCTTTATGTCCCCTGAACCCTCACCCGCCCGTCTCCTGCTCACCGTGTCGGAGTGGCTCTTTGCGTGAGGCTGTTCTCTCTGAGCAGCACCTTCCCCATCATGTGGTGAGCACAAAGCCTGGTGAGATGCTGGATCCCGCAGCGCAGCTCCGGCTGACTTGGGGACAAACGGTCTGCGTCAGCCTCTCAAGACAGGGCTGACCTCAGTAGTGGTTTGTGAAGGTCGGGGAGGGAGAGTCGGTGTGGAGACCAAGGCTCACTGCCCGCTGTGCTCTTTCACAGGATGCACCTGAAGAATGGACTTGTAAAAGACAAGCGGTTGTAAGGGAAGCGTGGCTGCTGCAGCCTGGCTGGAGCTGAGGACTGACCCGGGACCCTACACTCAAACCCAGCAAATGAAAGGCACAAAGAGACCTTCATCCCCGACACCCCTCCATCCCCTGCCTGGAGCTGGGGAAGAGATGCCGCTGGCAGGATCGGGCCCTTCCTGGGGCCTGCCTGTGACCAGGCTTCACCTGACGCGGATGTGCTTTCCGTGGCCAGCCCGTGCTGGTTCAGTTGGGAGGCTGGTGGCTTGGCTGGCCCAGGTAGGATTTGGAGCTGGCTTTAGGTCCCCTGGTGTTTCTTCTGTCGCTCCATCCCTCGGCTGTTCTCACTCTCTTTGTGATTTCCCACGTCTTTGTTGTTGGAGCCTCCAACCGACCCTTCCTCAGCAGCTCTGCAGGGTCGGTCCTCTGACCCACCCTCAAACTGGGGAGGGAAACGGCCTCTCCTCTGCTGGCATCACCGTCCCAGGCGAGGGGAGCCCAAAGCCAGCTCTTCTCTAGCTGCCAGGCAGGGACTGGAGAGGCGATGCAGCTCTGAGCCTTCCTTCTCCGGAGGGGTCCTGACTGTAGAGCTGCCCACATGTACCTGGGGGCACAGCACCGATCCCCTGAGCAGGTCTGCCTGGAAACCCAGCCCTGGAGCATTATCCCAGCCCCCTGCCCCGCCGGATGAGGGCCAGGAGATTTAATTTGCTTAAAAAGCCTATGTAAGGCTTACGCTTGCTTAAAAACCCAGTCCCAGCCCTGCGGGGTCCCCTGGTGAGGGACCTCGAGACTCCCACCCCACGATGTCTGCTTGCTCACGTAAAGAACAAACGGTTTCTGCTCCCTGTGCTGGTTTTCCAGGCAGCACCGGCCCTGAGCCTCGCGGGGTCCCCAGGCTGGGCTGCGTCCCTGCTGGGAAGCCCTCTGGGTTTGACAGCCCCTCGGAGCGAGCCTGCCCCACGGCTCTCCGGACCCACAGCTCCTGCGTCCTCCCTCCCGGTCAGGGACGAGGGGGGAGGATTCGGGCCATCAATTCCGGGCACCAGAGGGTGGGTAATTGTTGTTTCGTTTTCTTTTTTCTTTTTTTTCTTGTTCGGTTTGTCACGTTGATTCAATTCCAGGCTCATTGTGCGAGCCACGGGGAAAGTTCCTCAGTAAACAGAAAGCAAAATGTGACTTGGGCTGCTGGAGACTGTCCCAGGCTGTGGCAGGATCCATCACCTTCTCCCTCAGCATCGCCTAGCAGGGTTTCAGAGGGTGCCTCTCGGCGCTGCAGTTCCTTGGCTTTCAAGCAGGATTCGCAGGAAGGGGGAAATGAAGGGAACTGATATCCCCGGCCTCTTCGCACTCGGTCGTAGCGGAGTTGGGGCAGCGACGGTGCCGAGTTGGGGTAACGGCGGTACCTCGTCTGCACCGGTGTGGATAAACTGAATTTTATAGTACCGGCTTGCCCAGGCTGCAGCGTTTAGCTGGACAACTTGTTGGCCAGCAATGTGTGTGTGCATAGCATCAGGATCTGCTGCCGTGGCTGGGGAGGGGCTGTGCGGACGGGGAGACCACGGGGGTCCCTCTGCCCGCCTGGGGCAGGGACCCCACATCGGGGCAGGGTGCTGGTGGCCTTTTCGTGCTGGCCCTGGGGCTGCGTGTCGTGTGGCAGCGAGCTGGAGCCTAGGGTTTGACAATTTGGTGTGCTGGAAGTTGACAGCCTTGATTAGAGAGGTGTTGGATGCTGTGATTAAATTAAGAAAAACAAAACAAAACCCCAAACCAAACTGATTTGGGAGGAGGGAGCGGGAGGAGACCCTGATCTGTGTCTCCTGGGGCTGGGTGCTCAAAGTCCCCAGTGCTCAGCTTGCTGGCATCTTTGTACGGGGAAGGTCCCCTGCCGCCAAGGACTTGGTTGTTGGGTCTCGATGGCATGGAGACGTGGCAGAGGTCGTAGGAGCTCAGGGGTGGGCAGCTGCCCTCCTGCTGCGCAGCCTCAAAGGGTTAACAGGTCCCGGGGAGCCTGGAGGGACCATTCACACCCTCTGCCCAATCCTGGGAATCCCTCTGTGCTAATTGAGCACTAAGGGGATCAAAGGCTCCAATCAGGCAATCAACACCCCCCAGCCTTGTCTGCGGGTCCCCAGCCCCAGCTGCTCTTTGTCTGCCGGCAGCGGAGCAGAGCGATGCGGCTTCTCCCCAGCTTCAGCGCCGGCCTCGCCTGGGCTCTCCTTAGCGTGGTTCTGGGGATGGAGTTGAGTTTGCAGGAAAGTTTGCTGTTAAAATCCTTGGGTTTGAGCACCAGGCCCAGCCCAAAAACCCCCGTTCCTGTGCCATCCGTGCTCTGGCGGATCTTCCAGAAGAGAAAGACGCTGCCTTCTACAAACAAAGACCTGGCGGACGGCTGTAGGGTGGAGGAATTTAATGTCCCTGGGAACATCATCCGTGTCTTCACTGACCAAGGTACAGAAACGCCATGGTTTGGGTCCTGTCTTTTGGAAGCCCCTCTGCTATCTGGGCTGGGAGACTTTGCTCCAGTCCTTCCTTTTCTGTCTCTTGGGTGTGGGGAGGAGAGGCTGGGGGAGGACAGGGCAGCAGCCAGAGTCGGCCTCCAAGAGAGATCACTGCCGCGATGCTCTGGATGTTGCAGATAATGATTTGCAGTTTAGGAGTGAGTCAGTAGACAAGGCAGTGGGTGAGGGTGTGGAGCTGTGTGAGGATCTGTCCTGGAGCCACCTCGCGCAGTCTGGAGATACTGGGTGATCGCGGGTGACTTGGCTTGACCCGATGGGCTCGTGGTGGTGGAGGTGACTCCTCACCGGGGCTGTGGGTGCAGTGAGTGACACCAGCACCCAGCTTCGGCAGGGAGGGGACGCTCGGCTGTTTGGCTGCGTCCCCCCTCCTCCTTTTTGTCCTCAACTGCTGGCTGACTACGCAGTCCATCCGGCTGCCACAGCCTGGGGCCTCTCTGAGCTGTTCTCAGTTACGTGGGAACTGTTTGGTCGGTGTCCTCCAGGTCTCAAGGCACCACGGAGCTCGCTTCTCTTGCGGTTCCAGATTTCCAGTGGAAACCTAGGCCTGGCTTCAACAGGCAGCTTACCAGCTCCTGAAGTTTGCTCCTATTTGCTATTCCTTTCCCCTCCATCCCGAACGGCCGGCACCCACAGCAACTCCCCTGTCCTGGGGGGAGATATTTACAGCTGGGGAAAAATAACGCACCAAGATGTTGAGCAGCATCTGGAGGAGATGTAGCATGGCTGTAGCATCCCAGTGCCGCAGGCTGGACCCCAGGCTGGGGTTTGTGCCTCCAGACCTTTCTGAAGGCCGTGCCATCGGGCCAAGAGCCCTTCCTGCAGCCTTGCCATCTCCATCCAACGACTGCAGGCATGCTTGTCTGCCGGCCTCTGTCAGCCCCGTCTTCCTCTTGGTGTGCAGCCAAGAGCTTAAACTGGAGCACTGGGAGGCTGATCCTGCTCAGCGCCACAGGGTCCAACCACCACCACCTCTATTTCTCCTTCTTTGTCAGGCCACTTCATTCATAACGGGCAGCCCCAGAGGCTGCTGTGTCTGCAGAAGCGTCTGTACTTTAACCTCTCCGTGCTGGAGGAGAGTGAGCGCTTGACCATGGCTCAGCTGGAGATCAAATTCAGCCAAAACTCCTACCACGCCTCCAGCCAGGGGCAGGTTTTTGAGCTGAGGCTCTACCAGACCTTCCAGATGTCTCTACGGGGGATGTCCTCCCACGAGCACGGCCGAGAGCTGCTGGTGGAGCAGTCCTTCGCCCAGCTGCACAAGTCTCTTCTCTTCAACCTGAGCGGGGTGGCGAAGGGTTGGAGAACGCAGAGCAGGAATCTGGGATTGATCCTGGAGATCTCGGTGAGCGGCGGCGATGACGCAGCAGCCCCGAGGACCGGGAGGCTGCAGAGCCTCTGCACCAGCATCGACTCCTTCGTGGACACCTCTCTGCTGGTGGTGACCCTCAGCCCACAGCAGTGCAAGGCTTCCAGGAGGAGGAGAAGTGCTCACTACACCCCTGTCACTCCGAGCAACCTCTGCAAGCCCCGGCGCCTTTACATCAGCTTCAGCGACGTCGGCTGGGAGAACTGGATCATCGCGCCGCAGGGCTACATGGCGAATTACTGCCTGGGCGAGTGCCCCTTTCCCCTGACGGCGGAGCTGAACAGCACCAACCACGCCATCCTCCAAACCATGGTGCACTCGCTGGACCCCGAGGGGACCCCCCAGCCCTGCTGCGTCCCCGTCAGGCTCTCCCCCATCTCCATCCTCTACTACGATAACAACGACAACGTGGTGCTGAGGCACTACGAGGACATGGTGGTGGACGAGTGTGGCTGCAGATAGCAGAGCGCCTTGGGCTCCCGGCCGAAGCGTTGAATGATTGATGGAATAAATCCAAGCGTGTTAAATCCCCTCTGTGCTGGTGTCCAGGGAGTTTCCCGGTGGGGCGTCCCGTGGCAGAGCTCCCACGTGCAGCCGGGGAGGAGGTCTGGCACAAAGGGATCGTTATAGGAGTTGTAATTTAGTAGTAGCTGGGTGCTCCGAGCAGCCGCCTGCTGCTGCTGGCAGACTTTTACGGGATTATGATCGAGTCTGATGCTGGCTGTCTGTTCTGTCCTCCACGGGCGATGGCAGCACCGGGCTGTGAATCCCAGAGCCCTCTCGTGCTTGGCTGAGCAGCAGCAGGGCTTGTGCTTTTCGGCTTTTTGGCTAAATGCTGCAGCTTAGTGCAAAAAGAAATTACTATTTTTTTGTCGAAATGGTGCTGGGAGGAGGTGATGTGGCAGCTCCTGGGCCGCTGCACAGAGGTACGGTGTCGTGGCACGAGCTGCGGCTCTGCATGACCCCAACCCTTCCCACTGCGGAGTGGGAGCCCGGAGCAGCGCGGGTTTCGCTTTTGCTGTGGGAACTCTGGCCTGCACTGGTTCTATTGCGCGGATGGTGATGGGGGGGCTGGGGGGGGCCAGGCGCAGCCCTGGGAGCTGGGGGGAGGTTGCTGCGTGGTTTTGGGTCAGGAAAGGAAAAGCAAAGCGGGGGCTGTGGTGCCCCGACGCAGCGGCGGGCACGGGGCGGTTGCAGTGGCGTCGGTGGCATCTCCTTCCCTCCCAGCCTGCTCTGAATCAGTAATTAATTTACCTCATTTGCAAATTGCTGAGCCCAGGGTCCCTGCTGCTCACTGCTGAGCACCCAGCAGCTCGGCGCAGTGGTGTGACAGCAGGCACCACCTCCCCGCGGCAGTGCGTTTTAGGGTTATTCTGGATTGTTGTTGGCTGTGGTACCCAGCCCGTTGCAGTAGCGTGGCTGTGCTGTCACCGCGTCGGGGGCCGCTGCCGGAGCGGTGCTGTGCGCAGGGACCCAGCTCTGCACCTCTGCCAGCACCCGGGCTGTGCGTGCCGATACGGCAGTGGGAGCGTCAGAGCCTGGGCTGAGCTGTGCTGGGCAGGGTCCCACAGCCCTAATCCGGGCTGGGGTCAGCACCCGCCCTGCCAGGGGAGCCTCTCCCCACCCCCCTGCAGCTCTGCTTTTGGGTGTGTTTTTTTTTGAGAGAAGGAATCAGTTAGACTTGAATTTTTTTGTGTTATTTTTTTAAATGTGAACCTGACAAGATAACATAGATGATTTTTTGTTGCTGTTTCTGTACCGACACAGTATTGTCCCTAAGGGCTGCCGCAGCCTTGCTGCTCCCTCGAGGGAAGCACGGGAGGTTTGACCGTTGCTGCGCTGGCAGAGGCAACGTTGCCCTGGCCCCGGGACAGCATTTTCGCCTGAGCCAGGAGCTGCTCAGTACTCCAGGGGTGTCGTGTACCAACCTCTTCGCATTTCCTCGTTTCCTGACAGCGCCGGGATGAGCAGAGAGCTCCTGCTTTACTTCAGCAGAACAAGAGCTAGGCTGGAACCCATCTCGAGGGCTTAGATCAGGACTTGACAGAAGCAAGCAGGAGCCCTTTCAAATTTAAGTCAGGCAGGACTAAGAGAACCTGTAAGTATTTGTTTTTTCCACCTGTGCTGTGGCAGACCATGGGCCTGGAGGGCTTGGCTCATTCACCACCCCATAAGGCAACTCCTTACCTGGTTCTGCACCCTGATGGAGGGTGACTGCCCACCTCCATGGCCCTGTCCAAGCACCAAGAGACTGGGGGAAGGGTTGCAGGAGGAGGTGGGTTAGAGCAGTGACCAGCCCTGGAGCAGCCACAAGGAGCTCACACACAGGCCCAAAGCTGCACCGCAGCAGCCCCCCAGCTGCAAGACAGGTAAAGGCCAGTTTCGTGTCTGCTGCGGTGCAGGGAAGCAGCAGGAGGAGATTCTTCCAGGCTGGCCTGGGCACCTGGAGAAGGAGCCTTCCGTAACCCCTGCAGTTCCCCCCCTGCACAGACCCCCCCACCCCAGAGGAGGGGAGAGGGGCAGGGTCTTGAACACGGTCATTTGCTTACACGTGTACGCTATGCACCCCCCCCCACTTTTGTACTAGTCTGTGTTTAAAAAAAGTAATAAACTTGAAGTTTATACAATCAGACTAAGTTTTAATGAATGTTGCATGGTTTCATCATTGAAAGGTAGGGGCCACCTTGAATGCAAGAGCTGTTTATTAATATTTTATTGATGACAAACAGGTTTAAAACAAACTGAGACAAAATCAAAAAAGAGTTAACACCGTGCTAGCACTGATGTCTGGATTTATAAAACTCAGAGTAACTGCTACAAAGGAAAAAACCAGCACAAAGCAGAGGCAAGCATTCCCATCAGTGAAATAAAGGGGGTGAGGGGAGAGGAGGGGGTTACGTTACTCAATGGATTGCATTGCACAGAGGGTTACAGCTTAAACCTATCGGAAAAGTCTACGCAACTACGCAGCCTACAGAAGGAAAAAAAATTAAAAAGCCCTTCGGCAATGTTAATAAATAAAACAGTCCATCTTACAAGGAAGGAAGGTGGCCTGTGTCTCCATTCTTTCACATTTTAGAAGTCTAAACTCTGGAGGCTTTTTGAGAAAAGAATGGGTTTCACCTCTGGAAAGTTTCTTTTGCAGTTCTCGGAACTATGTTCGCTGCAGGACTGAATGAAGATTCTGAACACCTGCTCCATGTCGATGCGCACGCTGCTCACGGCTTGTAGGCGTGCGACACCAGGTCTGCACTGGGGGAGAGACACTCTTGAAAAACTACAGCAAATACAGGTCATGAAAGCGGGTCAACACTCTACAGAAAGGACAGTAATGAAAGGGCTTCCCCCCCCAGTTACAAAAAGTGGGGTTCACATCGTTTAAGTACATTCATATGAGAGGTATTTTTGAGTTCCCCCCCAAAAAAAAAGACCAGAAACACTTGGAGCCCTTTGAGTATAAAGCTAATGTAATTCAAACTTTAAAAACACTGAGGTCAGCGAATCGCTCTACTGTTCTTTGCCAATTAGGAGGTAGAGGTTAGTCTAATTTAGGGATCTGATAAAAATGGGTCCGTAGGAATTTTAAATTCTCTGCACTGCTTCTAAAAAGGTTTAGACAGAAATAAAATGCTCCCAGTGTTCCCAAATGACTTATTTAAGACATGGGTACAACTTAGAAATTGGATGGCTTCTCTTATGTGCTGTTTTCAGTTTTGACTTCCAGCTATTTCTCAAGCCAGCCTTGATGGCGCAGCCCGTGTCCGCTACCTGAAAAACAGGCTCCGGGTTTGGTTCTCAACACCTGAATCTTTCAGCTCTCTGCATTAATCACCGAAGAAGCCACACAAAAGCCTAACCCATTATCTCTAATTATACCCAGCTATCAGAGGCCACCTTCCAACAACTGCCTGCTTTGCCCGTTTTTCCAACCTGCTTCGGTAGCATCGTAGAGTCTTTACTTCCAAACCAATATAATCCCCAGTTTCCACTACTTCTTCCCCCGATCCGAGGGAGCGAGTAAAGCAGGCCTGTTAGCATCTTTTCCTCCAGGGCCGAAGGGCACAGGAACCCGTCCCCTTTCAAGCGCAAAGTTCATCTTACAGAAAGGCTTGTTTTTCACAGAGTAGAGTCCAGACAGTAGCCAATTAAAGCATACAGAAAACACTTTGAAACCCTCCTCCTGCTCGAGCGCGCAGGCTCCTTTCACTCTAACTGCTATCCAATGTAGGAAGAAGAGGCTGATTGCTGCAACTTTAAATCACACTGAAAGTTCTCAAGGTTGGTGCTCTAATTTAGTTTTAAACTTTTTGTAAGCTTCTCAGAACAAGGATCTCCCAGGTCCACCACTACGAATTCAGAGACAAACTTCTAAAAATTCAGTGCTCCTTTGAAAGAATCTCTTTAAAACCACCTTGTCACGAAAGACCCGTTCAGAATGTGGGCGACACGATGACACTAGGATTTCAGAGCCAGCGCTGGACAACAAAACCTGCATCTCAGAGTTGAGCATCAGCTATGTTCCGCTGGATTTCTGCTTGGCTTGCTGTCACTTAGTCAGGAACTCTCTCTCTCTCTCAGATACTCTGCTTCTAAAATGTAAACAGTTACTGCTAAAATATAGTACCCCTTTAAAACGAGAACAACTCTGAGATGAGGGTTTTCCTCTCCCCATCTGCTCTGAAAAGTAATGCCCTGCTCGCAAAGAGAAGTATGGAATGAAGTGAAACCTGCTTAAGGCCCTTCTCTCGAGCTGGTTTGACTGGGGGAGCAGGGACTCGGCTGACCACTCATGTCGGGGTGAGTTGCCTTCCCGGTGAGGCGCCAGCCAGTCCGTCGGTGCTCTCTCTCCTCTCCGGTCAGTCTCCTTGTCTCAGTGAGCTAGCAGTGGGCTCTCTCGCGCGCGCTCCTTTCTCTCTCTCTCTCTCTCTCCTTTCCGTTGGTTGGTTTCCTTCTCCTGTTGCTCTCACACAGTGGTGCTTCAGTTTTAGCAGTGGAAAACAGGTATCCATTTTATTTTATTTTTTTTATTACCCAGAATAAAATGCTGATGAACTAAGCTCCACACAAGCTTAGCTCTTCTTCCTCAACCTGAAAGCAAGAAAGCAGAACAATGGTTGCGTTAGGGACAAACTCTGTGTTCATGAACTTACATCGGGGAGAAGCAGCAGAGGAGTGAACCGCGGGTGCCTTACACTCTAATACTGTGACAGTCCCGTCACTCCGCCATGTTGATATGCACGTTCACCCTGGTACGTAGAGTCCTGTGACAGCGCCACGTCAATCTGAGATTTAAACTCATCACCAAGGTAACTGTCCTGAAAATGAAAGCGTGTGTTAAGCTGCTAACTCGTTATCAAGCTCCAGAGTTCCCTCTGCAGAGCAGAATACCTCGCAGCCAAGGTTAATGAAGTCTGAGTTTGTTTGTTTTGCTGGGGTTTTTTTTGTTGATTTGGTTGTTTTTTTTAAAATCTACTCATTCTGCTGCAGAATTTTCACAAAGGTTTTTGCAATAACTGGCTGTTGAACTGGCAAGCCGTTCACAGTTAAGGCTCGAGCTGATGTCTACACATGCAGCATTTCACTTCTATGCCCGAGTGTACTTCAAACCAAGTGGAGGAGTATAAAACGCTGTGGCCAAGTCACTGAAAATGGTTTTAGTTCCCATTTTCCTCAATACTAGGAAACAAGGATGTGCATGCGCATGGATCACCAACATAAAACCCAGGAAAAAGTGCAATCTATACATCAAATCCTGCTTACCTGTGATAATTCTGGTTGGGAGAGCCCAGGCTGACTCATCTGTGATGGCTGACTCATGGAGATATACCCCTGAGTCAGTGGACCCTGGGAGAAAGGCTGGGACACCACATCTTGGCTCGCTTGGCTGTTTGGAAGGTTTGACTGACTAGTTCCAGGAATCCCAAAACGATTTTTCTGGCGCCCACCACGACCAGTCTTTCCTTTTGGCACCCCACGTCCTGGAAAAGTGTTTATTCCAACCAACAGTGAGAAGCCTTACACAAGCAAAGAGGTGAGAATTAACTGTTTCTACAAAGACTTGATCACACCAGCGTAGACACGGCGAAGGGACGCTCACTGGAGGCTGCAGTGCCGTTGTGTTCGTACTCCATGCAACTAAGATTTATTACTGAAGCACATCATTATCTACTCTCACCAGCGCTGCTGCAAGAGTAGCAAAAACCATTCTCCCACTTCAGACCTCAAATGTGGGTTTCGTACCATTCCACCCGTGCCCCCGTACCTGCCGCTGGTCCGTTAGCCTGGCCAAAGTATCCCGGTGGTGGCATCGGTGGCATCACGAGGTTGAAAGGGATAGGAATGTTCATAGCAGTGACATGGCTGGGGCCAGCACTGATCATCCCGATCTGGTCATGGGTTTGGAAGTACATGTTGGATGGGCGCCCTAGGGAGGGGAGGAAGAGCCACAGTGATTTCAGGCACCCCAAATATTTCACCATCAATTCATATTCCTGCTTCTAACAGTAATGGGAGGGCTTGTGAGCAGGATAAATCAGAATCAGAAATTGAAAGGACAAGCCTACCACTGCCAAGAACCACCAATATTTCTAGTCCACCATTTACTCCACACTTCAAAGTTTCAGAGACTCACCTAACACATCTTCATCCCCACAGAGTTACTCTTTTACAGCATCATCTAAGATTCCCGAAATGCTTACACACACACACACACTCCTTTTCCCCTCATATTTTTCACTTGCTCTGCAGACATCCAGTAGTGGCTTGTATATACAGGCAGCAAAATCCATGCATTTTCAGTTCTTAAATTTCGTATTTTTCTATAGTGGCTCTTCAAACATTCCGAAGTTTGAAGTCTGTAAGATACCATACCCCAAGGACTAGCGGGGGTGGTGGGAATCTAGGAAGGTGTTAGTTTTGATAGCTTTCTTTACCTTGACTGCTCCGGTCATAGACAGATCCTGGAATAATGGCCTCACGCGCATCGTACATGGCAGTAGTCATGAAACGGGCACCCTGGAAGCGTTGCAGGGGTTAAGACAAAGCCTTTGCATAGAACTTTGCACTGCAACTTCAGTGCAAGTTATTTTGGGTAAGAATCCGGTTAAACTCCACAGATAACGCACACTTTACAAGTCCTGAGGAAACTAACTAGTTCTAAAACATGGAAAGCATCCAATTATCATTTCAACTACATCATGACAACAAGAAAAAAGAAAACATTTTACAGGCAGTCTATCTCAAACTGGGAAACATTTGATGAGTCTTCAGTCTGTTCCGACGCTCTGATGATAGTTCTCCTTGCTTTGTTCCTACCACTGTCCTTTTGTGAAGGCTGACAAGCTTCTCCCTGCCCCTTGAACAACTACTTATGTTAAAGAACTGAGTACAATCCTCAACCTGCAAGTTTTAGAGGACACTGCTCTGAAGTACATGTGCCTAATGAGCTTGCCATTTCTACACAAAACAGTCACTTGATGTCTCTTTCACCTCAGAAGTTACTCCCTGACAAAATTTTGCAGTAAAGAATGACAAAAAAAGCATTAAAAAGTCTTTTCTACAAGTGCTCAACTTAGTCTCTGCTTCAGCTGTTTCTAACCTGGGTCACACTGCATTAGCTAGGCAACAAAAATGGAAAGTCCTGGGTGTGTGAAGGTATGCGGGTGACTGTTTATAACTGATCAATCAACCCCCAATTGCTTCAAGCCACAAACATCTGCGAGACAGAAGAGCTCAACTTACAGGGTTGATGGTGTTGACAAGTTTCCGGGGCTTGCTGAACTGCATGAGGCTTTCCCGGAGGTTGTTCAGTGGTCCCTCCACCAGAACCTTCTGCTCCTTGTAGTAATTCAGCAGGTGATTCCAAAGTGGTTGTTTAGACAGCGCTTTTGGGTTCCCAACAATAATTACTCCATACCTGTACAACAGCAGACAGAGAGGCTAAAATTAATTTTGACTAAAAATAAAGCCATGTTACATACTGATGTCGGACCAGCCTCAAAGTCAATCTCTTCTGCAGTAAATCCGGGCACCTAACAGATGCCCATGGCGGTAGGTGCAGGAGACCCTGATGCAACTGTTTTGTTTACAGCAGATGGTTTTTGTAGTATGACAAAACACTTTTGCAGCCAGTTTCTCAATAATCACAAGCTTCCTTCTGCAGGCTTGGCAAACACACCAGTGTACTCCAACCACACTGTACCGGTTTGAAGCTTGCAGAAACCAAGGAAGCCAACCAACACAGTACTGACTCCACATCACCCTTCTCAGTAATCAAATCCATTTTAAGAGAAGCAAAATGGTAAACAAATGGTTGCTGGAAGGGACGAAGCAACAGATGAAGGGAAGAGTTCTGTCCTGCAAACAAAGGGGAATGACATGGCAACTTCTAGAAACTACTGATGCCAAATGGTAACACTGCGCAGGCTGAGATTGCTCTGGTAAATTGCAGGGAATGTGGAAATCATTCAAGGCTCCCTTAAACTGGATGGGGAATGGGCCTTCTACCCAACAAAACACAGACCTTTCGTTAGGCAGACTGTATCGATACTTCAGCAGACCGAATTACATCTCTAGAATAGGTAAAAATGTGCCCAATTTTACTTCACCTTGCTCTTGTAAGAGCTACATTAAGACGCCTGGGGTCATTCAGGAACCCTATTCCTTGGTGTTCATTGGCCCTCACACAAGAAAGGATAATGAAGTCCTTCTCTCGCCCCTGGAAGGCATCCACACTTGCAATTTCCACTTCCTGAAACAGACAAAACACATGTAAATCACGGAAGCACAGTGCAAAACAGTTATGCTACCAACAGGCATTACAAAATGTGTTGGCCATGCTCTAGCCATTCCCATCATCTGACAAAAATGTTATTTTTGTAATGATGAATGACTTGCTAATTCCACCGGTCACTAAATATTTTCCCTAAAGGGGAACAGACAGCCTCAGTTTAGGACAAATTACTTTTATATTCACTGCTTTATGGTTCTCAAATTTCCCCAAAACTGGCATCTGCACTATGGAAAGCATCCCTTTTCTAAGTATGTTGCCAAAAAAGACTTCTGACCATTCCAAAACCTCGTAGTAAGACAGCTCCAAACGAACACTGCTGCTCCCAGCTACCAAGAAACCTGAATCAGAGGGACAGATCATTCCTGGCAGAAGTGGAACTATTTCCATCAAGTTTTCCTTCAGCAAAAACACTGCCCAAATTCTCAATATTGCAAAACAGACTATATTAAACATACAACCACCTTGTTTGTAGCAACAAATTTTAATGTTTGGTAGAGGCATTCCACTGATGGGAAGGCATTTTCCCAAGCAAGTAAACAGGACGACCATCAGAACTTAGGGAGCTTGGTTTCCTGCACGTCTCTTGGCTTGATGCTTTTATCTAGGACACAAGCTGACTGAAGCTTTTCCACAGCTGAAGAAGTAATGACCTCTCCCTCTGTGCCTCAGTGAGTCCTCAGAGGACGGACTCACTGCAGCCTTCAGCAGAGACCTTAACAGGGCTTTCTCTTTTATCTGTCCAACTGCTCCCCTGACACTCACTGGCATTTGATACCTCCTAAACTCTTCCCTCTGGTCTATTTTAACCACAATCAACTGAAAACCTCAGAAATTACTAAAGCATAAACACAGACTGATGCCTAAGAAGCCAGACTAAAAACAAAAATATTGTTAAGTTTCACAATATCCGACTTTTCTAGCTTCTCTGCATCCAACCGTTCTTGTTTGTGCAGCGACTTTGTACCTGGTAGAGCTTTGTGTGCAAGGAACCACTGAACTGCATGTACTGCACCAGATAGGATCGTTGACCTTCATAAGGAGTGATAATGCCAATCTGATCTGGTTTGGCACCAGCTTTCAATAGCTTTGTAGTTATCTTCTCCACATTGGCAGCTTCCGTCCTAGAAAGAGAGATTTGTTTATCTAAGGAGAATCAAGGCATTAGATCTCAACTTCTTCCAAGTTAATGGGTCTAAAAAACTTCAACGCGTATGCTGTGCTAGACTTTTGTCAGAAAGGGTACTTCAAGAAAGATCAATTTTGCACTGCATTGCTTGAGCACTCCAAGCTTTGCAGGAACATTCACCACTATCACCTCTTGACTTGGGCCATGCAAAGATGTTCTCAGCCAGAGGAATATGGGCGAAAGCCAACATCTCAAAAAAAAAAAAAAAAAAA
>Ga0065711_1043545_pt1 | contig 14662 bp, 5 predicted proteins | sample Hoacrofraction12_FD_59098 | JGI IMG/M metagenome (GOLD analysis project Ga0065711, IMG submission 59098) | Hoatzin crop microbial communities from Cojedes, Venezuela - Epithelial fraction 12 v2 (version 2) | ecosystem: Host-associated > Birds > Digestive system > Esophagus > Crop | place... | reverse complement strand
GGGGGGGGAGAGCCGCCGCCCGCGGGCGTGAGGGCGGGCTGGGGCGGCGGCGGGGGGAGCCTGGAGCTGTGTCGTCGTCCACCCCCAGCTCCCTTCTGGCTCTCTCGGCTCCCCCCCCCTCCAGCGCAGGAATCGGGAGGGAGCGCCCGCAGCGGAGCCCCGCTCTGATCCTGTCAGAAACCGGGTCCGCGCCTCGGCTGTGCGGCGTGCGAGACCCTGGCGCTGCCCCCGACCCCCTCTGCCCTCCCCTCCGGACCTCGGGGGTTCCTGTGACTCGGTCCACCCCCGCCTGACCGAGGGGGCACGTCCCCGGCCTCGGAGGACGGGCCGCTCCCGCTTTGAGGGGGCTGGGTGCGGGGCGAGGGGGGGGGAAAGGCCGGGCTTCCTGCCCGGCTGCAGGCAGGTAGGATCCTGCCGGGAGTTTCACAGCTGTTGCTCCCGGCCCTTCCAAGTGGGCCACGGGGTGGAAGCTGGCAAGTTGCGAGGCGCTGAGGAATGGGGATGGTGCAATGCCCGAGCTCGGGAGGGAGATAAGGATCGGGAGGCCCGGTACCTGCGGGTTGCGTTTGGCACTCGGTGACTGACGGGCGGAATGGCCCTCGCCGACCTCTCGGGATGCGTAGTGTGCGGGATCTGCGTTGCATCGAGTACTGCTGCGAGGAATGCTCAGGGACGAAACTGCTCGCTCGTGTTTTGTGCTAAAGGATACCAGTTCTCATAAATCTCTTAACTTACTGCGCTGCCAGGGACCCTCCAGCCTGGTGCTCGTGCACCTCAAATTAAGAACTAACCGCTATTTGAAGGTAGGGGTTTTGCCCGAGTTAGGTGGTTAAAACAAAGTAAAGGTACAACCAGTAAATTTTTCTGCATGGAGGTGCTTACGTTCTTATTGCTAAGTTGAGATGATTTGATTGCATTTGTTGGTGCTGTGGCCTGTTGAAGTTGGAAAGGTTCCTGTTAACAGCTATAGCCAATAAGGGTATTTGGAACTCTGCTCTTAAGTTCCAAGATCAAAGGGAAAATTAAGATTCTTTCTCTTCTTTATTGACCATTTAATACAGGCTAGATGAAACCGTAACCTCTTCAGTAGGAAATTTTGGTAACATTAGCACCTCAAACTTTATATGTTATCTGCATGAGGAAGTAAAGGTAACTTAACTCTTATTTTGCCAATTCCTAGTACTGGCTACTTGAAATTAGAGGAGGGTTTGATAATCCTTCCAATGCAGGTCCCTAAGCCCAGCCTTTTTTGCTTTTTCTCTGTTGGAATAAGCACATTCCTACCTTGCAGCTGCCGGATATTGTTCTGTGCTCGTCAAGTCCTAAGAAAGGCCTGTTTGACCTGCCTCTTGCAGGTAAATTACCACAGCGTCTCTGGTGTACAATACTGTGTCTGCTGCTGTTTGGTGGTGGTTTTTTTTTTTTGTTGTTTTTTTTTTTTTTAATCATTGCCTCCAGCATTTTAAAGGACTTGAAATATTTGCCCTTTCTTTCCACCGTCTTTTTTGCAGCTGTTGCGAAGCAGCCTGTAATTTATTTAAACAGTGCTGCTGCAGTTTAGTGGGTGGCTGGCTGATTTTTGGAAGGTTTACTGAATACTCTCCCGGCCCACCCTCAGTTCTAAAAATAAGTTGTGGAGTAGCTGTACTTTTAAATACAGTCCCTCTATTGCAGTCTGTGGATGCCCTTTTGGAAGGAAGTCCCTCCCGTGTATTTAGTTACCTCTTGAACTCCGGACGTTCAGTCTGTTGATGGGGAACATGGCATCTTTGTCACAACTGTGCATAAGCCATATAGAATCTGCAAGAAAAAGCTCAACTGTAATGCTAGTTAAACACAAGGATTTTTGAAGTAGATTGAGTTTCTGGGTTAGGTTTCAGCTCACTGCAGTAATTGCAAAATTATTCTCAAATAATATTCTCTCTCTGCTCAAGTTTGCAAACACGAAACAACAATATGGACATAGTCTTTTCACATAATCTTTTTTTTTTTTTTTTTTGCTGTTCAGTGGTGATGAAATTAATGTTTCTTAGTTGAATATGCTGGAAAGGGACAAGACTAAATAGAGAGCCAGAAAGCGCAATCTCCACTTATGAAACAAATTTGCCTTGGTGCTGGCAGTGAGCAAAGGATTTACCTGAATAGTTCTAGATTAGATTTTTGAGACTGAGAAATCCAACCCTAGTGAAAGGCAGCATTGGTATACGTGGACTTCTTCCTGAACCTCATCTTAATAACTCCCTCACTGAAGGAGACTAGCGTATGAATGTATAAATTGCTTGAGGGAGGTTTTCTTGATGTCTGTTTGATATTGAAATTTACCAAGCTAGCAGTAGCTGTAAGGCAAGTAGCATCTTGAAAGGTGTGTTTTTGCCTTGCTTTTGTTGTACTGATTTTTTTTTTTAAGTTGCTAAAATTTTACTCTAAAATTTGCACAAGTGTCTGTTCTGTAAAGCTGCAGTACCAGAGCTCAGTGCCTTCCACTGTTTTATACAGTGTCAGTTATCCAGTGTATTCCTATTTCCTGTCTTTTTTTTAAATATCATTAGTCTGATCTCTGATTTGCAAGAGGAGCTTGGGATATTGCCAAAAAGTTCCTAAAATTGCTACCTTGGGATACATCATCCACAGAAATCTGGCAGTGGGAGAGCCTGAGGAACAGCTAGAACAATACAGCTGTCTTCTTCACCCACCTACCTCACATTTTTTTCTTTGCCTCCTGCTGTAAAGCTTGAAGCTTAATGCTCGTTTGAGATTAAGAAACAAACAATGTGGTTAAAATTTCTGTGCAACTTTAAAACAAAAAAGACGGAAGAATTCAAGTGGCTTTGAAGAATCGATTCTGATCAGTTAAGAGTTTAGATTCATTAATCTTGAGCATTTTTTTCTAGCACAAAGCTGTTTGTTCAGATGCTGAAGCTTCAGAAACACCTTGCACAGCAATATTTGTCAATAACGGCTTATTGGCAGAATTTTAGATGCGGGTTTAATTGAAGGCTGCTTCAGAAGATGATGTTTTAAAGTTACAGGCGTTCTGCTGGATGGGTTATGTGGAACCATTTTTCATACTGCTTTGTAAGATGGCATGAAATGGAGCTCTGTGTGTGTGGTTTTTTTCCCTCCACCCTGTTCCTTCCCTCAGGGAATTCGCTGCTTTTCCTGAACCATAAATATTGGTGTGGCATCCATTCCTTCAGTTAATTAGTCATATAGAGGAATTGTTCTGACTAGTTGTGGATGTTGAAATCGTGTATTACAGTATGCATTGTTATCTGCCTTCAGCCCCTCTGTTTTTGAGATTCTAGTGTGACTGGCAGTCAGTGCAGTATGCTTATGAGTACTGTATACTCTGAACTCCACAGGTGAACTTCAGAGTTCAGGGCCTTGGAGGTAAGTAGCAGAAACCATCAATTTCAATTATCATTTTCCTCGGTGCTTAGCTAGGACTCTGTGTACCTAGCTGAAGAAGGGGTAGTGGAGGTTCAGTCAGCCCTCACTACTTGCTTGGGTACCACTAGAATGTGGGCAACTAATTTATTATTTTTGTAAGACCCGATCTTAAGTTTTTCCTATATGGAGTGTGGTTGTAGCACCTCTCTCTAAACTTCTGAAGTACTGTTAACTTCCAGGTAGATAAAAGTGCGTGACAGTACATAAATTTAATATCCAGGCTCTGTGCGAGTTTCATCCACATGCAGTCCACGTGTGAGTCTCATCCAAATTCCTGGAAGGGTTCAGTCTTGATCTAAAACATACACAGGAGCGTGAGCCATCAAATATGTAAAGCTGTTGAGAGGATAACTTGGCTGCAGCAGTAAATGTTGAATTTCTTAGAAAGCAACCCCTCCCCTGCCAAAACCTGAGCAGAAATACTTGACCTTATAGCTTTTATTACTTAATGGGTACAGTGTTCTGTTTGGCGCTTTCAGATGTTGTCTGCTTCAGCACAGGATTCTGCATCAAGCGCTCTCAATCCTTCTGATTTGTAAAATGAAGGTGGTCAGGCCCTGGGAGGCAGCTGGCCTTGAAGCATGCTAGCTGGGATCCTTGGTGCCTGTAGAGAACTACATGGCCTGACTGTAGGAAACGTTGTCTATTTTTATTTGGCTGGTAGATCTGCAGCTGGTCTACCATCTGCCTTAATGCAGCCATTGCTGCTCTATGATCTGGATCTTGAGGCTTTGTAATGAAAGCATCCTGGATTAGATTACTCCTTGCTCACTGATAGAGTAAACGTGCATCCTGTCAGCTTGAATGACAACCCGTTGTGACAGATAAGCTTAAATTAGGCGGGTTAAAGTTAGGCTGTTTAGCACTGAAAAAGGAGCTTGTACACAGCTGTACCCAAAGGAAGAGTATCTACACTTTTCTCGTGAAAAAGATCAGAATTTCACAAATGAAGCATCCTCAAGTAACGCACAGCAAGCTCTACCGCCAAATAGTTGTTCTTTGCTTTATTGAACCTCCCTTTAACAAAAGGAAATGCATGCAGACGCATAGTCCCAAGGAAGACCTGAGGGCAGGGAACGAGAAGTGAGAGCAAGACCTTATGCCGAATTGTAAAATTCACCTGGTGTAGTAATGGGTTGTATATGGATCACACCTCGTTAGCAGAGGAAGTCAGCATGGAAAAAATAATGTAGCTGATAGCCGTGTATTGATGGACTACATAAATATTTAATGTCCTATTTGCCAGCGGTGTAACATTTTTTCCCCAGGTGGAAGGCTCTGCTGATAGCACAAAGCTTCCTTTTTAATACTTTTGACCACTTTTCCAACCCCCAGCCTGAGCTTGCCGCTTGGTGACTGTCTCTGCCTGACTTCTCAGTATACTCTAGGACTTCTGTGGTAACTGGCATGCCAAACTGTTTGTTATTTTGACAAAATACCTGCAGTCCTTGTGCTCCTAAAGCCTTCCCCTGCCTGTTGAAATTCATGGACCGATGTATTATTGTGTACCAGAAAACATGGATCCGTGTTTCCTCAATCTTGGGGAGGTAGATCAGGGAATGGTATGCTTTCACCTGCTCAGTACTGTATTTCCCTTCAAACTTTTTTGATCAGAAATGAAAGGTTGAGGTTGGAGGAATGGTCTGTTGTATGAATGATATCCCTTTATTTTCAGGTTGCACAAATGGAAAGAGTAGCTTGTACATTTTGTTATACTCCCTGTTAAAAGGATAATCAGGTGATGTTTTAGAGACTGACTTCAGCAATGCTGGGTAGTGACAACTCCAGTTGATTTCAATAGCAGCTGCAGGTGTCACCTCTAAAAAAGAATCAAGGCCTTAATGGTGAGCACTTCAGAAGCACTCTTTGAAAAAGGGATTTATTATTGGCATGCTGTGTGTGCCAGCAACTATTTGCAGCTTGCCCAGAATAGAAAGCCTAAAGACTTAAGTTTCATGTAACTATAGAAAATCTGTCTTCTAATTTTAAGCAGAAATGTTCTTTGCACTCTTAGTTTCTCCCATACTGATGTCACTAAATCTAGAATTTCTTACGTCTTTGAAATAAATATGCCTCAGAGGACAGCATCCTGCTAACTATTTAAGTTTTTATACATTAAAGTTCTGGGGGTTTTTTGAATGTCACAGAGATGGTCAGATAGTAAAGAACACTTCTATTTATACTCCTTGAAAGCTTTCTTAAGTAAACACTTGCTTATTTACTAGAAACACTGAGGCTGAACTCACAACTTACAGACAAATAACCTTACCTCCCAGACACTGAGAGTGGTATGCTTAGACACCTCTTGTCAACTTTCTAATCTTATTCCAGAAGGTACTCCAGCCAGCCTATCAGTGAAATGCTACACTCTGAGCTGCACAGCTGGTGCAGGCATTAAATCTTTGACTGAAAATGGAATCAGTATTAAAGTAGTCAGGATTACTCTTACACTAGAGGATGTGAGCTGGAGAAGAGGGCGAGGTAGAAACAGAACACGTTCGATTCACTGCGATGTGATGGGGGCTTTGTAGCGCTATCTTTGGGCTGTTTGAAGATGTTTCTCCAAAAAAAAGGAGAAAGGTCTGGTAAAGACATGACTACTTGTAGCTTTAATCTTAATCAGGTTTATCTTTAATGTAGTTGGTTGGGGTAAAACCCTAGTTGGTTGTGTTTACATCAGACTTGTGATGTTTGGCCTAATTGAGCTGTGTTCCCGCTGTGTTGTAGACTTTCTGAGCGATCCTGTGAAGTTCGAGGAAGCCTGTTGGTGCAGATGTTGAGAAACTTTGTGTTGTAAAAGCTACATTCTGTATTTAATGCTACTGCTTGTATTTCTTGCACAAGTCCAGCTTGCTTTGGGTAAATATTAGAGTTCACTGTTTGTCAGCATGAAAGCTACAAAGTATTAAGTTTCTGTCAAACAATAAATCATGTGAAACAACTATGGTTTTTTGATGTAAAAAATCCCAGAAATGGTTTAGCACATTTTTGATCTGCTTGTTATTAATCAGTTGCCACAAAGTTTTTTTTGTATGAGAAGTATTGTATTTGAGACAGATGTGCGAGGTAAATGATTATTTTTTTTAATAACTTATTTTAAAATTACTTTTGTGCTATCTCTGTGGGCCGGTGGCTGTCTGGCCTCTCTTTTGAGCAATGCCATCGAGTCACTGTGTAGGTGAGGCGAGTAGAATGCATGCTTTCTGTGTAGTCTGACTCTTTCGCTTGTTTTTTCTGTAGGTGTTGCTTTGTGTGAGTGTTGGCTCTGAAATACATGCTATGAACACACTTTAGAAACTATTAAGTTCAGAAAGCAGCTATGATTGCATCGTATACTTAGTCATCTGCAGAAGCTTTAAATTACTGTGTGCCTGAAAGCTTCCCTCCCTCTTCTGAAAACAATGCCAATGTTTTGTCAACTCTGTGTGGGTCCTATTTGTGTTGCTTGCTCCAGCTCAGAGCTGCTCAGCCTACTGAGGAGACTAAAAAGGGAGGGTTACTTGGAGGGTTACTTTCCTGCTAGCACATCAGCTTGCTTTTCCTTGGTCCTCTCTAATTCTAGCTGCTAGTAATCCTCTGATCTGGAGGGAGCTTGGGAGCAGCAGTTTGTAAGGAGAGAGGCTGCTTCAAGGGTGAGGAGCAAGGGTATACTGGCTTTGCTTCTGGCTCCCTAATGCTTAGCCAGATGCTTACCCAAAGAATAGTTGCTACTGTTCCTTGGCAGTAACTCCGCCATTCTCTTCCTCTTCAGCCCTTGGATATGCCTCTGATGGGTTCTTGCTGGAACGCTGCTCTGGCTTCTGGTTATTGTCTAAAATTGATCCATCTTTGGCCAGAGGTGACCACTGGCACTACTGTCTGCTGTATCCCGTTGGTGGCTTTTGAGCTGCATGTTGAGCTGTCATGTGAGCAGGAGGCTGATGTGTAGCCTGACCGCGGCCCCCTTCCCCTGCTGCTGCCCCCGGGCTTGGGGGATGGAGCAGTATGGGTGGCTAAGGCCAGTGGTGCTAGGTCATGTTGGGCACCTGCTGAACTTTGCCTCCCATGAGGTGGTGGGACCTTCTTAGAGCTGCTGCCTTCACCTGCTGTACAACCAGGGCCTGTTGAGAGGGAGAGAGCTGGAGAGCTGTTTAATGGCTCTCGTGTAGATGGTCTCGAGTCAGGGAGGAGCAGTCACGCCTGATGTAACCATAGACTTTTGGTGCCTTTGCTTAGTGTATAAGGAAAAATACTCTATATAAACTTAATCTGTAAGACTACTGTCTGAAGTGGAGACTGTCGTATGTCCATTGATATTCTAGATGAGCAATGAAGCTAGACTAGGATTGAACAGAGGAGTTTATTCTTCAATTACTCAGATGCCTTTGGCTTTTTTCTTGATCTGATGGCTGGAAGTTTTGCTGAAAGAAACTTGGTTTTAGAAATACCTATGCAACGTGGTAGATGTGTTTAAGCATCACCAGAGATTTAAATACCATCCAGCTCTGAGATAAATGCTTGCTATTTACCTTAAACGTCTCTACTGCTGCTTTTGATGTTAAGCATTTTCCTTGTAATTATATTTGGGGAGTGTTTTACCGTTATAAAATGTTGTTGTTTGGGTTGAACTATAGCTTACGCTCATTTATTAAACTTTACTTGCAAGGTCATTTTTTTGAGTTGGATTTAGCCTTCATTTTGTGTAAAAAGGAGGAAAATTAAATGTGTATTAATTGCTATTTCAGATACTAAATAAAGTGTAAAAAGCATATTTGGCATGAAGATCTCATAGCAGGTGCTAAGAGAAGGTCTCAGCTGAAACACATAGTGAGCATGGATTTTTATCTGCGGTTGAAACAACTGCTCCTCAGTAGCACTTAGAATGCTGTATTAGATAGAAGGGGCAAGGCATTTCAAGGCTAAATGACAATCTTAGTCTTGCTTGATTAGAGCTTGCAGAGGTTGCTAAGAAACAGCCTAATAGTCCTTGAGTAACCAATTATATGCCCCTTGGACAGATGCACAGGTGCTCATTCTCCAAAGTGTGTTTTTTTTTTTTTTAAATCTGAGATAAGACTGGAGTATTAGTACATAAAGTGCAATCTGTTTACATCCTGCTTCGGGATTGAAAGTCCTGTTTATATATATCTTGTTCCCAGCAGGATGTGTTCTGGTGTTTTTTGTTCAGTACATTAGTCTTTTATTACTATTACACTGAAATGTTCTTGCAGTGCCTCTTCTACTTCCAGATAGTCCACTAGGTCTCTAGTCTTTCTTGTGCTTTCTAGTACTCTGAACATACCAGCTTAAGTAACTTTAAGCTTCTGACGTTTGAATTTTACATCTTAAATTTTACATTTCTGGACTTTCGGTGAGTAGGTGGTATTAATATTGAAGCAGTATCCTACAGTTGGTAGAAAATGTTGGTTTGAGGTAGAGCTAGCTTTCATTACTGCTTCCAAAGCAGTTCTGTACGTGCAAATTGTAGTGAAATACTGTATGAGCTGGCAGCTAACCTAAACATCACATAGGATTCTTTGAGTCTTTTTTTTTTTTTCTTCTGAATATGTATAATTCTGTTTTTGGCATTATCAAGTTGAAATGTCTACCTTAAAACACAATCTACGCTTTTAATGTTAAAGGTCCAGGATTCCAGCTGGAGAACTTCAGTTCTACCTAAGAAGCTTGTGCATGCTTGTAAGGCTTGACTGACAGCTGCTTTAAGCAGTAACTTGAGAAGTATATAAATAGCTTAATTATTGATCTACTCCAATCAAGATGGAAGTGGACGTTTTTCAGGGTGTGCAATTTTTGGTATCATTTACTGCTCTTGTTTGATTGAGGACAGTTTGATTAGCACTGGTCTGGTAACATGTGCTGCTGCTACTGAATAGATTCTAGTGGCAATTCCTTTCTCTTACACCATGTACAAAAAAAAATTTTTGGGAGTGCTGTTGATAGTTCTAATTCTCCTTTACATTACAAGAACATGATTTTCCTTATATCACAACATGGAGTTTTTACTGTAACTGGCTGCATGCAACCAGGGAAGTCTAGAAGTCAGACCGTGTTTACTTGGACTGTTAAGAGCAAGTATAGCCATCTGCTGTCCCTCAGCAATGACTGGTTTTCTTGTACACAACAATGAGCTGGTAGCACCTCGTGTGTTGGTTATAAACTGTTGTTTAAACCGTATGTTTATACATAGGCCTGAAATGTTTTAGTGTTGTATCTGGCTGTTGGAGACCTTTGTAGAACAGAGTATTGTTTCCATGATTCACCCACACAGTACAGGGCTTTCTTCTGTCAGAAAGTGACAAAGGGAAGGAAAAGAAGCAGAGAAACTAAAATGTTTAGACTTGCATACACACTGAAGGTGCTGTTTGTCTAATATTTAGTGCTCCTGCAGTGCCTTCTGACGTTTGCTGTTAAGCTGTGATAACTTTAGGGTTGTATGGTTTATAGCTTGTTGTCACTTCACATCTACTCTTGCTCTGTAAGAGGTGAAGTGTAAAGTAGTTGCTCAAAAGTAGCTGGTGGCAATTCTTTAGAGGGCAGTTTTCAGATTCACATCCTTTTTTTTCTAATGCTACGTGTCCTGGACTTACTGTGGACTGTCAGAACGTAGTTGTCACAGGGCTTAGAAGAACAAACTGTTGCATATCAACAGATCTTCTCAAGCTGTTCGTGTCTGCTCCCAGATCACCCCAAATGTAAGGTAACTAAAATAAGCTTTAGCTGGCAGGAAAATATAGGCTTGACTTGTGGCAGCTTGCTATTGGTGATAATTTGTATGTCTCTAAGGCCATGGGATGGATTTTCAAGATCTGGTAGTCTGAAACTTCAGCTTGCCAAGGAAGCTGAGGAAGACAGCGCAGCAGAAGTCAGTAGCAAATGAAGTACTAAAGAAACTGAAAAGTATTCACTAGTACATGTTCTTGAGTTATGAGTCTAGCTTTGGGCTAGCAAAATTAGTCTCCATGGGTTTTTCTTAATGTTGGCTTACTTCACATGGCTTCATTCTGTTCTCTGTTGACGCTCATCCTTATGAGGAAAGCCGTAACACTGGTACCCACTAGAGAAGTAACTAAGGGTCAACAATAAAATGAACTTGAAGACTTGCTGAGATAGTCTCCCTTTCATAGCTTCCAGATGCATGTTAGTGGAGGGGAGAAGGAAAAAAAATGAGAAGCACTCTTAATTCACTTGCTTAGAGTAAATTAACAGGGGAGGTGCCTGTTTTCAAAAGTTATTCTGTGTACTTTGCTACACTTGTTACAAAGCTTTCCTTCCAAAGGAGTGCCAGTTTGGGGATTTTGTCTGATTTGTAACAATATAAATCTATATCAGATCCTCTCCAGTTGACATTAATCTGAAAGATATGATTTGATAATAAAATTCTGATGCTGCTTTGTTATGGTGGGATTAATCAGATCTTGCTTGTCACATATTCAGATAGGTACCTTGGAATTGTAGGCTTCATATACTGTTGTATGCTGTGTTTATTTGCCTCTGTAAGCACTTCATTTTTAATAGTAATTAAATACAGTGTAGTGGCTGGTGCTGCAAATGTGAGAAGATTTACTGTAGCCATTAAGTACTGTTCTGAAGATTCAGTCCTGCTGCTGGAATATGATAAAAGCATTTGTTTCAGGAACATGTTTATAAACCTTTTTCACAGTTAAACTCTGTAGCTCCCATGTATATTTAACTAAGTGTGCAGGTCTGCATGTAGAATCCCTGTTTCATCATTTATTTGAGTTCCTTGCGTGTGTTGATCTGCATGAAAGAATTTGCACCATCTCTTACAGTGGTGACTCTTACTTTTCTGCTCATCTTATTCCTGTGATTTATGGAGAACAGCAAGATACAGATAAAGCTGTGGTTGTGTCTGCAGTGTCCTGGTTCAGACAGCTAAGGAGGTTGTCAGGGAAGATGAGTAGATATTGAAAGTTGAAGTGTTTTCTTTCTGTTTCTCTGCCAGCCTCTTTAGCGTGTGCAGAAATTCAAAAGTGAGCTGGTGTTCAGTTTGTGGATGAAATGAAGGACAGTTTAAGTGTTCTCTCCTTTTTCTGGTTTAACGACATTTCTGTTTCTAGCTGTGAGGAAATCTAGAGTCTATTTGATAAATCTCTTGTGAAAATATGATGTTCAAATTGAAACTGTTGTGCAACTCATGTAGCAATAAAACTAGACGTTTGTGTTCGTTTACGGTGAAAAGTCCTAGAACAATACCTGTGCTCAGAGCTGATGCCATTGGAGAAAAATGATATATCTTGTTTGGAGCTGTATGAATGTTTGATCAGTCAGCTGCTACCATCACTGTGGGCCAGTCAAAGCCGTTGCCTCGCATGTCCTTGCTAAAACGTGACTGATGCTGCCCAACTAGCTCTAGAGTTGGCTCAGTTGGGTAGGACTGATGAGAGAGCTGAAGAGGACCTAAAAAACCAGTGTCCTCATCTCTGTGCTCCTTCAGGAACAGAGGCTGAGTGTGGGCCTCTCTTGTTCCTAGGGCAAGACATCTAGGCTCATTAGCTTGAATTGGTTTTGCTGGCGTTTGGTTTTTCAAAAACAAAGGGAAAGACTGCAGTGCTATCAACAGCTAACTTTGTTTAAAAGGGTTGAGATTAAAACACTACTCTGTATTGCAGGGAACTTTGCATACATAGAACTTCGGGGCTTATCTATTTTTTTTTTTTCCTGTATTTGCTTGCTGCCTTAGTATGCATATTTCCAATACAAGAGAGAGTGCATGCAGGTGTTCTGTGTTTAGAACAATAATTAAAGTATGTTATTACATAGTCAGTTTAATTCCCTCTTGACTTGAAGTCGAAATTATAATGATGCATGGCTTGAAGTGCCCAGAGGACACTAATATCCATGCTGCATGGAGTGTGGAGGGGAGGGGAAGAGCAGTATTAATTACTAGTTCATCTTTGGGTTCTAAATATTAGCATAAAACAAGTCTTACACTAACCATTAACGGGTCTTCATGGTTGTTACACTTCAAAAGAGACAATCTAGCTACACTTTCATTAATGCAAGGAGAAAGTGTAGGTATAATGGGCTTAATGTATTTTGGACTTCTTCCAAAACTTTAGGAAAAGAGTAGGACATGGATACTTGGTTAATATCAAGTTTGTCTGAAACAGTTCAAAGGTGGTAGCAAGGCTGAAAGCTTCAGCTTATATCTAATAAAATGATGTTAAGATGGTACCCAGCTGTCTGTATGGTATTGTGCTTGTACGTGTTTCTTTCTAAACGGTTTTTTTTTTTTTTTTCTCTGTTCTCTAATTTCATCAATACTTTTTTCTGTTCTTTGCTGTTGGATTAACTCAGTGGATTTCTGGAAACTCCAGGTGTGGTGGACAGAACTGTGTCTTAGTAACTATGAAGTCATTAAAGTATCTAAAATGTAAATAGCTTGTTTATTTCCTTTTGTGTAATGATCGGGCAAAATGTCTACTGAAACTTAATCCTGTGACTCTCCATCTAAATCAGTGTTTTCTGTTTTCAGTGTTTCTGACCCCACCCCCACCCCCCCCCCAATACTAGCAGAGAAACATCTGCTGGAATTGATACACTTTTCTGTATAACTTCTGAATTAATCTCAATTTGTAATCTCAATTAAAAATCAACACCCCGTGTTATCCCAAAATAGGATGGAAGGGAAAGCTATTACTTGAGGTTCTAGCAGGTCTGCAGGGTTAATTTAATTTTCCTTCCTGCTGCTTCTGCTCTAGAACTGTCAAAAAGAGAAATGAAATCTGGGGAGGTTCCACTGGCTCTCCTGTCTGAGAGACAGGTGCAATACAAACTGCGGCCCTTGTTTGACTGCTCTGGGGTAAACTGGTGGGATGTTGTCTGTTCTTCTTGTATGGTTGTAGTATAGCGTACCAAATTCTATTGTTTTGGTAGCTGGTATATTTAAGAGTTTTGTTTTGATAATTGGCTGGCTTTTCTACTATCTGATTTCTTGTAAGGTATAGAGGGAAAGTTTCCTGATGCTATTCTATATCCTGATTTGCTTTCCAGAAAATCTCATTGGAACACACACATTAATACCTATATCAAAGCATATTTAAAGATCGGTTAACTTTTAATCAGATTGCCTAAAGGTTTAGTATATGTAGATGTGTTAAGTAAAATAACTAGCAGAGGGGAGCTGGGGCAGTAGGAAGGATGAATAATGTTTTTTCTGAGCACCAGTACTTGCTGGTTCCATTAGCTCTTTCTTGTTCTGAGCTCACCAGCTGTTGAAACAAAGCTAAGTGACAAGCAAGATGGTTTGTTAGGACTCTCTTTTTAGGTGGATTTTACTTTGTGTGTGTATCATTCTTCTTTCTAGCACAGGTTGTTGTTCCACAGCAGTCACGTATGAACAGAGCATTGCAGTGCTAGGGCATCTGTGGAAGAGATGGCAGTTGGGAGAACAGTCCATTTTGAGGCCTCTTTTCCACATGCCTAAAGCTTTTTGTGAGGTGTTAGACCTATGCCGGTGGACCTACAGATCGCCTCCAAGAGGCAGGGAAGATCTGTCATGCTCTTTGTTGCAGTTTGGAATGTGCGTGGTGGGGTGGGCTTCCTTTATGTAGAAGAAAAGCAGCTTTACTGAGTTGTTGAATGGTGTTGATTTTCTGGAGGTCTTTTCCCATAACTTGTTAGAGGAAGGAGAAGGTGTTCTGTGGGTACTGACCAAAATGTTTAAGATGCTTTTTCCCTACTCGACAGTGTGCAGAAGTTCAAATCAAAAAACTTACCTGAAAAAGGTTTACCTCTGTAGGTACGGCTCCGAAAGGCTTGTGATGTCTTAGTTCCTGCTTTCCCACCTCTGTTTCTTTTGGCCTAAAATGGGTTTCCTGAGGTCACTAAGGATTCTTATCTGTGCTCATGTTCTGAATGTGTGTTGCCTGAGCCCTGGACTGAGCCTATAGCAGCTGTCAGATACGTAGCTACTGAGGCAGTTCCAAAGGGCTAAGCAGATATATCTAGTGTTTCCCTTTATCAGGAGTACTGAGGGTATCTAGGGGTATCTTTCAGAAATCTAGGTAATTAATCTGGCTTGCTCTGAAGAGACTGGATCTTCTTGCTGTAGCTGTGTCTGTGATCCCGAATAGTGACGAGGATTCCTTACAATATTTGAAGATCAGTTCTGCAGGTAGCAGTGTTGCATTTGAGGTGGTTCAGTCAAGTTAGGGAAACTTCTGCAGTAACCCTGTGACCTTCCCCCCCC
>Ga0065711_1012575_pt1 | contig 14662 bp, 12 predicted proteins | sample Hoacrofraction12_FD_59098 | JGI IMG/M metagenome (GOLD analysis project Ga0065711, IMG submission 59098) | Hoatzin crop microbial communities from Cojedes, Venezuela - Epithelial fraction 12 v2 (version 2) | ecosystem: Host-associated > Birds > Digestive system > Esophagus > Crop | place... | reverse complement strand
CTCCCCTAAGAACGCTTCCCTTCGTACTTAAGAGTACAAAGTTTGTTCTATATAGGTTACTCGCAGAAAAATAACGGGCTGTCTGGGAAGTGACTCATCTAAGGAGATACCACTGGGCTGAAAGACAAGGAGGAAGAGAAACACACCCAAAAACCCAGAAGAATCAGACAGACCCTATAAAGTTCTGGTAAACCAAAGTTAATCGTGTCCAGGTAGCGGAGAAAACCATACGAGCTGTCTTTGCCCAGCCTCTATAAAAGCATCACCTGCCTGGCAGCAAATATCTGTGGATCACCATGTCCCTCAAGGAGTACAGTCAAAACCTCAAGGAAATAAGAGCAGGAGACAACTACGCTGTTTGGGAACCGGTGGAAAGACCCCATCTTCAGACACACTATCATTCAGCCACCCAAGAGGACACAATAATGTTCTCCAAGTAGATAAAACTTGAAAAGAAAGTTTTCCCACTGAAGGACATGGTGAGCAGCCTCCCAGTCCTCCCACCAAGGGCACAGGAGCCACAGTTGGGGCAAAACCTCACTGGTTGGAGACTCCTGGCCTCCAGCTCTTCGTAAATAAATCAAAATAGCCTCTCCCAGCGCACAGCACAGGGATGGCAAGGAGGGATCTGCAGGAGCATCCTTACGGTGCAGCTGCCTTCCCTGGCTCACTAACACCTTGCATTACCTGGAGTCAGATCCTTTCTTCCCTTCCACACTGCAGATGGTATTTCTTTTTTCCAGCCAAGTCTGTTTAAACAACAGAAGCAGGTTGCGTGTAGTTTGGGAATTGCTTTTCCCCCCCCCTCCTCCCAGCTCCAAGCGTTTCATCTGTTTGGTTTTTCTGTACCGTAGGTGTGTTTGCATTAACGACGCGAGGAATTCTGCGCTGGGTTTTCCCCACCAGCTTCCTGCCCTGAATATCAAACGCACGGGGCCATACGTCTACGCTTGCTGCCCACGTGGATGCTCGAAATCCTCCTCTGAACAGGAGCCGGGTAGGCTTGGTTTCGCTTGTTTTCTTTACAGCATCACAAAGCAATTCAGAGGTGTTCTCCGCAGGCAAAAACACACCCTCAAAGCACGCTAACAACCAGCAAAAGAGCGCTGTCTTGTCTTTTTAAGGAAGGTCCATGCAAGCAGCAGCTAGCAGGGGGAATCCCGCACCCTACAGCGGTAGGTGACAGGAGGAGACATACTCACCCAAGGGAGAACGAAGGTAAAAAGCTTTCTCCTTCCTCGAGGTGCTCGCAGGGTTATTTTTCCACCTTCCCCCGGTACGGGTGGAGGCTAGAGGTAGCTAACAGCTTTACTCACAGGGTTGTGGGAGGCCAGCCAGCGAGGAAAGGCTCCCAAACCAGGTCCTGGCATGCAAAAGGGTGGAGGAGACAAAAATAATCCTACTCTGCTGGTCTCAGACTTACACATTTCCAAATTTAAGTCAAGGCAGGGTCACAGACTGCCCTGCACCATGAAACCGAGACCATGCTCGGGTCCTCCATCCCCACTGCTGCTTTCCACTTCATTTACTGTTAGAAATCGCTCCGGTTTTTCCTCTGTCTCACTCTCCCTCGCCCGCGACGCCCGTCTCCATGCCTCTGTCAATTCACGTCCCCCACCTCCTTCGTTCCCCTCCTATAGCTATATCTTTCTCTTCGGGTTAGCGTCGCTAATGTCAGAATCATTCCATCTGACAAAGTCTCTGCTCGTCCGCATCTCCCTTGTCTCCTTGAATCTCTGTCAAGACCTTTTCCACATGTCTAAGCATTTTAATGACATATGGTGCTGGGACTTGGGGGAGGGAGCATCGCTCAGACAGGAGGAAGACAAAAAGCAATACGGTTAGCAACCAGGCACGATGCTAGGGAAGGTCCTGCAAGAAGACTGGGTGGTGAAGGAAGCATCTAAGAAAGGATGCTCTCGGAAAAAATTGGTCCACCACACAGTCTTGGGTCTACTTCTCTCAAAGCACAGTCTTAGCAGATCCCAAAGCTTCCAGACAGCTAAGAAGCCCCAGAAGTCCCTTTAAGATGTGGTATTCAGCAGAATCCTAGTGGATTTTTTCCTAAGTAATTGCATTTTGCCTACTTATAATCCTCCTAGGTTTTAATTCTTCTCCACCTGTCAAATTGGTGAGAGATGTGGCAGGCTGCTAGGATGACAAGCTGCTGTGCTCCATACGAGCAAATAAAGTGATCCTGTCTTAAAGGTGCTTCCGTATGTAAGACACTAGGACACCAAAAGACAAATTAAAAAGAAAGTGGACCCGCATTGATTCCTCCACCAGACACCCAGACTGCCTGCTCCAAGACAGAGCTGACGGTAACACCAGCTTTTTAAAATCCTCCCCTCTTTAGGAGCTCTAATCCTATTGCAAGCCAGCTGAACTTCAGCTCTCAAGTGTTTTGGCAAATCCCATTCTTTGGCAGATTAACAAGAACGCCAGCAGAAACACAAATCCTTCACGGCATCCCATTTTGGGTAGGAGTACCAAGAACTCGCATGTGGAGCTGCACAGCCCCCAAGGCTGCTGCTGCCCAACAGGCTGTATGGGAAGGAAAACGCAGATGGGATGCATCTTGCACCTATGGATGGATTAATCTTGCACCTATGGATGGATCCTGCTTTTTCAGCGTTGTCCAGTGACACTGCAGCTTCTGCTGTTTATTCCCTAGCCCTCATGTATTCTGGGGGTTTGGGGAAGCTTGGCAAGACTCTCCATCTACAACAGCTACGGACACGGTCCATGCAGCCCCAACTCGGCTTTTGCTTGAATAGAGGGAAGCCGAGGTAAATGGGTGCAGGTACACACGTCTGGACCCTCGTTTGTGACAGTCGGTATCGAGAGCTGACTGGTGAGGAAAACAAGCAGGCATCTTTTGCAAACTGAGCTTTTAATCTGCAACAGAACCCCAAAGGAAACCAGTGCTGTTAAGAACAAAAGAGCACCCCAGTCCTTTGACTAAAAACAAGATTCCAAAGTTACAAGACGCTCGTGCTACCTGGGTTCTTCGTTCTCTGCAACACGGGTATAATAAAAGCAAATAAGTCAATAAGGAATGCTAGACAAAACCCTCATTTGTCAGATGACAAGAGGGAAGGATGAGGACACGCTCTGGGAATTTATCAAGGAAATCTGTTGAGCTGTGCAGCTTTTTTTGAGCAAGATGCTGAAGATAAAGCAGCTCCCCACTCAAACCTGTACGCTGAACAACGGAACAGAAAGCACAAAAAACAGAAACCCCTCCCTTTAACATTCAGCATTTGCCCAGTATCTGATTTCCCAGCTCTGTCAAGGCCAGGCAGCTGAAGGATTGTGGCCAGTGCTTTCTGTCCTCTGCATCTCTAGCGGAAAATGGCTGTAGCCTGCTGCATTATAAAGCAAGACCCAAATACTTTCCAAATACTGTTCCAATACAGCTATCCGCCTGCCTTCCTCTGGGTGGGGGGGAGGGAGAGGGAGGAATATTTTCAGAGAGTTCTCAGCATCTAACAAAGTTTGTTTGAACTAGACTTAAACCAACGGCGACAAGAGCAGCGCTAAGCCAACCTCGAGCCCTTGTGAAAACACTCCGCTTTAAATAGCGACTCCTCAAGCTTTAACGTCACGGGAAGCTCAAGCAGATTTTACGGGCCACTGAGAGCATCTAAAACCTCAGCGTCCCGTTTGCAGTCCAAACAGCTTTGCACCAGGCAGGGCTAAAGTAGCTTTGAAGTGTGGGTGCGATGCCCCAGAAGCTGGGCTAGAGCAGGCGGCATCTTCAACAAGCCCCTACCCACGCACCTTCCCAGCAAACCAAGCTGGAAACCACCCCCACGCCACCCTAAACAGGTACTTTGGCTTCAGCTGAAGCCTGCAGGTTTCCAGCCATAAGGCAACTTCTAAACTGGATGCAGAGGCACTCCTGAAGCAAATAATTTCTCAGCAGTCCACCTGGATGCTATTCCTAGCTGTCGCCGGCGCTGTCAGGGTCAAGATGCTGCACTGCGTTGGTCCGAACACGCACTCTGCATGCTCAAAATTCATTAAAGTCAAATACTCCCAAGACTTTTACACATGAAAAAGCAGATGAATGCGAGACAGTAGTTCATGCGGTACAGGCAGAGGGTTTTTTTTTTTAATGAAGGTATATTTACTCAGCAGAGCTGAAGGGCTGCTTCTTCACAGCAGGTCAGGGGCTGCTATGCAAATAATAATAAATACTTTGCACTTTTCCAGCACGCTTCACCCAAGAAGTGCTCTGCAAGCACAAAGTGTGCTAAGCCTCACAGTATTTGGAAGGAACAAGGGAGCAAACAGGAGGAGACACTTCGCCCGAGACAAACACAGAAGCCTCTTGGGTAGAAAGCAGAGACATCTGACAGTCCCAACAGCTTTCCCCACTCCCCCACGAAAGCGTTCTTCCATCGCTAACCTCACATTCGCGTGGTTGGCAGCTTTCTAGAAACAGCAGCTCGGTATCGATTCAGAAAACAGAGTCATCTGTGGTTCATTACTCCCAACAGATTTCATACAGGATCCTGCCCGATGCCTCAGCTGCTTCTAAGCCAGCTAAGCCTGGAAGATCTGCTGCTGGTATAAAACAGTAAAGCTTCTTATGAAATCTCTCATCTATGACAAAAGCCACCACAAGGACAAGTTCATCAAGCCTAGACAGCTTCACGCACTATTAGCTGGCTTTCCAGGTGGTCTCCTCAGGCTGGAAAGCAACGTGCCAGGGAGAAAAGCATGCAACGAGGATGAGGATGGTGGGAGCTGCTGGTCAATTCAACAGCTCTAAAAAGCAAAGGCAGCAGAGAACAACTCCATGGGACCCACCCTGATGAACTGCTGTGCCACAGGCATTACCTCCAGCAGCCAGCACTGCAAGCTGGAGCCATGCAGACAGGGGATCACACCATAGGGGACAGGGACCATAGGTAGAAGGGAGTCCTTGACCTGTGAGATGACACCATGCAGCCATGCAAAAGGACTCTTCGCTTCAGCTAAAGCACTTGCTTTCAAGTACAACTAAAGTACTGGCTGCCCAGGGCAGTGGTGGAGTCCCCATCCCTGGAGGGGTTCAAAAAACGTGTGGATGTGGCACTTCAGGACATGGTTTAACAGGCATGGTGGTGATGGGTTGATGGCTGGACTTCATCTCAGAGGTCTTTCCCAGCCTTCATGATTCTACGATTCTCCTTCCAAGTCCCACCTCAGGAGGGAGAGGGTTGGTCTGAGGTGCAGACACAAAATCCTACGGCTCGCTATGGAAGCGGCTACCCACAGATATAACCTGCGGGGAACTGAGATTCACATTGCAAACAGCAGCAGAGCCCTGAGCTGCCTGCTGGAACCAGCATCACTGTACTTCTAAGATACCAGCTTATTTCGAAATCAATACCAAGATTTATTGATCCAGGAAGGAAACACTGACCAGTGAGAGCACCTCATCGATAGCAATCCCAATGGGTAAGAATTTTTAATGGAGACCAGAAAAAATTCCAATCTGGATTTTGCACTGGGGCAAAACTCCGCGTATGCCAGTTATCACAGCCCAGAAGCAAGCCAGGGACTCCTCGCTACCATTCCGATATTCACACCGACCACCTCCGATGCCAAGGTCTGGGACAGCACATCACTGCTGAGCGAGTAGAGAGAGAAACCCCATTAGCTGCTAACACCGATCCGTCTGGCAGAGGACAAGCTGCTAATACAGACTACCTTGAAAACCATAGCAAGAAATTCATCCTGCACAGTCAAGGCCAGATTCAGGTGCGTAACTCGGCAATGGCAGGAGTTCAAGCACTTAAAATATCTTTTGAAACCACAGTAAAATCGTGCTGGTCCATCCCTCTTGGAAATGGACACCACTGAATCAAGGCCCTGAAAAGCAAGACAAAAAACCCACAAGCCATCTTTGCTTGACTGAGGCTGGGAGAGTTGTTTCCCTTTGTTTACCAGCAAAATCTCATTGGCTGTATAAAAAAATACAGAAAGGGATTTAAGTTAGCAGAAGGGCACCCTCAATATGGGGACAGGAACTGTGGAGAGATTCAACACCCCATTTCTAAAGCTGAGAAGCCAATGCCTTGATTCCAGTATTTTGGGAGCAGCAAAATCCCACCTTCAACCACCGTCGCTGCTTCAGGGAGGCGGCGAGGATGGCCAAGGCACTGCAGACCCACACAAAGCACTGAAAACTGCTGGGACCAAGACCACAGAAGTGCCATCTCCGGTAGCTCCGGGGAGCCAACAGCAGCTTCGGCACTTTGCAGTACAACAGGTCTGCCCTGTGTTTACAGGTTTCTTGGAAGCCATCACCTAAACCCTCCCTTTATTCCCTCGTCAATACCTGCAAAACAGCTTTAGAAGAACAAACAGCTCTTTCTGGTGCTTTGAAAAGGCTCAGGCAGGCCAATACTGTGTTGGAGTGTCTCACACCAAGGTAACCCCAAGGCGCTGAAGAGCTGCAGACAGGGGTGAGGCGAGCTTTGGAGAGCTGGGGTTTTCCTCATCGCAATGACTGGCGTGTAGGCTAAAGGCTGCCAGCACCCAGGGAAGCAACTGGCACAATACAACAGCCCTGCAGGAGGATAATTGGGCAGACAGCGCTGTGCAGACGAACTAAAGTGTTTACTGGCTTTAAATATTTAATTGTGCAAAATGAAGAGAAAGAAGCTGGGGAATCGGAGCCGCAGATAGAGATGCACGTGCGTGCCGGGTGCTCCGATACCTCNGCGCCAAGCCGAGCACCTCAACGAGCCAAAGTACCAACCTCAAGAGCTCTGGCTTGGATGCGCTCACCACGTTGACTGCTGCCAGGCTCCCTTCTGCTCTCCTCCCTGGTAGAAAAAGAAGTGGTCTCGCTTCTGGTTTGGGAGAGCTCAGCATTGAAGGGAAAGGCATCATGCGCAGCAGGAACAGGGGCACGTGTATGGAATCCAGCAGGTATAAGGTCAGCTCCACAGGACCTGAGCTCCAAGCCATAGTCTCCATCCACCCTCACATGTAAGAAAACTACTGGCATCTACCATCCCAGCTTAGAAACACCCATAAGCACAAGCTGCCTGAGGGCTCCTTTCCCCTCTGGATCACCCAAAAAAGTTTGGCTTGTGAAAGAGGTAAAGCACTGCTCCTTTGCAGGACAGCTCTTCTCATTCACAAAGAGATGCCTTCTGCTGATGCCCCTTTGTTGACAGGCTTGGATGGGAGGATGCACATCAGCAGGTCCCCCCCCGCCCTAAAAATCCCAGCGGTTGACCCCTTAGTCCTGTTGCCACTGCTTAAAGCCCTTCGCCTGGTCCCAGTAAAGGGCTTTCCACCGCTATTTGTCTTTGGAGGCAGCCTGGGAGAGCACAATCGCTGTCAGACACACTCAAATCTTTCCATTTCTTTTCCAAAAGCACACCCAATCAGCTCCAAATAAGTCACTGAAAAGCCCTACATCCCACCGAGGGAAAAGCCTCAACTATTGTGTGACTAAAGCTGCTGTTTGTATTCTATCTCTGCATATGGCCAAACTCGGCATGGAAATTAAAAGGAAGGCTGGCTCCATAAATATTGCAGTGTGAACAACACAGAGGCCTTTGCCGGATTATCACCGCTAAGAGGAACTGCAGAGCATCCAACTACACAAATGAAAGATGTTAATAGAGCGGTCCCAGCGGAGGGGAAGGCTGTATATTACGTGGAGCTGCTTTCACATCCTGCAAAGTGTGCAGATTTAAATAACGCTCCCCTTTCGCGCAGAATAAATCTCAGCGTCTTCCACAAAGAAACACAAGCGCGTGCCTATGCCAGCCTGCTCCAGCGGGCAGATGGCTTACGGGAGACACGGGTGACGGATTGAAGACCTGACATTCGTGTCCCCTGTTTGATGCAATGGTACCAAAAAGCTCCACGAGACAAAGCTGGGCCGTGGCGTGCCTTCATATGTAATCTTCCTACCCGCAGTACTCTTAATACCAAAAAAAAAGGGTTAAGACAGATTTTTCTCTCCAACCTTTTAATTAAGCCATTAGTCTCTTCCCCCTTAACCCACACGATGAAAGGAATGAGGCCTGTCTTCACAGGAGCAAATGATTTCCCTAGAGTAATGAAGACGCATTATCATACAGGAAAAAATCATTAGCTGCTCTGTCCAGGACAATGCGATTGCTCAATTACTCCACTAAAATAGATAGCACCCTTCCCAGCACCCCAGGCGTACGCTTGAAGAGATGCATCCAAACGTACGTGCCCAGAGGAACGCCACTTGTTCAGGAGAAGACCTGGACCACTGCAGAGGTCCTACCGGAATTATTTTCCAAGCCTTTGCAGTAGATCTCTGGAGGATTCTCTCCCAGTGCTTTATAATAGCACCCAAGGGCCTAGGGAATTTCTCTTCACATTGAGAAGATCTCAGATAACCTAGTAAGGATTCACCAGGAAGCCAAATGCAACACCAAATGCTACAGCACCTCTACGATGAGGAACCGTTTCATAATATTTTCAGGAAATTGATGATGAAACACGATCAACAGCAGGGAATGGATTCAGTCACCCAGCACATCACTGAATCACACACCATCAAGGAGACTCCTCTTGAGGAGGAAAGACCATGCAAGTCTCAGCTTCAGTGCCAGGGATGACCCAGCTGGGTTCATGACTGTCAGCTTGGTTTTGGTTCCCCCTCTTCCCCCAAAGCTCCAGGCTAGCTGCAAAATACTCTTTATCCCCAACTTCTCTAATCAAGATGATCCAACTCACAATTTCCCCTACTCGTCGCCCCCAGGATGATTAAGATTTAGTCATCTAACTAGGGTCCCATTATTCCTTCAAATGTGTAATTTCAGTACTTCACCTACCAAGATACCCATTAGAAAAGTGACTCATTAGCTCTTCCCCCTGCATCTTCAGCACAGTCCTTCCAACATACAGATGCGGGTCAACCGATGCGATCCACGAGCTCCCACCAAACCCATTCAAATTGTCTGGACTGAAAGGGGAGGAGTGGGTGTCAAAAGTGAAAGTGTTTGATTTAGACACTTTCCCCTCTACGTGAAGCATTTAGACTCCCCCCCCCAAACATCTCTGAAATTCATTTACTTTAAAAAAGGTTTAAGTCTGAACAAAGAACATCTCATATGAGATGAAATGTTTTATTTGACCTGAAGCAAATATTTTCAGTCTTGTGCTCAGTTAACCCAATATAGCATTTCTTCTGTGGTTTTTCAGTTCAGATGGACAAGGGGGGGGAAATAAGAGGAAAAAAAAAAATCCATTTCAGAGCTCCACGCACAGCCCATTCTGTAACAGTCCTGAAAAAGGCTGTAGCTTATGTTAACATTAAAACACTGCTTTAGCAATTTATGAACATTATCTGGAAAGCTAAGGCACAAATTAGCAGAGACGACGCAAGTTACCCAAGATAATGCACTTTGACATTAGTACCTTCCTATTGTTCAACTAATTTTAAGTACATATAGGCTTACGCTGAAAAACACATGGAGGCAAGCTGGATGGTTTACACAGATTTGAGATGATTCCCAGAAGCGTTTCCACCCCTTGGTGACCAAGGCACACGACGCTGCTAAAGGTGCTGCCGAGGTAATTTTAACCTGGTGGTTTCCAAACCACTGCTACCACGAGTAGGTGTCTAAGGCAGAAACACTGCTCCTACTAAAAATAGCAATTGCTTTAAGAAAAGCAGGCATGATATTACCTCCTGACCGGTGCACGAAGCTGTGGCTGATGAGTATTGCCACAGTCTCATGAAGTACCATCGTAATCTCTCTCCACCCGGGGTGCAAACCGCCAAGAGCAATATTCCGAGAAGTTGGCGGCACGCAGAGCTTTGGAAATAGTTTGAAATGCGTATCGGTGCAGGATGGCTCAGGGGTGAGGGCTTCAGTCTACTCCTGGACCCACAGTATTCAGCTATCCCAGAGTGATAGCTCCTTCCAAGTTCCCACACATCCCTCCGAAGAGCACACCTCAGGTTTTTTCATACCCATATCCTAGTGAAATCACACAAAAATTGGGTTCCTGGACTTGATTACCACATGCCTCAATTCTTTGCGTGGTATTCAACTACCTTGGAGAAGGTGTGAGGCTGGTGACCTCCAAGACAACCTGGTGTCACTGCCGGTGGGTTTATACACACACAGGCGATTGGTGTTGAGTTTCAGGGCAACCAACAGTTTGTAGCTACCCAAGGTACATTCCCCACCGCAGCAGCAATGCAGCGAGCGGGTATCGCGGCTTCGTTTCAGGTGCCGGTGCCGCACGCGGCGGCTGCTTTAGTTAAATGCAAACTAGCAATCTCTGCCTTCAGATACGACAATTGCCATGCGATTTCTGTCTCATTAAGCTCTGAAATGTAAAACAAATGGGATTTATGTGGCTGCCGGTTGGTGTGCGCTTGCACAGTGTCAAGTCTTGCCTTTAATGGCTCTTCGGTCTCGTCGCTGTCTTAAGATGGTTTCTGTTTGCCTTCCGAGCCAACACAATATCTGATGGTTTCCCACTCCAGGCTCAGCTACAAGGTGAGGAAAAGACACACAGGGGGTAGCTCTAGCAAGCAAACCCTCCCAAGGCTGCGATACCAAGTAGCATGGACCTCTGCTGCAGGCTTCTGTGCCTCAGTTCTCCCCATCTGCCACTGTCAGATTCACACAGCTTATTCCATTCCAGGCNCTCAGTCCATCAATCCAGAACATTTATATACAGCAAGTTGCATGGTGCATGAGAAAACAAGCTCTGAAAAGCATTTATTCCTAAGGCTGGGATGAGAAAAGCTACAGGCAGCATTTTGGAGAACATGAGCCTGCAGTCCTACACACAAAACATGGAAGAGCTGAAGGTTGGTTACATAGCATTTAATTCCAGCAATCATTCACTGAGGTATGGAGAACAGTCCCGGTACAGTAGGTTGTAAACTCTTTACCTTGGGTAAATTTAACAAGTGCCACTGGTGTACAGGCTGACCAGCGCTTGAGACATGAAGATGCACGACCACAGGTCTCCAGAGCCACGACTCGGATCCTTTTTTTCCAATTACAAAGACCAACCACCCACTGATGCTCCACAGACTGGCAGCACCAGCAAAGCCACTCCTAGGTCCAGAGCACCTACAGCAACACAACACCGAGCATCCTGGAGTTAAGTCACAGGGATTCACTCAAACTACAAGACTTGGGATGATTACCCTTGAAGGGGTCAGAAGGCACCAGCCACTTCCAAAGACAAGCCAGCAGCCTAGCATTAAAGCTGAATATTGCCAAAAGCAACTCAGTTTTGGGTGCCCAGCTTTGGTCATCTTAAAAGGCATCGCCTTTGCTCAAGCTATCCGGCAAATGCCTGGTATTCAAGGTGGACTGAAACAGCCCAAATTAGGCACCTGGAAGCAGAAGCATCTCCAAGCTCCAGCAGCTGAGGGCTCCTCCAGCATAGCACGACCACCCAAGGATGCTCAAGGAGCCAGAAGCAGGACGGCGAGGCAGCTCCAGCTCCCCGTGGCCCACTTCACTGCCCCTGCCACAAGGCCACCTTCTCACCCCACGAAATACTGTTGTCTCGGGCACAAAACATCTTGCAAGCAGCATAGCGAGCGGTGAGAAACTGCAATGCCGGCAGCACAAAGCGGCACAGAAGGAGATGTATTATGGAGAGCCTGCAAAACCAGGCAGAAACACAACGACAAAAAATGAGGTTTCTATGGGAAGCACAAAGCTGGACTTTGTCGAGCAAAGCCCCGCTCCGCAAGCCGAGGCGGAGAACCTCGTACAAAAGCAAGAGCTCCCACTGATGCCATTGTCGAGCTCAGAGCAGGGATTTCTCTGGAAGAAAAGCAGACCCTGTGACAATTATTTATCACCACGCAAACATCTTCCTTCTTGTCTTTTGTTGGTGCAACACAGACCACGTGCGTCTCCAGCCAGGGAAAGAAAAGCTACCAGCAGGATCAAGGAAGGCTGAGATTAATCTGGTTTCATGTAGATAAAAAAAAAGAACTCGAGCAATCAGTTTTAAAATTAATATTAAAGTTGTAAGTCACCTTTGACTATATTAAAATACAAACTGGAGCGTACAGTAAGCCCCAAATAAGCCCCAGTGGCAGCCAGAACAGCTCCCTTATCAACCTCTAACATCCCCCTGTAAAATAATAACTGGAAGCCAGACTGCTCCGAGAGAAACTTGCTCTCCCGGGGCAGCGCTGTGTGACCCAATTCCTTCTGCCATTTCAGAAGCCCTCGCTCGGCCGTTTTTTTCAGCATGCCAGCAACAAACTCAGCTGCAGTAGAAGTCAGCTGGGGAGGGAGAGCTGGCATGGAAAGACTGAGCATCAAGCTATAGACTGCATGTATGTCCTGTATATTTATATATATATAAGGCAGGGAATGAGAACACACAGGGACACGATGTTGGGCTTTGGTGTCTTTTTTTCCCCCCTCCCCAGTAATGATGTGGAGTTTTGGGAACTGGTTTTCTCCCAGCCCTTGGCTTCCCCTTCTCTGCCTGACAGTTTCTCAACTTTTCCAAACTTTATTGCCGACTTTGGAAGAGGCTGAAAGGCTCCTGTCGATGGGAAACAGCATGGGTGGACCACCGCAGTGCCGGAGGAACCTGGCCACAGCAGAGCAGGATTGATGGGCATCACCACCAAAGCCCATATGCAACAACCCAAGGTCAGCTGCTGAAAGACACCAGAAGTAACAGCCCGGTGATGAAGGGAAGGGTCATGGTCTGATGAGGAACACAGGCAGCCAAGGCCAGCAGGCACCCACCCTGAGCACTGCTGCAAAGTCAAGGAGACAACAGGGGCATGCTCCCATTATTTTGCCCACAGACCACTGCATTCATCATCAAGCAGCTCATGCTAGCTAGAACACAGCAGTGTTTCCACTTCATGTGGCAAATCCACACCCAGACCCAGTCAGCACCAGTATAACATAAATGAGGCATCTCTGGTTACTTAAGGCGGGCTGAAACTGTCCTTGCATCTCCATGGACAGCCCCCACAAGGGGTCAAGAAGGACAAGCCGAGAGCTGCTGGAGCAGACCCCATCAGCTTCAAACACCTACGCACAGTGGGCAAGTGGGTCTCGGGCGATCAAGCAAAGGTCCTCGCGCTGCCAGAGAGCTCTACCACCAACCAAGCTGCCCGAGCTGCTTTTCAGCACCCTGCTGCCTGCTTGAGAGGGCTCCAAATAAATAAATAAAGCCAGTGCCTCATTAGCATGCAAATCTATTCAAGCCCCCATTTCAATTGGAATTCTATGCATACGATCAGAGTGCAAAATGCAAATTATACAAAGGGACCCATACGAAGACACAAGCAGGAACTCGGCACAAAGGGATTAGGGCCAGGCTGCTTCCCTCCAGAGCTTACAGTGCTGGGGGGGGAGGCTTTTGTCGAGCAGCATCCTTTAATGGTCACCGGTCACGCAGCACTGAGCTTTGCCTACAAACCACTTTAAAAAGCACTGCGACTCCAGCTTCGGCTGCTGGAACAGTGACTTGCATGAGATGGGTTGCAGGGGACGGGAGGAGGGTGGACAAACCTGGGGCAAGATGTGCTACAGCCTGAGCATTCACAGCCAAGGGTCTCCCCAAGGGATCAGCACCCATTTTAATAGGCCTGAAGGGACTGGAGATCTCCCTGAAGCTCCTCCAGCAGCCCCCCAGAAGGCAACGTTGGCCAGCATCTCTCCAGCACTTTCAACTTCACCTACCAAGCCAGGGCTACGGGCCACGACAGCCAGCTCAGGGCAGCGAGGTGGGTCTCAAGCAGCAGAGACCATCAGCAAGAGAGGGTCACCACCACCACCCAGCCCCACCACCCTAGTGAAAAGAGAGGTGATGCTTCCCTGGTCTTCACACACTTCACCTCTCCTTCCCCTGGAGCTCTGGCTGGGAAAGGTTCACAAGGAGGAGAAGCAAAAGCCCAGCTTGGAAGGTCCTCTGCAGATCAAATTCAGATGAAGAGAACCCCAGCACACCCAACTTGAGCAAGTAAGGCTCCGAGCTCTGCTCTGACCTAAGCCTCAGGCCCTTTCTCCAGCTTACGGACCCCACAGCATGGGAGATACTGCTCCTAGCCAGACACGGAGCCTGGCCAGAGCAGTCGGGAGGCTGCATGCGTTCACTTCTCCCTCCTACGTGCGCAAAATTCTCAACCCACCATTTATCCTATTACATTTTCATTTTAAAGTAAATATCTGTTTTCAATTAGTACTTACAGTGAGGGGCATGCATCACTGAGAACACTTATTTCTCTTCCTTTCATTATTAGATTAGAAGTCGCTCAAGTTTAACTACATTTAACAGCAGCAGAGACATAACTGTTCTGCAGACGCTAATCCACTTCCCACCTCCACCCCCAAAAAGGCCCCAATCCAGCTAATGCAAGCCTCAAGACCAAGTCCCTGAATCAAGGTTTTTGGCACGCAAACCTGCCGCAGCCCTCTCGGAGCCTGCCCATCAATTCCCAGCACGTCCTGCCTCCAGGCTGGTTCAAAAAGCCCATTGCTTCTCCTTCCCATCACAAAACCTGACACCCCCCCTGCAACTTCATCTCTGTAACAAGAGGCTCGCATGGTCTTCCCCAAGGTTACCTGCAGCAAATAAAACCCAGAGCAGAGATTTGCCCAAAAGCTTACGACTCCCCCCCCCCCCCAGAAGCACATGGGATCAACCA
>Ga0065711_1008636_pt1 | contig 14662 bp, 11 predicted proteins | sample Hoacrofraction12_FD_59098 | JGI IMG/M metagenome (GOLD analysis project Ga0065711, IMG submission 59098) | Hoatzin crop microbial communities from Cojedes, Venezuela - Epithelial fraction 12 v2 (version 2) | ecosystem: Host-associated > Birds > Digestive system > Esophagus > Crop | place... | reverse complement strand
AGTTCCGTCTGAACATGAGGAGGAACTTCTTCCCTCTGAGGGTGACGGAGCACTGGAACAGGCTGCCCAGGGAGGTTGTGGAGTCTCCTTCTCTGGAGATATTCCAGACCCGCCTGGACGTGGTCCTGTGCAGCCTGCTGTAGGTGATCGTGCTTCAGCAGGGGGTTGGACTAGATGACCCACAGAGGTCCCTCCCAATCCTGAACATTCTGTGATTCTGTGATTCTGTGATTTGACATTTTATCTCCTTTGCTACTCAAGCTAGCCCTTGCTCCCAACCTGGTCTGCCTTTGCTTTGTAATCAATGAAGTCTGGTGAATCACGTCTACACTAGCCAATGCCAGGTTTGGGCATGCACCTGTGCACTCGTTTTCTGTATGTCCACATTTCTTGTTAAAGGTACCAGTGGGCTTTTCAAACATTTATAGCTGAACTCCTGAATCTTCTTTTACTGTAGTCCACTACAAATCAGTTGGCCTTTAAAAATTGTTTTTCTTAGGCAAGTGAGTGGTTTTGCCCAGCTTGGAAAACCACCGGTCAATCTTGATGCCAGATTTTTCCTGTGTTTCTTGGGAAGATATATCTGACATGTAACTCTTGGTCATTATGCAGGCATGACCCACCCTGGTGTGCTCAAACACAGAACAGCCAAAGATGTTTAACCCTTATCTGCATCAGCCAAAACAACCACACAAGTTCTTTTTGAATAGTGTCCTTAATAATGGGATACCTCCCAGTTTTGATTTGCTGTTCTCCTGATTTAAAATCACTAAAAACCAGATGTTTTATAGTGTTGATTGGTAACATTTCAGTATTTCATAAGAGCAAGGTTTTGATTCAAAATTGCTTATAAATTCGTTAATTTATTGCTGGGGCTAGGGTGTGGTAGGGCTTAGCACAAGGTAGAGGAAACCACGACAGGGGTAGCTATGGGGTATCTAATACCTCGTAGTTTGTGGTGTAGACACACTCTAAATTGTAAGACAGAGGGTTGGGGTGTGCAGTGCAGTTTGCTGGAAATCCAGCCAAAGAATAACCGAGATTATACTAAGAAAGTCTGCTGCAGGGAGGAGCCTGAGAATGGGTCTGAAGCTTCTTCTCAACAATTCTGCAAACAATGGGAAGAGACCCACCCACTGCCCTGAACTTTGGATCCACCGAACAGCAAATAACGCTGCTGCTGACGCCAGCTACACGGACTGTAAACATCCCCCCAACTGCACGAGAAACACGGCGATCATTTATACGAGTGCAGAGCACGCAAAACTGCCTGCGAAGTCCTAACCTCTGGAGAGAAGCACAGAAGACAGCAGCTTATTCTTTCACTCCCGACCCCAGGAAATGTCTTGCGAACAAATCCACGGAGGCAATCATATGCAAAGAAAATAGGTAAATGTTCCTCTTGGGTTTGCAAGCGAGAAGATGAGAAGCCCAGGCCTTTCACACGGGAGCATGGAGTATGTTTCTGTGACACAGCTGCTGCCTGAGTAGGATAATCAGGACCATGCTGCTGAGGAACTCAGAAACATCAGATATCCTAAACATGCTTCTTATCCTTTTCCTTTCCTGCTTTTCTAAATTTGTTTTCTGTTTTGTAAATCAGCTACTGTCCCCCCACATGGCACTTTGCATGTTTATTCATGAAGTTACAGGGAAAGGACTTGCTTTCCCCTCCGTGCACTAGAATAGATCGTACCATAAACTCGTCTCTGATGGGAACCGTTTCCCGCAGGAAGTGCTCAGAAACAATTTGTCCTTAGTAGATAATTTTTCTATCAAGTGCTTTTCCTAGGGAATACATGCCATAAGGCTAAACAACTAAATTAGACAACACGCAGTGTCCGTCCAGTCTCCTGCGCTGAATCCATTTGGATATCCAACGTGTTTTAAGGGGTCACGTTCTGCCTCGTTACACGTTCTGCAGCTCCTGAGCAGCAGGGAAGCAGGTCTCTGTTTCTCACAAACTATTAAATGTTCTTGTTCCTGTTGGGGAAAAGCTCTTAATGAACACTGAATCGCTTTCTGACTGAAACAGGGCACGTTTGCCAACCAATAAAAGGTAAAACAACATTTTGTTGCAGAAAAAGGGCTTTGTTTGACAATCATTATCAATTCTTCAGGCTGACGAAGATACAACGCATGGGAATGAGATGCCAACAGCACTAAAAGACAGCTAGCTCCTCTCGAAATCGTAATTAAGATGTGTTATCCACTGTTAAGTCCCATTTTCCTCTTCCATTCCCAAACAGCCGGGCTAAGATTAAAACTTCAAAGGACACTGGAGACGGCGGTCCATCTCTTCATGAGCCTTGCTCTGCAGAGCCTGGAGGCCAGAAGGACCCCTCAGCAGGGACTGTGCCACGTGCCCCTCAGGAGACCAGCCCCTGCTTAGAGAGAGCACAGTCTTCAAAGCTTTACAAAGCCACACCTGCCCACAGCAAAACCTTCTTTTATTCAGTGTTCAGAATTTGTAATGCATAATTTTCTTCTACACAAACAGTTTGCATACTGACATTTTGTCTAGTTAAGACAATTTTGTGTACCTGGTTATTTGATGAAAAGCATAGATTAAAGAAATTTACAGGCTTTTCGCCTTGTTCCTTCCCTGTTTTTCATCTCATGCTGCATGTCTGGTCACCTGAATCACACATCAGTTTTTCTGTTTCCTGATTAGATAAATGGTAACTTCAAAACAGGAGAACAAAATGTGTGGGGCGGTTATTTAAAATGCAGGTGTGCTCCAGAAACTTTTTTTAAACTTGTTTTATTGTACAGATACACAAAGCACTGAAGACAATCACCTATTAGAAGAAACAAACAACTATAAAAACTGTATTACTGTGAAAGAGCTACTCCATGGTTTTTTACTGTTCTCAGGGTACCCAACACTAAAAATGTATCTTTTCCTTTCAAATATTTGGTAACTTTATACTTTAAAAAGCATTTTCCCAATATCTAGTAATAAAAGGTAGTGGATAGGGTCCTGCTATATTTTCTGTCTGAAAAATCCAGCAAAGGATAAAAATTATTTTAAAATGTGAAGTGTGAAATTCTTGAGCTCTTCCTAGCTGGAAGGAAAAGTTTTTACTTACTACTGTTTGAGTTAGAGCTACAGACACAGATTATTTTAAAATATTAACCAGTAAGAGAATATAGATTTCAAATTATTGTCTCTTCTTTCAATAAAGGAATATTCATTTTATATTCGAGATTTTACATATTCTCTGGGGCTACGAATAGCAAAAATAACAGATTTCTCCTTTCGATGTGGAAGATCAATATTGACGTAATTTGAACACAATTTTGCCTGTTGCGGAGGTGCTGCAGTATCTCCTGCCGGCCCGTTGACATCTTCAGTTATTCCCCAGATATTACGATCTATCATTAGGGCAAGAAGCCAAATTAATTGATCCCAATACAAAAGAGATTATATCCATTGGTGAAGCAGTCGCCTGTGTCGGTGGAGAGTTAAAGGAAGGATTAGGGGCACAAGGGCAATGCGGGCAGTCTGGAATCGCCACAGGTTTGAAATTAAGGCTGTGCTCCACACACAGGGTTGCACAGTGGTGATAACGACGTAGGGCGAGCCAGTCAGCAGAGAATGAAGCTTGTAGTATTTGGTTTCTAAATTTTTAATTTCCCAGCTCCTCTAAAGGATTTAGAACCAAGTTTCTGAATACATATTTCCCAGCTGTCTAACTGGGGGTGGAGATGCAACTGGGGACATGGCTCTGAAAGATTAGAAATGCACCTGCCCATAGATGTTATTCGATCTTTCTGCATGACCCCACTCTTTGAAGGGAAAGTGATTTAGGTCAGGTCCTTGAGTCCCAAAACAAAATAAACAGAAATTTTTATTCTTTCAGTTGCATGGTGTTTTGGGAGAAATATTTCTGACACTGTAAGACTCATAAAAAAGTTCTAGCAGAAGCACCCAAAAGTTAGGTACTACCTACACAGGTCTTATGGTTGTATACCTATTGCACAGACAGGTCATGCTGATAAGAGACCACTCAACAATCAAAGAATAGCCAGTAAAAGAAAAAAAAAATCCTTCCTAAGTTCAAAGGTTTGAGAGTGCATGAATGGAACAGAACTACATAAAAAGCTTTGAATTTAACCAACAGAAAAGATTCACGTAGATTGAGACAAGCAAATATTCTGGTGTCATCTCACTTTTAGCTGGATCTAAACACAAAATTTTGGAGTCACTCAGTGGAGCATCTCTAATAGCAGTCATGACTTAAACATTACTCTAGGAATGCTTTTATTTCTTTTTTTTTCATATCATCTGCTATCATACCAGACTATCACTGCAATAAATCTCCCACAAACCTCGTGGGTCTCGTATTTTACACAACTGGCTTTCAACATCCTGTTCTACTTCTTGAGACTATTGCATGAATTGGTGTCTTGAAACTGGCCACATTAATTAAAATAACAATAATTCTATGGCTCTGAACTTGAATAAAACAAAATTTCAAGTTATATAAAGCAGACTAATATAAAGTCTCTTCTGACACTTACACAGAAGGGTCAACACTCTGGCCAAGAATGACAATATTCACAAAGTGCTCGTATCCCTTATCTCTAAATATGCACTGTCAAGAAAATAATTTTAGTTTAAAGCAAATATCCATGCATATTGCAGTGCTCTCGCACTGCTTTACCTCTGCCACAAAATTTCAGTTATAATGAAATACCCTTTGCAGAAATTTATATCCAAGGTAGACCTAGGTAACACAAACCCAGATCGGATTCTGGTAATAATTCTTTGTAGAAACACAGTAAGTAAGGATACATGAAAGTAAATATGTATACCTACACGTACATACATGCACATCACCATACTTTTATGCTTTGTATCAGTGCATTAAGTTTCACTATGAAGCTCCAGTAGTTACCGTCGTAGTTCTAAAACTCCCGTGGGGGTTTGCCCGCACGCTGAGATTTTGCAGGGGCAGGGAAAAGGGAGGGAATGTGCGTTNGTACAACTGCCAGTCCTGCACAGCTGTGGCACTCTGACTGCAGAGAAAGCTCTGCTGCCTTCCTGAAAAGCAATTTTTATCTGCTTGTGGACAGTTACTGGAGCAAATCAACTCATGCAACTTCATGGAAAAAACCACCATTGCTAATTTGAGCCAATATATGCCAGAATAGTTAAGTGACAACATACTAAATAATGAAATGTACTGCAAGGAGAATATGCTACATTTTTTTTCTGAATTTAACAGAATACTTATGTCTGAGATGTACATTTTTAAAACATTTAGACTTCTGCTTTAGGAAAGGCCCACCTTTTGAATTCAAATCTAAAACAAAGCTCTTCTGTGAAAACATACCTTTTAAATTAATTTTTATTTTATGAAGCAAAAAGATTTTTAACATAGGTAAATCATACACGGTAACACAGATACTTCTGTTACGAAAATGGAAGAGGAAATTGCACACCAGAGATGTGGAGAGATATTTTTTTAAATTCCTCTTCATTTTGCTGTTTTCAGACATCAGAGGCATTTTTCCATCCATGATATACTATCCTCTATTCTGCAAACAGTTCCACGACGTGCAGTATAGCATTGCATTCAGCAATGCAGTACTGAGTCCAGTGGAAGCACTTGCATGTGCAGAATTCTGAAAAAGGCTATTTGAATATTTTATAACTAATAATCGACATCTAGTGCGTATTTGATTTTTTTCAATTAAAAGATCTTTGCTTTGCCAATAAGCATACTGCATGAGAAAAGCTAAGCCTCAAGGCTCATCTCTAATAATGAGAAAATTTTCAATATTATGGTTATATAATTTTAAAAACATAGTGGCTTTTTTTAATTAGGGTTAGCAGATACAGAAAATTCAAATAGTGTTTTTGTAAAGGCCGCAGATATTTCATTTTTATAATTACATATGCCATAATTATCTCAGTAACATACTATACACAGAAGCAAGCAATTTTCTTTCCCAGTGTACTAGCTATGAAATTAAATCCATGCAATCATACTGCTATTGTTTCAAAACAATGCATCCCTTGCTTTAATATGCGGTCTGTATGTTAAGTTCAGAAATAAACAGAACACGTAATTAACACTTTCACCATGTCACAGTGTATTTCTGGATGTGGTTCAGCTTCTGAAGCTGAAATGGCAGGCGTGTTGCGAGCGGTGGAGGTGACCCCCAGCTCTGCAAGAGGACCTCAGGAAAAGGCACCAGCTCTTACCTGCAGGCTGTTGAAGATGATGAAGAAGACCAACATCCAGAGGTGCCGATAAGCCACGTGCAGCCCTCCCCACAGCCAGGTGACGGAAATCAGGGCAAAAAGGTACAAGACCAAGGGGATCTCTGAAAACCACAAACACAGCATATCAGGGAAAAGCACTTTTTACAGCATTACAGACGCAGGATGCAGTTTCACCGTCTCTGGCCAGCCCTGGAGTTTGTTCACCACTGATGGGCAGCCTTTCTCCTGCCCCAACTGGGCGTGTGTCCAGAGCTTTCTGGACCCCCACCTCCCTGAGGCCAGGAGACCAGCAGCAGGGCACAGAGGACTGGGGGATGGAGGGGCCAGGGGAGCACAGTCCAGGTCAGCAAACCCACCGTGGGGGCTTTGTGAGTGGGAAGAGCACACAAGGAGTCAGAAAACACGTTGACCTCAGGGGAAGCACAGTGAGAGCTCTTGGCAAGCTCTGGAAATTTGGGGAGGAAACGGATTTTCAAGCATTGAGAGGAAAGGGAAAAGAAAAAAATCATTATCAGTACAAAATACTGCCACAGCTCTGGCAATGTATAGAATTATACAGAAATTACACAAATAGCTTATTCTCTGGTTTGTTATTACTTCCACTGCAAGTCGAACGTGAGAAGGTATCTGATGCTACAGAACTTTAAATGACAATGTCCACTGAGCCGAGGAGCCCTCCAAACACAGACTTTGCACCAGTGAACTTCATTCACCTCCAGAAATACGTGGAGAATCCGTCCTTAAGCGCACATACATATGGCTGAATGTAGGTAACAGTCAAAGTCAAGGCTACCTTCCAGCAGGGCTTCAGGTTTATAACTGTTGCTTTGGCAGAAATGCATGTGTATATTTTAAGAAACAAGGAAATGACTTGAAGTGAAGCACAATATGACCAGGTACAGTGTTACTATAGTTTCTCCTATTAAAGCCTAATATCGCTCAGTAAAACCCGGGATGCAAACCTCAGCCTGGGCTGTTCTGCAACCACTGTTTGATAATATGACATAACATTTAACAAAGGTATGTATTTCCTTAAAAAATTACAGTGAGATACTGTGCTACACATGAAAATTAACATCATGGCGGTAACCTAGGACTGGAGGCAATAAAACCAAAGTATTAAAATCAACTTTGCTCTTTCGAACAGTTAACAAGGCTTTGCTTTTTCCATGGGGAAAAAAACCCCAACTCTACCTTGAAAATAACAAAGGCCATAACAGCATTAACAAAATTATATTTCCTAAGCAAAGGTGTTTGAAAGCTCAGTTCTAATCATTGTTAAGGTACTCCCGTTCTGACACTTATGTATAAGGACATCATACCAATCCTCCCCAGTTTGGCCATTTGAAAATAGTGCTGTTTCTGTGCATGTAGGTTTGCCAGTCATCCATTGGTGTATGGGAAGATGCAGTGCTGTGAGCCCTAGGCAGCTAGGGACCTCCAGCAGAGGACTTGAGGAGGCATCACGGGTGGGTACTGGTGCCTTAGAATGGCATTAGATTCATAGAATCATGGAATCACAGAATCATTAAGGCTGGAAAAGACCTCTAAGATCATCAAGTCCAACCATCAACCCACCACCACCATGTCTGCTAAACCATGTCCTGAAGTGCCATTTCTGCATGTTTTTTAAACACCTCCAGGGATGGGGACTCCACCACTGCCCTGGGCAGCCTGTTCCAATGCTTCACAACTCTTTCAGTAAAGAAATTTTTCCCAATATACAATCTAAACCTCTCCTGACGCAACTTGAGGCCATTGCCTTTCATCCTATCACTAGTTACTTGGGAGAAGAGACCAATGCCTGCCTCACTGTAACCTCCTTTCAGGTAGTTGTAGAGAGCAATAAGGTCCCCCATCAGCCTCCTCTTCTCCAGACTAAACAATCCCAGCTCCCTCAACTGCTCCTCATACGACTTGTTCTCTAGACCCCTCAGTACATGAAATTCATGTATTTCATGTCACAGGAGATCTAAGAGATCTGCACATGATCAGTTTATATAACAGAAGCTGTGAGAGACCCATTCCTTATGAACAGAAAGCTGGAGGCCAGACTGGATGACCTTGATTATCCTGAATGACTACTCATGCCCATTGAGCACCTGAATCACTTCTTCCATAGTGAGGTGAGCTCTGGTCAAAATTTGTTAATGGTCTGAGACTTCCCAAGCATCCTTGGTCCATAACGCATCACTAATAATACACATGTATTTTTCAGAGCAGCATCAGGAGAAAAAGATTGAGGCTATGTACCTCTGATATTGGTCTGGGAGGAACTCAGTTTTGTTATACGAGGAGAATGGAAATGCAAGGTATTTGTCACACCGCACTCCACAGGCACTAGCATCCCTTGCACACAAAGCACAAGTCACAAAGTCCCTTGGGCAAAACCGAAAAATTCCTTATCCCCTCAACAGATGTTGGGACAAACTTTTCTACAACAGCTACAAATATACACGGCCAACATCACAATGCTTTTACAATAATCAAAACTGCAAAGCCCTCTAAAGTACTAGGCAGTTCAGTAAAAACTAGAGCATTAAGTATTTCTCTTTTTCCTACACTAAATACACAAATGAATCCAAATACTTCTTAGATGTGTACTTAACAATGTTCACAAAAAAACAGCAAAGAACTGGCAGCCTCAAAGTTTTTGATGTTATAAAAATGAAATTTTTACCAAAATAAAAAATATGTAAACATACCCCAAATAATGCTGCTTTTTCTAGATGTAATTCTAAAGGTAAATTTGGTAATTATCTGTAGAGCTACTCATTATTTTATCTGTGCACAGGTGTTAATGGAATGATATAATCTTTCACTTTAGATCTCACAATCAGGCAATAAACTTTAGCTGCTTATGAAATTCAACTGATATAATGGACTGGCAACTAACGATCACTAATGTACACAATTCTAAATGCCCTACATAGACCAAAGTGAACAATGAAGAGAATTATCTTGGGAAGCTGAACAATGATTTGGCTTTTGTATTACTTTGCAACATGATTAAATTCAGGTGGGAGGCAGGGGAGGGTAGAAAGCAAATTGTGGAAGGACAAACCGCACGCAGTAGAACATGCCAAAAATTAACATCATGATATCTGCTTCTAGTGCATAAACATCACCCAAGGAAAAATACTACAGTATTAACCATAACTTAGCACCTCTAGATCATCAAAATCATAGATCATTGAAATAGCTGTGTACATAAAGATGAAGAAAATGGAGTAATATGATACCTAGGTCATAGAATGTTGATGTACAATAATCTGACTGTATTATCTTCAAGTGTCTGTCTGTGTGTGAAATTGATAAGTTCAGTTCTATCTATTCACCAGAATAAAATTACCACAGGTAAAACCAGAATCAAGCTTACTAAAGCTAACAAGACCTCTATGAAGTATACCTTGAGTAATTCTGATAAAAATTTATATAATGAATGTTACGTAGTCCAAACGTGTAAATTTATGTATACATTCTAAAAGTAAAGATGGTTGGAAGATACCTGTTTTTTGCCAGATGTGAATGTTTGTGCAGTTTACGATTCTGCTTTTATCTTTGCCAGCAGCAACTGCTTCATTATCAGTATCATAAAGGGTTAATACAGAGCTGAAATTTGGGCAGCATTTAGTTTCAGCTGTTTGAATTCTTTTAGTCCATTTGATCAAACAATTTGTTGCATTTAATCAAACAAAAACTCAATTAGTAGAACAAACATATCAGAAAATCAGCACCAATGTCTTTTAATTTTGTAAAAAAAGCCCTGCATGAAGGAAAAGGATTCCAATAAACGGGCTTGAAATGAACCAAAACCAACAGTCTAGTTATCTGCAGTTTCACTCTTGTGTCAAGAAAACCAACACCCCCCTCCCAAACAAACTCAAAGAGTATTTTTGGGCAGATGAACCTTCACTGACAAGAATTTTACTCTAAATCAAGTGCAAGCCGTTGGCTTTAGTCTCCTTGAGTAAACCTCAGCAGACAAAAGACTGCAGTGGACCAGTCAGCTCAGCATCAGTGTGATGCAGGGGAGACATTGTCAAGCAGCTCTGTTGGGCATTATAGATTCGAACCATGCTGGTTCACAATTTTTTTTACACAGTTATCACACCTTTTTTTAGTACTAGGAATGATGAAGGGTTTTATTTAAGCAACGTTCAGTCTACCCACTCCTTAAATATGTATAAATGTATGTACGTATGCATCTATCACCATGTCCATACCTCTCCTTGAAATATCTCCCCTTTTTCCTAGCTATAAGTTTAAGAAACATTGGCAGAGTTTATGACTCCATCCAGATAAATGCAGCTTACGCAGCTCTAGTTGCAGTTTTTTAGAGTTTGAAAATTTACCTTAGTCCAGCTTGGTATTTGACCAGGTGAAATTACATCCATTCAATTCACCAAAACACTAAATGTGTCCAGTGTTTATCACTTCTTCCCCATTGCTGAGAAAATACTATTTTCCATATTAACTTATCTATCAAATTTATTTTTCTGCAATGCTTACTGTTCTGAGGGCTGCGCTACCTTGTAATCAGTTTTTATGGGTGGTAGAACTGTAGTTTTAGTACAGCAGGGGAGTCATCACTGGAAACACAAGATTTTGTCCAGTGATTTACACAAAAATGACTCTGGTGAGAATCTGAAAGTTAGGCTGTAATATTTTTGTGACGGGTTTGGATTAGATTACAAAATTCATGAACGAGGAAAAGTATTAAAGTGATGGAAAAATTTATTTAACTCAATGGGAACCTAAAAGAAGCTGCACTGGTTACAAACAAAATTTTGCCTGGCTTTGCCTCCAGCAAGAGCTAAAAAAGCTGGCCAGATGTGATACTTCTGCCAGCAATTCTCCCATTTACAACTCAGGAGGTTCCTGAACCAGACACAGTTTCTTTCTATTCGGTAATCTTCAGGGGACTTCTCTTTCACAGACTCATCTGGAACTAGTCACGGTGAACTCTGACAATTCAGAGTATCCAGTGGCAAGGAACTCCACAGGGATAGCAAGAGTCAGGTGATAAAATGCCAGATTGCTCGGCTGAAACAGCTGTCAACCTTGCGTTTGTTGTTTGGTTTCCTCATAGGAGAAGCAAGAACAAGAGACAGAACGAAACAGAAAAACCCAGAACTTTTCCAAACAGCTATGCTTTCACCCACAGTGGTTTTAAATCTGTAACAAAATAAACCCACACAATATTGTAATTTCTGAAATAAACCTCACAAAGAAAGACTATGGTGACAGTTTTAAGCTCATCTCCTGCTGCACTCTAAGACATCTGTACTGACCTACAGAGAGAAATAATCTGATGATGAGGCTCACGTGTCTACACCTACACCTACTGCAACCCAAGCAGGTTGCAGCAGCTTACTGAGGTCCACAAAGAAGTTTACCAACACAAGACTGTTGTCCAGCCAGCCTCTTCAAGACTTCTTCCAAAATGAGAACTCCAATGCTTGTCACATTTATGTGCCCGAAAGGACTGGAAAAACGGTGAGAAATAATAATTTTTACAATAGAAGATTAGATCATCTAAAATTTATTCATAGCTGGGGCCTGGAATAGATTCTGCCAATTGAATACTGCTGGTTGAGACACTGCAGATAAAGAAAAAAAGAGTAAAAGAGACATAATTTTTCAGTGTCAAATTCATGCTCTATCTCCCTTCTTATGCAGCATACACCTATTTTGGAAAGCATAGGAAGGAGGGAGTTGTGGCGAATGGATTTAAATCCTGTTGGTGGCCGGTCATGAGTGGTGTTCCCCAGGGCTCAGTTTTGGGGCCAGTCTGGTTTAGCATCTTTATCAATGATCTGGATGAAGGGATAAAGTGCTCCGTCAGTAAGTCTGTAGATGACACCAAGTTGGGTGGCAGTATCGATCTGCTTGAGAGTAGGAAGCCAAGGCCAACTGTATGAGGTTCAACAAGGCCAAAATGCCAGGTCCTGCACTTGGGTCACACCAACCCCTCGCAATGCTACAGGCTTGGGGAGGAGTGGCTGGAAAGCAGCCTGGCGGAAAAGATCTTGGGGTGTTGGTTGACAGCCAGCTGAACATGAGCCAGCAGTGTGCCCAGGTGGCCAAGAAGGCCAATGGCATCTGGCTTGGATCAGGAACAGTGTGGCCAGCAGGAGCAAGGCAGTGATCGTCCTCCTGTACTTGGCACTGGTGAGGCAGCACCTGGAGTACTGTGTTCAGCTTTGGGCCCCTCACTACAAGAAGGACATTGAGGTGCTGGAGCATGTCTGAGAAGAGCAAAGAAGCTGGTGAACGGTCTGGAGAACAAGTCTTATGAGGAGCAGCTGAGGGAACTGAGGCTGTTTAGTCTGGAGAAGAGGAGGCTGAGGGGGGACCTTATTGCTCTCTACAGCTACCTGAAAGGAGGTTGTAGTGAGGCCAGTGTTGGTCTCTTCTCCCCAAGTAACTACTGACAGGATGAGAGGCAATGGCCTCAAGCTGCGTCAGGAGAGGTGTAGATTAGATTTTAGGAAAAATTTATTTACTGATAAATAAGGGTGGTCAGGCATTGGACCAGGCTGCCCTGGGAGGTGATTGAGTCCCCATCCCTGGAGGTGTTTAAAAAAAGTGTAGATGTGGCACTTCAAGATATGGTTTAGTAGGAATTGTGGTGTTGGGTGGATGGTTGGACTCAATGATCTTAGAGGTCTTCTCCAACTTATGGTTCTATGATTCTATGAAAAAGGACTGAAGTCTCTAAAAAATGCCTGCTGAGAGGCAGGATACATGATTTTGTGTGCAACAAAGCACTGGTGTGATTATACAGTTGCTGGATGGAGGCCAGTATGGACACTGACAACAGAGGATTGCTGACATGTGAAATACTCTCAGGCTTCTGAAATAAGCTTTTCAAATCCCTGATCACCACTAATACTTTTTTTTCCCCCCCTACCATATACAGGATTCATCTCTTGGACCAATGAGCTCAGAAATGTCCACAGGATCCCAAAAATGCATCACCGGTAACAACGGCATTTATATCACTGTTGGGTACAAACTTCACATCACATTTGCTTCTTTCAAGCCTGTAACATTGTGGTGATTTGCATCTGTCCTGAGACAAAGCAATACATCCACCTCAGTTTGCATTTCTCCATTGTACGTAACTTCTCAGCTTACAGCAGAAATTCTTTCACTATTAGTATCTTGGTGCGTATTTCTACACTTAGCGTGGTCAGATCTCACGTAATTGGTATTAATTTATTCCACAGGTTAAAAATAATCCATTCTATTGTGTAGGATATATCAGTCTGCTGAATCAACAATAATCCCTAAGTTTGTATAATCAAAAATCAGTATTAGCACTTTTTCTACCATTGTCATAATGAAAATGCAAATGAAGCTTAGTATCAAGTTCCAATAATACTATTCCTTCTTTTTTTCTTTTTTATTTTTATAGTATTTTTCCATTTATACATATTCTTTCAGTTTTGTTGCGGCACTGTATCACATACCTCCCTAAGAGCTGAATAGATTTGCTGCATTTCCTTTGTCTGGATTAGGAGACAATGGCTTGGACTAGTATGCCTAACTTCACTCCATCCAGGCTAGACTTTCTCTTACTTTAAGGTATCCGATCTTTATTTGTAAAACAGATGTCTAACAAACAGGTTTGTAGTTGACAAAATCAAAAGATTTATGTATAAAATATAACTGAACCTATGTTGTGGCACAAAAAGATTTTGCTGATATCTAGATGCCTCCCAGCTTTATTTCAAAGATTCTTTGCTTACTTAATTCCAAAATGGTTTTCAGTAAAGCACCAAACGATATTTTCATATTACATCAATGTTTCAAAAAGTCATTATTTCTTTTGGCAAGCTACCTCTCCTTTAGTCCTAATATGACTTGTCAGAGCCCACAACACTACTTCTTTAGAAGAAAATATTTCTAAAAACAAAAACAGTTTTTTAAGCTAACTGTTCCCTTGTTCGAACAACTTCTAATTCCTTATTTCCTAGGCTGGCAAAGTCATTGTCAACTGTACTTACAGAACTGATCCATCCTCACTGGAAAATGAGCATTTGCAGTGAACCTGCACACTGAGTAATACAAAAATTATTTTTAAAGCGGCATAAGAAAAAGCTTCCAAGGATTGGTCTCACTGAGGGTTTCAAGATGATTTTAACTCTGTCTTGCCCACAAGAGAGGACAATTTCACTAGGTGATAAAACTTACTAAGAAGTCTGGGATTATTTTAAAAGTTTGGAACTCCTACTTAGCTCACACTGGCTGCTGTGTGCAATAACCGTTTTTACCTACACAAGAGAAGTTACAGAATCACAGAATCACAGAATGGCAGGGGTTGGCAGGGCCCTCTGTGGGTCACCCAGCCCAACCCCCTGCCCAAGCAGGGTCACCCAGAGCAGGGGGCACAGCACCGCGTCCAGGCGGGGCTGG
>Ga0065711_1043544_pt1 | contig 14663 bp, 6 predicted proteins | sample Hoacrofraction12_FD_59098 | JGI IMG/M metagenome (GOLD analysis project Ga0065711, IMG submission 59098) | Hoatzin crop microbial communities from Cojedes, Venezuela - Epithelial fraction 12 v2 (version 2) | ecosystem: Host-associated > Birds > Digestive system > Esophagus > Crop | place... | reverse complement strand
TGTCCGGGGGGGGGTGGGCTGGCTTCGTGTGAGGTCCCTGGTCGTGGTGGTGGGGGCCGTGAACATTGCAACCACTGGGGAGGGCTCCTTGTCCTCCTCACTGCATTTCTGAAGGTCATGAATGTGCAGTTTTATGAAGAGCTTCTATTGAGGAAGAGCAAGTTTGGAAAAAAATTTAGAAAAACTCTAGTTCATCAAGGTATGTACTTGAAAAGGTACATTGCAGAGTAATCCACGCTTCTTTTAAATCAGTGCTTTCTAGGATATTAAAAGTCTTCAACATAGAGATGGTGAAAAATCTGTGTGAAGTATAAATAAAACATAATTGCCTAATCAGTTTAGCAGGGATGGAGGCATTACAATGAAAATTCCCATGAAGAGTTTCTTTAATAAGCCGGTTTTACTAAGATTAAATTACCAAATTGAGAGTGTTTTCCAGCAAAGAGTATGCTTTCTTAGCAGTGTATCGTCAATGAATAACACCAAATGATCAAGGGGAACTGCAGGTTATTCTTCGCTGGGATCTGTAAGGACAGGATAAACAATCATTCCTGGGGAATGGTTTCAGTGGAAGATGACTTAGTGATAGCCTGAGATCTCTTTCACTCCTCTATTTTTATCTATCAAGAGAAACAAAAAATTACGGAAACCATGTCTGTTCAGAGATGCATAATTTGACCTGAAAGAAGATGGATTCCATTTCTGCTGAAGGCAGTGGGAGACCTATGGATAGACCCCAATTCATGCCTAAAGCTACAGTGTCTTTGACTTAAAGGAAGACTTACAGAAATGCTTATCTTGAAGAGCGTACTTGGAGCACATTCCCAAATTCTTTACTCTGACCCTGATAATACAGTGACATACCACTGTGACCACAATTTTAGTGTGGCTTCGCCTGAAGTACTCGCAAAACAAATGTTATTGAATTTCATAGTGTGGGTTATGAGATAACCTCTTGCAAGTAAATTGATCAAGAATACAGCTAGACTGAGGAGAAAATTACTTATGAGACACACAAGTGTGCTTTGTTCTTCCACTTTCTTTTCCTCGGAAGTGTAATGCTCCAGAGACCAGCAGCTGTCAATGAGATAAGCATAAAAATAATACATGGTACTAGCTGCTGTTTGTGCTAGGCACTGTGTAAAGATACGCAGTATTCATTATTTTATTATGGCTTTCCAGACTTCTAGTATTCTTCTTCAGCCTTTTTTTCCCATTTTCTTGTGCTATGTGAGAGTCTCAACTACTGCTTAATAAAAAATCCAAGTAATTCACATAACTGTGCAGGAAAACCTTCAGAGTTCAAAACCAGACACAGAATAGAAAGAAGACTTTTTTTTTTTCCTTTTAATTTCTTACGTGTCACAATTTTAAAATCAACCTGAAAGCTTATTTGTGCTTGCTCTGGATTTAGGGGACTACCAACATGAAGAAAAAAGCAGCCCCCCTGACTGACAAACCATTCTGTCTACGTGTACATGATAAGCGAAGGGTAGGGGAAGTTAACTATTGCTAAGAAAGTGGAAATTAAGCATAAGGAGATTAAACTGCCAGTACCTTCAACACTTGGTTACGCAGATAAGGTCAATGCTGTAGCGGGCGCAGAGGCAGCCTGCAGAAGACCTGGGAGCTGAGCCTGGCTTCCCCTCGGAGGGGGGACCAGCGGCTTCAGGTGTGAATGGAGCAGCAATCACCACTGCAAAAGCTGAATCTGCTGCAAAGCTTAGTGCTTTCTTGCCGAGAGTCACCGCAAAAAATCTCAGAGAACTGCCACGGCTGTCCATATTCCTGTCTCTAGGTTAAGGGAGGTGGGTGTGAAACAAGGAAGAGCACAATTATTGTCCTTCATAAAATAGCTCAGCTTGGGAACTGCTCGCCACAGGATGTTGTGAATGCTAAAAGTTTACACAGCATTAGGGGACAACTGGAAAAGCCTGTGGGTAAGAAATCAGTAAATATTGCCAAATCAAAACAAAACCAAACCGAACCCAACAACCTACCCATATTGATCTCAGGAAAATTAGTGCAATTTTATCTGAAAATGACTCAAGGGTGAGCATGACTCAAGGGTGAGATGCTTCAATGAAACATCTTTTGTTTTCCTTATTCTCGTACTCTTTCTTAACCAATGACTTGTGGTCGCTGCTGGATGTTGGTCTAGATGGGTTTTTTATGTGACTTACTACGGCTGTCGCAAGACTATAATGTTACGAGGGACACTTATTGACAGCAGCTGAAGTTCTAACCCACCACCTGTTGGAAGTTCTCTTAGATGCTATGTGGTTTTTGTGGCTACCAAGTATTTTCCAGAGACGCCTTTTTCCCAGAATCCCTTGGCCCTACAAATAAAGCAATTCTGCATGGTTCTGGCTGCTTTAGACTGGCTGTGAGTCACTTGTTGGCATTGCAGCTGATGGAAGGGTCAAATGCTTCATTAGCAAGGGTAGGTTGCACCACACTGGAAAAATCTTTTTTCCTCAATATACCCTTGATAGTTCTAAAATCTAAGAAATAGGTTTCTACAAATAAACAACATCTGTGTGTTTTCAGTATTATCCATCTTCAGGATGGAACGCATTCATCTGGGTAGAGCCTGAAAGCCCTCCCAGGAATATCTCAAATCCATTTTCTAGGTAAAGCAAACAGACACTTAAGCCCCAGCCCTACGTCCCACACTGACTCCTGCATTCACAAGGAACCCCAGTGACCTCTCTGGATCCTTACAGGCTAACCATACTGCAGGACAGTGCGTGACCTTCTATAATTGGTACAGTAAGCTTTTTTGATGGGTATACTTCAATTATGTCAATGCTTCCTCATGAGAAAATTCAATTTAAATTGACATCCAAGAATGAATTAAAATGTACAAAGGGTCTTAAATAAGAAAGTGTTAAGTAAGCTCAAATCAGAGATCTAAATTATCAGATGAGAAATGCAAGGTCTTGAAAACAAAGATGCACCAGTAGATTTATTTCAAAGAAATACATTTCTGTGTGATTAAAAGAAAGACCTGGAGCTGATGTAAATAGTTTGAAAGCAAAATAATCATATATTAAGAAGAGATATGTATGAATCTCAATGATTTGAGAAATATAATCCAAATTTGTGAAAAAAATAATCTCAATTTTACTACAAATGAAAACTTCATTTGAAATATCAACATGTTTAGGGAAAACACAAGAAAGAAAAGGTAAGTGGCACTTCAATTTTCAGTCTCGATTCAGCAGAGGGAAGTCTATGATTTAAAAAAAATAAAGGTGCAGGATGCAAATCAATTGCTCTCCTGAAGCAATTTTTACTCATACAGTAAGAGTTACTCTTCCAAGTAACTAACCATGTGTAAATTATTGCTTCAGCAGACTGACTTGTGGATTTAATTTAATCAAACTGTGGCTCAAATTCTACTGCATACTTACACCGTAATATAATTATCTGCCAGCTAAAAAAGCGAAATGTAGTAAATGGGAAAATCTTACCTTTTTTTTTTTCCCCAAATTCCATTGGTGAAAGAGTCAGTAGTTCTTCAGGTTCCCATTTCTAATTCCCTTTGCCTTCTTGACTGCAAGATGTTATGGGCTTTCAATTAACTGGTAGTGACTGACTGCTCCAAGCGCACTCCTAGCCTGTTGCAAATGCAAAGTAAAATGGGTTTATGAAAAGGCACCCATGAAGGTTGGTTAAGCTGCCTGTTTGAGTGCACGCTTGCAAAGGGCTAGGACCACGCACATAACCAGTCACCATGGTTTGACTGACAGGCTGCTAAGATGCCAACTAGTGCCCATGGAAACATATTAATGTGCCTTAGCCAGTACTTCAACACATTAAAAACCATATTGTGTCAAGGTTGTGATAGAACTTTTATTTTACTGATACTATTACGTAAATTAAAAATGTAGCCACGTACCAAGTGAATTTTACATCTTCTATCCATGTTTTACTCTTCCTGGTTTCTTATGATAAGCTTTCTGTGCCTTCCTTCCGGTACCAAATGTACTTCCAGAGAAAAAGACATTAGATATTATCACTTTTTTCAGGATTTTTATTAGGATTCAGAGGACCTCAGGACCACACAAAGAGGTCTTTGGTAAATGTTAAATACAGAGCTTTCCACAGCTCTGGGTGGCTGCCTTTTTGAGAATCTTTAGCTTCAGTTATGACCAGCCGGTTGTGAAAACATTTTAATATGTAAGAACTGAAGTGCTGTGCTCTTCTGTCTCAATAAGTTACTATTTTTCATTTTACATTTCATTTTCAGCTAAGAATCCATTGCTAGATAATAGCTCCACTCCTAACAGGCAGCTTCCTCTCCCTGCCCAAATTCTTTCCACCAGGGAACTAGATAAAAATTTACCTTCTTTTTTTATCACAGTGGGTGTGACAGCAATCTGCAGATTCAGTGATAGGTAGGAAGAAAAGAAATTATTCCTCTCTGACAATTTGGTGGCCAAGTGATTTCAACCCTTATGGAATATTAAAAAAAAAAAAAAGTTTAGAAGGCTGAGAGAATTTATTTTCTCTTTCTGCTTACATGTGGTGACAGAGAGATTCAGGTCTTAACTTCGTATTTAAATTGTATCAATATTTTGAGCTGATAAGATTTAACATTTTAAATGTAACATGTAAAAGATGTGAATTAAATGTATAATTTGTACAAATTCTGCTGAATTGAATAGATAATTAACCTGAATTACTTTGACTCTCTGAAAGACAGATGTCTAGTCTAAGCTAAAGAACTGCCATCAAGAGAGAGTGATAAGGAGAGGAACACGTTGGTACAATTCAGTCCATTCAGAAATAAATGTCTAAAATAGAATCACCCTCTGGATATGCTTATCTCCTCTTGCTACTAACAGGCTGAGCTTTGATGATTAGCTTCCGTTTGACACCTTATTTTTAAATGGCTAGAATTAGGTGACATGAACCATATCTTGCCATTATCTATTTCCACCCAATACAGCAAAGCATTTAATAGCAAGCTTATACTTAAATGAAAGACAAGCACCATAAATCTTTCTAAGTATTTTACTGGAGCAGGTCCAGAGTGCTCATCAGTTCGCAGGATCAAACACTGTCTCTTTAATGGTGTTTAGCACTTGAAATTCATATTGATATCATTGCTCTAATGTGCCGTTACAGCTTTGAAATGTAAAGGCCAGACTTAAAAGGATTTGTTTATCACTCATGCATGCTGCTGTCTTTACCAGGGGGAAGTGAAGTTATAGAAAAAGTGTTTGTACATCTCACATTTGGCTGAATACTGAGCATCTGAAAGTTATTACCATTTAGGATCTTCTTAAAAAGGCAGAAATGTTTAGAGCGCAGACACTGAAGTGGGAATAGATTTCACATACCATTATTAAGTTTGCTTAATTATCTACTAAGCTTACTTTAGGCGTCTACCGTAGGTGCAATTCAGGACATACAAGTTTAGGAATCCAAATTTCCCTTACGGTCCATGGGAAGAGACACTCAGAGGGCCAGTGGGAACATCAGAGTTAGCTGCCCATAATCTTCAGTGTTACGCATTTTGCTATTTAATTGCAACATTAATGCCTCGTTGTTTCCTGGCAAGATACAAGGTACACATGGAAAAATAAGATACTGCAAGAACACAGAGCACCTTTTTGAGCCCATTTAACTCCCCTGCAAATTGCCAAGCAAACCCTGCTTTCACGGAAGTCTTATGTCTAAGCAGCACAAAAGTGTTTTTGACATGGCATTTACCATATTTTACAGTGCTATTTCACAGCAATCTAGATAAGTGGCCTGCATAAACTGTGTTGCAGTTGGAGTATGAGAGACTAAACTCTGTTTGTGTACATATCACAGAGACAAAATAGAAGCCACCTAACAATGTTATGCCTTGGCTTTGAACGTGGTGACTATCGCATGTTATCATCCTGCCAAAACAAACATGCTGAATTTGTGACAAATTTCCAGAAAAATAGATTTTGACTCAGCCACCCAGTTCAGTTTCCAAACTGACCTGAAAGAGTGAAATACTTGTCTTGCCTTTATTACTGTTGTTTTAGGCCAAGGAGAGGATTGGCTTAAGCAGCTCTGCTCTGACTTTCATTATACTGTTTGACTTATTACAAATCTAGTCAAAACAAAGGAAAGAAAACATTTCAGATTTTGAAGACTATGACTTATTTACAGCTTATATAAAACAGGACTTTGCATTCGCTTCTCTGACTCCAGTTGCCACAATAGGTGTTTGGCAGTGCTGCTCACCCAAGACAACTCACGTTGCTTGTGAGGCTCCACTGCAAATAGCTTCATTCTGAGAAAAGTCTTGTCTATGATAGTGGCTGAAATCATTACTCTCCCACCCATGGTGGAAAGTGAAATACCCGCTTAAGTTGGCAGATATTGACTAGTCAGCGTGCTAGAGAAGCGCACCAGCAAAAAGGTTTCATGTGGGAGGGACAAATTTCTACACTTGCATCACTTCCTTACACAAAGGGGAAGGGAAATTACCACCTTGATCGATTTGTGGATGTGAAGCATTGTTGGTCAGTTTAAAGAAGAGACCTTATCCTGACATGCTTATTAAGGTAAAATGGGGATGTCAGTATTTCTGATAACCCTCAGACTCTCCAGTTTAGCAGAACCCTCCAGTATTCAGAGCTGAACTTTGAAATCAAACAGATGTCTACCCAAGGAAGTGGTGGAGTCACCATCCCCAGAAGTGTTCAAAAAACACGTAGATATGGCACTTCAGGACATGGTTTAGCAGGCATGGTGGTTATGGGTTGACGGTCAGACTTGATCTTAGAGGTCTTTTCCAACCTTAATGATTCTATGATTCTAAACAGCCACCTCCAACAATCTGAGTGAAAGAGGGGGAGCAAAGGAGACTTGCTGCAATTATTTGCAGCACCATTCCACCAACAATGGCATTAGTAGCAAAAACTGTAATAAAGGACATATGAAAGAGGACCTGTTTGTGATATACTGTCCTTGACAAGCCCTGCATACAGCTCTGGCCTTGCAGAGGTGCACAAGGTGGAGTGGCCAGCAGAGAGAAAGAAGTTCTTGCTATGGCAGAAAGGTTGCAGCCCAGTCTCAAAACTAGAATTCAGTGGTTTGGATTTTCACACCCTTTCTGATGCCAGAGCCATCAGATTCCAGCATTCCATGAATTTGAGTCTTTGAATCCGAGTGAAACACAGATCTTTAGATGTTTACTTTCATGTAAGTACAGGTAATGTAAAGAATGACCTCAGAAACTTGCAGAAAAGTTCAGAGATTTCCTCTTCACTAGTCCATCATCTGTGATTGTGCTGGCATTGCTGAGGGGCTATAAAGTCAATCTAATGTCAGATCGTGTCTAGGCTGCTAAATAAAAAAGACTGGAGGCAGAAGTAAAGCACTTGTCTCCTCATCAGCCACACTGTTAAACAGTTTTTAACTTGCTCTCTTTCGGTCATCTTCTAATAGCTCCTTCCAGGTCAACACCTAGTGCAGTCGAGTGGACTGAGGGACAGTGCATTTTTAGGACCCAAGGGCAACATGAAACTTCTTTTGGCTTCTTCCCGACACCCTTTTCTGCTATTATTCACCAGACTTTGCATCATCGCTTATCTCCAGATGGTCTCATGCTGCTTTTCCAGATACAAGCTGTGTACAGCCTCAATGTCATGCTCTAAGTAAGCTGCCACGCAGTCCTGGTAGTAAGAGCATCGAGCAAGCTTTGTTTTAACACATCTAACTGTCAGCTGCACTCAGACGTTCTGGACAATAGGTTTTTTGACTGTTGGTCCTCAGTGAAGCAAATTCTTCCCCCATGGTATTTTCTGATATAAGCCCCCAAAGAAAGCAGTCCCTCACAAACTTGTGGATTGTCAGGCAGGTAAATTGGCTTCAGACTGGTACAACGACACGCGTGTGCAGCTGGCCAGGCCTCCTTTCTGTGTCTCACCTCCTGAGAGTTGCTCTTGCAGGGATCAGTGCTAGCTGTAGCAGAGGTGATGGAATTGGCGTGATGTAAAAGAGCTGTGCTTAAAAAAAAATTACACTTCCATGTTTCTTGTCCACTTTATGTGGAGAATCCTGTGAAAATAGTTTGCTAGATTAGATTACTCAGATCTACAGTTGCTTCATTTGTGGATGACAGCCCTATCTCTATGAATGTAAAGTGAAGGAGATGGGCTAGCTAATGGGGTAGGGCTTTGATGTTCCTCAGAGACTTCTAATTCCTCTCCTGTTAGAGGACTCTCTAGGGGACCCTTCCTGCAGAGCTCCCTCTTCTGTGACCTCAGCTAGCGGGACTGAAACTTGTGTGCCACCACGTATGATGAATGCTGGCAGGCTTCTTCAAGATGGGGGTCTTCAATTCCACGTCCTATTCCATTCCCACAGACTTCTGCCAGTGGGAACCAATACTCCTCAATTTAAAATTGAAGAACTTGCAGATACAACCCTTTCCTGCACTAATGAGATCTCTCACCAGATGTTCTCAGCATGATTAGCAGTAATAGTGTTGCCATAGCAAACAATACTTAGAATTAAGCAATCTTAGTGAGACCATTTTGGATTATTTTGGGTTAAAGGATGTTGTTTTTTCTAAATTTAATTTATTTGAATTTAATTTAATTTAATTTAATTTTTTATTTCTTTAAAATGTCATATGGTAAGTAAATAAATAGCTGGAGTTAACTCCGTGCACAAGTTCAACTGGCTGAACTAAGCAGTGAAAGTTACCTGCAGTAACAGCATCAGAGCATTTCTGAAATATAAGAAACTGCACCTTGAGCCAAGGTTCAGAGCATGGGAGTGGAGAGGCAGGCTACAACGAGAGCCTCAAGGCCCAGGTGTAATGGCCGGGTAATGCTGGCCAAGAAAACGTCCGTACTGAGCTCGGTGAAACTGGGACGTTGAGAACGCAGGCAATCACCTGGAGCAGAACGTTTACCACCTTCCACCTTCAAATTAGTTTGAAGTTATTAATTGGCTCCAGAACATTCCAGAAATATGACTGCTACCATTCTCATTTAAAATGTCAGACCTCAGAATTAGCAAAGGTAATGGCTTTCTGTAAGTGGTCAGCAGTGAAAGGAAAAAAAGCCAGCCCCAAAATCATACCTCAGGAGTTCTGGTCCTGCATGAGCACTGTTAATGTTGTAACTACCACTGAAAGTAAGTGTGGTATTATTATCTTTCCCCAGAATTGCATTACTGTAATCCTAACAAAACTAATTAATTAACGAACTGATTAACTAAGATAAGCATGCTTGAAATTCAGAATTTCCTATCCTCTATGGACTTCACACTTTGTACTACAAAATTGCTTTTCTGACATAATCAAAGCTGGCAAAAATGTTACTGTATATGATCCTACAGTTTTGTTTTTCCCTCTACATCTTCCACCATAAGTAGTTTCCAGTAGAAGAATAGTATTTCCTCCAAACCACTCGCCGCTACTGCACCTTTGCTTGCTGAGTAGAAACAAATCCTCAGCCCAGGGTATCAAATTTGGGTCAGGTTTGGATGGGGCACAGGCCGGTGCTGCTCTGGAACAGCGTGTGCCTTCCAAGTCGGGTCAGATGCACGTTGTACAGCTGCGCCTGAGGGCGAGTGGCAGCAGTTTACATTAAGAGCAGAACTGGGCTTGGGACAGCGAGTTCAACAAGCATGAGAATAATGCTTATTTCTTTAGCCATCTCCGGGCTCCACCCCATTTCACAAAATTGCTGAACTATTTACAAATGTTTAAGAGAACCTCTGTGTAACTAGAAGGATGTTTACACTGTCGTGCATTTCAGATGCAGGCAGAGCTGTACAATCAAAGCCCACCCCAAAGACAAGAGCCGCGCCGTATTATCAAAATATGCACTGGTTCTACTCTCCACTACCATACAAGGCAGCTCTGCATTCCTGCTGGTAACCTTTTATTACCTCCTAAGTTTTCCAGATCACTGCCAGATTTCTTGAACTTCATGGAATGATTACAGGCTTCATAAATATAAATGTCAGATTCTGTCTGTCAGTTTCGTATGGGAATACCAAAATGAGAAATACAAAAAGTATTTTGGAAAAGACTATTAAGACCATTTGTGCGCGGTAACGGCTGCAGTTACACAGCTTACAGTTTCGATAAACTTCACCAGTTAGAGTGAACCAAGCCTCGAAATCTCACCGTGATGTTACTGTCACACCCCCCTTACGTAGGATGTTAGCTGAGGAACAGAATGCCCAAGGAATTTAGACAACATCCCACTACATTCAGCAGAGGACTGGAATTAGAAGTTTCTGCTTTGCAGTCACAGTCTGCAGCCTACTAAACTGTTCCGACTCCTTATGCCTTTAGACACGAAGAAAGTATTCTGTAAAATAGTATTCCAGACAGCTTATGTTGATACTATCCATGCACTATGATTAAATTAGAAGGGGCCAAGAGTCCGTTTGTCTGCTGTAAAGAAGAAATTTGTAGAGTAACATTCAGTTTTAGCGATAATTCCCACAACTTATTTTTAAAAAAGAGAAAAAAAAAAATAAAGAAGCAATGGAATAGATGCAAATCCACAAAAGCAGCCTGAAAAACTTCTAAATGCATATCATATAGAGAGTTTTCAAACTGAAAAATGTGCATTGAATTCCTGGAATGAGAGAGATGCTGTTTGTATTCTGCCCACAATGTTCTGGCTTCCTGTTCTGAAAGGTCATTAAAATGTTTTCTAAGAACCGATGAACTGTTTACTGATTTTATTCTTACTGATTATTCCTCATTTCTGTCCCGAATATATTTGCAAAGTTATTCATTAAAAATGCCTCCCATCTTGTTTCAACTGGAACTTTAAGCTATGTAGTTTTTTTTTTTCCATATTTTCTTTGATGAAGATCTACGTCCAGCTGAGACAAGTTAAGCCCCAACAGCTTCCATCGGGTGGAATTCCTACACAATCCAAGTCTTTTCTTTGCACCTGGAGACCACAGAAAGGTGCAGGTACCTAAAACTCCGCTGTGAGAACGTGTCATTTTTAGGTCCAGAATTTGAAATGTGGGAAAGGTGAGTGCCAAAACAACCAGCACACTGAGCAGAGCGTCACTCCACCAAAACACACCAGCAGGAAATGCTGAGAATGCTGAACACAGATTTTTCAGCCTGTTCTGAAGGTTACTGGTGTCAGATAGAAAAGGGTGCAGACCGCACTGCAGTGCTGCTAGTTGAGGTACTCTTGGAGAGTCTTCAGACTGGTGCGTGGGGATGCATTTTCCATGGGGGGGTGTGCGTGAGAGCGAGACAGAGAGACGGAGGAGTCTCTTCTCTGGTAAAGTCAGCCAGACTTGGCAGAGGGATGGAGATCTAACACTTAGTAAGTTCCTACAACTTCTGGGAAACTTGCAAAACAAGATCTGCCTGTTAATGCTGAGCCCTTGTTCAGGCTCAGCCTCTAAAAGACAAGAGAAAATTCACATGGGCAAACAAGATCTAATTGAATTCCCTAACCATGGGAAATGCTTTAGTCAGAGTTTATGTATTAAACAGCAGAAAAACCTCAGACTAGAGTTCTCGCCTGTATGGGGTCTCTGCTGCCTCGTAAAATGCAGACAAGGATGGATGCCGTAAATACATTTAAAAGCAGTGTTTCCCAATGAGATTCTCTGAAGTTTGTAAGGGATAAACTCCCGCTGCAGCTTAATATAATACAATTAGATTGCCAATTAATCACAAAACTACTGGGAGCTAAGCTGATTTGGTTCAAGTACTCGGGAATGCTTGTTCTCGGGAGGCCCAGGATCCAGCTGCTTCTCTTTGCTGGGGCTTTTGGGCTTAATTAGGGAAGACTCAAGGGAGCAACGATCTCAGCTGGAAGCAGAAACAGCACCTGGTGGGTACCTTTTTGTGATGTGTGATAGTGAAAACCAGAGCAGGCCATGCAATGCAAAGAACTAAATTGCAGCTATTGTTGGAACAGGCATGTTGGTGACTATAACATGTGTGGACAAGGCCTTGAGCAACTTGATATACCCATGAAGTTTGCCCTGCTTTGAGCAGGGGATTGGACTAGATGACCCCAGAGGTCTCTTCAGTTTAAATCTTTCTGTGATGTCATGAGCCCTCAAACCCTGAATTCACAGTTAAAAGAAATGTAATTACAGAATCACAGAATCACAGAATGTTAGGGGTTGGAAGGGACTTTTGGGGATCATCTAGTCCAACCCCCCTGCCGAAGCAGGGTCACCTACAGCAGGCTGCACAGGACCTTGTCCAGGCGCGTCTTAAATATCTCCAGAGAAGGAGACTCCACAGCCTCCCTGGGCAGCCTGTTCCAGTGCTCCGTCACCCTCAGAGGGAAGAAGTTCTTTCTCGTGTTCAGATGGAACTTCCTGTGCTTCATTTTGTGCCCGTTGCCCCTTGTCCTGTCGCTGGGCACCACTGAAAAGAGTCTGGCCCCGCTCTTTTCCCTGAAAAGAGTCTGGTTAATTGTTTTACCATTATTTTTCTGGAGTAAGTGTTACCAGTGCACGAACGTTTGGCTTGGATGCTTTTAGCTTTTGGAAAATTTAAATAGATGTCAGTGTCCTCCTTGTATGGCAACATAGGGATCGACTCAGACTTTTCCAAATGCCTTCTATCGCTATCCCTGTGCTTCACTCCAGGTCTGATTATCAGAATCAGATCTGCTACCTAGCAAGCATCATAAAGTCAACCTCAGGCAGCAGACTTCAGCACAGAACATCACACATCACACACAAAATGTGCTGCTTTTTTTGTTTAAATGGGGCACGTCTATTAGTCAATGTACAGGTGTAACGGATTAGATTTTAGATACATCATAAGCATGCAACATTAGAAGCGTAGACTACTGCTGAAGAACAACTTTTCCTCACCACCTGTCATCTTGATGTCCTCTTCTCCTTATCTCATAACCTTGATTATTGCAAGCTGTTCCCTGCTCATGGTCATTTTCTACCCATAGCAGTTAAACAGCATCATCTACTTTCCTTGTTTAGAGCAACCGCCCTTTGCCACACTGTTTTCTACCTTTCCATAGTAAGTCAAAACTATTTCAGAGTTCCTCTATGATTCAGCATTATCCCCCTTGATTTCTTTCACTTTTTGCCCCACTTTTCCCACTTAGCTCATATTCATCTTAAAATATCTCCCCTGTGTCTCCTCCTCCTATCCAAATTCACGGTCATGCCGTTTTTCACTCCCTCACAGCCTCCTGGACTTACAGCCTCCTCCTCAGCTTATTCCTTTCTTAAAACCTTCAGAACATCTCTTCTCTTTCAGTTCAAAGCTTCTTTTTTTCTGCTGAGCATTTCCCAGGGCCCTGCCTTGCGGGCACAGCCCGTGTGCTCAGCGTAGCACAGACGGCATCTGCTGGGTAGCTGGAGAACATCGTGTGGCGGCTGTGAATATTTCGTTTACTGCGAACATAAAAGCCAAGACCTGATTCATGTAAGCAGCTCATCCAGGGCAACCAATAAATACCCTTGATATTTTACTGTGATGCTACTTTTTTAACAAAAGAAAAGCTAACAAATGTATGAAGCTTGAGTAGTTTCTCGTAAACTGGGTGCAAAAGTTTTCTACAACAATGCTAGGCTTGAAGCCAAATCCGAACAATGCTGGGCTTAATTTGTAGCAGAAACATCATCTTATTTGGGTGATTTTTCACTTGTTTGGGGGAGGACACAACAGGGGACACTCTGATCTGTTGCACTTTGTTATGATTGCTCATAGCAACCACAAAACTCAGCACTGCAGCTCTGGTGGCAGCCCAAGCAGGTACTGCCTAGGTGCTCACCAGTGTGCAAGGTGAAAAATATCTGGCTCACTTTTTGTGATTTAAACAGTGGACACAGGGTGACAATCTACAATCCGAGCCTACTACTGTCTCAGATGCTTTTGGACTTCTGTTTCCTGAAGTTCCTTTATCCATCCTTTTGTTAATAAAGACATTGAAAAAATGAACTTGTGATTTTCTGTACTTTGACTAAATTTTTTTCTCTCCACTGCTCCTGGATTGTTGATGATCTTTAGATGATTTCTTTTCCATTTAACACCTACTTCTGGGACCTATTTGGCAGCACAATTAATTTCATTAAGTGCCATTCTTAAGCCTTATACTTCATTAATAAACTCAATTTAATTATTTAGTGAAGGAACGAGTAAAGACAGATTCAGAAGGTCCTGGGCTATAGACTTCTTTGGCCTCAGCACTTAGAAGGGTAATAGATGCAATATGTGAAAGTGGATGATCAGTTACAGCCTTTGTAAGCCTGGCGAGTCTCTGGCTTTATACTGTTACCAAGCAGCTGTTTGCAAGACGGAAAATCACTGAACCCAGCTCTGTGTGATCCTCCTCACTGCTGACTGCTAATCACACAGTGATACAATTTCAATCGCGTAACAGAATTTCAGCTAGCATTCAAAACCAGGTATGGGCTACCTCATGTGTAGTTTAGGTTGACTATGACATTTATGAAATTTTTTATTGCTGTGGCCTACCTCCAACAGGAAACATAAAGAGTCCTTGCCCAGAGGTGACACCACAGCTCGACAGTTGGGACGTCGTCCCAAAAGGTGCGAGGCAGAATTTGGAGCTGAAATGCTTAAGAACATCCTCGGATCCAGACTTCCAACTTCTGGAAGGAAATGTTTAACTCCTCCACAGATACAGCAAAAGGTGAACACCCCCCCCCCCCCC
>Ga0065711_1043543_pt1 | contig 14663 bp, 9 predicted proteins | sample Hoacrofraction12_FD_59098 | JGI IMG/M metagenome (GOLD analysis project Ga0065711, IMG submission 59098) | Hoatzin crop microbial communities from Cojedes, Venezuela - Epithelial fraction 12 v2 (version 2) | ecosystem: Host-associated > Birds > Digestive system > Esophagus > Crop | place... | reverse complement strand
CTGCTGAAGCAGGATCACCTACAGCAGGCTGCACAGGATCTTGTCCAGGCGGGTCTTGAATATCTCCAGAGAAGGAGACTCCACAACCTCCCTGGGCAGCCTGGGCAGAAAGATAAGTCCTTCCCTCATCCAGAAGGGAGAAGAAAGGAATGATCCTGGCAAAGGCAGCCACATCTCTGATCTCTGAGGGCAAAAGGCTAGTTCTATAGACTACACTTTTCTTTCGTTTCCACATGAGAAAAGTCTTATTACTCTACTCCAGAGTCCTCACAATCAGCACATTGTCATTTTGCTGCTGTAAAGATGATAAAAGACCCATCCAATTGACCCCCTGGAAAATAGACACATTAGTAGTGACAGCTCCTCTTTTCTGCATTGCACAGAAAGAGAGACCAGCTTCATTCAAATATAAGGCAACACAATGAAATTTGATTTGCTGATAGCCCAGAGACACAACTAGGAAGAGCACTGAAACAGGGATGTGTCTCTCCAGGACTATGAGTTCACCACATTAAAAAAAATTCAATGATTAAAAAGGAAGTCCCAAACTAAAGATCAGATAGTCCTTCTCTGATTGTTTTGCAACCAAAATCTCAGACTGTCTTGTGTCCAAAATTAATGATGCATGAATATTTTGTTTTCCAGTATCATTCCTTTCTCAAACACAAACAGTAATAGACAATCAGTAACAAGTTCTTCAAGAAATTACTTTATTTTTCAGTATAGAGGAAAGGCAGAGAGAAAGAATGGATGTCACTAATCTATCACTACCACTATCGTACTCGTTAGCACTGTGCTTTCAGAGTTGACATTCAGCCATGCTTCTGAGGTCTCTATTATTTTCCCACTCTTTCCCTGCCTTATCCTGGTGTTTCCACTTACCTCTGGACTATACTTCAATTAGCTGACTCTACAGAATAAGCTATCATATTGAACCTGCCTAAAACCACCCAAAAAGGAGCACCAGAAGAAAGGACAATGTCCTTACCAGTCATCTCTGGCAGGAATTTCAAGCTTAGCTTTCCTCAAGCCCTCATCTTCTTAGCCCAGTGTCCACTGCAAGAAGCAAAACATTCTACAGAACACCACAACACATATCATGTATGTGAATTTTCAAACCATCTTGCTAAAAAGGTAAAAAACAAAAATCTCAAGTGATTTTCTGTTTGTTCAGTTTGTACCTTCCCCACCACTGCACAAATCTGGGACTTGGAAGAGCAGGTATAACAAAGGATGAGCCACAGCTTAAGGTAAGTGCATGTTGTTTTTTGATTTTGTCCTTAATGTAAAGATGATTGTACGTCATTAGGAGCTAGTGATATCATTAGTGAAAATCATATCGATTATATCAAGTTTCCATTAGTCACATACTGCACATTCCCTTCTGCCATCCCTATTATATGCTTATTTTTATAATTCTAGGAAAAATAGCAGGCTAGGTTCTCCTACATGAGAAGCTTTGAAACCAACGGATTTACTCACAATGCTAAGTGCTACTCAGCACAAAAAAAAACAGAAAAGATAAAAAGGCTTCAACGCTACCACTGGGGATGTTGCCTCCGCATTGTTTCACCTTTAACAGCCTGAGGCCCCCTTCTCCACTGCTTTCTCTCTCAGAGCTGTCAAGAGCAGTCTCATCGCAGAGTGACCACTATGGACTTCACCAGCAAGACTTTGCAGTCTTCTCAGGCATTGGTATTGCAAAACATTCTATGTGAAATCTCCAGATATCTTGCAAATATTTATTCGTTAACATCCATTGCACTCAATAATGTTGCAGTATCATCATTTCTTAAATGGATAAGTTGAAATAATGAGAAGGTAAGTGACCTTTCTAAAGTTATAGTGGGAGCCATAGTTACATTTACAAGTATATTTTAAGTATACTTGCCATTTCCTAGTCACAGCAGTACATTTTCTTGGCCCACCTGCAATTTTGGTGGCAAGGTGGTTCAGTGACCATCCAAATTAACAGAGCATTAAAGAAAAACTGGCCTGAACTACTGTGTAAGTGTGTCATGGGAAATCTGCTCAGGCTAACGCCAGTCCAGCCATAAAACATTGCTTGTGACAGCCTGATACTAGCAGAATGATTAATGTCCAGTGCCAACTACTATTTGGAACAGGCCTTTTGTCCCATGCTAGAATTCCAGCCATCTGCAGAAGAAAAGAGTAAAAACCATCTGTTTTTATATATTCTTCAGGTCCAACACACTGGCAAATCAGGAAAAAAAAAAAAGCACAGCAAATGCCATGTGTTTTATAAGCCTCAAAGCTTTTTTCTACATGCTTGCTGCACACTCTGGCACTCACTTCATCTGGCACATCAGCAAGAAACCACTCAGAAGATTGTCTTGTTGATTTCTATTAGGAACCAAGGAAAGCAATTTTCCAGGGAAGATGCATGTAAGATACACACATTTCTTATCAATATTTGACTGAGGACAGAGTTATGGAAACAGAAATAACGGGAAGAATCCTCTTCTATTGAACAGCCAGCCAAAAAAGTGGCAGCCAGTCTCAGCATAATCAGATCATCACAGTGCTCTGCAGCATGGCCAGCCTTAGTTTCCTTTATTTGCTTGTTCATTACTTATCTGGGCTGAAAATCAAAGCTTAATGGCTGACACCCATTTCTAATGAATCCATGTGACAGACAGAAGGGACACGATCATTACTGGCATCCCAATGTATGCAAATAATGCCTTTGTTCAACTGCCCTTTCCACATTACTTGATCAAATTGGGCATGCTTCTTGTGGATCATACACCCAACTAATTTATAAACATCAGCTGTTTCAGAGCCAGAGGTTTTCATTGTATTGTACAATGTATTGTACATAACCCTTCACTCCCCTTCACTAATAACTAAATAAATAATAACTAAACTAAATAACTAAAAGATGATTTCTTTAAAAAAAAAAAAACTGAGTGAACTGAGTCTAGTAAGAGCTTTAAAGATGGTAGATCTTGTTTCCCTCTTTGCTCTACTCTGTAAATTATTATGCTGCAGCTACGAGAACATAAGCCATTACGACCTGCAGCATTTCTCCAGGGATACAGTACAAAAGTGCTCTATCAGAAATGCAATCAATTCCAGAGATGACTGCTTCCTGCATGCTTCCAAGCTGCTGCTTTATAAAACAGCTCCCCGTAAAAGGAGCAGGAAATGCATGACATCGTTTAGCAACCAGTCATTAGAATCTAATGGAGGAGGATTAAAATACAAAAAATGCCGTGCTTATAGACCTTCCTATACATTACCCCAGCCTCTGAGAGGAGGAATTGGTGACATACTGGTAGAGCCTTAACCCTTTCCCCTTCTTCAGAGACAGAAACATCCCACGATCAGAAAAAAATTTTTGTCATATTAGAAGGGAAAGTCAAATAAAAATCAAACCTCTGAATGAACATGGAGTGAAAGTTTAAGTCAATTTAAAAATTTTTTGCGGAAATAGAAATGTGTTCCCTAATCTTGATTTCTCCTTAACTGTCTTTGCACAGGTGCCATACCTTGGCGTTTCTTGCATTTTAGCAGTTTTCTCATTTCTAGTTGCCTACGTTGAGGTGCGTGTGCATTCCCTCTTTCATGCACACAAGGTACAATGAGAACAAACAAAATAACCTCTGAAATTATGTTCCTACTGAGCTATTGTGAAGATGTTTTTCATACTGAAAACACCTGGCGCATGGTATCATGTGCATTGATAATAACTCTGGAACAGATTTTTCCTAGAGCAAAGCAAGTATTTACAGCTACATGAGCAGGATGCTGGTGATGAAGTAATTCTTATCACAATCAAAAGATTACTTGAGCAGCAGGAATATATCAACCTCTTGAGGCTCAGCTCTCCCTAAATCAGCCCCAGAAGGTTCTGTGAGTCTCTCTCCCCTCTGCAAGTTTTAAAACTGACAACTGCATGGTGCTGATAACCAATATCTGTATAAATGCTTTTCCCACTGCATGTTAAATTGTATCTAAAAATAACTTACAGACCATCTATCTTTAAAAAGCATATTACATATCTCTGAATGATTACATATCTCTTAAATGACAAGTCTTTTCAGCGTACTAAGACAGAGGACAGAGTGGAGGTATGTTCTTTTTTGGCAACTTCTCCATCTCTCTTGGTGCTTTACTCTCCAGTTAAGCACAGTTCAAACCACACAAGGAATTGGGAGCCAGAGCACTGCCCGGCACCCAAACGACCCGGTGTCTGACACAGCTGCCCAGTCACATCTTGCCGTCCTATAGTCTGACATCATTATCAGCAGAATACAGTTACAGGAATTCAAATTCCTCAACTATTAAGAAAACGCATCTTGTAATACTGTGAAGTGTTGACTCACAAGGCCTGCCTGACTCATATTAAATATTTACTGTTATTTGTTAGTTTAGTCATTCAGCTGTAACAAAAAGTATTCCCTGCAGCCGTGTCACCCCAAGCTGTGATCTAACCACACTCCACACCCAAGGCAATGCCAGTCAGCCAGGAGGCCCTGTCACCTACCATCATCAAAGGATGGTGGCAAGGACAGACGCCAAACGCTGAGAACAGCTGCCACTCCATAACCAAATCCTCCCCCAGGAAGAGCAGTTGGGAAAACAGCATAGCTGGAAGTGTTGCACCCCAGGGTGAAGTCTGAAAAAAAAAAAAATTCTGACCATTTCTGACTATTCGATCAAGCAAGATCCTTCTTGTCCCAAAGCACAGAGCTGTAATTCTTCACTCTAAACCAATCACTCTTTGTGCGACTCAGAGTTTGACAAACCCTACGGCTTTGGTACAGAATCATCTAACTCCAGCATCTCTCCAAGGAGAATGTTTCGAATCTTCTGCTATTGCAATCAGACATCTCATTCCTTGTGTCATGAATGTCAAACATAGTGTTGCTGTTTATTGTTAAAAATTGCCATATTCAACCCAAAGGTGGATTTATTTCACTACTACACACTAGCATTCATATATATAAGAAAAAAAATTATTCTTTTTGACATAAATGACATAAACCCTGAGACTAAGAAGACTTGGGGTCTCCTTCAGCTATCTCCCCTCCTCCTTTCCAACCACACATCTAACACGGCCAGCTTTTCTACACACCCATGAAATTATGCAGTGTTGCAATGATAAAGCTTAAATCAAAATGAACATAAAACATCAACAGGAAATTGTGGCTGCTTCAAATGAATACCCTTTATTGTTGCAGTCATTTAGAGCCTAGGTTGCCTGTGATGCTGAAAATCATCTAAATGACTAATTTAGAACTTCTTTAGAAAGATACACTTTAACATGCCTAGGCTTCAGAGAAATATATCTAGTGTGGAAATCACCAGCACCAGCCACAAAGGTAAAATTCAAGTCTAACCATCTATTCCAAGATCATTTTTACAGCACTTCTTTAAAAAAAAGGGATATACGAACACAGCATAACACAAGAAAGAACGTAACACCATCTCAAAGCAAGGGCCTTCCTTGGTCGATGTTCTGTCTCCAGCACTGGTCACAAGTGGACGTGTATGGAAGAGAAAGAAATGGGAACATATATGATCTAGTGACTTTCAGCCAAGGAGATTTCCCAATCCTGACACAATTAATAACCCAGTTAGTAAATGTCAGCAGATGTCGCTTCCAAGTACTTGTCCAGTCTGCCTTCATCTATACACAACACCCTTTGGCCAGGAGTTCCACAGGTCCACTGCATGAAGAACCACATCCCTTTCTGCATTTTGAATCTGATTCAAATTAGCCTTATACTTAATTCTGTGGGATTTGTATTTGAAAAATACAACAATCAGTTGAACCCTAGAATTCCTCTCCATGTACTCAGAATTGCGCTGACCTCTCTCATACCTCTGTAAATCATCCCTTTTTCAGGCTGAAGTGTCCTAGTTCACCTCAGCTATGCCCACATTATAGAGTAGGTAATAGCAGTGCATTTGTAAAACAAAACTAGTGATGCAGAGTCCCGGGCATCCTCAGGGGGCTTTTTTCTTCCAACTAGCATAAAATTGGTCCTGCCAATTGTATACCCACTAGCAGCTGGATCACACTAGGCTTGTTCCAGGACACAATCAGGTTTTGTTTCATCCAAAAGGAATTCAGTTCAGGTGCTCCAAGACTGTCCTTTGTTTGAAATAAAGCGCAGTAAGTGAGGATGATTTGAAGATCTGTTTCATAAAAAGGTGTCTTATCTGAACTAAAACTAGTAGATGTACCTTGGTTTTCGTCATAAAGAAGCTGTTCTATAGCTCTGAATCATCTTTATCACCATTCTCTGAGCCTTTTCCACTTTAAGGACATGCTTTTTGAGATGGGAGGACCAGAACTGCACACAGCTGTGAAGGTGTGGCCAAACCATGAACATATTTGTTGTTACAATAATGGCTTCTGTTTTCTCCTCTATTCCTTTCCTAACATTTCTGAACATCTGTTTGTTTTTCAGACAGCTGCTGAACCTAAGATGACAATTTCACGGTACTATCAATAATCACCTGAAGGTCTCTCTCCTGAGTGGTAATGGTCTCTCAGAACACAACATTTTATATATGAAGTTAAAATCGGTTTTCCCTGTATGCATCACTTTACATTTATCCATCAATCTGATTTTTGACACAAACATACGATATCTAAGAATTGGTAGAAACATTATATGTATCACAAAAGTCAATTAACCAGCTGGTTATGCCACACAATCTTCTTTTGAGGCATGTAAGCATTATTATATGCACTTACACACTACTACATCAGTTTTTTGAGAGACAAACCTACTTGGACAAACAAACTCAAATGAGGGTGAGTTTTTTCATCTGCAGAGCAAGGAAATCCCACTACATTTATCCTACTTCTAATAGATAAAACTGCCACAACTAGAAAGGAATCCTGGAAAATGCCTGCTGGTACAGCTCTTTGCAGTACAGATACTTCCAGCAAAATGTAATTTGGGAACACTAGTATCATCTAAAGAACACATTATAACCTTGGGTTATCATGTCAGAAAAGAGCATCCAAAAGTTAATTATGCTTTTGAATTGCTTAGCTGTTCCTCATCACTTGCCAGGAATTACCTTTAGAAGGACATTCAGGTGCTCCAGGCACAAGAATTCTCTGATGCTAACACACCAAGTTCAATAAGCACAGTTAAGCTCCCCCTTTTTCACACTGATGGATTAAGAGTTTCTAGAGTCCTTATCAAGATCCTTCTGACAACTAATTTTTTATATGTTTCCTAAATTTAATACAAAGCTGCTGAATTTTATGAATTTCAATACATAACACCAGATGCTGGGCTCTTGAAAGAGAGTACTTAAAAATGAAAAAGTAAAAGATTAAAAAGGCATTGAAGATGGGATCTAACTTCTGGCAGGACATAACACAGATCTCAGCTAGCCAATGCATCAGACTTTTTATGGGAACAGCTTAACTAAAAAAGCTTGCATTTTAATTTCAGATTTTCAATTACTTTGTCCAAAAACTTGCTATGTGGCTTTTTCATTTTCTTTCCTGAGGAAAGCTTTTTCAGCTTTGATAGATATGAATGTTCCTGAATCAGCACAGAGACCCTTGAGAAGGAGGGTATTAACCTGAAAATCATGAGATTAAATATACTTATTACATTCCATGCTATAAAACAGAAGTATTATATAATTGCAATATATTATATATATGTATCATATGTACGCGTTCTGGATTTATAGTCCTGGCATGACTTTGGGTTGCATTTTCTTCATAAAAATGAAGGCTGGTGAGCTTTTAGAAAATGAAAGCTTAGATTTTCTTGTAATGATTTAGGTCTTACAAAGCAGTCCTTTTTGGGGCAAATGCCCTTGTGCTTGGCTTTTCCCAAGGTGAGGAATTTTACCCTCTGTGATGAGAGCAGAACCTTGGCACAGTGGATGAATCACCTTAAGGTCTGCATGTCTAAAGCACACATAGTTTTGGTGCATATATATGTGAGCTTCTTTCCCTCTGCCACAGTCAAAGTGTCTGCTTTGCAGTTGAACAGTTTATTTATCTTCGTTTATAACAAAAAGACCCCACATAAAATCCTGAAACAAGACAGAACAACACCTTGGTTCGCACAAGGCAGAAATCCTTTAGGCATCAGTAAAATTCTTGAACAAATTGAATTACTGAAAATAATATTTCATTATCTGCTGAGTTCTTCCTGCACAGTCCTCTCTGTCCTAGCTGACGTGTGCTGCCGCAGGAGTGGGACTGAGCAGGGCTAGGGCAGATCTGATCAAGTGCTTTGTCCTGTGAACCGTGCAGGTACAGCATTGCAAGCTGCTAGTACAGATGAAGTCACAGTAGGATAAAGACAGCTAAGCCAATACAGATTATAGCTGTGACCATAACAAAATGTGCTGCAGACTACAAAGGCACCTTTGTGTGAGGCTCAGAAGTTGTCCTCATCAGTGAGGTAGTATCAATATAACTAATGTATCCTAAGCCTAGTATAGTTATGTCCTCAAAAATCCTCAAAAAACACGTGGACAGGTTCTGAAGGTCCAGGTCTGCATCCATGCCTGAAGGCTTTTATTTGAAGGAGCAGCTGTGGGGGATTTCCTTAGAAAGGATCTTCTCCAAAAACTCTGTACTGTACCATGGTTTATTGTTCTGGAGGAGTGTGCTCCTTTATGAATGTCTTTTTCTTCCCTCAGGAAGTGCGATAGCTGTAATGCTAAGCAACACTTATTCAGGAACGTCTCTCCTTCTGATAGCTTGAATTTGCTTTTCTCCAATCTGTTGATTGAAGATATTCTGTAGCCTTAACTTTAAATTGAAGTAACAGTTCCTGATGGGTGCGCTCGATCCCTTGACCAGAACAGCGGTGGTTTTGTGCAGGCGCCAAGGGAGGTAAAGGCCTGAGCCATGGACGGCCCAAGAACCCCTCTAGTTTTATTCTGTTCTCTGAAAACCCACAAAGGAGGAGAGTGACACAGTGAGCATCAACGCATATGAGCTTGGAACACCAATCATGCAATCAGCTCATGAATGGCGGGTGGCTTTTCCAAGACCCATTTATCAAGGAACCAAGAAATGTGAGAGTGTAAGGAGTCTCATGTATACCTTTCCCATCGCATGCAATTCGACTACAAGCGAGCTGCTTTATTCCAGAAATATGACAGTCTGAGTGAACGTTCTTTGAACTCTCCCTGCTAGGAAGCATGGCTGCATGGTGGTGATCTCCCCTTGAGCTGGGACATCCCTCAAACTATGCTCCTCGAGGCAGAGAGATCTTTCACTAAAGGCAGATCTTTGGTAAGCGACCAAGACTGGGCATTACCCTGTAGTGTGATAACTTTAATTTTGCCTTGGTAACTTTGAGTGTGTGCTGAATCGATGCTAATGAAACCTTCGTATAGAATTTTTTAGACATAAATCATTGATCAAGTCTGGGGCTAATTCTGGATGCAGCCACACCTAGGCTCCTCTCTGAGAAAGAGTTTAGAAAGCAATGGGGCCCATTCTGAACCACATGACTCAACGTGAAGGTCCTTCTTACTCTTTGGTCTCTAATCTCTCTGGGAATCATTTGAATTCAAGTATAACTCAATTTGCCTTTGTATGTTTCTTCCATGTGGTAATTAACTGAGTGAACCTTGCCATCAAACTTTTTTAAGTTCCATTTTTACAACATCGTATGAACACTTTTGCTAATACCTTTGACACTGTTAAAATAAATTAAGTGAAAATTTACTTGCCATTTTCACTAGTCTGTAGGCATAACCCATTTAGCAACACTTCCTAAAACTACATACAGAAAATATCAGTATTTCAGGAAGTGTATTAATCGACCAGTTTGTCTGAGACTGTGTCTACTACCCACTTCTTCAAAGACAGCTACAATTAATGCCACTGAACATCCAGTCAGTTAGTACCTGGATGAACTCAGGAGAACACATGAATAAAACGTACATTCAGGACAATATATGATGAAGAATCCTCTTAAAAGATCCCTTCTCATGGAATTGAACCTGTTAAAGGAAGGATTTACTATACGTCACGGGTGTGTTTTGAAGAAACTTCCACTGTATTCAATTGCTATTGATTCATTAGGTACATGACCTGTACAGCTCTAATTAAATCCTTTTTCTTTCCTTCTTTCAAACCAGCAGGGAACCTTAAATAGATTTACTCTAAACTGAAAAAAAGTGATAAAAAGATTAATTAGAAAAATGCTAACCCAAATTCCCTGGCCTTCTTTGTGTCGATATCTAAGTAACCATAGTCTCCCTGGCCCTCCCTGAGCTGAGGCAGTAGATGATGAGCCTTCGCAAGGTCTTTGATCACTTGTCTTCAGCCCAAACATGCTTTGGCATATCCCACAGGCAGGCAGTGCTTGCTCATACACACTGTCCTTTCCGTCTCTGGCAGGGAAAGATCCCAGTGCTGGGAATCCCAGATGGAAAAGATAGATGCAGAAAAGGAGGAACGGCTTTATTTGACTAACCGGGCTTCCAACATGCTGACTCGGCAAGCCTTTCTCAGGGCAGGGGAAGGGCTGGTGAAGGACTGTGCTGGTGATGGGTCTGGCGGGGGGTGGGGGTTCTGCTGTCAGACTGCGTTGCAAGAGTTGGGGAGTAACTGGTGGATTGTGCTGAGCTTTCTATCTCACTCTGTGGATGAAATCCAGCCTGTACTGCTGACCCAGTGCCCAGACTGTGTAAACCCCAAGAGTCTTTTGAACTGCCAAAAGGTTTCCTGAGATAAGGTTCTTCATCCTCTGGCCCTGTCCCACAGCATTTAAGAATTTAGATAGTCCTCCAGGTGTTACAGCATCAGACAAGACTTTGCCGGCTGGACTGAAATGAAAATACTCCAAACCTACTCCAGGAGAGGGAAATACATCTCTCTCTAGGTAGGTCACTACTTCATGCTTAAAAGCCTATCATCACGTGTGCTGCTTAGGCTTTGATAGCCGCTCATAGAAATAATAATTAGCAGAGGCATTGTAAATGCTTTATACCTTCTGATTGCCCTGCAGGTAGTATCTAATCTGACACAGTAGAGTCACGTCATCCTCCCAATGCCTTGCCATGCGGCAGATAATGATTAGACTTCCTTAGTACAAATGCACATCCTAAGCATTGTCAGCGCTCTCCAAAGTAATAACGCATCTAGGTGTTTACTTCTAATTTCATGCAGCTACCAGTGGGCTGAGGGCCCATTTTGTGGTCATTCACCAAGCCAGAATTTAAAGATATCTGTTACCACAGGGATGCTCTGCTTTAACAGAGACTCCTACAACCTTTCTGCTGTTGCTTCTCTTGTCAAGATGAACCCAGATTCATTATGGTTCAGGGCTGCAGTGGTTAGGGCAGGCACAACCCATGTGCCCCATTCAACCCAGTACAACTGGCAGCTGACAAACCGTCAGCCCCTTCCCCAGCAACACGGCAGCAGGGCCGGGCTCCAGCTCCCACAGCCTTGCCCTGCCTGCCCACTTGAACAGATTTTTGAAAGATCTGTTAGTATTCAATGGCAACAGGACTCTTGACTACTTGCTCAGGACATTTTTATGGAATAGAAAATTTCACCTCTGATCTCCTTTAATCAAACTATAAAATCCTACAGCATATATACCTATATAAAAATTGCTGTTGTCAGTGGATTTTTCCATAAGGATTTCCTAGACTCAGTTGACTTCAGATAATAATTTCCAATATGTATCTTCAGTTCTGCTTCATTTTTTTCAAAGTTTCTTCTTACTCTGTGATGGAAATCACATATTTGTTGATGAGTAAGGACAACTATTTTCTTATGGCTGCTACATCCAATGCGATAATCGTGACAAGCTGCAGCTTCATCACATTCCTCCCATAGTGGCTACATCTGCTCAGCTTCCACCAGGGATCCAGACCAATCTGCAGGTACCTTTACACATTAATAAACTTCCACAAGTGGCTGCTGCTTTAACGAATTCTATGTGCAATTCAGACAAATACTGGTCTACCATCAGTTTTTTCCACTTAAATATGTTTTAGCCTGTCAAGTGAACAGAAAGAGGAAGCCATTACTGTTGTAAATGTAACAAGAAAAGTGCCAGGAGTCCCATTATTTAAAGCTGAGCTGGGCAGGGTGGAGGGAAATGTATGGTAGAGACCAGTCCAGCATGGAATGGGCTAAACATTCCACTGAACTCCATTTCATCAGCAATTTGCTGACTTTCATTTCATTTACCTGCATCAATAAGCTTGGTTAATAAGGCACAGACCCCTGCCATTCCTCTGAAAGGCTTCAGCACTGCATTATAGAGCAATTTCACTATCCCAACACTAAAAGAATGATATTTTCTTCATGTTGAGGATACTTTCAATCTAATTTAAAAACCACGTGGGCAATAATTTAAGCAATGTCCCAAAACCTGCTCCCCCTCTCCATCTTCAACAATTCCCTATGCTCACATGCTATTTTCAGATGTTGGGGAAAGACAGCACACTTTTCAAAGGAGCTCTAAAGGCCATGAATTTCATTTTCATATAGGTCATTTTCATAGTCTGAACAGCTTCAACAGGAGCTGGTTAAATCATGGCACAATTACTCGAAAATTCAGTGCATGGTTTCTTTCATTTCTTTGTGGGGTTATAGAAAAAGTCTTAAAATTATGCCTGATCCACAGGATAAATTTAATCTTAACGAGTTTCATTTCTGCTAATTGCTAAAGCCAAAAGGAAGCCTGTCAAAGGCCAATAACTCCCCAGCATCTTCTGAGACATTAATGTGTATTATCAAATAAGATTACATATTACATTCATCCTTTAGAGGGCATTCTGTGAGTAAGAAATATGCTCTGGGTAACACTGAGGGTCATATCTACTCTGGTGTATATTTCCGTATTTGCACTTAAGCCAATGAAAACACATGAGTTACACTGCTTGCAGACACTACTCTTTGTCTTTAAAAGTTTGTTCTTAAATCCTGAACTGACTTAAATCTTTTCAAATGGATCTCCATGTCTTCTCAATAGATTTGTCATGTAGCTTACAACTGTTCCTTTCTGGTTTATACTTGATTACATGTCTAATCTGGTTGATAAAGAAAAAGAGCCACCCAACAGGAACGGTTGTTGCTCACTGTCCCATAGCCTTCACTGGTAGGAATTGTTTCATATCTAACTTCTCTCTTCCTGGGTTTAGTCACATAGGTATATTTAAAGAAGGAGTTCAAGACACCAAATCATTCATCAGTTATATGTAAACTAATTAATTCTAAGGGTTTTATCAGACTGTCACTCCATAAGAACAAAAAACTGTTTTGAAACGCAGGTGGTCTCTGGTTCATTCACAAGAACTGACATTACTGGCTAATAATAGAAAAAATATCAGCAGGTCCATAGCTCCTTACTAAATCTTGTACTTAGTCCTTCAGTAGAGGTGACATTGGGCATGGATTTCCTAAAAGCTTTCCAGGTTGGTGATTTTATTGACGTGGTTTTGGAAACCAGAACTGGAAGGACGACTGGACCTGATTCAAGCTCCAGCAATTCAAAGGATGGGAAAGCATGAAATACGAGACAAATTTTAAAGAATCAACCAACTTGGATTAGAGAGATGTAAGGATACTTAAAGGAAGACAGTCCAAAATATATTGGGATAATGTAAAGCACAAGACATTTTACAGAAAATGTCTTATTTAGTGAACAAAAACAGGAAAGGTATAGAAAGATTAGGCGTTGTGTACCAGGAAAGTTTTCTAACAGAAAGGCCATAAAACAAAGGAGAGAGACGGAATCCCCGAAGGCTCTCCAGCAAACCTTCAGGCTCAAAGCAGGACCCAGACATTGCATACAGTCATTTAAAACAAACATGGACAAGCGCTGGCAACAAACTTCCAAGAGGAAAATCCAGAATATACATCATCTTATCTCTCTCACTAATGTGTTTAATCCTGTGAAAACAAGTGTGCTCCTTGAGGTTATTTGAATGCTGAAAGCTGATCTTAAGCAGGTGACAGTGGGCTGACAGATGGCATTAAAGATGAGATTAGAGGGGAGTTTCTGCAGAAACTTCCATGTGAATTCCTGTCCCAAATCTGAAAGGTTGCATGACTCTGAGCTGTTGGGTTGATGCAACCAAATGTGTAAAGTTACCCATAACATTGACCCTTCCCTGCAATGATGACTTTCAGTATGACAAAGCAGAATGAAAAGGTTGAACTTCCATGCACCTTCTGGGTCTCAGAAAAGGCTGCATTGTCATTTGTACCTCAAAATGAAACTCAAAGCAAGTTATTCACAGCACCAGCAGGTCTGTTCTCCCTGACCATTGTAATTGTGCATTGTGCTCGAAAGCATATAAGATTTCTCCTCAGTATATTATTTTCACTGAAAATATTTGCCAGATAAAAAAGGACAGATTGCTACGAGAATAAGTGTCACTTATTCTAGCAATAAAAGCCTCTAATTTTTGCATGTCTCAGAATCACAGAATCACAGAATCACAGAATCACCGAATAGTAGGGGTTGGAAGGGACCTCTGTGGGTCATCTAGTCCAACCCTCCTGCTGAAGCAGGGTCACCTACAGCAGGCTGCACAGGACCTCCTCCAGGAGGGTCTTGAATATCTCCAGAGAAGGAGACTCCACAACCTCCCTGGGCAGCCTGTTCCAGTGCTCTGTCACCCTCAGAGGGAAGAAGTTCTTCCTCATATTCAGACGGAAC
>Ga0065711_1043538_pt1 | contig 14663 bp, 7 predicted proteins | sample Hoacrofraction12_FD_59098 | JGI IMG/M metagenome (GOLD analysis project Ga0065711, IMG submission 59098) | Hoatzin crop microbial communities from Cojedes, Venezuela - Epithelial fraction 12 v2 (version 2) | ecosystem: Host-associated > Birds > Digestive system > Esophagus > Crop | place... | reverse complement strand
GTAGGTGACCCTGCTTCGGCAGGGGGGTTGGACTAGATGACCCACAGATGTCCCTTCCAACCCCTACCATTCTGTGATTCTGTGATTCTGTAACTGTACTTGCTTGCCTCTCAGATAAGAGAATTATTTGAGTTCTAATTTGGTTGTAAACATTAAAGAGATAAAAAAAATCCATTTGAATATTTTGTCCTGGACCAGTTTTGGATGAAACACAAAATAATTCCTGTATTAAATTGGAATTAATTTGGTGGTCTTATTCTCCATTAAGCAAGCATGCCAAGATAAGTCTTTTTAGTGGTCCAGGGCTAGACAACTGATAGAGTTAACCTGAAATACATAGTGAGACAGAAAAAGTCTGTTTTCAGCCAGATGCATGCAGTTCAGTTTATTGTTGTGTTTACTGTTTTAATACCCAAGGGAAAATCCAGAAGATAGTCTGTTATTTCAGTGCGCAAGATGTCTCCTGTAAAGAATTCATTGTATAAACAGACCCAACAGAAATAGCCATTAAATATATGTCATGATGTAACCGTAAGAGGTCTATTTTTTCTTAGGTACAACACACTTGGTATTACATCTGTCCTGTAAAAATGAAGTTTTACATTTTGTTTAGAGAAATGACTTTGCACATTTTATCTTTTTCTGAGAAAATATTTTTACTTTGCTGCTACTTCCAGGATTTCACTCCAGGTATTGAATTATGTTTGTGGATTTTTTGGAAATGTAACTCTTAAGGGAAAATAGATCAAAGCAGCATAAAGCAGGACTGATCAAGTGTTGCAGTTGCTGGCATACATTCAAATATAAAGCATTCTTAAAGCTTGGAAATTATTGCAATTTCATTGTAGTTATATGCTCAGAACTGGTGGTGATGGGTTTAAAACATAAAAATCACAGATGTAGGTAAGAGGACATGGGCTGCTTTTACACAGGTGATAATAAAAATTCTTTAGACTTCTGCAGGTGTAATTTAGTCAATTAGAGCACAAATTGAACAATTTCCTAATTGTTAAGGCAAATAACTGGTATTATGTCTATCCCCTGAACCATCAGTTGAAGAAAGAAACATATAATTATCAGCTCATCAACCTAAGGGCAGTTTACCAAGCCTAAAATAAACAGGTTGCAGTTTTTCTATTTTATTTAGAAATTATTCTAATAGTCACCAAGTTATAAATAACTTCTTTTGTAATGGGTAGTAATGTGTAAATGGCAGTCCTGGACAACTCTGGGATTACCTTTCCTTATTCAAATGTAGACACAAACAAATTGTTTAGAATCTAAGTAAGAGCAGAGGTTAAAAAAGTGTGCAAAGAGCTTTTGTTTTCAACTACACGTTAATCACAGGTAAACAAAGATCTTAAGAAAACCTGATCTGCTAGGTACCAGGTTTAAAGAGAATAAAAGGAGCATTACCAGATATTTTTGTTATTTCAAGATATATGTATAATCTTTTTTACTTTATTTAATGTTTTCTTCTGATGGGGCAGGGGAAGAGGTTTTATCTCATATCTATGGATTTATTTGGTCTCTAGGACTACTGGTAAAACCACACTTTTGTCTATTAAGTCTGTTAGTTATGTTGCATTGAGATCACACCTCTGTGGCCAGTTAATGATGTATCCCTTTCCTGCATATACATGTTCTATGTTGGCTATAACTGAGTGTTGAGATTCTCTTGGCGTACTATTGTTTGTAAAAGACCCATGAATGTAACACAGTATATCATACAAGCTGTCATATAATCTAAAGTGTCGATTTCTTCTCTCCCAATGTTAAAAATCTATGGTGCAGAGGCCTTTGCTGCAATGTAACACATCAAGGTTAGAGCATTCAAACTGCAATGAAGGAACGTACTGCATCTATCAGAAGCCTGTAAAGCTATCTGTTCGACTGTTGTACCACCCTATTGAAAGCTAGAACACACACAACCAAGGTCATGAATTCACACCAAAGAACCCCAGTTTCTTCACTCTCTGTGCCAGTGCCATCTCCCTCAGGTGGGTAATGCAGAGAAGCATGTTTGCAAAGTAGCACAAAAAATCCACCTTGGGTGGAGACTCCCGGTCAGATGTTCATGCTCTTTTCTTTATTGATTTCGCATGCTATTTGAAGAAGTTAACAATGGGTATGTTTTCAAAGCTGCTAGGGACTTTGTTTGCCACACTGGGACTATTATGAGGTAGTGGATGCTCTTTAAAGGTCAGGGACTTAGAACCTAAATCCTTTCTCAGTTATTTTTGTGCAGTCTCACATAGATCAGTAACAGTCATAATCAAACCGGCAATTGTTAAAAGAAAAGAAAGAAGAGAGGCCGAAAGGGTGAAAGGTCTCTATTTTTCGTCAATTCTAGTGAAAATGGTGCATGCTGCCATATCCTGTAATACAGCTCTCCAACATACTTCAAATCAAGCCAGAACTAAGCTGAAACCTGATCGCAATTACTCTTTATTTCTTTCTGGAACCTTGTACTCACAAGTCTCCAAGCATCTTGCCATTTATCAAAGAGAGAAACTGAGGGTGGGGTTTGAAGACATGAAGATTCAGGTACATGCATGTCAACAAGGTGTCTAAGCTCCTGTTATTATCAGTGGAGGTCTAGTCAATACAGTCATGGGCTTTCAGAGCTATTTAGATCACACCCTGAAATAGAGACCTACATTGGCCCAGACTTGAACTCTTCTATCTATGTACAAAACCCATACTGTTAACGTACTGAAAGGTATGACAGCTACTGCCTGAATCATAAGCACAAGTGGATCTTGAAGAGAAAACAACTAAACCTCCTACATAAATGGGAACAGCTGTGATGTTGCCTATGTTGGATGATGACAGTGAGTTTTTATATCACCTAGTTCTATATGGACGTTAAAACGGCACCCTAATGAAATGAATGAAAGGACAGGTTAACAGAATGGCACATAGCTTCATTTACACTTCAGTTCTCCTAAAGATATTTTAACTGCCTACTCACGTTAAGTAACTAATTGCAATTCCCAATCTACTTTATTGGCTATTCATTTGAAATGCAAGTCAGAGTGCATTCTTTACTATTCACTAGAAAACAAGGAAGCATTAATCTTGCTTTATTTGTACCTGTGAGATCTCATGCCAACATTTTCAAGTGTAAAAACTCATGGCATATAAATTAAGCTTAGCAGAAATAGAAAGCCACATTTTGATGGAAATTTGATGTTTCCCATACAAGCTGGTCCCCAGGCAGTTTGTGTTATTTCTTTGTCTCAGTGAAGTGCATAAAGTAACTGTATTTTGAACTAGAGTTTTCAGATGGATGTATGCTTAAAATACAGAATGTTGAGGATGTCCATTTCAAATGTTTATATGTTGAAAAATTATGTTCTCAGGTTTACTACCATTCTGCCACCAACTAGTCTTAATCTGAGCCCGCAAAGGTTGCTTAAACAGAGCAAGAACAGAGGGGAGTAGGGAAGAATTTATTGTCATTAGTGTACTTTAAATTTTTTGAAAGGAAAAACTTGTATCTTTTTATTTCTTGAACACCACGAAGACATGAGTTTTAAAACTAGTATGTTAAATTCTTCCCTTAAACAACTCTTGCATTCACAAAGAAGCTATTTAAACAGATTTATTAAACTAGTCTGTAGTGTAAAATGAAGGAACACTAACTGACATTTAGTATAACTCTATTAATATTTTTCATGGCCGGAATTAATTTGGTTATACTGATTTTCCTATAGTCATTCTGCTCTTTCCTCAGCTGTGACAGGAAAGATGTGAACTCTATCCTAAAAATAATGTTGAAGTTGTTTCATAGTTGGTTTCTCACACAAAATTTGAGAGTAACTGCTGAATCAGAGTTATTTTGTTTCACATAGGACGGTGCAATAGAAGTCGAAGAGTAAAAAAACTACTGGACTTCTTTTTACCTTTCTTTGTTCTTCTATAATCTTTACTCTAGTGTCAAAATAAATTACCAACAGGCAGAATAAAGCTGTGTAAGATTTGTAAAGATTTGTAGTGCTGACAGCATACGTTTTGAAGAAACTGAATTTTGTTATCATACTTTGAACAAGTTGTACTGGTTATTTAACCTACTCCCTCAGAACTTGTGTGCTCGACTATTGATTGGCCTGGAGCTGAGCTTTGTGCCACTCATTATAACTCTTTGAGCTCAGCAGCCAGCTTTCAATTTACCTCACCATCCACGTATCTAGTGCACACTTCATCAGCTTGTCAATGAAGATGCTATGGTAGACAGTGATGAAAACTGGAACCCTTACTAAAGTCAAGACAAACAACATTCACTACTCTAGACTCATCCACCAAGCTAGTCATTTTGTCACAGAAGGCTAAAGGTACGATTTCTACTTTTTAAATCTATGCTGACTGTTCCAAATCACCTTCTTGTCCTTAATAAATTTGGAAATGGTTTCCAGAGCTATATGCTCCACCACCTTCTCTGGGACAGAGGTGACACTAACCAGCCTGTGGTTGTCCAGATCCTTCTCCTTGTCCTTCTTGACAGTAAGAGTGATCTTACTTTCTTCCAGTCCTCAGGAATCTCCACATATCACCATGACCTTTTCAAGCTATTTGAGAGGGGATACTCAATGGTATTGTCCAACTCCTCATGGACTTCTGTGTGTCCAATCTAGTTTTACTCAATTTTTGTCCTGGTGTCCAGGACTACAGCAGTTTCTTCTTTGCTCTTTTCTACACAGCCAGCTTGGCAGATCACAATGCTATGGTTTCCACATCTTTTGCCTTGTTGCTAAAAATTGTATTTGATCTCAAAAATTCTCCTTTAAGCAACACATTGCACTGTGTGCCTCTTGTTATGAACTCCAAGGGCATTGTCTATTAATTAGAACTTCTTGTTTTACATCAGAACTATCTGTGTTTAAGCAAGTATCACAAAGAACTAAGAACCTGAGCTCCACGTCAGAACTGTTTAATAAAATCAATTTATCTGATATCAACATATATTTTACTCCATTGTCATTGTCACATACTTAACTAAGTTGTTATTGCTATTATTAACTGTGGCAGGACAGGAAGAGATGTAGAAGCTCTCAGTTCCCAGATGCTAAGAAGAGCACCAGCAGCATAAATCATCATTACTATACCAAGAACTCACAGTCGAGCAGAGGCGTCAGCACAAAAACAAGAGCATTCAGACATGTAGCGACGAAGGGGCCACAAAATACATAACCACAATATCCCAAGAAGCTTTCAAGCAAGACAAAATCAATTATTCAAATATTCAGACTGCACAGCAAATGTAGAGCTCTGGTTTGTATTTGGGTCTAAATGAAAACATTTCCTGGAATTTCTGGGAAAGGGATATCACTTCCAGCCCATTTTAAAACCTTAATATGGAAAGACAGTTTTTCCTTCCTACTGAGCCAAATCGTACATTTGGTTTCATAGGAGACCTCCTACCTTGTGTTTAAAATGTTCTTTTAAAGTTTTCTGGTGGCTGGTAGTGATATTCTTTGGATTAAACATTTTTACCCACCTCTGCTGATGAGAAATGTCTGCTGTTAGGGGAACACCTTTGCTCTTCACTGCTCCATTATGTTTGTGTAATTATTATCTCTGATTCTTACACTATTATTTGTAATTTTGCATGTCTAATCCTGTCACTGCTAAAATGAATCAAAGCTCTATTGAGTGAATCACCAGGATTATTTTTGATTTGAACAAACCTTGACAATTACTGCTTTGCATGCCTAATCTGATTAATTGGCTCTACTTCGGTTGTAGATGCTTAATTAGAAACAAAGAAACAAACCTATACAGATAAACTTTCAACACGTGGAGTATTCCTGCAGAGCTATGGTAGATGTTAATGAGGTATTTTTCTAGAGCTGTGGTAGGCCTTGCATTCAGTGTGTTTTACAAATAACTCTGAATTAGACAAAAGGAAAAGTGACAGAAAATAGAGCCCCCAGTAACAGAATATACTTTACGTGCATATCTCTTTGACAAAACCTGATCATTCTGGTAACAGGAAGACACTCTTGACATGATCAATTTGATTTTGATAGCCTTGGGACTCACAGGATATGCCAGCAGATTGTGAGGACTCAGGATCAGGTGATAAACTCTGTCATTATAAAATCCTGGCATCCATTGAAACCCTTTTGACTTTTTTGGTCTTGCCTATCAGTGAAGATTATATACAGGTAGATATGAGGAATTTTTTTCTCTTCTTTGACCTAATTAAAACATTTTTTGAAGACTATTTTGTAGGAAAACTGGTAGTATGATACCTTCTGACAGCATAAAGAAGAAAATTATATCATATTCTTACATGAAGTAAATAAACTATTTAGCATGCAGGAATATGGATCTTTACTCATATTGATAAAAGTACTATCTTGTGAAGCAGCTTTATTGATTAATGGAAATGTAAATGCGAAAGCACATTGTTTTAACCTAGTTAGATAGCAAGGGACACAGAAAATTGAAATGCATAAAAGAAGTCCTGGATATACTTTATAGTCACTCAGTTTTCCACTAGTCAAAACATAACAAGCTGATATACCAGGAAGACATAAGATTGATTAACTGCAGTAAAAGGACAAGTATGTAAGTCCAGTCTGCCCCGACATCTTACAATTGAGAATAACAAATTCTTCTTGGGGTGTTTGAACACACTCATTCATATGAATACAAGAAGGGCTGCACACGGTCGAATTAAACATCCACTTCACATGTTTTTTCAGTCTCCAATACTGGTCAGTGAGTAGAAGGGATAGTTCAAGAAGGAATAAATTCAGTTAAGAGATGTCCATGGGCATGTGAGGCTGATATTTATGCCTGGCACACAGGGACTGAGCCTTCCCTGATCTGGTAGGAAAATCCATCTGCAGATGTTAGTGATGTAGTATCAACTGGCAACAACTACCTCTGGGGAAAGCTGGACAGAAATTTTTGAGAGGTTGTGAGGGAATTCTGGAAACTGTGGGAACCCTTTGGCTCCCTGGTCTTGTCACACCTTCATCACCCGCCAGCACCTATCAGTTTTCCAGACACTCTAAAGGAGTCTTGAGTGCTGTTAGTAGTGTGTTCAATGCTATCTGGGACCTACCTGAGGAGTAGGAGATCCCTCTGATGCCTTGCTTTCGACCTTTTTGTCCCATGATTGTTCCTTTTCTTCATGCATTGTCCTCAGTAATAACTTGATTTTATCTAGAGCTGTTGGATGTTTTTACACTTTGATGATCTCTGTCTTTGACAGGATGGGAGAGGACATCTTGTGTTTGTAAAAATGAAGTAGCATCTGGTTATTGCCAGACGTGGAAGGTGTGACATTTTCGTGTGGGAACTGACCTGTATCAAAGTGTTTCTTCTTCTTGACTATAGCTTGTTCCACTAGTGCCAGTGCCACTGCACAGATCACAAAGCCTAGAATTTTCAACCCAGTTGTGTTCAGACTGTAATTGTGATAGCAATTGAACGTCAACAGTTTAAGTAGTTTTGAAAAAATGTAAGCTTCCAAAAATATGAAGAGAAGTTCGCTTTTTTCACTCCAGCAACATAACCAGACCATCAAAATAAAGGAACATTGTCCAGGTTTGGATTTTTTTCTTGATCGAATAATGACAATAATGATAATACTCATAATAATAATAATAATAACAAAAACAACCCTATCTCATTTATTCCTGGATAGAAATGCACTTATTCATTTCCTTTCATGAATCTGTTTCCTTTCAAGCAGAATTGTCCAAAATATTAAAACAAGAGCTACTTAAATACCAGAGTCTGTAATGTGATGGTTCTGCTTCAAAGTGTTTGGTTTCTTTACAGTGCCAAGATTTGAGAAGGGTTATTCATATCCTTGTCAGAATAAAAAAGCCATCCTATAAGGACACTGGTTATAACTCTGTATTGAAGGTCCAAACAATATTTTTAAAATCAGTGTTAGCATGTCAAGAAAAAGTCTGATATACGTTTCTGAACCCCTGGATGTAGTGTTCATGAGTCAGGAGGAAAAAAATAGTACTTAAAAAAAGCAAAGGAAGAGTGTGAAGCTTAGAATAACAATTTTAACATTTCTTACTAAAAAAATATTTTAAAAAGACATTAAACTGAAAACAGTTGAGTCTAGAAATCTCTAACTTCGGAACAATTCTTTGAAAATAAGCATTATCATGAATTTTTGTTCATTTTAAAGTTCTTAACAGCACTATAAAGACCTGAACTGTGAAATAGACTCCACACAGTAAAACAACATGTTAGTAATACCTCAACTCCTGAAAATAATGACTATAGACTACCTTTCAGAGATTTCTTCCTATTCAAATTAACTACTAAAAGCATAGATGCATTTTAGTCTTGAAGCTATAAAGCAGAAAAGCTTGGGTCTGCTGCTATAATCCGGAGTACCTGAAAGTTGAATGGCACCTTAGCTTCATATGCTCATGTTCAGCTTGTCCGCACTGCAATTCCATGTAAACATAGCCTGGTGCAGCAAAGAGCTGGAGGTGGTTATGGAATACCTTGGAAGAGACAGACTTCACTCTACATCATAAACCAGCTATGGCTAAAGACTAGAAAACTGCTGCAAATTGGCCTCATTGATCCATTATTCTCTCTGATATTAAATAGTGTGTCATATATATATAGTTTTGTAACTATCTCAATGGTTTATAAAGAAAGACCTTGACACAGAAAGATGAGATAAAGGGAGCTAAGGTAGACTTCAGATCAGTGACTCTCCTCTCTTTCCCAAACTTATATTGCTCTACTCAGAGATCCTCAGATTTGCTCAGACTGGAACTAACTCTGTGGTTATTGAGCTTTCTCTTGCAGTACAAAAGTGACAGCCATAATCTACAATTAGAGAGTTCCCAGGGTAGGATTAAGCCATAAAAACAGGTCTGAGTCAGTTTTTGGACTGTGTCAGCCATTTATGGCTTGCAGCAGGGATGCTGTTGATCTACTTATCTAGCTCGTCCTCTCATATATTTTTTCCCCTACATCTCCCTGTCAACACAAACTGTGGAAAATATTCTAGAGAGTCTGAAGTGACTGTCTGCAGGGACATCAGACCTTATAGCAGGTAGTTAAAGGTATAGGTATTGTTATAGGTAACTTATAGCAGGTAGTGTGATGGAAAGGACTGCAAAAGCCCTGTGATCAAGGGTTTTCAGGGTGCCTGGGCAGACCCACAATCATGATTCTCATAAAGCTGTTACAATAAAATCATTCTGTCTTGTTTGCATTTTGAATCAAATGTCTTGGATACTTTTTATTCAATGTATGCATTCTCTTCTTCTATAATACTTGTAGTGATACCATCCACTTCAATAAACACTGTAAGTGGAAGTTGCTTCAGAAAAGAAACTGCACCAGCGGACTTGATGCCCTAAATTTTGAATAAAAAGAAGTGAAACAAATGCTTTTTACCCTGAAAATGTTTCTTCTTACAGTAATTTCTCAACACATGATTACAAATATAATTAATTTTCCAAGGGATCACAAAATATATCAAAGAACTGATTAAACCATATTGTTTGTTACATGGAAATCCTCTTGAGAGAAAATCAGATGCTGAAGATGAAAGGTGATTTTGGGTCACACTGTTTGTTTTCAGTTACTTTCTCTTACCAGTTTAAAAGGAAATTTGATTTACTTATTCAGCCCTCTTACTTAATAAGCTATCATTTTGATTTTCAATAAGAGCAAACAGATTGTCTTAAAGAAAACTTTCTAAAAGTCACAAACAGGCACAGAACTCTCACAGGCAAGAGGTCTGTAGAATCTTTAAAAGGTAGCTGGAGGCTAGAGCTAAAGCTCTGGAATCTGATAACCAGAAGATCTTTGCTGACTAATAAATGTTTAGGGGATAGCTACATACCCCACAGAAACAACCACACCTAAGGCTGAAAAAAAAAAATCTGATTTCTTATATATTGTTCTTAATACTAATTCTTTACTATGTGATTGTTCCAGAGACTCAAATGTAGTATAAAAGCATTGGAGAAAGGGTTTTTTAGCCTGCAAAGATGTACTATTTTTTGCACTTTATGGTGGGTAAGTGTTTGAAAGAATGTCACATTTCAAAAGTAAATCTCACTCTGATAGAAAAACACTGCAGGTACAACTGTTACACCAGGGAGTTGGATCATCACTGTCTTTTTAATGCTACCTTCAAATGGTGCTTCCCTTTCGGGTCCCATTCACATCACTCTTTCCATGAACTAGAAAAAATGACAAAAGTAACTTTCTTGAAGACCATGAAATGATTTCTTCTTCTACGTAAGTAGCAGGTTCATTTGTGGTCAAAATACCTTAACGGTCATGCTTATGAGACTGGGATTTAGAGAGACTGATCTGGGAACCATCTCACTAGGGAAGCCACAAGCAAAAAGGGATATAGGCTTGAACATCTGGTTAGTACCTTTCTGTGATGCCTGATGGAACGGTCATTGCATCAGCCTTCCTACTAGAAATACTCACAAAAAGGCATACATTTGAAGGTAAAGCTGGTAAAACAATTGTGGCAACTCCCCCTGGCCCATATCTTGCTTTCCCATTTCCCTTTGTGAAAGTTTCCCAAGAATCTTCATATCTAGACTATCTTTCTGTTGCCTGCATCTCACAGGGCCCGGAGCTGGCATCTTTCTACTCTAGGCCAATAGGCAGGGATCTGTTTCAGCCTTGCCAGCCCTCCCAGTGGAATACTGTTTTTACTTTGGTTTCGGACTAATCTACCAGGCCTTTCTGATACTAGTTGGAGTTTTTTCAGTTCGCTTACTGAATTTTCGTTGAACTGCTACAGTAAACTTTGTAAGAATCACAAGGTTGCATTTTCTGACCTTGTTTTTCTTAAAGTCAATTTGCAACCTTCTAAGTTCAAACTTTTCTATGTCTGCAATACAGAAAACTAATCTATTCAACAAATACTATATTTGAAGGTCAGAAGCTACAAGCTGTTTGGATGACAAATGAGTGTGGATATGCAGTTTCGAAGGCTCCTAAATATAATTTTTGCCTCAAAAGTAAGCTGTTCTGACACTAAGTACACATAAGCAGCGATCCAAACAAGTAATAAGAAATCTTGTTTTTTGGATATCTGATGGAATATAGTACTACCTGACGAATGTATTTCAACTTGCGTAAGTGAAATGAATCGGAACCTGTCAAGAATTTTTTACTAAACAATTTTTCACTGCTGTTTCAGTTTTTCATGTGTGAAAAATGCTCTTTTTATTATAACTAATGGTCTTTGCAACAATGTGTCAGCTCTGGCTAATTTATCAAATGATAAAATTTGAAGAGATATTAAAGTTTTTGAAGATTTTTTATGACATTTTGCTAAGAGAAAGAGTCTGTTAAGTTTCCAGATAAGGGGCTTACAATACGGTATTATGACTATGAAAAACTAAAATAAAAATAAGACATTAAAATCCTTGGAGAAAAATATTCTAAGTAATCTGAACTGAAATATTCTTAAGAGTATATTCAGCCATTAAGTGAAATAGTTACCCAAATCACTGACCGAATCAAAATAGAAGGGAGGGAGGCATGACAAACTTAAAATGACAGTAAGCAAGTAAACTGCAGAATCCAGCAAGACTGATGACTGCTGGAACAAGTGTGCACCCAAGAAGCCGTATGAGGTTTCTCTGTTTCTGTCTTTTCTGATAACACCAGGAGACCTACTGAGGAATAGCTGGATCAGTTCTGTCTGTAGCCCAGTAGGGTCGCTGATAATTTCTGTAATCCTTACATGGGGCCCTAGTGAGGAGAGCCACTGCTGAAATCCTGCTTTCCCGAGCAAATCTTTGTGCATATAAGAAGGGGAGTATGATACTTAAAAATTGCTGCTTCTGGATGTTTGTCCTACTTCTTGTCCTGTCCTTTTTTCCATGCACCTTGCTATCAAGTGTATTGTCAGGGGATAAAGCAGGCTACCTTTTTTTACCACTCTGTTTTCTGCACAGAACAGAGCACCTTTCACAGTTGTACTTGTTTTGCACACAATCAACTTTCCTCACTGTAGGGGAAGTTAGGAATACTATAGGCTGGAAATGTTTTTCCCATGACCTGTTTTCACAAGGAAAATACCGATTTGCCAAACCTGAAGGCTTTTGCACAGATGAATATTTATTTCAGTGAAAGTTTTGTTAGGAAATTTTCAGAAGAGCAAATGTTGTTAGCCAGAACTTGATGTTCAGTTGAACTGAATGAGAGAAAGGGAATGTTGGTTCGTATCTTAGCGTAATGCATGATCAGCTAATTCAGGAATGAGCATCCCCTAACGACTTCAAGAGAAGACTTAGTTCAGAAGAAGGATTTTTCATTTTAATAAAGATTTACATTAAATCAACAACTTAAAAACTCACATTTTCTTAGGTTGTATGTGTGGTGCTCCTATACTACTGGGTTAGTCCAAAATAAAGGTTTATCATCTTAAAAACAAGAAAAAAAAAGCATTGTTAATAAATACTTGGAAGTTTTTTAATATATTTTACTTTTATTTTACTACTTTACTAGGTGAATTATTTCCTCCTCAAACCTTCTCAGTGCAGAGCAGATGTTAAGACCAATTGTTGTGATATTGTTAGAAAATATGAAAGGCTGCTATTGCTTTTGTAAATTATTTTTACACGGTAAATTCTAGCAGAGTGACATTTGGTGTCAACACTGTATAAACAAAAGCTGCCTTGCAACTGCTAATCTATTTCCTTCATTACTGCTGATGTCTTGAAACCCATAGAACACCAGAACTGACAGAAAAACAACCAATTTCCTCCAAACTTTCCTGCTGAATAATTACTTCCTGTGTTTATCTGATGTGTGCTTCCTGTGGGCAATTTCCATATGTTTTTCCTGTGCATGGGATTTTTTCAGGACTCCAAGAAAAGCTAAATTTTGCAGAGTGCCTCCTCAGACTAAAAAGAAGTTAAACAGTTTAACAGGAGACAGAAAGAGCTTTAAACATATTTGCAAATATTTTTTAAAGAGTTTTATGAATATTTTTCCTAATAGTTTGGTCATAAAAACTTACATTGCATTCAGTTTTTACAGGTGTGTCAACTTTGCCTATTTATTACTGCTGTTATAAAGAAAATAGATTTAGTCTTTTTTCTTGTGTACACAAAAACTTTAGTTCAGCCCATCAATTCTGAAAGAAACCACTGTGATATTTAGATGTGAGAGAGAGTCTTTATCTTTATGTGAGTTTAAAGAACTCAACATGTTCTCCTTTTCTGTTGTGTGGGATGGTAGGAAAGCTGCACTCTTCTGAAAATCCTGTTGCCAGCATGGCCTTGACATCGTCAAAAAGCCAATGTGGAACACAGTTTGGGGACATAGATCTTCTTGCATTTTCCCTGTCTACTGAGGCATTCTGAGTTGCATGAAGGGCTCACAATACAGGCTTGGTGTTTCCACACACCAATAGAACTAGTCATTTTGGCTAAACGTCTGCCTGCACTCTTCCTTCAACAGCCATGCTAAAAGAAGTGCCTATTTCACATAGTAAGTTTTATTGAATGTTGATGCTTCCCCCATCATGTCCCAGAGCTTTGGTTTTGTCTCTGGTGGTTGTTTAATACAAGTTTTTTCAAGAAAACTGAATGAATTCTTGATTCCATGAGGTATTCCTTGTTTAATGGGTCTTGCTGTCAATGTTGCTATCTGCTGTGTGTGAAAATGCTTTTCACTAACATTTAGCAGAAGTGTCTTTGGTATATATTGATAGTCTCAAATTGTTTTTTCGCTGGGAAGAATAGCTTCTTACATGCATGAGAAATATGTGAAACTCATTAGTGACATCAGAATCTCTGTATGTTACAAAATTTCTGTGGGATTCTCCCAGAAATTCTCTGACAAAAGATTATATCTCCAGGTTGGGTGAATCTTAATGAATGGGTAGAAGTTTAATTCAGCTGCTTATCAGATGGCAGACTTGAGCATTTCCAAACTCCCAGGTTTTAGTGTATTCTTAGGTGGGAGAATTCTGACGTTGGTTTATAGAGATAAGTGACAAAGTGATTGATTCAGATATTTATGTTTATCCTTCATCAGAATCAGTTTTAAAGAGGAATGCACGATACATCTCTTAATGGAACAAAACTGTAATTTTGCAGTACCTTTCCTAAGATGAAGTTTTCCTGCTTAATAGAATGAATCATTCTCCATTGTCAGAAGCACATCCATTACTTGGAGCTGGAGCACAGATCAGTCTAAATATATTTGACTACATATACACTTGGCTTAAAGTTGGAGAGTGTGGAATGCCATTAACATGTTGTACTCCCCATTTTCTAAAAAATTGTCCCCTTGATTGTGAAACATATGCTGGGCCATTATCTGTTTACCTTTCATGATTAACTGTGCAAATACTTCTGGTCTGGTTTGTATACAAATTTGTTGGTAAATCGACATTAATTCTGGAGGTAAAGGCAATTGCAATTTTATCTGAAACTTTTTGTAAGGCAGTTTTTGCTTCTGGCATTAATCTTCGGGAAAATAATGAATTTGAGTTCCCTTTTAATAAGGTAAATAGGGGGTACAACTCTTCAGTCATGATGGCAATATTTTCACCTTTCAACAGAGTGAACAACATCATCTAGGAAGGTCATCTGAACTCTGGAAAGATAATAAAGTCCAGCTGTTTGTCCACAAGGAATTCTACTGCAGTAATTGAATTATACACA
>Ga0065711_1008157_pt1 | contig 14663 bp, 17 predicted proteins | sample Hoacrofraction12_FD_59098 | JGI IMG/M metagenome (GOLD analysis project Ga0065711, IMG submission 59098) | Hoatzin crop microbial communities from Cojedes, Venezuela - Epithelial fraction 12 v2 (version 2) | ecosystem: Host-associated > Birds > Digestive system > Esophagus > Crop | place... | reverse complement strand
CCCCCGAAGTCATTGTGGCAACCCTTTTTTGTTGCTAATGCGCTTGAGAGCTGTGTCTCATCAGCAGTCATGTCGCTAGTTATGACCTTTTTAGGTTTGTGTGCATTTTTCTGTGCTCTTGTCATTAAGTCTTCTCCATTGTACTTTGTTATTGAAGTATTTAAGATGATGGAGGCTAGAAAAGGAATGCTCAAGTCTTCAGCTATATGAAAATATATGAGGAAAGGAACTGGAAGTTGAGGGGAGAGGGGGTAGGTAGCTAAAACTCTGGAAGAAAGCCCTCAACAGCGTTGTTTCTGTATGTGAACCTGCAGGCAGTGCTGTGCTGAGCTATATGCTGCCCACTGCGCGGCGAGGTTTGGAAGCAGTGCGCTGAAGCCTTACTTCTGCCAAAAGTTTTTCCTTTGCGAGCACAAAGTGCTTGGAAATCTCATGTAAGCTACTGCAGTACTGCTCCTGTATCTGCCAGCATTTTCAAAAAAAGTTAGCTAACGATAAGCAAATTAATACCACTCATCAGCTCGGGTAGGAGATTCTTTTTTGCAAGTGGAAAACAGTAGCTCTGTTGGCATATGGAATAGTAAAGGGAGGACTGGTAGGGAAATGATGGGAGGTTGCATGCTGCTGCGGAAAAGAAAGCAAGTGTAATTGTGAGCCTTGCAGAGGTCAGTTTATATTGCTTGATGTATTGGAAAAGCTATTTTTAAACAGGATTTTCAGAACATCCAAAAATAATTGGATGGCAAAATAACAATAAAAACTTGTGAACCTAACACCTTTAGAAAAATTTTAGGCTAATGATTTTATTGCATAAAAATCTTACATCTTTGTGTTCACCTCCAGCTGATGTCTGGGGAAGATCCAGAAGAAGCAAGTAAAAGCTGGTATTTCGTTCAGCTGTGACTTAACAGTGAGTCCGATTAAAAATGCTCTGTGTCACTTTGTGAGTGAATTAGCCCCTGAACCAAAGGAAGGTGGGAGGTGGAATGCCTGTAGCGCTGCGCCACAGCCCCGGAGGTTGGTTGTACAGCCACGTGTTTGTCTCCATCAGGTGCAAGGCAGCAGGCATGGCTTCTGTAAGCGCTCTGCGGGAGCACGGCCAGGGAGCGGCAGTCGTCTGGTGGCTGCCTGTGTCGTTAGAGCTCCATATCCGCTGTTAAGACTGTAACCTAATACTCAGAAGAAAACTGTTCTGAATTTGCTGTCGCTGGTGGTTTTCCTTTCCTATTCATTACGTTCTTCTGCTTCTCACGCATACTCCTCAAAGACTTCTGCTGTCTGTCCTCTTCCTTCCCCACCCCACGTGGCTGTGTTCATTCATCACCACAGTGGCAAGCAGAAATCCAGGAGACAGTCATAGCGCGTGCACAGACACAAGCGTGCCCTCGAGGCCCTTCAGTCAATGCCAGGTGTCAGGAAAACTCTGCAAAGCATCTTAAAGGAAGATGTAGGCTTACAGTACCAGAACGGTGTTCTTTTGAGCACCGTTAGTGGAATTTGTTCTGCAGTGCAACATTTTTGAATCACCTTGGTAATGTGTCCCCAGTAAGACTTTCTGATTCTGCTGGGTTTGTCCATTGTGTTTAAGTGTAAGCCTTGGACTAACAGTCCTTGTGGCTTTAATTGCCTGGGTTCCTTTTTAATAACTTATGTAAAAGTTGAACTGTTGAGTACAGGTGATAAGGAGGGTTTTGTAAACTCCCCAGAGCAACAAATAATTTTCGTCTCTTCTGATCCTCAGTGGTGGTGGTATTCTCCTGCCTTTTAGAAATAATGAGTTTATTAAATTTTTGATTAAAAGTCACTTTCTTCTAAGTTACCAGTGTTTTCACTGACTGCTTACTCGAAGCCTGAAGCTATAGCTTCCATCAGGAGCATCCTGGCATCCCCAGCCTCTTCTTCCTCCCCAGGTTGTTTTGTCTTTGCTCGCTCTAATGGCATCATTTTGAGTCTTCAGCTTTGTTTTTTTTTTTGTTGGTTTTTTTTTTTTTTAATTTCCTTGGAGAATTTGCAGTGATCTTGATGCAAAACAGATCAGACTTCTGTAAAATATCAGAATTGCTTTCCTCTTGAGCAGTTTCCAAAAGTTATAGGTCTTGATGATAACAATTAATGTAGAGCTTGATCTTTGATCTTGCCTCTTTGAGAACTGCTGCCTTTGCTTAGATGTGAGTTAAGTGGTAGTGGCTGGTTCAATATTGAAGCTAGCTTGCTGTCTATTAGTATATTCATATCACTCTTGCGGCCCTTAATTGTTTTAAAATTACATAGTGTTTGAAGCATAATCTATGTTGCTCAGACAACAGAAAGCAAGTAGCAATTTTCTTAATATAGATGCTCCCTCTAGTATCCCTGGGGTTCTGTACTATCTGGTTTTGCCCTTGGATTGCAGGTTGGCCAGCGTGCGTTTCTGAGGGGCATTTTCAGTTGACTCGGTGTGCCAGTGCCACTACTTTCGTACCTGCGTCGCCCCGATGATCTCTGTGGGAAGGGGAATTCTAGGAATGCCTTGTTGCTGATGGAAGCTGTCCTTGGCCGTGTCTCGGAGCATCCTTGGGCGTGTTCAGCAGTTGAGGTGGAGGACGAGGCAGCGGGGGGAGGAGGTGGTGGAAAACAGGGCTGGAGCCCTTGAGAGTTGTGTCGTTCCTGGAATTTGCTGCCCACGGTTTACAAGAACAGCATCATCATCTTCATTAGACTGACTTGTTTCCTGCAGTGCCTTTTATGTTGAAACTTCCGCTTTTATTTTTTTATGGGGTATTCTGGAAATTCTGGAAAATGGTTCTAATTGGCTTTCTCTTGTGGTTTAGCTGCATGTAATACTTGGCAGTTCGTTCTCTTCTAAACAGCATTGATCTGGTAATAATTGTTATTGGCTTTTATGTGTTGCCCAAGAGCCCTCTCGTTCACAGGGCCTGATACATGCAATAACAGACTTTGAATACATTCTGCCAGAACTTTCATAGCCTTTTGAATGCTTTTGTTGCTCACTGTAATAATCAGTGGGCTTGGAAATCTAGCATTTCAGGAACAGCGTGGAAGTGGGACCATATTTTCCTTTTTTATCTGAGAGCAAGTTCAGTTGGAGCATCTGGAACAGACGTGCAGACGGTTACATCGCCAGTGACACATCTAAGCTCTTTGGGTCTTTTTCTTTCCAGGAGCTGAAGGCTCTGGTGGCCCAGCACAACGCAAGTGCTTCTCAGCAACCTGTCAGCCTCCCCTCCAGCCAAAGCCAGCGCAAGTACAATTTGGAAAAGGTTTTCGTGGTGTCTCAGACTGGGAACTGCAGAGTAATGGCATACTGTGACACGCTGAGTTGTCTCGTGGTATCGCAGCCTTCTCCACAGTCTACATTAATTCCTGGTACTTAAGCAAGTCAAGATTTGGGGGTTCATAGGTGAAAGTTAGATGTGTTTTCTGCTTGCTCCCTGCCCCCCCCTGCTCGCTCTTGAGCTTTGCATATGCCTTGTAAACTGGGAATACTCATGAGACTCCCTGCAGTTCACCAGGCCCCTGCACTGGTAACTTCTGCCTAGCGAGGCAGCTTGTTTCCCCCATCGCTTCTGCAGCAGAATCCTCGCAGAGGGTCTCTGGCTCTTCTGCTGAAGTGCTGCCATCCCCAAGAAGGTAAAAGGTGCATCAGGTACTCTGCAATAAATAATGTCCCTTTGCAAAAAGATGGGTCTTCTGAAAGACCAAGGGGCCAGCGCACGAGGCCTGCAGAGAGACTTCCAGTGCTTGAGAGAAGCGTTGCTCCCCAGATAGCAGGTGGATTGATCCACATGCTGCTGATTTGTCAATACTGCTTAAAAACAAACAAACAAAAAAAACAACCAAAAGCAAAAAACTTTTAATATGAATGATAGGAGCACTGTTTCCCAGTGAGGAAATAGGAAGCCAGGACATCACGGGCAGCCCTGTTTCTGTCTCACGGTTACGGCTGGGGAAAGTGACCTGACATCTGGACCAGTACCAGCTTGCTTTTTCAATTAAATAGGTGTAGCGTTAAGAGTCTGAGAGAGTTTATTTGCAAAGTACTTCAGTGCTTTCTGAGCGATAAAACTTCTTTATTTGGTTAATGGTTTGGAGATTAATATGCTGTGTCTTGATATAACAAAATTGTTCTCTGCATTCAGCTGACCTTATTTTTCTGGCTTTTGGAGCCAGGAATGAATGTCTGAATGGAGGCTTTGTGGTGACTCTTGTAGCACACAGATTAGGTTCACCTGTAAGCGTTGTTTGCAGTGACACTTGTTCTCTTAGATAGCCATTTAATCCTACTGCACGTGTTTTTATCTAGGCAAGAATGGCTTTGAAGAAACTGGCTAAAGGGCAGCAGACTCTCGTAACAAGACTTGTAGCTCTGATACCGAGTTTGTTGCCATTTGAACTGAAGAATGATTTGTGGCAGTTCTTACCCAGAACAGCAAATAACTTTTACATGTTCATCCCACCACAGGCTTCAGTACAGACACTGTAGTTCTGGCATAGAACGGCTAGTTCTACATGTGTGCTGCTTTGCGATAACCCACTTCATCCTTCTTCTGTGACAGGCTGCGGCGTGAAGATGATGAGCGTGGCCAACCTGAAGAGCAGCCAGTACATCCCCATCCATAGTAAACAGATTCGGGGACTGGCTTTCGGCACTCGAGCAGATGGCTTGCTGCTCTCTGCTGCTCTGGACAACACTCTCAAACTCACCAGGTGAGCCCTGCTGCAGGGAATAACCTGTCCCACCACAGTTCTGCTGTGTGCAGGAGAATGGATTGGATTTTGTTCTGTCTTGCTGCACTTGAGATTCTGCTCTCCAAAAGATGCTGTGAAGATGAGATCAGCTCTGCATATTCTTCCTGTGTGTGGGCACTATCAGAGGGAAGGACTTGTTCGTGCTTTCAGATCTTTTACGTGGAGGTGTTACGGAGCTACCTCTCTGTGATCCTTTTCCTATGGAGAACTCAGTGGAAAACAAGTAATGCAGAACAGATTGGCCAAGTTGTGTTGGGAGCAGATGTAGCAGCATGTATAGATGTGAAATTTGCTGTCCACTTGGGTTTCTGTTACTGCAGGGAAACGTGGAGCATGGGAACCTACATGGCATAAAACAGAAACAAGGGGTGTTCAGGTTGGGCGCTTTCTTCCCTGCACTAATGTTGGCTTCTTGGGTTTTACATTTCTTGCAGAGCACGGAATTGACTTGGGATATGAAATGTGTAGACAGCATTGTTGAGCACGTGCTAGAGGAACACAGATTTTCTAGAGCTAACAGAGACTTAAAGCAGTAGGTTGGAGACTAATTATGCAAAGGCTGGGAGAAAAATGTGTTTGGTCCTGTTAGAATTTACAGCCTGTGAGGGTGTTTTCTTGTTACTCTGGCACTCTTCAGTCCTAAGCTTAAGATGCTTCAAAACTCTGTTGGCTGAATGGTTTTTATTGAGTCGTATTACCATCTTCATGTGCATCTGTCTGTCAGTGTAGGGCTAGGCAGGACGTGTCTGTTACGTGACTGATTAGTCCCAATTCTTTCCCACGAGTCAAGCAATGAAGAGGACTTAATGCTGCAACAAAAATGTAAAGAATGCTGCTTTCCTGTTACCATGTTGAAATGTTTGCTAGACGAGTTAAAAGTAAACAAAACTGTCTCGTGTCTGATGCTGAAGTCAGCATGTCAGATTTCTAAGTGGTGAGGTTGATATTCTTTTCATGGTTTAATCTGGGGAGCGGCTTCTTGTCGCAGTACCCGCTCAGACACTTGACTCCCAAACCTGCCTGGTTGGCTGCATCGGGACTTGTGATCCTCTTGCTTTTGTGCTCAGTCCCAGAATGGCTTGGAGTTAAGTGCTTGCTTCAGCAGCATCTTCGTACTTCTTTCAGTCTCCCTCTGAAAGAAGAGTCCCTCTTTGGTCATTTTTCTTCTCTAGTTACCGATTTCATAGGTCTCCTGTTCTGGCTTGCAAGTGTTTAAAATCACACCAAGGCTTTGGTGGTGGGGTTGGTTTTTCCCTGTTGTTTTGAACCAGTTGCTGTTCTGGTATCAAACTCCCTGTTACTTTTCCCGAGCCAGGTGTGTCTTTGTGCTGCTTTTCCTTATGCTTACCTGGGAGCAATAACTTGCTTCTCTGGAGGCGTTCTGAGCATAATCACCTTCCCTGGAGAGAAACCCGTACACTGTAAAGGACATCCAGGGTTCCTTTGCTCTGTGCTGTCTTCTGTCTCGCACTGTTGTCAGTGTGCTGAGCCCATGTTGACAACGCTGCCCTTCGCAAATGCCTTCTAATCTGACACCACCTTCATCAGCTGTCCTGGGTTGCACTCCTCTGTGTACTCTCTTCTTCCTTCCACAAATTGAGTTTCTGAAGAATTAACACTATAAATGTGCTTTTAACTGTCTTTACCCCACTTGCAGTCTCACTCTTGCTTAAATTGGATTCTTTTGAGGCATAAGCACTGTTCCTCTCCTGTAAAAAAGAGGGAAATAATGAGAGATGTAATGTGAAAAGAGGAGCCCTGTGATCTCAAGAATATGCAGTATTACGGGATTGCACTAGAGTCACTTCTAATTGGTTCCAGAAAAATAACTTAGCTTTCTTTTTCCAGTAAGGCAGCTGAGACCCTGCTCTGAGACTTCCTTTCCCAGTCTCCAAAGATCAATCTGGAAAAGGAAGCATTGGCCTGGAAGAATTATAAATCACCTGACAATATCCAGGTCGTCATCCTGCTAGATTTTCCAGATTCATGTCTGGGCTAAAGGAGGAGTTAATTCAGAATTCAGTCTAAAGAGAGCTGCTTCTGTCTAAAGACTTTAAAAAGCTAGATTTGCTTACCTTAATTACGCTATTTTCTCATCAGTAGATGCTTGTGCAATGAGCCAGCACTTTGCTTTGCTTCTGCAGCTTGGCAACAAATACCGTGGTGCAGACATACAACGCTGGCCGTCCTGTCTGGAGCTGCTGCTGGTGTCTTGATGACACAAACTACATCTATGCTGGGCTGGTCAACGGCTCTATCATGATATACGATTTGAGACACACAAAGTCTCACGTCCAGGAACTAGTCCCTCAGAAGTCCAGGTATGGCATCTGGATTTTTCATTCCTCTCCACTTCACTAATATAAGTCAAGCTAAACGTAGCTTCTTCCAGAAATCGTAGAGCAATTGCGATAGTTGAAATGGCTTTATGTGAATCTCTTGTTGAAAAATTCCAGTTTAGCACAGATGTGAGAAGTCTCTCACAAGGTTGCATGGTATATGTACAGCTTAGTGCGAGTGCTTGGCCCCTGCATCTTTTTAAGGCACGCATGGTCAGAATTGGAGCTGCCAGTGCAGCCTAAGCAGGAGAACCGAGTTGGGTTTGGAGCTGGGCAGAGTACTTAATTTGGAAAGGAGAAATTAAAGAGGTGAGACGCTGGTGTACTTCCATCTCTTCTACTCGGGGAATGAAGCGCTGATTTAGACGCATCTGATGTGTGCTGTCTGATGCTTCTTTAAAACACACAGCTCAGTAATTAAGTAGAATTTCATTTATTCTTGACAAACCCATTGGGGTTCCTTGCTTGAAGGACCATTTTGTAGCCTGCGTAGGCCCTTTCTCTGCGATGTGGTTGGAGTGACCGCGGCTCCGAAGCGGTGAGGCAGGACGCCAGCGTGGCTGGAGCTGGCAGCGCTGACTCTTGCCCATCGCGCTTTCAGGTGCCCCATGGTATCGCTGTCCTACCTGCCCCGCATGGCCTCGGCGTCGCTGCCTTACGGTGGAATATTAGCTGGGACCTTGGAAGGAGCCTGCTTTTGGGAACAGAAGGCTGGCAACTGCTACCGGCCTCATCACCTGCCCCTGGAACCTGGAGGATGCATCGACATTCAGACGGAGATCAGCACGCGGCACTGCCTCGCGACATACAGGCCTAGTACGTCACGGTGTGCGCCTGCAACGTGCTTTTCGTTGCCGCTCTGGCCTGCTGTGTGAGTTCAATAGCAGCTTTGGTGCTGAGGGCACAGCAGAGCTGTAGTCCCTGCCCTAGCCAGAGCGATGAGCGTCTGCACGTAGGTCGGAATTGGGTGAGGGCAAGAGGAGGCAGCTTGCTCGTATTCCTGCAGTTAAAACTTGTCTGCAATTACATTTTCCAAAGGTTACCTTCCTATTTCTGCCACGCAGGTAAAAATAACCCATGTGTGCGTTGTGTGATGATGGAACTGACTAGCAGCCCGCTGACAGAGGCCTCTGAAGATGTGGTGTGTTCTTCTAACCCGGTCCAGACCTTCAGCGCTGGGCCCACCTGCAAGCTGCTGACCAAGAATGCCATTTTTCAGAGCCCGGAGGAGGACGGCAATGTCTTTGTGTGCGCTGGTGATGAGGCGTCTAATTCTGCCCTGGTATCTCTCGTTCCTTTCAGGGTGGTGGAGGGTTTTATTGCAGCTCTTAGGAGAGGAGCCTTATCAGTGTGTTTTGGTGGGATTTGTCTTGTCACGCGCGTTACCCTGTGCAGGTTAGTCTGCTGCGCTTGCTGCAGCAGGTGTAACGGTGTGATAGTGTGGTTTACCCAGTGTCAGCTGAGGCCTGTGGTCCACTTCCATCGAGAGGAACGCAGGCAGTGAGCCCCTGCTCTCTGCCAGAGGAGTGCAGTTGGGCACGCTGACACAGCTGGGCACTAACTGGTGTAATGGGGGCTTGGTGGGATAGCTGATGCGGTAAGTGCTGCGAGGGATGGGTGCAGGCTCTCCAGGAATGACAGGGAAGATGAGGAGAAGGGTTGCCCTTCATGGGGAAAAAGCAGCTCTGATGCGGAGGATGGACAAGGGGCTGTGTGGGAGCTCATGAGCCGTGGTCGGAGGAGAGGGCAGTTAGGGTGACATCGTGCTGCGAGTCTGTTAGAGCCCATCCGAGCAGGGTGTGAAAGCAGAGAGAGGGTCCTGTGAGTAACTTGAGGAAGGTCCCCTCTCTCTCAAGAGGAAGCTGTGTTTGGGATGGGAGGGGACAATCCTGCTGCCTTTGGCCTTGTCTGTCCACAGCTCTGGGATGCTGGAAGCGGCTCCCTGCTGCAGAAGCTGCGGGCTGACCTGCCTGTGCTGGACATCTGCCCCTTGGAAGTGAACCAAACCCACCTCCTGGCCACTCTGACCGAGAAGATGGTGAAGCTCTACAAGTGGCAGTGAGAGCGGTCCCTGCGCCTGGCACAGAGAGGCTTTCCGAACATGCTGCTTGTTATCCCTACGCAACCGCTCCGCCCCAGGCTCTGCTGTCCTGCGCATGCTGCTCACAGGAGCCGGGAGCTGCTACAGCACCTTTCTGGCATTAGGCAGGAACTGGGACGCACTGGTGCCTGGAGCAGTCCCCTTCTTCCTCCGTCTTCCTTTTCAGGCCTGTCCTTACTTCTTCATGGGTCAATTTTCTTCAGTCAAACTCTGCAAGCTGCCTCCGCACAGCAGGGATTCTTGGACTGTCTCCAGCATGTGTCGCTGCCCTCTTTTCCAGTGTGAACACAGCAGAGGGACTTGCAAATCTCATCTTCAGATCAACGAAAGAGGAGGAACTGGAAGACCTGAGACTCCCGCTGCACTTTCTCATGGAGTCCTGCTGTGATTGCTGGGTGATGAAGAGGTGGCAATAGTGGCATCTCGCTAGCATTGCTGAGACCTGATGTGAAAACAAGTTTGCCGCTTTAGGGAGCGTGCTCCTGTGTTCTTTTGAAGGTCTAGGGTCAGTGGGCAGTTTCTCCCTGATGGGAAGAGACTCTGTTTTGTGGCCATGGAGAGAACAGGCTTGGAAAATCTCCAGAGAACCTTCTTTTACATTTTTTTCATGAGCATATAATTTGCACTGCAATTCCTTAATTCTCTGCCCCCATTTCCTTCCCCTGCTCTCTTCCCTGCTTCACCTGCAAGCAAACTTGGACAATTTGGTTGTAGAAAGTGAAACTCTAGTATCGGAGAAGTACAGGTAAAGGGGAGGAGGTGGTTCTTCTGCTGTTGGCTGCTGAAGTCCATGGTGTCCTTCCTTCAACACAGCAAGGTACTGAAAGAGCCGGTGCCTTGGAAAAAAATGCTGGCTGCTTTTTTTAGTGGGTTTTTCTTTTTTTTTTTCCTCATTTGAGGAACTGGTGGAAACTCGGGGATTTCATCAGCTCGTTTTCACTGGCCTTTTTTCTTCCGGAAATGATAGTTGCCAGCTCACCGGCCGGTCACAGCCAGCTTCTGGTTGTACTGGTGTGCAGGAGTGCCGCAGACTCGCTGGTTTAGGCAAATCTGAGCCCATGGGGTGGGATCACAGGGTGGGGGCTGTGGGCTGCCCAGGTGGGCTCCTCGCACCCACACCATAAACGTGCTGAGGGGTGTGGGAGCCTTCATCTCCAGGGCAGATCATGAAAGAGGGCTTAGGTTTCATTTGATGTTTAGTGAAAGCAAAACTGCAGGCGCGGTTGCCTGTGCTGGAAACCTATCCCTCGGCACGGCTCTGCCTCTGGTCGTGGTAAGCAGCGTCTGTGCTGTTCCAAGGGAGTGTGCCACCACTCAAACTGCCCGAAGAATTTTATTTTCTGAAGTCTGGAGCTTGCACAGTGTGATCCTGTTTGTCTTACCTCTTAAAAATGAGATTGAGAAGATCTCTGCTCAACTTTATAATTTTTCTATGTAGTATTTTGTTCCTATATTTTTATATACTATAAAAATAAAGTGTTTATAGTTATTGGATATAACTGGTGCTGCTGTACTTTAAAATATCCCAGTGGTATACACTGCCTATCTTGTGAACGTAAACAAGCACCCCAGTACGCAGGTAAGGTTTCTCGTGCTTTGTGTTACCTCCATGTCACACTGAGCTTCAGACTGAAATAATGGAGGCTTTTTGGGAGTGAAGAGTCCTTGCTGAACTGTGCTGCTCTGACCCAGGGAGGGGAGGGCTGAGCAAAGGCTGTGTACCTGGGACCTCCTCCTAGCTGGGGCTGAACTCCCTGGCACGGGACTCCTTAGCATTTGAACAACGATCAGGAACAAAGAATTAGCAGAAAGAATAACGCTGTGAGAAGGTCTCTGGTCATGCCAGCTATAAACTGGCAGGAGCAGGCTGCTCTCTGCCAGCAGTGCAATGAGCTGCTTGTTCTCGGCCATTTTCAGGCATCATTTATGCTTGCTAAGCTCCTTCTTCCCACAAGAAATTTAGAAGCCTTTAAATGTGTATAGGAAAATGAATGAAAAGGCCTCTCTGCTTTCGATTTTCTAGGTAGCACTTGTTTTCTACTTTATACCACCCTACAGGAACAAGAGGTACAAACCTAAATGCTGTTAAAATAATAATAGAAGGTGACACTTTCATGTTCTCTCAGTTTTCAACTCCAGAGCTTAAGAACGTTTCCAGACTTGAGATGTGAAGAACCATGTAACGTTGTCCTGGTCACAGGTTTGCAGCAGGCTCTGGGAAAGAGCACCTAAATTGCATGCCGAAAGCCATCAGTGCCAAGGACTGATAAAAGGTCAAATGTGTTAATTAAATATTTGATCATCTCCATCTGGAGTCAAAGGGGCAGATTCTGGGATGGAAGGATGGAGACGTCAGCGTCTGCGCGACGCAGGGCAGCTGTTGTCAGAGGCTGAGCTGTTCTGCTGGTGGTTTCGGCACTGAGCCGCTGCCTGGCTATTTCTGCCTCTGTCTCTGGGAAGATTTTTGTTATCGCAGAGCAGAGCGGCCCCTGGGCCATTCCTGTAGTAAATCTGACATGAGGTGATAGGTGAAGCCGGGCAGCGCCGTGCCTCCTGCAGACAGGGCCTTGCTCTTAGCTGTGCACAGGTGCTTCTTAATTCTTTTTTTTTTCCAGACTGTTGCAGGGGAGGACCTTTCCTACTTTTAATTCCTGTAAAACCAGGCCTGAGCTGGCTCCAGCCGTAGCCTGTGGTGATCTGCAGAGCCAGCAGAAGCCTGGCCAGGGGAGGGTCAGGAGGCAGCGGGGGGTGCATGGCCACAGCATCCTCCCCTGCGTTGCAGCCATTGGTTTGTAGGGGCTCGGGGATGAGAGTTCAACAAACAGAATCAAAAATATTGCAGGTGACAAAGGTAGCGCTAAAAAAGTGTAGGCGAAGTGCTCTGGAGGGCAGAAAAGTGGGTATTTTATGTGTCCTGAACCAAACGGGGTTAAAACCAGGCAATGCAGCAAGTGACACAAGCAGCTGAACCTGAGCCTTGTTATACTGAGGGAGCCAGAGCGTCCCCGGGGATTCCATTTAGTTCTCCTTTCGGGTTTGCAAGGAGACATGGCAAGATTTTCTACTAAGGCAGTAAATTCCTCTGCAGCCCTGCCTTTCTCCTGGTCTATGAAGGAGACACAATATGAGGAAAAGGAGTTTGGCGAGGAGAGGAGGGAAACAAAGGAACCGGCAAGCAAAAACTACTTTTCTGTTGCATTTGATCTGCATGGACTGCCAGAACTAGTAAGTGTGGAAGAACAGATTTCCCTGCTGAGCGGGAGGGAGAAAGGGGCATGGTCTCCCCTGCCGCGATGCACTTGCAACTTTCTATTAGCAAATCTCTAGTAAAGGCTTTTCTCAGCTAAAATGGGAATTAGCTGAGCGCTCGGACACCGTTTTGAGTCCAGGCTCTGCAGGACAACCTGGGGCTTCCACTGCTTCATGAAGCAAAGGCGTATCAATAGCATCGCTCTAGTGAGAAACACAAATCTGGCGTTGGGCTGGGTGAAGAGCTGTGTGTAAGAGGCGGGACAGAATCACAGAATGGTGGGCAGTGGGAGGGACCTCTGTGGGTCACCCAGCCCAACCCCCTGCCGAAGCAGGGTCACCCAGAGCAGGCTCCACAGGACCGTGTCCAGGCAGGGTTTGAATATCTCCAGAGAAGGAGACTCCACAGCCTCCCTGGGCAGCCAGGGCTCCGTCACCCTCAGAGGGAAGAAGTTCTTCCTCATGTTCAGACAGAACTTCCTCTGCTTCAGTTTGTGCCCATTGCCCCTTGTCCTGTTGCTGGGCACCACTGAAAAGTCTGGCCCCGTCCTCCTGACACCCACCCTGCAGATATTTGGAGGCATTTCTAAGGTCCCCTCGCAGCCTTCTCTTCTCCAGGCTGAACAAGCCCAGCTCCCTCAGTCTCTCCTCGTAGGAGAGATGCTCCAGTCCCCTCCTCATCCTCATAGCCCTCCGCTGGACTCTCCTCAGTAGCTCCTCATCTTTCTTGAAGTGGGGAGCCCAGAACTGGACACAGCACTGCAGATGGGGCCTCACTGGGGCAGAGTAGAGGGGAAGGAGAACCTCCCTCGACCTGCTGGCCACACTCCTCTGGATGCACCCCAGGAGACCATTGGCCTTCTTGGCAGCCAGGGCACGCTGCTGGCTCACGGTCAACCTGTCGTCCACTAGAACTCCCAGGTCCCTCTCCCCTTGCGCCTGACACTCACCAGGCTGCAGCTGCAATGTTGTCTCCTGTTTGTCCACAGCTTCCTCAGAAGCTAAATACTGCCATGGTTATTTCCTACTGTGGACAAGCAGCGGTGCTGCAGGACTCTGACCTACGGGAAAAGCTGAAACAAAGTGGGGCTGAACCCGTGCGTGTCGTGTGAACAAAATGTGAAATACCAGGCTGGAGTTGCTTCCTTAGCCCTCCAGGAAAAGCGCTGAACGGTGGCGGTAACGAAGCACCCGACGAGGTTCTCTGCGGCAGCATTTGTCGGCGGAGATGATGCTGGGTTGGGAAGGACAGCGCTGAGGTTCTGGGGGGAGGCAGCCGGGCCGGTCTGTGTGCGAGGGAGAGGGCCTCAGCGTGCTGCACGGAGGCTGAGCCGAGATCCGGAGTGGTGGCCGCATGGGAGTGAGGGATCTGTATCCAATTAAAAATTGGAGCAGCTCCTCTGCACGGACGAAGGAAGAGCTTTTCTTCTCCCCGAGGTGGTGAGCTGGAAGGCGAGGACGCTGCTGGGAAGGAGCGAGAGGCGTCCCAGCAGCTCGGCTCACCCCTGCGAAGCTGGGGGCCACATAAATGTGTTTTATTGCTTGAAGCGGCGAGGCTTAAATGTGCTGCCCGCGGATGACTGCAAGCACTTAACGCAGCACCCAGCGTCTGCGCGCCTGGCTGGTAAAACGCTTACGATGAGGCAATGGGGGACGTTGCAGCGAGCCCGGGCCGAGGGAGAGGGGCTGCAATGAGCCGCGGGGGTTATTGCCGGGCAGAGACGTCGCCACGCGCACAGAAATGCCCTTCCTTGCTAACCCGCTGCGTGGGCACGGTGAGCGTGCGTGGGGCTCTTCATTAAATGCTTTTTTAACAGCAAGTTAGGCAGGGTGGTGAAACCCAAGGTGGGGAGGAGGTTTCCCATGAGCGCGGGGCACTCAGCAGAAGGACGCAGGCTGCTCAGCAGAAAAGGAGTCTCCGGAGAGCTCCCAGGGGTGTGGGAAGAAGGGAGCCATCACCCAGCCCTGCTGCTTTGCTCTGTCCCCGTCCTGCGACGGGCGGAGGAGCGGAGCCAGCCCTGGCGCGGCGCTGGCTCTTCAAACAACTGCCGCTGAGCTGAGCGGGCTGCCAAGCGCGGGGCTGGATCCCGCTGGTTTTCGGTTTGAAGTGTTCCCAGCTGCGCCGCCCTGGGTGCCAGCACAAAGCCGCGTTCCCGAGCGTCATGTCCCAGCGTGACACTCGAACACAAGAAGCGCAGGGACTTTGCCAGCTGCCCCCCCCCCCC
>Ga0065711_1007728_pt1 | contig 14663 bp, 9 predicted proteins | sample Hoacrofraction12_FD_59098 | JGI IMG/M metagenome (GOLD analysis project Ga0065711, IMG submission 59098) | Hoatzin crop microbial communities from Cojedes, Venezuela - Epithelial fraction 12 v2 (version 2) | ecosystem: Host-associated > Birds > Digestive system > Esophagus > Crop | place... | reverse complement strand
GCAGCCCAGAAGGCCAACCGTATCCTGGGCTGCATCAAGAGAAGCGTGGCCAGCAGGTCGAGGGAGGTGATTGAGACGCATATTGGTGGCTCATGTTCAGCTTTCCATCCATCAGTACCCCTAAGTCCTTCTCCTCAGGACTGCTCTCAATCCCTTCATCCCCCAGCCTGTATTGATAGCAGGGGTTGCCCCAACCCAGATGCAGGCCATTGCACTTGGCCTTGTTGAACCTCATGAAGTTCACACAGGCCCACCTCTCCAGATTGTCCAGGTCCCTCTGGATGGCATCCTATCCTTCTGGCATGTCAGCTGCACCACTCAGCTTGGTGTCATCTGCAAACTTGTTGAGGGTGCACTCAATCTTGCTATCTATGTCACTGATGAAAATATTAAACAGCACCGGTACCAGTACAGGCCCTTGAGGAACACCACTTGTCACCAGCGTCCATTTGGACATAGAGCCATTGATCACTACCCTCTGGCTGCAACCTTCCAACCAATTCCTTAGCCATTGAATAGTCCACCCATCAAATCCATATCTTCCCAATTTAGAGAGAAGGATGTTGTGAGGGACTGTGTCGAAGGCTTTACAGAAGTCCACATAGATCACATCCATGGCTCTTCCCTCATCCACTGATGCAGTCACTCCATCATAGAAAGGCACTAGGTTGTTCAGGTGGGACTTGCACTTGTTGAAGCCATGCTGGCTGTCTTGAATCACCTCCCTGTCCCTCAGCACAGCTTCTAGGAGGATCTGTTCCGTGATCTTCCCAGGCATACAGGTGAGGCTGACAGGTCGGTAGTTCCCAGGGTCCTCCTTTCTACGCTTTTTAAAAATGGGCACAATGTTTCCCTTCTTCCAGTCACCAGGGACTTCGCCTGACTGCCATGACCTTTCAACTATTATGGAGAGTGGCTTGGCAACTACATGAGCCAGTCCCCTCAGGACTCTGGGATGGATCTCATCAGGACCCATAGATTTATGTACGTTCAGGTTCCTCAGGTGGTCACAAACCTGATCTTCCCTTACAGTGGGAGGCACTATATATAAATATATGTAAAATATTAAAGAAGTCTGAGGCTATGATTCTAACTCTAGTGAAAAATACCACTGACATCAGTAAGGCTATTCATCCAGATGCTGCTACCACTAGAAATTTTGAGTGGTGCATTTAGAGTCAACACCTGCCTCCAGAACCCATATCTAAATCAGATTCCTGAGGGAAGGAACATTTGAGATTTGGGGCAGAGCAAAAAACAGCGAGAACAGACCCTCAGATCCTAAGTGTAGCTACCATATAAATTAAATAAATAAGAAAATTAATAGGTTTTTAGACCATGTTATTTGATAGAACCTAATAATGGGCTTTTTAACTGTGATTCTGAAAAAAGTATTACTAATCACACAAGAAATTGCAGAGATATTTGAAGTTAGGCATTTGCGTGAGTGCCTTCAAGACAATTTATTGTACTCTTGCTCATGTTAAATCATTCCTTTACCTTTAAACTCTGCCTAAAGAATATTCTTTATCTATCTATTCTTTCTCCCATCTCAGTATTCTCTCAATATCAGATCCATGATTAAGTATCACTAATTAAAGAATGACTTTGGGGCAGACTGTGGAGCAATAAACACAGACAAGGCTCTTAACTTAGCCTTTACTCTGGAAAAATATTCTATGCTGGACCTTAGATATAGTTCTCCAGGGGTGCACCATGGTTTATCCCAGCAGTGGAGGACAGCCCTTATTTCCAGTCTGTATCTACCAAACTATGCTGCAGATCTCTACTGCCTGTCCTCCTCTACTGCCTCTGAAAGGAAGCCAGGCCAGGCTCAGGGAATACTGCACACCCAGGTCTACAGATGTGAACAAAGATTAGCTCATCTGAATCACAGGGACTTATGCAAGGAAGTTACAACCTTCCTCCAGAACTACTTCAGAATTCTTTTATTCTTAGTACTTCCTTTTCCACATTTAAGTGTGGTTTGAACAGCAAACAAGGATTCCCTGGCCAAAAAGCTCTTAAAATGGTTGCTTTGAAATAGCCAATTATTCAGAAAATGAGGTGACTTCTGCAACAATCTAGGTGCTCTTCTACATGATGAAAGAGTATGTTTTGTTTCTGATTCAGAAAAAGGTCTGCTCCCTAAGAATAGATTAAACTATGAAAGTTTGAACTTTTGAACTAAGGAAAAAAAAAAAAATCATCTTTTTTTCCAAAATGAGATAAAGTCATACCAGTGTCTTTTTTTAATGAAATCTTCATAAGATGTGATCTCAATAAACAGGATTTTTCAATTAAAAAAAAATTATGAAAAGCTCCTGAACAGTTCAAAATACATAAATTGTGCTACAGCTAAGGATTCTGAATCAATACCTCTCACTATAGTGTTGAGAGCTAAAACAGTGAAACATTTCACAAGTTTACTCAGCTGTTAATAAAGTGTTTCCTAGTCTCAATAGAAAGGCTGGAGGAATAGGGGAAAAGGGATGAGTATTCAATTCTGAATTATCATTAGGCAGGAATGATACTTTTTTTCCATGTTTCAATATTTGTTGAGCTCTATTCTGAATGAATATAGATTTTGGATTAGTCTGAAGAAAAAAAAAATCAATAGTAGCTTGAAAAAGAAATCAATAGTAGATTGATTTCCTCTTGTTATATTCCATAGTTATGACAACAATTTCCAACATGCCTGACAGAGCTGGGCTACTTGACAGCTCCAGGAGAAAAATCTCTGCCTAATTCTCCACAAGATAGCTATCAGCAGCTTTTAAGAATTAAGTCTAGTTATTCCAGGGTTATTGTGTGACAAAATAATAATTAAAGAGCTCATCAGTGTCTCATTTCCTGCCATTGAAACTAGTGACAGTATTTCAGAAATGAAGTACAACTCGACATACAGTAAAGGTCGCAAATCTGGACCTGTTCCAAGCATCTAAATACATATTGAGTGCAGGCCATGGAAAACATGTGCTGGTAATTTCCTTCATTCATCAGCTGTCCAGGAAAACTGCAGAAGTTTGTGTTACCTTGAAGGGACTCATTTTACGAATCTTCTTTATCATGTATAGGACTCTGCTGCCTTTTGTGGAGAGAACCTTCACTGTTAAAGGTTGCTTTTGTGAGTAAAAGTGAAAAAACATTTTAGTTATCCTTTTGTTTTTCAGGATCAGACTTTATGTATAAAGTCATGAACAAGAAGGACCCCACAGGGTTTGTCACTGTGAAAACACAGAACAAAAAGTTGGTCTTAGCTCAGAGTTTACAGCCCTAGCTTTCTGCCACAAACAAAGTAAGTAGACCTGTGTTCATTTAAAAACACACATGGAACTGTGAAGGAAACAAAGAGAAAGAATAGTGTGGGGCCAATTGTGATTTAAGCATGACTGCAAACTAGAAGAATTTTTGCTGGTTCTTCTCAATATGCAAACTGCAACTCATCCAGTGGCCTTATTCCTGAGTCAGTAACTCACCAGTACAATTTCCATGGCATGCAAGAAATATGTAGCAATTAAGAGAAAGCCTGTTCTTCCTTGTCCCTACCACTCCTACCCTAGTGCTCAGGTATGCTGAAGCAGGTTGCACTGATGCCTGTCCATACCAAAAGCTGGCTACAGAAAGGACAAAACAGCCATCCACATCACTTAGACAACTATTGCCTCCAAATTTGCAGAGACAAAACACTTAGTCTCCAAAAGCAACATATTCCTGTTAAAAAGTGTGATGAATAATTTTAAGTGTTTATTTGAAGAGGGCTGGAAATAAAGTGTGAGGGCACTACTTCTGCCATGCAGCTACTGCTGTTGACTTGCTGCTGCCAAGAACATTGGTATGGCCTCAGGTTTTCAGATGTTTGTGTCTATACAGGAACACAAGCACAAGAATTTCTTTATGTTCTTTTCTACTTTTCCTGTTTGCCTTGATAGCTTTATTTCATTATTTTAAAGCCAGTGTGCATTCATAAGGAGTGCATTACCACAATAGTTTTTCCCATGCCTCCATTTATTTACTCAGTTTCCCACAAGAGGAGACATAAATAATTCTAGAAATGGATTGGACTCAGTTCATGTACTAACGATGATATATTTACATACCGAAGATTTAAAAAAAGTGACTTTGCTGTTGCCAGTATCAACATAATCGATAAATAGCTTCTCAGACATGAAAATACATTTACCTGAAGAAGAAAAAAAAGCTTTTTCCTCTTTCTATTGTCCTTTTAACATACTCAAATTAAACATCTCTGAGGGAGGGGAAAAAAGAGAAAAACGCTCTAGATGTAATTGATGTTCTGGGCCAGCTAGTCACAATATGCTGTGTAAGTCCAGTTTCAGTCTTCCTATTTTGCCCACCAAAAAAGGCTTCCATTTCTGTAATTGAATATTGCTCTTCAACTTGTTCTTGGATACATAAAATGGTGTCTTCATTACTAGAAATTCATTGAGAGATACCAATTGCACCACCTGAAAATTCTCTATTTTACAATCCAACAAGAGAAAATAACTTTTAAAAGCTATAAATTCTTTCAGAAAAAAAAAATTGGAGAAGATATTCTTGTAATACTGATGGAATCCTGTTATTACATACAGATACATGTTTGCATTCACACTCAGCTAGATTCAGCTAGCTTGCCACAATGAATTATTTTAAAGATGATGGAGCAAGCACTTTCCATCTACAGAAGTGAATAATCATTGAATAATCTTCTTGGATGTTACCAGTATTAAATATGTCCAGATTTTGGCTCGCATATCTTTGCCTTAATGTCTAAGGTGACAAGTAAATTCAGCTTGAAAGGCACATGAAATACTAGTGTCAGCAAATAAAGTCAATAGATTCAGCAGGACATCCATCAACACCATGCGTTGGTCCTCAAAATTGGATTCTGTATATTTTGTCCTTTAAGCCTCCTACTATCCATTCCCAAACAAAAGGAAGGAGAAACAAGACTGTATTGCTCTGCCTAGGATTCTTTTTTTCTTCTTCGCTTTAAAAAACTATTTCTTGTTCACCCACTTCACTTAAGATTATTATTGAGCATTTACTCTGATGGTAATGACCATGTCATACCCTTCAGCAGTCGTGAAAGTATTTTAAGCAATTGAGTGGCTCATGGGAATGGTAGGGATCCTGCCACCATGTATTTGCAGTTAAAGGAGACAACACACAGGCATGGATATAATGAAAAAAACAACATTTGTCATTCAGTTTTGCTCTACCTTTTACACACATTTTATGTCTGGGTTATAATTATCAACCATTTTACGAATGCAATATTTACTCTTCAAGACAGGTTGAGGGGTATTTGGAGGTAAAAACTCTGTTTCAGGCAGGGACTTAAAAATTAAGACCATGTGCAGTGAGGTCTATTTTGAGAGGCCTAACATCAGGAAAGGCAAATGGGATTTTTTTTTTAATTAATGTTACACATTTATTTGGCTCGAAACCTTAAAGTTGCTGGTAGATATTAGTTGGCCTTTAGAAGGTGCTTAGATGGAACCTGCCTTGTTTTAGCTCCTTGCAAGATTCCAGTCTGTAGATGAGTTTTGCATAGATCAGTGCTGCTTGACCACAACACAGACTCTTCTTCTTTCATATTTCTTGATTGGTATACACTAATTAAATATACATGAACTTCACAGAAAAGAACTATTAAAAGTTTTATAATAATGAAAGTTCTAGCAGAAGGGGAAAAGTGAGATACTTTCTTATTGACAAATAGGTTATACAATGAGTACAGTTTTGCTTAGGGAGATAAATACACTTGTAATAAACTGTTAGGTCTGACAACAAAATGAACATGTCTGGGTCTCTCATGACACTCTAGAAACTGGAAAGGAAACACCCAGTATCAGTAGTCATTCCACGGATTGATATTTTGTGCTAAAGCAATTACCTTAACACGTAAAACACTGCATTTGGATGTAGGAAACATCCTGCAGCAGATAAATTAGAAATTATTTTCACAGATCAGAAATATTTAGTCAGTGTGCTATGTGTCTACGTAGATTTTATTTCTCACCAGGATCAACATGGGACGGCAGATAAGGCCTGTGAAGGCAAAATACTGAATTCTGCTTCAGTGCAAGAGTTCCATGTCTGAGTCTGTCTGTGCATTAACTATCAAAACTGCTGACTGCTACTTATTTCAGTTACATCTGAAGCATTGCCTCTATCAGAAATTGCTCGATTATACTAAAATTAGTCTTTAAACCACATAAAAACAGACCATTAAAATGTTTGTGACTCATTTACATAGTTAATATGAGTGAATCTAACAAAGAAAAATGTGATTTACCCTGATTACAATTAACAATATATCCATTTTATTAGGCAGTGATAAACACTTTATGTTGTACCTCAAAGCTGGTATATTTTAGAGAATGAGCTCTGATAGAACCTGAGAATGACCCTACCAAGCTATATGTCCCTCAGACTCTGCACTAATCAAAGCATCTGAGTGTCAAGAAGTGTGTCTCAAGACAGTTAAAATTTCAGTATAATTTAATTTTAGCCTGGATACTGTCTAATTTTTGGCTGGCAATATCATTGTATTTGGTTAAGGTGTCTACCTCCAGTGAGACAGAGACTGGACAAAAGCCAATGAGAAATCTAAGTCTCACATCCTACTTTCATTTGAGCTGACATCCTGTTCCCTCTGGAAGTTAAGGGGAGTTTCATTCTTGACTTTAGTAGGAAGGATTTAATCTCTGTTAATAAAAGAAGACTTCTTTATTGAGCTACTTTTATTTTGTATCCTGTTGGCTGATACCTTTTTAAAAAGGAAATGAGATCCGTTCAGTCACAGTCCTTAGTTTTGCAAAGCTCAGGGGGACCAATTAGAAGTTGAGGGAAATTTAAACAGCTGTATTTTGCCATTTAACCAAGGAATACTATTTTGTACCAGACACATAAAAAAACACATTAATTATAACAACAAATCTGCCAGCATGAAGGCAGTCAAAGTAGCATGGTTAAAAAGCAGAATTTTCTAATACAGTACTGTTGTATTCCATGGGCTTTTAAAATCTTACCTGAACTAGTCACATTAGCTAACTGAATATAATAATTTACCATGATTTTCCCTTTCTAAGTAGGGAAAAAGCCAATGATATTTATCCATACTTGTTCTACTCATTTACCTGTTAGATTAATTGTGAAATCCAACAGAATTTCACTATTTAATAACTGACATAAAATACTGAAAAGCATTTAATGATTCTTTCTGCTAGAGTCCTTCTAAATAACAAAAGGAACCAAGTTCAGTGTTGTTATTTAGTTACATCCTAATGTTTCTTGGACTCTCTACAATCAATTTACTCTCATAGACTGTATGATGTCTCCAGCATGACTAGTCCAGACTCTGGATGAACACTCTCCTGACGTAATAACAAATACTGGTCATCTGCCAAACTGAACTTGCTAGGGCTTCATCTACACTGTAATTGGAATGCAAAAAGCTAGGATCTCCAGGCAGAAAGTTTGCTACAGAAAAACAAAACTCAGAAGGTAGCCAATAAAGGCACTTAAAAGATACCACAAACTTAGGGGGAAAGCTCAGCTGAGATAGAGTTCAGAATATGAGAAAAAGTTAAAAAGGAATCAAACATCACAAGCAAGTATCTTCCTGGCAGTCCACTTTTCCTCAGAGCGATCCCTCCAGAGTTTTTGAACCTCATTATTCCTGTCGTCTTATCTACTTTTACTGGTTTCTTTTTCTCTCTGCTGTTAACAGCTCCTTCAACTATTTTGCCATAATGCAATCCAACAACTGTTGGAAGTGTGTGACAATTTACATGAAATGTTTCATGTTGGTAATTATTTTTTTTTTTTTTTTAATGAGAAAACTGGGGACTAGGGGGGAATGTTTTCTGCCAGCAGAGAATCTGACTTTCTGGAGAAAGTTTTCATTTGAAAAATAGTGGCCAGCTCAGACTCAGGCATTAGGTGAAATCAGACAACCTCTCAGGTAGAAGAATTTTAAAACCCTTCTGTCTCTTCCTTTATGAAATATCAATTAAGACAAGTAAAATACGTCAAAACAGAAGAGCTGGAAATAAGCTGTGCTAAGTACAGCAGCCAAATGTGTAATTTTTGGTATAGACTGTTGAACTGTTACTTTTGCACTTCTCTCAGCAGTCTGATCTAGGCAAAGCAGAAGACCCAAGTGTGCAGTGTTGGGACAAAGCAGAAATAATGAAGTATTACAGCCCAATAGGGAATGTAGGTTAAGGATTTAAACAGACAAAAAAAAGCAAAATGGGAAGGGCTGATGCAGAACAATCTGTCTGCCAGAAAAAGGAGTAGTCAAGAGAGAAAGGCACCTGCAGTAGTTGTGTCAGAGGAGGCTAGCCAGGCCTTCAGCCAGGACAGTAGCCAATCATTTATTAGTATTTCGAAATCTGATTTCAGGTTAGACTTCAGTAAAGCCAAGCTAACAAATCCTGTTCGCTGGATTGAACTCTGAAGCGATCTGGAAAAGAAAATGACATTGTGGAGCTGTGGATATCCCACAGAGAACTTTTAACAATGGCAGTACAATAACAACAAAAAAACAAAAAAAAACCCCACAAAAAACCAAACAATAAAATACAACGTATGCTCTATAAAACTGCATAAAAGTCATTTATATCCTGAAAAAAACTAATGACCTAAAATTATTCAAGCATCTATAATAATAATTATGCAGATCCATTATAGGATACTTAAAAGAATGAAAAACTGTTTTCAATAACAAACATAGCAACAGAAGGGGTATGAAAATATTCTTCTTTGGATCACTTAATCTGTGGAATTATTTCCTTTCTTCCTGTTAGAAATATAATACTGAACTGAATGAAGCCCTGATGTAGAACTGAAAGCAAAGGAAACAGGAAGGAAATCAAGATCCCAAAGGTAAATGGGTGCAGTATGGAGAGAAAAATATAAGATTTAGATCTACAGTCTTACTCTGCAGTCAACTAAAGAAAAGGCAGCCATCTTTTTCTACCTTTATTACCCTTCCCCCAGCTCTAAGATATTAACCGGGTTCTTGATAAGCACAAAAATATTTGATGCATTCGATGGATACATTGAAAAATCTGTAGTTATTGAAACTAGGCCCAAAGTCGGAGACCAACGTCAGGTTTTGGGCACCAGAGTGGCACTGGCTAAACACACAATAAAATTGCCATACTCAGGGTTTAGACAGCTCTGCTACCCTAGATCAGCATATTCTGCTGTGAGGTCCAGGAGAAAAAAAGGTAGCAGAGGTAGCAAGAGGGCAGCCTGCCAGATTAACTTTTAGAAAAGCTTGGAAAACAAAAGCAACAAAAAAGCTATATATAACTGTGTATGAAAGCTGAGATCTTGTAACAATGTAACTAAAGTGCTTGGGATTTTTGAGCCTAGAAGTGTGCTAGAAAAATACTCTCTCATTACACTACAGCTAAGGATGGAATTGGTTCAATTGGTTGCTGTAAGGGCATATCAAGAAATCACCTTTTGTTATGGGTATTTTCATAAGTTGGCTCACTACATTTGTATCTCCCAAAATGAACAGGGTAGGGTCATACAGACATATAAGAGACCAATTTTCTAATTAGAAGGGTGATTAAAAGTTTAATTACAAAAAAGAACAAATATCCAGCTGTTGAGAGCATTCCAAAAGGTAGGTATTATTACAGGAGTAACTCAAACATTTTGCTACTCTACTGCAACATCAGAGGCGTGAGCCTTTCCTGTTCAACTTTCAGATCTTCATAACAGCTCAGCATACAGAAATTGTCTGCTTTTAACATTGTTTCCAGATGTACTCTTGGCCACCTTTCTTCTTCTATTTGGACTGATCTGAATGACCTGAACCTTGGGGAACACAATTATACTCTGGGATAAAAACTGTATTCTCTGCTAATAAAGAACAAAAGGTTGCAAGGCAAAGATATGTGGTGACATAACATCTGAGCTGCCTTTCATCACAGAATAAAGGGCAGCAGGAATTTTTATTACTCCACCCATACTTAAATTTCTATGCACAAACACACTCCAAAATATCCAAGGGGTTAATTAGATGGCTTCTGATTCAGTCTTACAGCACTGAGTGTCCACTGAATCACAAATTACCAATTATGTTATTATCATACTGTATTTTCTTGGAGAAAAATAGACTAATTGGAAAAAATACAACTGAGATAAATAACTAAATCAAAGCTATAGACTTTGCATTTCAACAGTGGTAATTCATCTTTCTGATAGGGCAAGCAGGACACACTCATTATTACGTGGACTATAACCCTAGTATGACGCTAGTGTGTGTGACACATGCTGGTCTGTGGGCAGTGCAATCAGTATGCAACAGATCTGCCCAGAGTCTGCTTTCAGCCCACACTCAAAAGTCTTTGGCCCAACTGTGACAGAGGCTGGAAATGCACTGCAAGAGCCAGGGCAATTAAACTTGGCCACCTCCCAACAACTGTCATTCCCCAGAGCCCCATTACTGCCTCCTGGCCAGACTGCCTCCTCTGTAAAGCCAGACCTGCAGCCAGTACTTGACAGCAGGGGACTGGTGGCTTCCCAGGAAAAAGCATCACTGTTAGTGTATCACAGATCCCAGGAATTATCCCACTGACCCACAAAGACTCCACAAGCTGTAGTTTAAGAAATATTTGACTATTCAAATTTCAAGCAGCTGGATTCCATCTTCCAATGAACCACAAAGCTAAGAATTCCATTGTTAGTTCAGTGGGAGAATATTTCTTTGGACCAAGTGACTAGCCAGTTATAGTATGAGGAATTCTCTGCTGACCTCATGTCACATACCACATACATATCTTTCAACTAATCAAAAGTATATTTCATCACAATAAACTGTGTCAATAAAGAGAACAGCACAATACCAACTGCTAACTAATTTTATGTCAGTCAATCCAGCTCAATAAAGAAGTGAAATCTAGACAAGACAACACCGCTCATTTAGCAGTGCCCCAAGCCTTAGCAGTGTCTACTTTCATTATTGAATTTATTTGTACCATATGTCAGTTGCCATTTTACAACTATTTTTACTTTATGTCTTTTACTGTATTGATTGTTCGGGCAATCTATTCCAGACAAAATTAATTCATGCTACACTACCTGTGGATGAACTTCGAGCTACTTGGTGTATTAGAGGAATAAAATGCTGAAGAAAGGGCTTCATCTTGCTGGCAGATACCAGGCTGTTTTTCAGAGTGAGTGTTCACTGGGACGAAAACCAGTCCCAGTCTGCACTGGAACTAGCAATCTTGCAGTGAGCTCAGAAGCAGTCTGACTCTCTTGTCTCTAAGAATTGTTCTTATAAAACAAAATTGCTTCCTACTTTTGATGCTGGAGTCTATGGGTTCTTCATAGAACCATTCATGTGCAGCTTGCTGAAAATCATAACTATTTAGATCACTGTCTGCAGCTTCCAGCTTCTCTTACATGTGACTACATATGAATTCAGTGTTACATAAACATCTAAAATGAACCCTCATCAGCATTCAAAAGTGGCATATTAAAATCTCTTGACATTTTAAATTTAAGGTGTGATACACTAACTTTTTGAAAATTGACTTGAAAAGGTACAGCATCTTTTACTGTAAATAAATCCAATTTGATTATTCAAACAATTATCCTATCTATCACTGCTTTTCGTTTATTCAAACAAAAACATTGCTCCTTCCAACAGAAGGCCGCTATGATGTCAAATACATGTCACATCTCCTTTTAACAACTGATGATTTCTTTTCCCTAAGGGCAAATATTAGCCCCTGAACACCATAAAGTTAGTTTGCTAGAAGTATTACTATTTAGCTCACTAGGAAAACACACAGAATTTTCTTCTCCAAGCATTTGAAAAAAATTGATTCAGATAATACATCTGCTGAAAGTGAACATCATTATTCAACTATCTATTACAAATACAGGTATTGTTGCATTGCTCAGGTGGAATTAGAGGATAGCTTTCCCTCTTTATGTCTGATTTCTGCACCATAACTTTTTTTCCTTATTGAGAAGGTAAAGCTGAAAATACATGCACTCTCCTGACAGTGGAAATCTCTCCCTTCAAGAAAGAGGTCAGCAGTTTGCAGCTGTGCAGTCAAGTATGAATCTTTCAGAAATACTTCCTAAGTATTCTTTTTTTGCTTGTTGTTGGCTTGTTGGTTGTTCTGGGTTTGGTTTGTTTGTTTGCGGGGGTTTTTTTTGGTATGGGGAACAATGTTTTCAAAAGTCAAGAAAGAAACAGTTGCATCACCATAAGGAGTTGTAGATACTAGGAACCACAGTCCTTGTCTCATTTTTTGATAGCTACTAAGACAACCTTTCACATCCACCACATCCCTGCCCCAAGAAAACTTCAGCAAGTGTTTGAGAGGGTATGAAGATTTTTCATAGCACTGCACTTCTGAGCAGACACAGAGACTGATGACAACTGAGGTCATGCATCAGCCAGCTCCCATAGCATTTTACCTGGCTGTCTGAATTACTGTTGCCAAAAATAAAAGCATAAAAGAGAAGCAGAGGGTAGTGCTTGAAGTTGATTGTTTCCTGCCCATGCAGCTAGAGTGCTAATTTTGGTTTGTCTTCAGAAATTAAATAGGATGATATGTTTTCAAGAGGTGGGTAATCAAACACACTAGACAAAAAAGTCAAAGTGAGTTGGGTAAGTAAACAAAATCTATCAAGGGAACTTAACTCCTTGGCAGTGGTACCAGTGGATTCCAGTGGAGTTTGTGTGTGGAAAATTGGACTCCAGGGCCCAAAGGGATTAATTTTTCATATTTATTTTACTTTCCTGTTGCAGATTTGGAATTTGTGCTGTTAAGTCTCTCACTCATTTTCTTTCTTCCTCCAAGAATTGGATAGCAGGTCAGAAAAAAAAAAGAAAATACGTACTAATTACACAGTAAGTTGGAAGACTTCCTTTCAGCTTGCTACTATAAATAGGACAAATGGAGCAATTGACATTATTCATTATCAGAAAGGAAATTATTTCTGTGATAAGTCCACATATGAAGTCTTTGTTCACAACCATAGCTGTTTTAGTTTTGTGTACTACATTATCAGAAGAAATGAACTCTGGATCCTCTGCACAACAGGTAGTTGGAAGAAAGATGGCAACTTTCAGATTGACAATCTTTAGAGAAATATGCAAATCTTGCAGTATGTTTTTTAATATTTTATTTGAATATATGGTGGTTTTAGGGCCTAAGCATGTCTCATGTTTAAAGTGGAGTTTTGCTGCGAAAAATCTTGTCTAGTCATTTCATGGAATCATAGACTGGGTTGGGTTGGAAGAGAACATCTAGTTCCAATGCCCCACCATGGGCAGGGATACTTTCCACTAGATCAGGGTTTTTTTGTTTTGTCTTTTTTTCCACCCTTCCTGACAACCTGGGGACAGACCTTTAAATATTATGGGGCTTTTTATGAATTTCACTTGCTTTTCTTACTATGAGAGAGGTTACAAAACAGTGTACGTATGTATTCCTAAACTTATCTTCAAGGGAGTTAACAAGAATATCAAGGGATGTGCAACAAAACCATCACTACATTTAGCAACACTGCTAATGATGTAGTTTTACTAGGCCCATTATAACATCCTTACAATAAAAACTGCAGCTGTTTCATGAATTATTCATAAATAGGTGTTTCGATGGGTAAGTATAGAAGCATAGAATCATAGGTTGGAAAAGACCTCCAGGATGATCAAGTCCAACCGTCAACCCAACACCACCATGTCTACTAAACCATATCCCAAAGTGCCACATCTACACATTTTTTGAACACCTCCAGGGATGGTGACTCCACCACTTCTCTGGGCAGCCTGGGCAGAAAATGAAGTAGGAAATTCTAATTAGGAAACCTATTAAGAATACCTTAATGGAAAATGAACACTACACCAGGCTACACTTCAAGGCTATGCAATCCTTCACATTTGGGGATAAGGCCTGACAAAATCTCATTCTATGTGTAGCTAATAATGCTCCATCTTACTGAGGGGTGAATTCTGCGAGGAAGGTCTCTTACAGTTGTATATTTCTGTGATACGAAAAACACTGAGCAGACCATGTCCTGAACACTGCAAAACTACAACTATCTTAGTGGTAGCTTTATATTTCAGTGGTTTCTGTGCAATATTACTTCATATTACTGCTATACCTCATATTTTAGGGATGCTGGATGGATTGGAAGCAGTAATGAATGATCTCCAGCTTCTGAAATTATCAGGAACAAAAGAACATTCTAATATATGGCAATGAAATAACCCAAAGGTAACCAATGCTTCACATTGTTGTACCTTGAATGGTACCTGAGCAGTTTGTTTATAAAATCAAGAGCAAACAAGGGCATCCAATTACATATGGGTTTCAGGATATGTCAGCTTTCTTTTGGTTTTAGGACATAATTTTATTACAGTATTTTTAAATACTGCTGACTAGATTGTGGCAAAATACTGTCTTTGTATAAAGGTGTTCAGCCAGACCCAAACAGGGCGAAAAGCTAATCTACAAAGGAGTATCCTAGAACACAGTGATCTCTCCAGCCTGTCAGGGTAGCTAAACAAGCTCATTCTCACTTTGTCTGAAATAAATCCCATTTAAATTGTTCTTTGAGTACAGTGCTGAATGGCAGTGGGATGACTGAGGGGCATTCAGTGG
>Ga0065711_1007548_pt1 | contig 14663 bp, 15 predicted proteins | sample Hoacrofraction12_FD_59098 | JGI IMG/M metagenome (GOLD analysis project Ga0065711, IMG submission 59098) | Hoatzin crop microbial communities from Cojedes, Venezuela - Epithelial fraction 12 v2 (version 2) | ecosystem: Host-associated > Birds > Digestive system > Esophagus > Crop | place... | reverse complement strand
AGTAAGCTTATTTTACTTGTGTTACTTTTGTTCCTGCTAAAGCCTCGCAATGCCTCTGACAGCCTGGACAAACCCTCTCCTGTCACGCAGCCAAAACTCACAGCCGGCCACCCCTGAAATGACTCCATCTAGCTGTATGACGTAAGCATAGACAAGAAAAAAACCCAAAAACACTCTTCTAAAAATATCCTGATTATTCTGCGGTTATTTTTGCTATGAATGGCTCTTATGTTTTTGGGGAAGGTTTTATGGACTCGCCTGCAGCAGTTTTAGCCTTGTTGATTCTGACTGGTCTCTTTGGTTGTACAGTGCTTCAGTATGGTCGAGCTTAACTGAGCAGAGAGCTTTCTTATTGCTCACCAGACCTTGGGTAAACTGCTACTGTGACCCTTGCTGTGATGTAGCATCACAGTGTAGTTACAGCCCCCTGTAATTCCAGTTGCTTAGGAGTCTATCCCAAAAGCCTGTGTGAGAAATGCTCTATTAGCTCCTCTGTCAGGCTGTGCCCCAAATCACTGGAGGACAGAAAAGGAAACTTGTATGGAAAGGTGAAGCGTGGAGGGAAGAGAAGCTGCTGTGTCTGGTAAACAGCTCTCCCTTACCTGTGTGTGTGACAGGACAACCGGAGAATGGAAGATGGTCCAGATCACACTCTCAGAGCAAGGTGGGGTTGTCAGTGAGCCCTGGTACCTGTAGAAGTGGGAGAGGTTTTCGGGCAGCATGGCTTGGACATCCAGAGAAATGAGTTTTGTTGATTGACCTCAAAAGGAAATAGAGAGGCGATATCAGCAATTAACGGGGACCAAAGAGAAAGGCAAGAGTGGTGTTAAGAGCTGGGGCTGGTAAATCACTTTGCCTAGAGCACCGGTATATTAGACCTCTGGCAGAACTGGATGAAGATGGAGGGGAGTGAATGTTCCTTTAGGTGGATCTAGGATTTGTCATTCAGAGATACCTGGGGTTCTGGAGGTGCTGGGCAACTGCACCTCTGTGCTCTGCCAGTAGCTGCTTGTCTTCCCAGGAAGCAGAGCGTACTCGTGTAGCAGAGCATGTGCTACCTGAGAGTGCAGACTGCAGGGCCCTAGGAGGATGTTGTTTGGTGCTGCAGTGTGTTGCGTGGACCTACCAGGAGTAGGTTTGTTGCTGCCTTGAGCATCTTGCACAGCCACCCTGCTGTGTGGGCCGCTGTTTGAGCTGCGTGGGCAGGGATGGCGTGAAGCTGCGCGTGGCTGAGGATGCTTGGCCACGTAACCGCAAGCAAAGCAGCAGCAAAATGTCTGTCCCCAGACCCAGTACATAGGTACAGGTTTTGAGAATATCGAGGATGGAGAAAGGCATTCCTGGGTCTTACCTGCAAACCTGATTTTTGCCAGTTTGGAAATGAATTCACTGTAGTAGGTGTTCTCAAAGTGTCCATCCTAAACACAGCACAGCAACTTGAACAAAAGGTTAGTGACCTGCCTGTCCTTCTACACTACTAATCAGCTTGGGGGACTGATTGGTGAATTGGGAGGCAGAGAAGAAATGCTATCCCAGATGTCTTGATAGGCTGGGCAATCCTAGGCATGGTAAGGTGTGTACACGTACGTCTTGGGTAGAATAGTGAACTACAAGGATCCTTTTCACCACTTGTAAATCCACACAAAATCAAGTGTTCCCATTTGCAAATCAGAGCAAGACCTTGAGGTACAGCAGCGAAAACCCAGCTGCCACACCAGAGAATCCCTCTGTACTTCTTATGGGGCAGATTTTTCTGGGGTTCACAAGTTGTGTTGGCTGGTATTGAGCAAACCCCAGATGGCATAAGGGAAGAACAGTCCTGCTAGAGCACAGCTTCTGCAAACTGGTGGCAGACTTCATCTCTTAGGATAGATGTGCAAACCTAGTATGTGCTGCTTGTATCTGGGCTGCGATTATAGTATAAACAGTGATCACAGACTGTCCTTGCTCCGCAGCCTGGGTGTCAAACCTACCGTGTACAGGAAGGCAAGCACAGCCAATCCATTTGGTTTGTCCTTGGCTTCTTCAAAGCTTGAGTAGTCAGCTGAGTTGTAATGGACAATGTGCAGCTGTCAGAAGAGAGACAGGGTCATTCAGCACGAAGTGATACACGGCTTTCTTGGTGCTTTAAATGACCCAATACAGACTGAAGGGAGGGTCACTATCCCAACTCCTGCTGCTTGTGCCTTGCAGCACAGCCAAATAGACCTTTAAAGAGGTTTGTGATGAATGTGAAGGAACAACTCAATCCTTGAAGGGTATTTGTGTTACTGCAACAGCTTTTCTTGGTCTTCTGCGCCGGCACCGTCAGCCTCAGCCTTTGCGTTGCACCAACCACCTGCACTTAGGGGAGCCCTGTTTCTCCCACGTGCCCCTGCATTGCTTCCTGCAGGCTTTGTGGGCTGCAGCTTCCCCTTTCCCAACTGCCAGACTTGCAACGCACCTGCCCACCAACCCGCTCTCCTCGCAAGTACCTCTGCGAAGTATCTCATCCCGTCTATGGTGTGTTCAGAGCCGCTGGTCTCCAGGTCCAGGCCACCCCAGTGCAGATGCATCTGTACAGCCGTGTAGAGGCCCGGGAGCCCTCTGGAGATGTGCATGGTGGGGGGCAAATCAATCTGAACTGAAAAAAGCAGAGACAACAATGTGTGCAGCCATGCCCTTTCTTGTAGTTACACTTACAGTGCCTGGTGCTTTCTGCTGCTAACAGCCTCTCTGCAATAAGCTGGTACAGTCATGTCCAGGGAACTAACTCCAGCATGCAAGGAAAACCACTGAAGCTTAAAGCTAGGGGTGCATAACATCTTTCCTGACCTCATGCCCGTGTGCCACAAAGACCACACCAGGCACAAAGATGACTGGGCACTAGCTGTGTCTGTAGGCTCTTTTTTTGTTTGTTTGTATCTAAGCTGCTCTGGGTTTTTTCTTGGGCAGTAATAAAAGTGCTTTAACGCTCATCTCTCACATGGTCCATCACCTCTGGCAGGGCTCTGCACAGATTTAACTCCTTTATTTCCAAGGAAGAAAAGGGGGATAGAAATGCACAAAGTGACTGGCGTCATCTAACCTAATCACACTTTGCAGTGTTCCAGACTCTGCACCATTCACAGGGACTAATCATTTTGCTTCACCTTGCCAAGGAGTATTCACAAAGAGACAAGGAAACATTTGTCTTCCTGCTAATGTACTGCCACAAATCATACGTTCTGTTAATAAATATGCCAAAGCTAGGAGTGAAAAGGGAGAATTGCCTCATCCTAACGAAAGCCCAGAGCATGTTATAAAAAATAGCAACTATCCTTGTGAAATGTAACACAGTATATGATCCGTTAGTCTTAGTCTGGGTTTGTGAGAATGTTCTTTTGTTTGTAAACTGTTCACAGACAGATGAGATGAAAACATGTTTCCTTGTAATATCCCAAAGAGCCTAGAGTAGGGTAAAAAAACCATCTGCCTTACATTTTACAGAAGATCCCTGCTTACTGCCTTCCATAATTAGGGTTATTTACCTCAAGTACCTCATTATGATTTCTATTTTCTGCAAAACAGAGCCAGAGAATTGTGTTCTGAGTTTATAAGAAGAATAAGTCTTCTGTAAGGTATTTTATGCACTTTTTTTAATGCACTTATATTTTTCACTTTGCTGAAAGCGTGGGGGTAGGTAACAGCCCAATTTGCTTCTCCTTTTCATCCTTGTAAAAGGTGTGGGGAAAGTACAACAGCTCTGAGCTGGAAGTGCCTTACTCCTGCTTAGCTCTGGCTTTGCCAGGCAGTGAGAAACCAGCCAGGACCGTGCTGTGTGAGTCTGACAGTAGCTGTGCCTTTAGCATTTCTGCTCTGCCACTTGGACTCTTGTCCATTACTGCCTTACAGACTAGAGACCATGCATCCAGGCTCTCTTCTCATCTCTGGTCTTGGAGGCAGTTGAGGTTAATGAAAAATCTAAGAAAAATATGCTACTGGAGGAAGCTGCACACACCCTGCACAGATGACACTTTAATCTTCCAGAGCTGTGCATGTCCTTGCTACCTCGTAAAGGGCCAATCCTGTTTAAAAAGAAAGTCCAAATACAAAAGGCTTCATTAACCTGAGGTTATCTGGGTAGAGTGTGTCTGCACAGATGTGGTAAATAGGTGCAAATTCCTTGGGCAAACACTGCACTACTGCAAAGAGGCTTTAGCAGGTGCGACTTAGCCTGGTAATTATACAACTAGAAAGTGTAGCTGGTTTCTTAGGTGAAGCACTTGGCCTTCAGCTCCTGGGAGCCTGTAAGGAGGCTCCTGCTGATAAATCCATCTCCTGTCCCTTTCAGATAGGCTGAATGTTTTCTGATGTAGCCTAGTGGAATATTTTCCTTGAGAGACACTTCTGTCCCATCACACTGAAGCCAGTAGGAAAACCTTGCCTGACTTCACAGGAGCTGCGAGTAAGGGCAGTCATTTACCTTTGTGCTTTACTAAAATGTCCTGCTTCAGCAAATTGTTATTTTGATGTTAACAAAAGAACAGGAAAATACACGTGTCAAGTCAGATCTGAAAGCTAAACCTGCAGGAATTAATTTGTAGGCAGTCAGGGTAGCAATGCTGACATGAGAGCTTCTAACTGAATGTTGAGCTCATGTGGGTGACAAACAGGAGTTACAATTTTTTAGAAATACAATCACAACAGTCTTTCTCTGAAGGCAGTATGTGTCTTATCAGTTCACATCCTTGCTTTCACTCTGTATTTCACTTGTATTTCACTCCGTTACAGAGAGGAAGAAAGGACTGTCATGCGGGATTACAGAGCTACCAGCTCTATGTTCCAAACACCTTCCCAGAAATACTCATTCCCTCCCCACTGCAGCTATTACAAAATTCTCTCATTGCTCATCTGTAGTCCAAAAGCATTATCCCCAAACTGCCAGCTGATGAATTATTTAGACAATGAATTACAGACTGCAGCAGGGGAATCCAGGACCTCCTAAATTTTAAGTCTTGCCCTGAGACTGTGTGGCCAAAGGCAAGGCTTGTAACCCATGCTGTGCCTCAGCTTCCCTTCCTGAGCCCCAAAATAGCAATCCTCTTACTATAAAGGAGGGATCCTCCTCTGTATTGTACTTTGTGTGACCTACATCTAAGCAAATCTCAGATTCCAATTTGCTACTGAACTATGGTTCTCCATTCCTATCATTCTTATTGCGCAAGGGCAAAAGATGCATCTTCTGAATGCAGAGAGGAACCAGTATGCCCCAAATACCACTCACTACTGTAGTCCTGCAGGCTTGTACTTCACTGAAAAAAAGGGTCAATCTATAACACTCTAGCTGCCTTTTATCCCTTTTTAATATCTAATATCTTGCAGAACCGTAACTGCCTTTTATTTCTCTGGTTTATATATGTGTTTCTGGAAAGCTTTCCTGTGTGACTGGGGAAAACAGCCAAGCTAGGAGAGCAGAATGAAGTGAGATGGCAAAGCAAAGTGAGGTGAGTTGAAAATAAAAAAAAAAAGGGAGGGTACTGTCTGTGAATAGCATTTTAGAACGATCTGTTCCTGCACTGTCATGAGCTTGACATCCTCTGAGGACATCTGCTTAGCCAGGGAAGAAAAAACTTCCCACCGCAATGGCAAAGCTGGCTCATTCGACTGCATTTCAGCCTAACGTCACGGTGGCCACCAGAGCTTTGTGATCATGTTCCAGCTATAGCAGAGTGCTGAGGTGAACATACAGGAACTGTTCCTATACCCTGCCTGTGCTGGGGAAACTTGTGCCTGAGCTCATACAGTCTCCTGTATACCCCAGACACAACGGGGTAAGTGCATGCTACCCTGCCCAGGTGAAACATCCACCGGCTACACCACGGCCTGCTTTACAGCTTAAAAGCAGAAAGCTGTCATGTTCAGGTGTCTCTTCCACCAGCTGTCCCAGCAGGAAGGTCTGTGCTTTCTCCCACTGAACGCGCTGCAGGACTCACCACGGTACGATGCTCGGAAGCCTGAACTTATCCGTGCGGGATGGCAGCAAAGAGGGGTGGATAAGAGAGTTGGGTTTTCTGGACAGACCTGCCATTAAAGACCTCTGCATTTCAAAAATTTTAGGCCTTTGCTTGGCTGCTACTGGTCTGTCCCCTGCACTGTTGGCTGCCAGCATCACCTGCTGCCATGGAAGCACTGCATGGGAGGCTCTGGATGCTGCGTGCGGGGTGATCCATGCCTGTACCGAGCCATGGCTTGGGGCAAAACGGGGCTGAAGGGGACAGGCAGCGCTTGCTTCCTTCTGCCTTAGAGCTTCTCGCTCTGATACAAAGGTGACGGACAGCTGGAGCTGCTGCAGGACCAAATAAACTCCTTGAGCTCTGTGCCCTGATTCCTGTTTTGGGCTGCTCCTTTATCAGCAACGACTAATTGCCCAGCTCCTCTTTTTAGGTAGGCAGTGAGAAGGATCCCCTCCGTCTTACCCGAGTGACCGTTGTTGGTCATGGTGAAATCCCCCTGCAAAGGCCCATCGTAACCACTCAGCTCCAGCTGCAGCAACTGGGGGTTGTACCTCACTTTTTTCCTCTGGATGTCAACTGGAGACTGGCGCTTGCCAGCACAGTCTGCAAAGTGCTCTCCCCAGTGCTCTTCATCCAGCTCTCCTTCTGTGAGGAGGAGAAGCAAACCAGGTTATTGGGACATGGTGAGAACTGAGTCAGAAAACTCTCCTCATTTGTCAGCAGGGCACGTCCATCTACTTATTGTAACACCAGGAGCTGCAGCGGTAAAAGGTTGCTCTGCCTTCCCTGGAGTGAAAATACACATTATTCTGTCTACAGGACAACTGTGCTGCAAAATAAGAAACCTGCATTGCAGTAACAGCTTTCTGAGCGCTGGAGACCGAACCTCCACCAAAAGAGAAGCAGTGCTTATATAAAAATGGGGATTTAAATGGGTCTCAACTGCCAAAGGTGTGGAATCAGGTTCTTAACCAATGCGAGAGTGAATAGGACCAGGGCAATAAGTGGGAAGTCTCTGCTTAGGATCAGGAACTGGCAGCAAATTTGCTATTTTTAACTAGGGAGAGAGCTAACAAAAGAAGAATAGGAGTGAAATGGTTTAAATAAATAGAACCCTTTGTATGTTTGCTGGGATAGGAGTGGTTTGGGGTCGCTTTGATGTCCTAGGCGTGTTTTTATTAACAAAACCCACCCCTCTCCTGAGCGCAGGGCTATGCCTTTTCCTGGCACCCCCTTTTTACGCACCACAAAGTGATTCATTGCTGTTGTGAGACAGCTCCTGGTGTGGAACAGGACGTGGCTGTCCCAATTTCAGGATTTGGTTGATAGCTCTGAGCTGCTGTTGCCCCTTCAGCCCCCAGGCCTAAGAACCCCTAAGGTCATGCGAAATGTTAACACCAGCTCCTTTTCCTGCTCAGTGTCATGAGCTCGGACACAAACCTTTGACACAGGACTAAGAACTGAAGGCCCTATCTTCACCTGCACGTGCTCATCACTTCTGCAAGTATTTAATACTAAAAACGACCCGTGGTCACCTATGGAGGGAGCAAATGCATAGGTGACCTGGCACTCTAGATGCCGTCCTTGTTCCAATGACTCCAAGCCTCTTAGCTCTAATTTGAATTTCCTGCAGAGGTCTGGGTTCTGCTGAAACTGTTTATAAATGCTTGAACCCTTCAAGGCTGTTTGCCTTCTCCATAGTGCTATATTTAGGACTTTAAGCATAAATAGAAATTTTAATGCCGTCTCTTGTCATGGCTGTGGCTGACAATCAATATGGAAACCTTTTGTTCTTTACCCCAGAACTGCAATGTATTGATCACTGTCAGTTGTTGCTGTCTGAGACAGAGCTGGAACTAGGGAATAACCATCGCGTGATTGCTGAACTCCCTGACTTCAAATCCTGCAGAGATGGTTTGGAAGGAGAGGTGATTGTTTTAAAAAGAAAACAGTTCAAAGCTACTTCATCACCTTCCTAATTTTCAAATTATTATAATTATGGCCACAGCTGGGGATTTGTTACTATTTGCCAGTTCTTTTCTTTTTATTTCATTTAAGCGCTGTCAGTTTGCAGGTATTTGCTCCCTATCATTGATTAAATATGGGGGGCTTAGGAGATGCAGACAGCCTGGCCACAACAAAATCTAGAGAGACCTTCTGCAAACAGCTTAGTGCCCTAATTGCAATATTCTATCTATACAACGATATCCTTTGTTTTAGCTTGATTCCCAGCCCACTGAAGATCATAAAAGGACTACCGTTTACTTCATGGAGCTCTGCAAACAACCCCCTGAAACCAACAAAAATCAGATAAGATTTCACAAAATATATAAGTACATAAATAAGCACTTCTTAGTGATCTGTACCACATGGGATATGACAATAAAATAATGAGTAGGCAGTATTCAAAGCTTTTCCTTCCCGGATCATCCAAAGGGCAGCTTTTATTCTAACACATTGTAAATATTTTCCCCATTGTTTGAACCTCATTTGTCTGCCAACTCCGACGACATGTCCTAACCACACAAAGGACTAAAGAGGGGTGACATTGAAGAGAATCACTTTCAAGACGCGCAGGCATCAATAAAGCGGAATAAATTAGCTGCTCTGTGGAGATCTGTCACTAACGGAAAGAGAGCCAAGCCGAGCGGTGCTTCCGCAGCACAGTAAGGGTGGGGGAGGCTTTGGCAAGCAGCAGCAATCCCACAACAGCCGCATTTTTCATTACCTTTGTATGTCCAGTGCGCGAGGTGTGAGCAGCTCAGATGCACCAGGAGCAGGTGGGACAAGACAGCGGTGATCCACATGTCCCTCGCTGTATCTACGGTCAGAACCAAGGTGGGGAGTGCCTTTCTTTAAAAATCCTCAGGAAGCGTGAAGTACCAATTTACTCCAGGTCTGGCCTCGCCAGCACCCATCCCGCCCTGCTCCTCACCCATCACCCCCTGCTCCTCACCCACCCAAAACAGTAACAGCAAACAACGCCACAGAGACATTTGATTTGGACAGTCAGCTTTAAACGCTGAAGGTACTTTATCGATGCCCTGAACCAAGCCGCCCCTGCAAACGGAACAGTTTTCCCCTGATGGCCAAAGCTGACGGCCTCGGAGCTGCGGTCTGACCCGACTGCTACACACTCGCTGCCTACTTTTCCTGTCCGTTCCTTCCTGGTGAGCAGGTAGAAAAGCTTCATTGCGAGTAGGTGTAAAACAGTGCTTTGTAAGCAAAGATACCTAACACGGATCTCAAAACCCTGTCCTGAGGTGGCCAGCTCTTTCCCTGTTATACAGAGGAGGAGCCAAGGCAGAAGGCATTTAAGAGACTCGTTTTCAAAAGTTTTCACCATCTTATTAGAAGTCATAATTGTAGACACTCGGCTCCTTTGAAAAAATCAGGCTTCTAAGGCCAGATTGAAAAGTGTTCCACACCCACAGGCCCAGTATTTCAAAGCATTTTGCTTTCAACACCTTCCCTGGTCACTGAAAATCTAGTTTTGAATGTGAGAGATTTGCAACCTTTGGAAAATTCAGAGCTCTGAAAAACTGTTTAGATTGTTGAAAGATACAGGAGTGATAAAAGACGCTGAAACCCTGGTGGCTTTTTAAAACACACACAGGAATTCAAATCAAAACCAGTAGGTGTCAGATGTCTAAATGCTCTTGTGGACTTCAGCAGCTGCTCTGCACACCTTCAAACACTTGATTTCCTGAAAAATGTGTCCCAAGCACATGAATTGCCCAAGGTCCAGTGAAGAAGTCATTCGGCACACCAGGGAACAGACTGTGGATCTTCTGCCTGCCTTTTTGTATCCTGTTCCCAGGCAGATGTCATTCCCTTTGAAAAGCCTTCTCCTCCCCCCAAGAGTGACGGACTGCTGACAGCCCTCTCTGCCCAGCAATGCCTCCCAACCCATAAACCCACAATTTAATAACAAAAGGGGAGCAGAAATCTCCCCAGGAATGGAATTTTCACCTGGTACTGAGAAGAGCTACAGCCTCCACCAAATGCAGTACAATTTTGCCGCTCATTTCAGGTGACAGGCAGAAATATTAAACATTTGGCAAGAAAGCTCACAACAGGGAAATCTCAGCACGTCTGTTTGCAACGTCCCTGCCACTTGCAACAACGTTTGCCATTATTATTTTCAGCAATAAGGTATGCAATAACAGCAATTCAACAATGAGAGCCACAGGCGAGTTACGGATTTCACGTCAACTCAGGTTTCTAGGATTAGACTCTGCTGAAGAACAGAAGCAAGCTTTTTATTCAAAATCTTACTCTTTGGAAGTTTATTGTTAACATCAAAAGGCCTTTCCTGGTTTATGCAGTGCGTATTTAATCTTTGGCCACTGCTGTAATATCGAGTTGATTAACCAAATGTGTATTTTTCCGTCTCTCCCCTAAAGAAGTCATCTATTCTGACAGTTGCACTGAGCTGCGTGAGGACTAAACTAATCAAACCTGCCCTGCAATGCTCTTCATAATCCGTGTGTATCCAGTTGGGTAAATAGGCTTTGACGCTGAGGGAGAAATCTGGGGGGTTTATACCTCTGTACACTCCAGGATTCCACACAGCAGCACGCGAGGGTGCGAGCAAGAGCCAAGAACAGGAGGTCACCTCTGCACCAGAGCATCCCTGCTGTCACCCTGCCTGTGCACGCACCAAGAGTGTTTAAATGGGTGTCATTTAGGGACAAGCCGTTTCTCTTGCCTGCGCTTTATCGATCCGCTAGCGCAGTCTGCACAAAGGATTTGAAATAAAGCCCATTCGGGAATGTGCTGGTGCCAGGAGACTGGAGACGACGGGGAATTAATTTTTAATGGAGCTTTTGCAATATGCTAAAATTGTGACATTTCGCTTGGCATCAGCAGGAGCTGTGGGTGCTCAGCACATCCAAAAACCAGGTCTCTGTTAGCTCGAGTTAGCTTCCCCCGAATTAGCAGCTACTCTGGAATATACAGCAATCTGGGGAGAGGATTTACTAAGGGCACCAAGTATGAATTTGTGTTGGAGTTATGACAGAAAAACAATTTTAATTCAACTCTTTCAATGTATCTGAACATTAAGCTTCTAGCTGCAAGCTGAATAATACGGAAGGAGTCCTTCTCCTGTATAAAGTATTGCACACGTCAACAGTTGCTTATTGGTTCTTGGAGCTATAGCGTTTTTTAGTGTATATGGTATTAAACCTGGCTGGCTTGAGGCTTGTCTACACTAGTCATCCATTTTTCTACCTCAATATAACTGCTAGAGAGGTATGGCTGTAGTGCCTAGGAACTTCAGATATCACAGCAGGACTGTGCTTGAAGTAAACTGGTGTTTCCCAGGTGAAGCAGATTGTAGGTTTAACAGGAGTCATCTCTGCGCTCCAATTTAGGCAGTGGGGAAATCTAAAGTCAGGTATCTCGGCCATGAATATTCGTGGCATGATTTCTTCATAACCGCAGGCCACTTTCACACAGCCTCCAGCCTCCCTCCTCCCACCCGACTACAGTAGGAAATAAGCCTTTAATCCCACATCATTGGCTTCCATGCACTTCGCTTTTATCTCTACAGTTTTCCCTGACTCCTTGCCATCTTTTAAACCCTGCTTCTCCCAGGCTATTCCCTCTGTCCTTGCTGGCCCAAAGCTCAGCTCAGGTCTGACTTTCAGATCCATTCTGAGCATTGGTAGCCACATTAAAACCTTGACATTGGATTGAAGTAGCTGGCTCAGTACCTCAGCGCTCCTTTGACCCAGAACTTGCAAGGGTTAACGCCTTTCCCTCTGAATCAGCGGGAATTTCATCAGGGGTTGCGGTAATAGCTGCATCCCTCCCAAGCCCAGCAAACATTTGCTCAGGAACAGGGCTGTTTGATGTGAGCCGGACAGATGCCTTCAGGCAGGCTGTCTAGGTTTTCCTAAGTGAGTCTAAAACCTCTTCAAACAGAGCTCTCTCCGCTGAAGTCATGCTGGGGGGATAAAAGTAGTTCCAAAACTGGCCCTCACTTCTTTGACATTTTACCCATGCTTTTTTTTTTTTTTTCTTTCCCTTTTTGCTCCCCGGCTTTCAGCTACCGAAGGAGATGACAGAAGTCAGAGGTAGGAAAGCACTAGAATTCATTTCTCCAGTTCACACAATCCCTTTAGGCTTCCTTGCTCTTATATAATATTTTGATGTGCATGGCTAAATTCACCTTCTACCGACATAAATTCAGATACATTTGTTGATTCTACTGAAGCTTTGTGATAGAAACGGGCTTTGAGGCAGTCAGGGGTAGGCACTGGAGGTTTACACCAGTGTTCCTAAAAGTAGGATTTGTCCATTTGAAAACAGAGAGGTTTCCTCTGCAAATTCCATCTCACGGTCTAACAGATCTCAGCATTAGCTACCTGCAGTTCGTTGTCAGCCTAAATTTTCTTTTGCTCAGTTTCAGCCAATTACTCTTCGCTGTAGCTACAGCCCTTGGATTATCTTAAAATACTTTTCCCTTTTTAATGTTCGCATCACTTCTGGGGTGGTTATCACCTCACCACGAGCACGAGCAGCCTTTCACTCGCCATTTCCCCGAGGTGGCGAAGAGGACAACAGGATGCTCTAAAATGGAGAGAACACGGTCGAATAATTCCTCTTCATTTTCATTTCTAGGAAATGTAATTACAGTTATAGGTCTATGTAGGTCTGCTCGACAGCCTTTGCTAAAAGTGACTTCATGTTCTGGATCTCTGTTTGAGCCTTTGAAAAAAACAAAACGTGAAGGGAGGATTAGGAGGAGGGAGGTCAATCTTCCCTCTGCATTTAGTGGGAGGTACACAGGAACGTGGCCTGAGCGCAGGCGTTGAAGGAGTGCTGTCGAGAGCCGGTCTGGGAGAAATTTCTCCATCATACCAGGGCATTTTGCTGTGGATTGCAGGGTGGTGGGATAAAGAAGGAATAATTCAGTGGCAAGACAGCTAAGCAGCATGTGCAAATAGCTGCCCACCTTCTCAGACACTGTGTTATCAGCATTTTATACGTATCTGCACCTCCTTCCATAACAATATTCATTTTGCTCCTGATCTCCCAGTGTAGTAACACGCAGAGGAAGCACAGTTTCTGCTCAGTCTCTCTGAAAATCAATATTATCAGTGTATAAACACAGGAGAAGACCCTAAGCCCCTTAACAAACAAACACTCTTCACAGAACAAATACGGGCTCTGGAAATGCGGCTGTTGCCCATTGCTGGCTAAGCACTTCTCCTTTCTTGCTTCAGCTGCGTTGTGTGTTGAGCAGCTGTGACATCCAGTGGCCAAACACAATACAGTTGGGCTTGGTACAGAATTCTTCATACATGGTAACAATAACAGAGCCCTTCCATTGCGCTTTTCATCTTTGAAGAGCTGTACAAACGTTCATTAACCCCTACACAGCTCAGTGAGGCAGATGAATGTAGTGACCCTAAAAGTACACGTGAGCAGGGGAATCCACTGTCCAAGCTCTCCACAAGCATGGCAGTCAGCTCCCTGGGGGGGTGAAGAGCCTGCCCTCAGGTCAGAGTGCAGGACCTTCAGCCACCCAGCTGCTGACAGATAAGGGATCAGAAAGGTGCAGCTCATTCAGCTTCTGATGAAGAGGTCACACCCGGGGAAGGGTTGTCTTCTTCTCTAGAGCCGAGGAGCCCATGGTCAGGGACTGAGGAAAGCTAAACAGGAGGACAGAGCAGAACCAGAGCTGGTTTGGAAGAGATGCTTTGTCCAAGGCCTGGCTGGAGGAAAAGGCTTCTGCAGTGCTTTTCTGGAGATGTCAGAGGGCTTTGTTGATAGATGTGGAAGGGAGCACAAACATGGATTTGGACTAAGAAATACAGTGAAAATGAAGAAATGAGACTGTAATGGCATCCCAGCAGTTAACTGGGATTCCTGTTGTGACAGGTAAATTGGAAGATACAGAAAAGAAGAAAGCAAATCAGTGGAAAACAGGAGCTGAGTCTCACCCGTGGAGCAGGGCATCCCAGATTGATGCTAGCAAATATCTATTCCACAGAGAAAAAAAGAAAGAAATGGACCAAGAGATGGCTTTTCACAGGCCCATGTGAGTGGGGAGGAATAGTGGGTATGAAGTCTTTGACAGAGGTTTCATTGCAGCGTTTAGTGCATCTGCTGCATTTCAGACGTTGCCCAGCTGTTTGCCTGTGCTTGAGGTATGCACTGAGGGAGCTGAAAGGGAGGGCTGGGGGTATTTGCTGAGCTCCTGACAGACTGAGAGTTAGTTTTCAGTGAGCGTTGTAGGTGCAATTACTCCATGTCTCATAGAGCGTGAGATCCAGGAAGCCACGTAAAAGCGAAGTGTCCAGGTACAATTTTGTTGCCTTAAGCTTCCTTTCTAGCCCATGCAGAGAAACAGCCTTGATACAGATGCTGTGTTTCATGTGGGTATCTCTGAGCTCAGTCCAGACACACCTGTTTCCTTTTGATTATGAAAGCAGGTTTGCATGACTCAGAGATCCAAACGACGGACAGATGCATCCAGTTTCAGAGATCAAGAAATCAGTCCCTGCTTTCCCCAAGTCATCTGTGCCCCAGTGTTTGCTTGCTCAGACCTGCAGCCTGTTTCTGCTGCAGGCAAGGGCCATGCAGGGACATTCAGCAAGGTCAGAAGCACCCACAGCTCCTTCTCTCCCAGTAGCTCATCCCCACTGCACTCTGCCCATGCAACGGCGGGGGGGG
>Ga0065711_1043542_pt1 | contig 14664 bp, 6 predicted proteins | sample Hoacrofraction12_FD_59098 | JGI IMG/M metagenome (GOLD analysis project Ga0065711, IMG submission 59098) | Hoatzin crop microbial communities from Cojedes, Venezuela - Epithelial fraction 12 v2 (version 2) | ecosystem: Host-associated > Birds > Digestive system > Esophagus > Crop | place... | reverse complement strand
GGATAGGCTACAGACATAAATCACACGCTGTTCACGCACCCCATATTCCCTTATGATTGGTAACTATGCACTAACGCCAATAGCAACAGACCGCCTCCATGTCCTTGAACACATCTTGTTTTTGCTAACCCACATCATATACACTGTCAGAACTTTCTCAATTGCTATTCTTAGCTGTTCTTTCCAGGGGCCTGTTCAGTTATGCTAACTGTTTTGCTTAAGCGGCCTAGTCATGCTAACTCTCAAACTACATCGACCCCAACATACGAGTTGCTTGGTTAATCTCAGTCTTCAGAAGAGCTATAGTTTTTCATGGACAGAAGGATTCAGCGCTTATTTAAATAAATAGATTTATGTGTGGGTGGAGAAAGCAGTGACTGCTGAAGATTCTTCATATGCCTACCTTAGTGCACCCATACACACACAAGTACTTCTTACAAATTATGCTAGCTATTAGTCTATTGATTAAATAAAGCTTATATTTTCATTGCAACAGTAATATTTAGACCTACATTTTTAAAACCTTCAAGGCTAGTCGTTTTTTCTTTAATTACAACTCCAGTGGACAAAAATCTCCTTATATAACCTTCAAGGTTAGTCTTTTTTTCTTTAATTACAACTCCAGTGGACAAAGATTTCCTTATATAAACATCTACGTAGTCATCCAGACCAATTTCCAAACACCATTAGATCCCTAAATAAATGCCTTAAGAAGGAAAGAAGCAAGGTAAAGAAGAATTGATCTCCCTGGTCAACATTTACCAAATGCTTAGCTCCCTATTTCCAGCTTCAAATTTGCAGATCCAGCACTGGAGAAAAAGTTTCATGACCAGGAAATTGCTGAACTTCTGGCAAGAACTGATTATTGTTAGTTGGGAATAAAGTGACATAGAGGGACATGACTGAAGTTTTAAACTATTTTTTTTTTGATTCTGGTTATTAAAAATATTATCCTGCAACTACTCAGTTAGTACTTAGTTTATTGATCATAGTTGCACTTGTATAAACACTGTTTGGGATACTAGCAACAAATAGTAGGTTCAGCAGAGATTTTAATGAGCCTTTTAAAAAAAACAAAAATTCCATTTGACCTGATGAGATGTCCTTTTCCCTTGGATAGATTCAGTAAAAACAACTTCTCAATGAAGCATATTCCCAAATTTTTGGGGAAGCATGTTGAATTTTTTTCCTTTTGTTTTTGAAAGAAACAAAGAAGTCATTTTGTCACAGAATAGTTAAAATGTTAAACAATATCTGAAACAATCTCCAAGTGCACAAGAAACAAGCTTAAATAATTGTCAGATACTGTCTTACATTATTATAATATCTTCTAATCATGTAATTAAAAACTTTCATAATACATACATTATCTCAGAGGGACTAAGTGAAGATTATTAGTATTTGTGTAACGTTCTGAAGATGTGTGAGGCTATGTAAAGGCCAAATATTACAGTTATAGATGATAGCTATAGCACAGGATCTTGTCAGACACCAGGGACAAATACTGCTTAATATATGACTCTGTGAAAAAATATTTTAATGCAGGCCTCAGCTTCTATGGTTTCCTGAGTGATTTTCACTTCAAGGGACTAACTTCAGTTTTATATAAAAATGCCAATAGATGTGTTAAATTCAGCCAGTTTAACCAGCCACTGAAATTATTCTTATGTCTGAAAGTTTTACATTGTCTAAATCATGTCTCAGCTAAAACATGCAATCAATGAAAAAAAGTCTAGGCTGCAGTGATCAAATCCAGCTTTCAAAGATTTTAGACATCAGTTTATTCACATCAAAACCTCTATATGTTATGAATTTATTTTATCACGTAGACATTTTAAGATATTATATAACAGTATTTTTAATTAATATTTATTAGACATCTCATAAATTTACTAGAAGATAATAATGAATGGGATGACAGGGTACAATTTATAGAGAGACAACAGACAGGTTAGACCAGTAGAAGAAAGGAGCTACACATTACAACAGGCTAACTATAGATCATCTGTATCAACAAGGAACACCGAAACTAAATGTACTGAAACCCATAACAATATTGACAAAGGATAATATTTAGGGTTATAATGTTGCCTAAACACCCAGAATGGTAACAATGAGAGTAATTTGCCATGAAGTCAGAGACAATATTAATGAAATATTTAGTTGGCATATGTAGACTGCAGAACAGTTATGTTAATTGGAGGTGACATTTATGTCTCCTGTCAATGACTTCCTGAAGTGATTAGTGAGGGAACACACCAGAAGAGAGATTAGTCTTCAGTACTGCATAAAATCTGGTAAAGAATGCTACACTTCAGGATCATAATATATTCAAATAGATTATCATATAAGAAATTAAAATGTTAAAGAAATGCACTAGATTAATACTTTAATTTTTAAAAAGAACTGTAACAACTTAATTTAAAAAAATAGTTTAAACAATTGATTAAAACAGAAAAAATGTGGATAGTATAGATATTGTTCAAATGCACTCAGTTACAAGCTGGCAGTAAATGAATACTGAAATATCAATAAGGATAAGTGTACCAACCTTATTTCAGCAGTTTGATTAAACAAAAAAGTGCATTAGAAGTCAAAAGGCAACCTTCACAAATTAGAAATTTTTATCACATAGTTATGATTATGTGAGATACAACATAGCATAAGCTCTGACAAGTTAAAAGAAAACTACAATAGACATGTGAAAAAGATGTTTAGTAACAATTTGCTAGAGGTGACAAAATATTCAAATGCATCAGAAGCTGAATATCTAGGGCATGTTTAGGATGAAAAAGACATGAGAAAGCTGATTATGAGAGAACAGCACAGTACATCTGAATTTCTAAAAGGTTTTGCTCAAGTCCAGTGTCAGTGGCTTCTAAAGAAACTATGCCATGGATAAGCAATAAGGCTTCTCGTTGCTTACTAACCAGTTACAAGATTGGAAGCAAAGGGTGAAAGCAATTGCACAGGTCCCACAAGGGAAGGGGAACAGATTATTAAAAGAAAAGCTGACCAGACAGAATTGCCTATGATAATAGCTGACTGGGGAGTAATATAATAGATTAAAGTCTATGTTACTAAACACAAAACAAAACACAAGGAAAGAAAATCTGAATAAGGTTTCAAGAAAACAAACAGAAAACCTACCAAATCAACTAGCTATTTAGTGCTAAGGAAAGAGGCATCAGAGGTAGTCTTACGAAAAAGATAACTTCTTGCTCAAGAGAGGTCAGCAAGTCAAATAGCATGTTAGAAAGAAAATAGAGAACAAAACACAAAATCAGTATCATGCCATGATGTAAACTCATGATGAGTACCTATGACAAATACTCTGTGGTGTCCCAATCTCCCCATCTCAGAAAAGGTATAATAAAAATATAAAAAGTTCATAGGTGACAAGGATGATCTAAGAAACGAAATAGCTTCTTTACAAGAACTGAACTGATAATTCTCTTCTGTTGAATGACAGATGCCTGGTGGGAGATAAGATAAATTATTATAAAATCATGAATGGCATACTAAAGGAATAGCTACTTTCCATCTTCTCACAATGCAAGTGCTAAAAAAGATCTGTGAATTATCAGGCAACAGTTTAAAAAAAAACCCATTAAAGAATGTCATTTTCATCCAACATGCAGTTGAAGAGTAAAATCACATTACCATACAAACCTGTAGAAGTCAATGGTATAAAAGAAACAGTACAAAAGAGTTCAAAAGGTAAATAGACAAATTCATGATGGAAAAGCTGTGAATACAGTCTCCGGCTCACAGCTGACTGCTGGAAACAAGCAGCATGTTCTAGGGGACTCAGCATAGGTTTGGACAATTCATGTACTTAACTGGTCACTGGCAAAAAGAGAACCTGGGCTGAAAAAGACTTTTTGTCTGTCCCAGTACAAAAAAAAGTAAAGAATACCAAATGATTTCACAGGTTTGATCCTCAAGGAGATGATGTCTCCTCAAAGTCTTCTGAAGTTCTGGAGGGAAGACCGATATTGACAGTTTGCTGTCTCTCCACATGGAGGTCATATGTGTTGTTCACAAATCTCACAACACAGATCTGCAAAAAATAATTTTCCCCAGCAGCTAAAATCATTGAAAAACTTGGCAGCAATACATGCACTTTCTTTTAAACTTGTTTTCTCCCAAATTAGTACAAAGCAATCTGTGCACTAAATACTATCACAGCTACAGTATCAACAACAGTGCAAAATATGCCTCCTGCTACACAACTTTCCATTGTGAGGAAAAAAGAGAGAATCAAGGAGCGCATACCAAATGCTGTCCACAAGTTTAATGAGACACTGGATGATAGTTAGTTGTTACAGTGATAAATACAGTGTAGCATCCTATGTAAAACTGATAGAATCAACTTGTTATTTCATACCATAATCACTGTGATTCAAACAGTTAAAAAAAAAGTAATCAAGTTATAGAATAACTTATTTGCTTCTATTTTATATTGAAATCCATTATGTAAGACTAAAGGAAAATGTAAGGTCTTTCTTTACTCAAGTCAATGGCCTAGAAAATCATTATGAAGCTGCTATGAAATAGATTTTCTTCTTTTGGGTATTGAAGCTTCTCAAGTGACTACGACTTCATTAAACTATTTGACTTTACTTATGTCTTATGAAATACCTTATGAAATGAGAGTAATTCTAGATTTGAATGACATTTTTCTTAGCAAATTACGGTTACAATTTCAACAGAGATGTTCAGATTTATCTCGCAGGAAATTATAGACAATGCAATACAGTATTTTCCCCCTTTCAAGCTGTCAGAGTAAATACCATGTTAGAGAAATCTAAATACTAAACTGAGAAAACATGCAAATTCATTGCTTAGATGACCTATTTATTATTCCTTTTATTATCCTCACAGTTTTATGCCTTATTATGATTTTACATATATTTGGGTAAGTTTGAAATGGGTTAGGTTGCTACTCATTAGGAGAGCCAGTTGTAACAGACGTAATACAGAAAATGTTTGAAGACTGTTATACCTGTTTATTAATTAAAGATATGCTTCTTTGAAGATAATTAACAGAGAAAAGTTCAGTTCCCATCTGCCTCTTTTCCTGCTATAATATTCTTTTTCTCTTTCCATATTGTCTTGCATCAGAAATCCTAATAGACTCTGATCCCTGAATGCATTGCTTAGTTTGTCATCCATTTTAGTCTCACTTCATATTCACTATTCTTACACTCCTTCTCAAGCATTGATCCTCCTGAAATAATTATTTCCACATTTTGTCTCATTTTTCAGCTGGCCTTGTGTGTCACATGCTTTCAAGAAGCCCATTTGTCTGGTGACATCTAAGCCGTACTATCACACAGCGACAGTCTTTCCCATACTTGAAGATTATTTACCTAATAAACACCATCTTTCTGCCTCAGAACAGCAGTATCTTAGCTAAGAATTCACATAACCCACTTCTTTACCCTCCTCCAAGTCTTCCGCTCTAGCCTGCTTCAGCCAGGCTTTGCCAATAGCCACCCGAATCCACTCGTCTTCGCAGCTGTCCAAGCCTTTCTCTCTCCCAGCGGAACCAAACCTCATCACCTATTCTGAAGATTTCAGAAACCTAGGTACAATCAGTACTTTCCAAAATTCTGCCCAGGTGGCAATAAGAAAAGACAAGTGAGAGCTTCCCAGATAATGATGCCTAATTTATTTATTTATTTGCAATTTGCATTGTCCTGTATATATTATATTTAATTTTAAAAGTTGCTGATAAAAAGTTCCTGTTTGTTCTGCTGTGTGTGATGATTATGTCCATTTGGGAGCACCATCTGGAGTTCAAAGCAAGGCAATAGAGATATCAAAAAATATTCAAGAGTGTAGATATCCAAAACATAGACAACCTGCAACACAAGTGAAAAAAAGTGATACTATTACTGCTGGCAGGAAGCAGTCATTGCCAAGTCACATAAGCGATGGAAATAAAGAAACTTATCCAATGGTTTGAAAAGGGACTGTCAAGAGTTTGTTGCAACATAGAGAACTGGTAAAAGTCACTTCACCAGTAGCAAGCTGGAAGGAAAGTAGCAGTTCTGAAAAGTAGTATGTGGCATGCAACAATTTGTTTGTAAACTCACTTTTTAAAGTCTAACAGTGAGGTGGTTTTTTTCAGGTCATTTTTGTTTATTTAACAAAACTTTACTTAACCATGCAATCCTCTCTCCCTTTTTTATAATCTCAGGAAAAACAGGCAGACCCACCTCAATGCTTTAGCCTGAGTTTCTCTGAAGTCTCTATTACTAAAACAAATTTGCAATTTACAAGAAAAAATTACATCTATTGACCTTTAGGGGCAGGGAGAGACACACAAAAGGAATACAAACAAAGACAAACTACTCCTTTTTCTTAGTCATTTGTGTAAAAGCAGTGCAGATCTTACAGTGCTAAGGGTATTGTATAAAACTACTCCTACCTGACATACTATTTTACAAATAAGAAAAACAAAACATTAATTTGCTGTGCTCTTCTTTATTACCATGACAGAAAAGGGCAACAAGATAAATTTCCTGTTTTTTAGAAATTATTTGAAGTAGATTTAGTATACAGTAAAGGTGATTTAAGATCCTGTTGGATAAAATAAACTATGACAAACACATCCAAAAAGACAGAAGAGTTTAATTTCCCTACTTTGGGAGAAGGTATTTGTCAGTATCGAAAACAAGTTATTTGAACCATCTAATTTTATATATTTTCTACTTACTTCCTAGGGGTTGACAGTTTAATTTATTGTACTTCTATTTCTATTCTTGATTGATCATTTTGGATACTCCTCCATGTGATTGTACATGCCACATCCTAGTCCTCCAAGAGCAAGAGGCCTCCTGCTGAATGAGGCACCGAATGAGGATTACCGAATTTGGAGCAATAGGTGTAATGAGGAAATACAACCCTTCTTATGGGAAATAAGGGAAGAGAATTTCTTTCTCGTCCCTTATTAAAGTAGGAAAGAAATTTCTAAGCATGTCATAGTCCTCAGCACTATAGGTAGAAATTATGTTAAAGCGTAGTCCCTATGGGGAACAAGAGTGACAAAGGCCTGATTTGCCTTTCATATGGAAAGGTGAAAGTTGAGCGCTCTGACCTATACTGCGGAAAAGACTGAAACGTTCTGTTGCAGCAGAGACTGTCGGGGAGCAGCTCTTTCAGCATAGCTAACCCAAGCAGAGCTGACTCAGATGAAATGGAAATGGATTGCCTGAGACTGAACCTGGACCTCGCTCTCCTGGAATCGTTTTCTCCCTAGGGCCATATTCCAGGAGATTCTTCCAAACAGATCTCTGAACAGGTTGGTCTGCTTTCTTGAAATCCAAGGTTGTGGTCCTGGTTTTGCCCTGCTGCCTCCTCTTAGGATCCTGAATTCCACCATCTCATCATCACTGCAGCCAAGACTGTCTCTTTCATATCTGTCATCAGTTCTTCCTTGTTTGTATTGGGTCCAGTAGACCAATTCTCTTTGTTGGCTCCACAGTTACGCATGCAAGAAAGTTGTTATTGGTGTATTCAAGAAATTTCCTTGATTGCTTGAGCCCTGCTATATTGTCCTTCCAGCAAATACCAGGTTGGTTCAAGTCCCCTGTGAAGATGAGGGCTTGTGAACCTGAGGCTTCTTCCAGTTGTCTGAAGAATTATCAAATCATAGAATCATAGAATGATTCTTCCTCATCAGAAGGTCCATAGCAGATACCTACCAAACCAGCCACCACACGGGTCTACCTGGTAATCTTTACCCATAAGCTCCTGACTGACTCCAAACATGTCCCAAGGCAGAGCTCCATGCATTCCAGCCGCTCTCTCACCATCCTCATCTTCCTAGCATGTCCTTCCTAAAGAGCCTGTGAGCCTCTCCACTGTATCAGTCCAGTCATGTGAGTTATCCCACCACATCTACATGGTCTCAGTGAGGCCATAGCCCTGTAACTGCACAGTGACTTCTAACTCCTCCTGCTTATTCCTCACACTGCGTGCATTAGCGCAGAGACATTTCAGAGATGCATTTCAGACGAAAGAGGCTTAAACTGTTGAGAAGAAGAAAGCATGGATTTGTGTGTATTTTTTAGGTTCCTCTGCCTAGGCAATGCTGCTTATTTTAATGCAAAGTACCAGAATGCTTTCAATGTCAAAGAAGAGTCAAAACTAGAATCTATGATTAAAATAGTAAGTTCATTTAAATAAGAACACCATTTGAAGCTTTTCGTGGCATAAGCCATATATTTTTTATGGGATTTATGAAAATTATTCTTAGACTTCATTTGGATACAGGTAATTTGTTTTCTTCCTAAAGAATTTCTGGTACTTATCAGTACAGTTGGAATACCAGACTAGATAGACATTAGTGTAATCACCTGTGATAGCTCCTTGTATTATTAAAACCTCCTCACATGCTGTTGAATAAAATAGAACTCACCTCCTAGATAGAACTCATCTCCTAGCTTCTACTGTCTGATAAAACCTTACTAAACCTTACTATAATTATATTACAAAGCTATTAAAGTAAGAGCAAACTAGAAGAATTAAAAAAATAATGAAAGATGAGCATGCGTTTTGCACAAAATGAAGATGCTGTTAAGTATAATAGTAAGGAGGTCACCAGTTAGCATTGAGAGAAAGTATTTTCTAACTACTTAGATATAATTCTAGAAGCTCAGGTAATTAAGGGAGCCAATTTAGGGACCATTTTCCAACCAACATCTCTTTTAGCCGAAAATGCAATTTTAATTTTTTTTAACAGAGACTCTTTTTGAAACATTGTGATTTCTTTTGACAATTAATTTTAGGAAAAAACAAAAATATATGATGCATTTACTAGAATATCAGAACATTTTGGACTTTCCAAGAAAAAAAAAAGATATTTTAAATTTTCATTTTTAAATTACTACATAAAATGTAGATTTTCCAAATTTGGCTTGAAACAAAACATTTAGTTTTTTCGTTTTCATTGGTAGAAAAGACCAACATAATTTTAAAATACTGATTAAAAATTAAAGAGAAATATATAATTAATGCCAATTTGATTTCTGAATAATACCTTGTCATACTAATTTTGCAAATTTATCACAATATTACTTGCTTTGATGCTAAATCACAGAGCTTATATTAACGTGGCACTTGACTTGCAGATTTTGTATTTTGATTCTGGACTCAAAAATATTGCTAAATGCTACATTAGAGAATGCAATTGCATCAAATACGTTCACATTAGATACAATCAGAAAAGATTCCAGGGAGATCTAGAAAGAATATATATGCAAACCTGAATAGTTTTCAGCTTACAAATAAACAGAAAGGACCTAAAAGAAACTTTCACTGCTCTTAGCCTGCTGGTGAACAAAATATTCCCAGTTTGATCACCAGTAAAGTAGCAGTAATGATGGCTTTTATGTGAGATAACAAAAAGAAAAGCAACCTTAACAGTTTGGTAAGGAAGAATGCAAGACTAGACTGGATAGCCATCAGTACTGCAGAAAAGGATTTTACGCTGCCCTGGATCACAGTCTCTGAACAGATGTTAAAAATATCCTTTTGTTGTGATAAAAAGCAAATATAATTCTGGGATTTATATGAAAGAGTGCTGCATTAAAAACATTCAGAATACATTTTTTTAGTCAGCTCGGTACTCTTATAGCATCTGCTGGCCTTTTTTGCATTTTGAAGGACTACAGCTCAGGAAGGATACGGAATAATTGGAGACAGCCCAAACGAGGCACATAAAAATTATTGTGAGTATACATAACTTGACCTACAACATACATGACAAATCTCTAAGAACATAAAAGGTGGTGTTAAAGAAGAAAATTCATCCATCTTTGTACAGTCTGAAGAGAAAATAAAAACCATTGAGGTAAAATTCCAGAAAAGGAGATTTAAGTTAGAAATCTTGAAAATCTATTTAAGAGTGAGGACAGTGAAGCATTAGAACAGGTTGCTTAGGAAGACTGTGCAATCCTTTAAAGGAAATTTCTTACAAACACTCCTTAAGAATGACAGCTTTATAGTATATACTGTCTTCATGCAAGAAATGTATTCAAGGAACTCGATAACCTCTTGTAGACCTATTTAGGACTCCAATGATCAAAGACACCTATAAATATATCCTTCTAGGATATGTCTTTTCCTTGGAAAGAATTGCTACTGGAAAAAAATGGTTTGAGTTGCTATCATTTATCTAGTTCTTATGCCTAGAGTTCACACTAGACATAAGCAAAGGAGATTTGAGGAAGATTCACAAGAATGATCAAAGCCATGTGAAGCATCTCTTCTGGAGGTAGGAATTAAATTCAACCTATCAAAAACGAAAGAACAAAGACTGATTTAGTCTCCCCACCTCCACAAGAACAGAAATTTCAAAAAAAAGGGGATCTTCAAAGCAGCAGACTAGGATATAAAGCACTGCAAGAGCTTATGAATACAGAGCACAGATTTTTAACAATTAACCATCAAAGTAATTTACCAAGGACTATAATAGGACATACGCATTTATAGAAAAAGATCTGAAAATGATGCCCTAGTGTAACTGTAAATTTAGACTCAGAACAAGAATTTTGCATTGACCCACTGAAATTTGAGCTTTCATTCAATGCCACAGAGATGCAATGGCAGTAGGCAGGAGCTGAGGTGCTGAAGTGTTCAAAGCACCTGGCGAACTTTGAGTTCAGAAGGAAGCATGACACTACATATAGGCATCATTGGATTATCCAGGAAGCAAACCTGGCTTTTCAGGATTACGTAAGTATCTATTTCACCCTGGAAAGGGGAACTGAAGCCCTGGAGTTCCATTTAGAAGGCAGAAAGAACTAGGGAGACAACGTGTGTGAAATTTGGTTGTCCAAACATACACATCCAGTGTTTTTTTTATGTTACTCAAGACAGCTCCTCTAAATGCTATACCCAGAGGGCAAAAGTCTCCTGTAGTTGTGTTGAAACTTCCAGCTACAAATGCATGATTTTTTTCTGACAATTTAGTGCTTCTTAGGTGGCACTGGGTGGCTTTGCTTAAGTAACTAAATTCAAACCATGAGCCTTCAATGACCTCACAAGGCAGTGAATCCATAATTACTTATTTTTTATCCTTCCTTCAGGAAGAATTGTTAACATTTTAGTCCATCACACCAGATTCTTACTGCCTCCTGGAAAACAGCAATGTCTCAGGATTGAAAGTACTGAACAAAGAGACAACACAAGTCTGTGTGACGTAATTTATTTTAAAAATCTTTTGGTGATATATTTTGTCATAGCTATGGTGGAGGTAAAATAAGTTAGTACAGATAATATCTAAAACACTTTCTGAAAACTGAATGATCGGGGACTTGAAAGTAATATTTTCTGCCTCAGGCTAAAAACAGGAGTAATGAAGAGAAATACTGACAGGAAAAAATGAGCTTGTACAACACACTGTTTTAATTTCAGTAGCCTGTACAGGCTATAATCGATTAAACTGTACTTATTCTACACAGTTTGCATATACAGAACAAACAGATAACATCTACTCACTGAAATTTTAATGCTTACAGTCCACCAGGCTTCCCTGATAAATAATGCATAATAAGTTAAGAAATAGAAGGGCTCTTTATTTGGGCTATTTTCTGATGCACTGTTATGTAACTTGGTTCCCAGCATGTTGATAACCACTCATACAGAATACAGTCAGAATATGTACTTGACCTCTCATTTCAATGGGTACACAGAGAATCACTATCTATAAAGTACATCACCATGTTTCATATATAAAATTTTTACATATTTTTCTATTTTCTTCTTTCAGAATCAGCTGGAGAACAGGTCACTTCGAACCCCACTAAGAAAAGCAAATACAGTGAACTACCATTTGCCTTTCTTTTCGTCCCCCGTCTTTCCCACATGGCTTAGGCAAACAATTGTTTCCAGGCATCTGTTGCTTTTACTCACACATTAACACAACGGAAGCCTACAAGACCATCAAAATCTCAAGGCTAGCTTTCAGAAAGTAGCAACTGAAATGTATCAGTGCTAACATTATACTGTTCCTTTTATCTCCCTCTTTGTGCCCCATTATTTCTGTTTTGCACGATACCATTTTGCAAGATAAATTTTAAATTATTACCTTTGATTCAATAATTTTTGTGCTAGTTAAATAAGTATGCTTGTTTTGTGTGGGTTTTTTAAAGCATATACAAAAACTTCCCTGGAAAAGAAAAGAACAAATCCATACACATAGTGCGATGCCCATCCATGGCTCTGTTCAATAAGTAGTCTACTCCCTAATATACCTTCAAGGTAGTAGATCTCTCTCTGTGCAGATCTCATACTACAAGCTCATGTAAAACAATGGCCTTGAACCAAGAGTAGAGGTTGAAATGTGCCTACAGCCGAGGAGCTTATATGAACACTTTTACAGTTGTGTTAGCTTTTCATAGCTTACCTAACCCTCTGCTGGCTCCTGTGGATAAAATGCTTTTTAAAATGGTTTCCACCATAGCAAAACAGAAAGTGTAATTTCTCATAATCTTCTACTTATTTGTGTGAAAAGTGAAGAAGTTAAGAAATGTACTGAATTGCTTTTAATCAAGGGATATGTTTATTCCCTGAGATGTGCTTGTTTTATCCCCAGTGACTTCCTGCAAGGAATTCAGCCCTGCATCAGAGTTGCCAATCAACATCCATATGGCCTGTAGCATAATACTACATCATTAGGCAGGACTATCTTTACAATAGAAAATCAGTAACTATAAAATTACTTTCAAGTCATCATCTATGCTGTGAAGCATATTTTGATTAACTTCCTGGCTCACATAAGCTAATTTTTAAGAAGTGGGCAGAAAGTAAGTCATACAAAAACTCCAGAGTGAACAGCCTGGATGTTTCATTACAGATACTAGACAAAGGTATTTTTCCCGAGGAAGGATGCTCTATTTCTAGAAAAATCAAGTTATCTAAATATTTCCAAGGGAGCACCAACTGGCATGTCACCTCTTGACAATATCGCTCCCAGAGAGTAAACCAGAAATAACTCCATACCTAACTACTGCAGTTGTTTTAGGAGAACAAGAAATTGGACAAAATCTGTGCTGCCATTGGCACTTTGCTACCAGCTTCCACACTCATCCACGCACACTTCTGTATTTTCCAATATTCTACATAGGTTTTCTCCTAAGCGGATCTGCAGTGCCACTAAGGACCACATTCAGATCAATTTATTTTGCAGATCCTACAAGCAGCTAGCCAACTAAAACTTGTGTTTCATTCCATTTTTGGTAATACCAATATTAAAACAACACTAAAACAGGATAAATCCATTAATGGCCTACAAATACCTCTCACTTCTAACACCACATTGAATCATGCTTGAGAACTTTCTCACCCCTCAGGATAGGGAGTATCTCTTTGCATCTATTTTGATTAAATCAAAATCACTTTCATCCAATTAGGTGCCACAGGAAATACATTATTTTTATTATTCTAGAGGCACTGACCAATGGAGAGTCATGTTTTGTCAATAATCTAATGTCAAAAATTGCTAGTGATTGTAATAACCAAAGCTGCAGTGCTTGATCATTTGCAAGCTCAGTGCGGTTTCCTTTTCTCTTTGTGGTAAATCAGCTGCTGAGTTTGCCTACAGTCTTTAGTGCAACACTAACTGCATGGGATTCATCCCTCTCTCATCACATAAAACAATAAGATCTTCAAATTAATCAGATGCCTTCATGATGCAGACAGTTTTAGCTGCATAATTACAGAAATTACTACACTCACTTGGCGACCTTCCAGGCACTAATGCTTGGCTATACAGTACTAACAGATATATTTGTGAACTGATTGTTCTGGTTTTGGACAGGTTTTGCACCGCTCCCCGCAAGTACGACCCCTAGGAGGAGAGCATCTAACACTCAGTTTATTGACGCCCTGCTTTAAACCATGACACTGATGCACCTTCTTAATGTATCCTGGTCTCCACGATCTTGCTTTGCTACTCCAAATTCTCACAATGTTCCAAAATGAGACTCCCAGTACAGAAAAACTTTGCTGCAGGCAGAATAGCTCTTCAGGTGCAGTTTCTGTAGAAAATGGCTAAAAGAACAATACGGATTCTATGTCAGTAATCTGCACCTAAAGTTTTATGCATCTCAATTACATCCACACAGATATACAGATGGAAACAATGTTGTTTTATAGAACAACACAGTAATAAAAATGGTAAAATACTTCCCATTCTAGTTTATGAGCTCAAACTAACTGGAATGGCAGGCAGGAATATTTTTAACACATATGCATCTTTTTTCTTTTCTTTATGAGGAAAAGCTGTGCTTCACAGTGCTTCCAGTATTGGAAGTTCTCATTCCACAGTGTAATTCCACATACTCCCTCCCATTCCTTTGTGACTCCTTCAATGTCAGAACCTTTCACAGTGCAGCCTGATTAGGCAGAATATACATTTATTTATAGCCTTTTTTCATCACAGCTGCACTACTACTATCAGGCTATGCAATACTTATTGGAGGTTTAAGACACTGCATACCTTTGACTTTCCCATGCATCAATACAGGCTTAGGGTGGACCTGCTGGAGAGCAGCTCTGCGGAGAGGGACCTGGGTGTCCTGGTGGACGACAGGTTAACCATGAGCCAGCAGTGTGCCCTGGCTGCCAAGAAGGCCAATGGCATTCTGG
>Ga0065711_1043541_pt1 | contig 14665 bp, 16 predicted proteins | sample Hoacrofraction12_FD_59098 | JGI IMG/M metagenome (GOLD analysis project Ga0065711, IMG submission 59098) | Hoatzin crop microbial communities from Cojedes, Venezuela - Epithelial fraction 12 v2 (version 2) | ecosystem: Host-associated > Birds > Digestive system > Esophagus > Crop | place... | reverse complement strand
CACTTGCCCTTGTTGAACCTCATCAGGTTCCTCTCTGCCCAGCTTTCCAGCCTATCCAGGTCACGCTGAATGGCAGCACAGCCTTCTGGTGTATCTACCACACCTCCCAGTTTGGTGTCGTCAGCAAACATCTCCTTGCTGGTTTCTCACGTGTGGCCTGGCAAAAGTCCCATGGAAACGCTGTTTGCTGTGTGGGGGCTGCACTTCTCTCGTCCTTCCCAAGTGGCTTCCAGCACCAGATGTTGTCACAGTGACTGCTTCTGTGAGAGGTGGGACAGTCTGCCTGCGGCTTCAGGTGTCGCGAGGAGCTGGCTTTGGCACGAGCGGGGAGAGTGGCAGAGGCCGGGCTGTGTGCTGCAGCGTCCGGTGCCCGGCAGACACCAGCTGCAGCTTCAGACCTGCGCCGGGGTGAGCCTGCCCTGACGCATCCTCTCCCTCGCAGCAGAGCTCCCGGCGAGGCGGCAGGCTGGGGCGGAACGCGTCTTCTGACTTCGTGGCTCTGAAGAGGTACGGTGAGAGGACTGTCTTCTCAAAATCGCCTTCACAGAGCTCCTCTCCTGTGTGCAGGAATCTGCTAGAGTTTCGAGGATGCCGGGACAACAGCAAGAAGCCATCGATGTGGGGATGCATCAGCTCTTGGGCTTCAGTTGAAGAACATTTCTATACCAGGCAAAAGTTAGAGAGCAAATTGTTGAGAGCCCCTTGGCAGTGATTATCTTGGGGTTGTTCCCGAAGAGGGAAGAGTGACCCAGGCCCAGCCCTGGATGGGCACAGGAGGGACAGCAGCTGTGCTCCTGGTGCTGTGGGTGGCTTCTCAAGGTTCACCTCTGCAGCAAGCCCAGCGCGAGCACCCCTCTGCTCCCACTGTCCCCGGGCAGCGGGGAGGACAGCCGGCAGAGCGAGGTCCTGCCAGGACCTGCTGCTGACCTGCTGGCAGCACAGCTGCTCTCCATCCTTCCCCCTCGGCCGTGGTGCTGCAGACTTGGACTTCGCTGTGAAAGCTCGAGAGTGGTTCTGGCTCTGCTGCCTGGGGGTGGTTTGGGTTTCTGCGCCCTGAGTGGGACAGTGGGGCAGTGGGCGTCCCTCCTTCTGCTCAGGTGTGAGTTTGTGTGTTCCTTGTTGGGGACATCAACAGCATTGCCGTGTCTTCCAGGGCAGTGAGTGATGCTTCTGAGGAAGGGTCTGGCAGGAGAGCTTCTATGGGGAGGCCAAGAGTTCGTGCACGGTGGGGTGTGCAAGGCCCTACAACTCCATAAGGTGCCACTCACTCTGAGGTGTCTTCTGTAGGGTCCTCGATGCCTCACTGGGGACCTTCCTGTGTATCTCCTCTTTGTCCAGATACTCCTCCCAGAGCGGACCATTCCTGGCGGTGTCTGGAGAGGGATTTCTCCAGAACGTTGGGGACAGGGTGCTGTGGTGTGCTTTAAAATACTGTGTGATGCTCAGGGGCTCATGCAGCAGCACGGCGTGTGACATGGGCACGGAAGTGCCAGGCAGTGTATTTGGACAGAGGTTCTGCAGACAGGGCAGGGCTCATTGATTGTACATCACAGAGCTGCGTGTAGCAACCGAAGATATCTTGATAAGCAGATGATCGTAGAGACTGGCTTGAGGGATGACAGAAATTACCCTTGAAAAGTCTGGCTGGTGTTCAAGAAGTGGAAGAACCTCTGCCTGGCAAGCAGAAATGTAAAGGCTGCCTCAAGATGCCTCAGTTACGGGTTGGTGAGATTCTATCGCCGGCAGTGTGGTCTAGCTGGCCTCGTGATTAATTCCACTGTTACCACTAATGGTACAGGGTGAGTGACAAGGCAGAGCCTCTGCCAGGCTCTTTGCCCAGGACAGCGATTCTGCAGAGTTTTTCTGAATCTGTTCTGGCCCGTGGGGTGCCTGAGCTCGCGGTGTGCCTGGCCCGTGTTTGGAGGAGAGATGGCTCCCACAGCCAGCAGCGGATGAAGCCGGCCAGAGGAGAGGATGGAGGGGAGGAGAGCAGGGAAAACCAGGAGGTTGACGTGGTCTGTTTGTTTGGTGGTTGTAGGAGGGGTTCCTGTCTCTGTGAGACTAATACTTAGCTTGGGAGTCTGGACAGGCTCCCAGCTTTGTCAGACGAGCAGGCGGCAGCGGTGGCCCCATAGGTCTGTCTCCGTTCGGGACGTGGCACTGAAGCTGCGAGGTGGCAGGACTTGCTGTCAGCATCTGACTTACCCAGGTGGGTTCAGTCATCGCACATGTGGGGTGCAACATCTTCTGTCTTCCTGGAAAGGGAATGTGGCAGCTCCTTCGTTGCAAGGGTACACGATATGAGGCGTGCTGGGTTGGACGTGTGTGCCAGAGAGAACGAGGGACGGCCATGTGTCCTCCTGAACTGCCCAACAGCCCAGCTTGTTTGCTGTCATGCTCTTTGGTCAGGATGTTTATTTCCAGAAAAGGTGGGAGATTGGGACAGTTGAAATGCAATTTCATGCAACCTCATCAGGCAGTGAAGTCACAGGAACTGGGAGAGTTGTTCCTCACGTTAGTTTTTCGAACATCTGGAGATTGTGAGGGTCACAAGGGCCCAGACTGATGGAGGTGGCACTGCCCAGGCTGTTGAGTTTGGTAACTGGCTCCTGTAGCTGCTGTACAGGATGACCAAGAAGTCACTCTGGCTGCCCAGGGCTGCTTCTGTGGCAGCCCAGGGTTCTGGGTGGCTCCTTTGTGTCCACATGAAGTCACTGCTCTGTGTGAGACCCAAGAGAGCAGTGGCCTTTGGGTACGCAGGATGACCGGCATGGGAAGCATGTCCTGCTGACTGCTGGAACAGCCACGGGCAAACGCTGTCCCTTGCATCTGGGCTGTGCAGGAGCGGCAGGCAGTGGGGGATGAGAGGTTTGGTGTTCTGCAGAAATCCTCCCTGTTAACACAGGGTGGCACAGTTTGAGCCCCAGATGTTGGCACTGGTCAGATGCAGGGTTTGTGTCTCATTGAAGCCCTCTAGAAATCCGCGGGTGGAGAAAGTTGCGTTCTGGACTCTGACCCTGTCCCTTTCTCCCTTCTTCCAGTGGCTCAGAAGGTGGTGGCTCTACGGAAGAAGCAGCAGCTTTCCATCGGTCCCTGCAAGTCCCTGCCCAATTCACCCAGCCATTCGTCTGTCTCTGCGGCCTCCATTCCTTCTGTTCATATCAACCAGGTGGGAAACGGGAACAGGGAACGCCAGGGACCCCACATAGGTCTCCACAGCCCCTCAGGTCGCTCACTACACAGCATGTTCAGCCTGCCTTTAGACTCATACTACAGCCCTGGAGTGGCTTTTGGAAAGAGCGGAGCGGTTGTCACCCTGGAGCTTCTGTCCGTAGCCCAGACAGCTTGGTGCTTCCTCTGAGGTCAAGCTTTTTGTCTAAACCTTTGCATGTGGCTCACAGTCTCCAAAGATTGCGGTGTGCTTCTGCAGATACGGGTGGCAGCGCCGTGAGCAGTCTGCAGGGAGGCTCCTGGCTCCTGGGCAGAGCAGAAGGAGGTCGGTGAGCACAGCTGCCCACGGTCCTGCTCCCCCTGGAAGCGGGAAGCTGGTGGTCCTCCGTGCATATACAGGTGGCCTTCTTAGGGGATGTATTTGTGAAGGGGTGGATTCAGTGGAGAAGGAGATTCTCCTCCCCTCTGCCGGCGGAAGGCTCTGTGCTGTTCTTCTGGCACAGCGTTAGCTTGGCAGGGCCTGCTGTGCTGGGGGGATGGTGAAGCCGGAGGTGTTTGTTCTGTGACTTTGGAGAAGCAGCACTGACGCAGGAGGGGCAGGCAGCCAGAGCGAGGGGCTGCTGAAGGAGATCCCTGCAGTTCCCAGCACGCACAGAAACACTGCGCTGGCTCGCTGGTGGGGCGGGTGAGATCCTGGGCTCTGCTGCTCCGCAGAGGCAGTCAGGCCAACAGGTTCCAGCCCTGAAGCACTCGGCGCATGAAATCACAGGGTCAGTAGCAAGGACGTCAGGAAATCTGTCTGTCTGGCGCAGTGCTGTCAGACTGAGGAGCAGCAAGCGTAGCAGCTGGGTTCGTGGAAGAGGGGAGACCGTGTAGCTGGGGCAGCTGTGAGCCCCTCGGCTGCCTCAGCAGTGAGCAGTGCTTGAAACAGTTTTTTGGGGAAAAGAGCAGCTAAGGACTCGGAGGAGCAGGTAAAACTGAAGAAGATGCAGAGCAAGTTTAACAAAATTTCTGACAGACTGACACTTTTTCCATGAGGGGATTGGCTTTGAACCTTCGGGTGTACCTGAGCCTCTCGGGCCCCGGGAGGACTCCTGGTACACCATCATGGGGAAGATTGTCCCTGCACAAACCTGAGGACGGTCTGCAACCACTGGTTGGACCCTTACGTAACTCCTGAATACCCACGTGAAGTTGGTACCTGCCTGGGTGGGCTGGTAAAGCTGGGCTGCAGGTAGGTGTGCACAGATTTTTGGAGAGACCTGTGCCAGCTGCCTGGTGCTCCAGGTCACCCGGACATCAGCAAGTTCAGATGAAGTCTCCGTGTGGAAGCGAGCAGGCTAAGCCCTGCTGACAGCTGGAGCTCCCTGATGAAGCTGCATGGCCTTCTGATCGGAGCTTGTTTGTGTCCAGCGAGCTTGGGACGCAAGCAGAATGAGCATGGCTGCTTGCAAAACACGCACAGCCATCGCGTGGCCTGCAGTCTGTCTGGGTATGGGTGCTTTTTGGGAAGTTTGATAGGAGGCATCCAAGGTGGAGAGCAAAGTCCTGGGAAAATGCAGATTTGAGTGTATCTGGTAATTTGAGGATTTTGTTAGAAGACAGACTGTAAACAGTCAAAGACTGGTTGTGAAGGAGCGGCAGTCCTTACGGAAAGAGGGGGAGTGGGGTGGAAGATGGCCAAGGGCAGCGTTCCTCGGGGAGGAGCTGAACACTTGTTTAATGTTTCCTTCAGTGCCCAAAGTATGAGAGAAGGGTCCTAACGAATACGTACTAATGGCACTTGCTGTGCCAGCCAAGTGTTCGTAGCAAAGGTAAAAACGCGTTCCCTGTGTGAGGGGTGTGGGGATACCAGACTCCTGGGCCTGATTCCAGTCGTGTAGGTGTGCACTGAAACTGGTGTAGGAACCGCAAAAAGCGAGTGGGAGGGAGAAGAGACCCTGGTGCGAGAGGAAGTAGGCTCTTGGCTCGTTCGGCGTGGGAAAGTGACGGCTGAAATGGACCAACCCTGACCTCTAAAATACACAGCCATGAAGGGAAAGAACTTTTTAAGAAAAGGTGCTACAACGAAAGGGGTGGATTTAAGACTGGCCATGGGGAAGCAAAGTTCGGGTGTCGGAAGAGATTTGTAACTGCATGTCATGAGCTTTATTAGAGGATTTTGCTCAGAAACCTCCCTGCCTGCCTTTCCTTCCTGCAGAGCGCCTTGCAGCCGGTTTGCAGACGACCTCTGCGCAGAGGTGAATGCTGCCTGCTTGGCTCTGAGACAGGACCTTTACCCTCAGCACCTTGCTGTGCTCCTGGGCTTTGCCGGAGGGACCTGGGCAGTTCTGGTGGGAAGCTGGAGCTGTGAAAGGGAAGTCACACAGTATGCCACTGACAGGCAGTTGCGCTGTGAGGCCTTTCTAAGCAAGAAATGTTTATTGATTGCCTGGGTTGTGGCAGTGTCAGCAATAATGATAGGCCGTGTCCTTCTGGAGCTTCCTCGCTCGGTCGTCCCTCCCCCGTACACGCTCTGTGCCTCTCTAACGCTGTGTCCCTCCCGTGCGTGAGAAACCTGGACGCCACAGTGAGGAGCAAAGTTAATCGCTCTTCCCTGGGTCTGCTGTGGCTCAACCACAAACCCTTTCGGTTCCCAGCGACCTGCTGCAGTAATCTTTGCCCTGGTGTTTACACATGGCTCTTCCATTACAAAAAGCACTTCTCCTAAAAATAGAGCATGACGTAATGGAACTGATGAGTGATGGTAAAATGCTGTGAAGTATTTCCCCGTTCTCGCTTGGGCTCAGGAATGAGGTTCTGGAACTGTTTCCCACTGTCCTCAGAGAAAATCCAACTGGCTTGGTGACACACAAGTTCACCGATGGCTGATGTTGCTAAGATCGACCAGGGCAGACCAGCCCGTGTGCTCTGGTGCGTGTGGCACAGTGAGCGGCAGTTACTGCAGCAGGGATGCGAAAGACCCCAGAATCGCTGCTCAGGAGTGCGCTGTGATGATGGTGGCACACCAAAGGGTATGGTCTCTGTCTCCCAAAGACAGGAGAGAGCTGGGCGCAGACAGCTCTGGAGCCCTCCTGTGCCCTGCTCTCCAGACCCAGGCTGCAGACAAGCTGGAGCCGCTTGCTGCGCTCGGTGATGGTGGCCTGGCTCCTGGGAAGTGCCGAGGTGCCCTGTGGGCAGCTGCGGGAGGACGTGGGCAGACTGTACGCGGCCAGGAAGGATGAATGAGAGGGTGGCATGGTCTTTGCAGAGTAGTGCCGTGTTCTGTCTTTTCCTACCTGAGGGTATGGGGCTCTTGCCAAGGTTTCTGACTTGCCTTCACAAGTAAGAGAGCAGGAACTGGCTCAGGGAAGAGGATCTCAAGGAAGGATTTGGGAACACAGGATTTAAATGGAGATGAGATGGAAAGAAGCCAGACAAAGAATACAATTAGGAGCTTTTGTTTGGCTTGTACCGCAGCTAGGTATTGGTGTACGCAGGCAAGACAGACACTGGGACAGAAGGATCTCTCTTTCTTCTCAGTACGTGTGGGAACTGCGAGACTCGCATTTGCATCTGGAGTGCTTGGCCAGGAGGAGCCCCTGGGAGCCTCTGCGCTGCTCTGTCCTCGCAGGGCACGGTGCTGGGTGTCGAGAGGTGCTGCCCGCCGCTGCCGGCCGTGCGTGGTGCCAGCGTCGCTCCGTCCCTTCCAGGCAGCTGCGGCACCTCGGCAGCGTTCGGTTCCCCTTAGCTGGCTGCCTTGCTGAGGGCTGTTAGCAGCAGCATTCCCTTCCCCGTGGATCGTCCCCCTTCCCTTCTGCAGGTAGCTGCGGTGGAGGTCTGCTTCCCTGCACAGCCTTGTGCCCAGAGAGACGGTGGTGCCGTCTGAGGCAAGAAGGGTGCTCTGCTTGGTACCTGGTCTCCTGACCCATGCAGGCAGGACAGCTCTGTCTTCTGGAGCTGTCAGTGAAGAAGGCACTTGTCTTCTGCGAACAGGAACAAATGGTCCCCACACAGGGTTGCTTACGGCAGGCAGGAGCTGGGAGCCAGCCGTGCCTCTCATCCCAGTCCTAGGGACACCTTTTCTGGGAGTAGTTTGATGCTCCTAGTTGAGCCAAACTAACTTCTTCGGAAATGGCCACTGCTTGTCTGGTCTCCTGACAACCTGGCCAGTCCATTGCAATTGCTGGGAGAGGAGAGACCCCAGAGGACCCTGATGATTTTGTCACCCATCTGTCCGGAGGATGTTCTGCTCTTGGTGTGAGGCAGTGGCCGGTTTCCAAACCTTCGTGATTGTGCCAGGTTCCCAAATTGACAGAGCTCTGGGACAGCGGTGCTGTGTGAGGAGTTTTGGTGTCCTTGCACAGTGGGTGATCCTCTTCATGAAACATTCTTGAACCAGCCGAAGGCCATGGTTTCGCTTCTGTCTTCGGGAGTTTTGGGTTTTTTGCTTTTATTCTGCAGTGGTGCCTGGTGCCCCAGAGGACACTGCTTCCTTCAAGGTGGAGAGGAAGGGAGCTGTAGTAGCAGGTCAGCTGTGGTCAGGGATTTCCGCCAGCACTCAGGCATGTGCCCGACGTGCTCGTCAGGTCTGTGACCCTGACTGCCGTGTTCAGCATCTCCCTGTTCCTCTGCCGCGGCAGGAGCTGGGGCCAGCCCTGGTAGTCCTGCACGCTTCGCTGGGGACGCCAGGTCTGTCCCCGGGGCCTTCCCCATGGCTCGTGGATCTGCACCTGTTCGAACAGACACCTCAGATGCCCCAGGACCCTGCCCAAGGAAAGCTCTTGCTTGCCTGCTGGTTCAGGCTCTCTGCTGTGTCCTGCCCGCACCCATCACTGGGTGAGCAGGTTAGATAGGTTTGGGAGCCCCGTTCCTCGGCTGGGCCTTGGCTTCCACCCTGCTCTCTCCTGGCAGCTGCCTGTCCCTTGCCTGCAGGGCGTGGGTGGGAGTTTCTCGGGCCAGTGGGTGCTTGCAGTGCTTGCAGAGTTGTTCCCCCTGATTTTCTTACTTTCTCCATCTTTCTTCAGGGGCTCTGAGATGCCTTGAGGAGTACCCCAGGCTGTGGGTTGAGTCACTGTCGTCTGTTTGCTGTGGGAAGGAAGTTTGTCTTTCTGCCAGGGAGCTCGTTCCCAGCAGCTGGCAGGAGGTAGCACAGGCACCCCACGCCGAGCCTTGCAGGCTGGTGGACTGAACTGCGCAGTCCCCGGGCCTTGGGAGCCGCTGCCGGGCCCCACCGCGCTGCCCGGAGCCTGGCCGTGCCCGACCCTGCCCAGCTGTCCTCCTGGTGCGAGGTGCCCGGTGTCACAGCTTCACTCTGATGGCCGTGGCCTGCAGTCCTGCACGGGCTCTTCGGTTGCACCGGGACGTGCATTTACCAGGCTCGGTGACAGAGCAGATGAAACAGGTGGAAAATCAGAGTTTGCAAGTGAAAAGCAAACTGCACCTCACTTGTGCTCGGTAATGAACCCTTCCCTGCCTGTTGCAGCACGTTTCAGCAGAGTTCAGTCAGCGTGTGCGTCTCGGCAGCTGAAACAACAGGCGCTTGCACTTCCTCGTGGAAGCCCGCGCGCCGTAACCCGCTCAGCTCACAATGCCCTCCATTTTGTGTTCTGTACACTCCTCTGGCTGCTTCCCCGTTCGGTGCGGGCGCTGAGTCGGTGGCTGCTGTTCGTTTGCACTCTTCCGTTGAGAGCCCTTCCCAAATTTCACTCCTCATTCCGCCTCATGCCTTCTTATGCCAAGAGTTACTGCGTCTTAGCTTAAGCTGAGTTCTTCCCTGTGCAGGCACCCTGTGGCGCTGCCGACATTCTGGGAAGTTCACAATATCCGCTCGTCACACACTAATGGGAAGGATTTCTCCCGCATGTGTTTTACTAGGTTTTCAGCTTCTGCTGTGTTCTTAGATTTCAGTAGCAACCACAGGTGGTTGTTCAGGTGGATTGGCAAAGTAGCTGCCAGGAGCAAAAATCAGGTATTTGCCCCAACCTGTCATCTTGTCAGGGTTCTCCTGCATCCCTGCAATTTGTTCTGGGTCCCTGGATCCCTACTGAAGTCTTGGAGCAGTCTGCTTCAGGCGAGCGGTGCGGTGGCTCTGGGTTGCCTGTGTAGCTGGAGGTTGCACTGCTGTCTGCCTTTGGGGGAATTTCTCCTCTGCCCCCAAACTCACACGGCGGCACCAGCCCTCGCCCTTGCCTTTGTTGCTTTGTGCGAGACATCTTTCAGCATCAGTACCTCTCCTGAGGTTTGGGTGGCTGTGGGACAGTAGGCTCAAATGCCTGTGTCCTTTGTCGCTCAAGAAAGACAGTAACCTTGACTTGTCTCCAACACTAGGCAAACTTATGGGCTAAGGAAAATTATTCTGGCCAGGCAAAAGTTACGAACAAGGTTACAAGGAGTATGTAAAATATGAACCACTATTTAGCAAGATTTCTTCCTAGGAGCTTTAGCATCCATCACCTAACATCCACAGGGTTTGTCCCAGCTCAAACTCTGCAGCCTCTTCTGAACTGAACCCTTCCCCCAGTCATAGCTTCGTAAACGTACTGACAAGGTTACTGAAATACGCAGGCCTTAGCCAGGAGACTACCTCAGGGTGGCTTCTGGGCTGCTGGCAGCCTTGCCTGGCTCACCATCCTCGGTAGCAGGTTCTCTGTGTTGCAGCATCGGCCATCTCTTCACTTTGAATCTTTTTTTGACATGGTTCACTCATTATGCATCAATTAAATACTGATTGTACACATACTGTTATGCCTGATGCTAAACCTGAGCTGTCTCAGCAATTTCTCTGCAGCTTGGTAGCCCTGGCTTTCAGCATCTGTGCCTTCATCACAGCATTTGCAGAACACTTCTTCATGCAGTGTGGACTCCATGGTTTGCAGGAGCTCTCTCTGTTAAAGGTTCAGAAGTCCCTGGCAGGGTGGCACTCTGCTTTGCTTCTTCATGCCCCAGTGGTCCACGTTTCCCTGGGAAGTGGCAGCAGAACTCCCTCGTTCAGCGCAGGGTTTGTCAAATGGACAGCCTGTGGAGAAGCTCCCTGGTGACGTTCACTTCTTTGGACGGAGTGCCCAGCCTCTTTCGTAGGCAGAGGAGTACAAGCAGACCACGTTCTCATTCGTTCTGCGTTTCAGGACACCAGAAGCTTTCCTGCCTTCGGACGGGCTTGGGACAGTCTGAGTCCTATACTGGCCGGTCACGGTGAGGCTTTCCCAAGAGCCCAGAGCTGCTGCGTGGCCTCCAGCTCCTCGGCTCAAGCCACATGTGCTGCCAGGCTGGCGACCAGTGGAGCTCAGCCTGGAGACCTTCTTTTGGTACGAGGGTCCCCTGTTCCCCTGCACGGAGCTGGGCAGGGTGCAGAGGGTCTGCTGCTTGGTCCTGCCCTGTCTCCAGCCTGGTGGTAGGGTCTTCAAGGACGTTTTGCCAGGGCAGCGTGGCTCCCCATGGGCATCACCTTCCAGCTGTGGAAGGGTGTTTTGCTCCGGCTCCAGGTGTGCTGCAGGCAGGCTGTTGCGGAGTTGCTCCGGAGCCTGGAGTAGCCCTGGCGAGTTGGGGCACTGCAGCTTCGCAGAAGCAGCCGTCAGCTCCCCGAACGTGGCTGCGGAGGAGGTCCATCTCGGAGGACTTCGCTGTGGCAGACCTAGCTGCCCTCTGTCAGAAGTCACTTGCTCTGCCTCAGAGAGGAGGAAGTTGGGCTGATTCTCGGATGTCTCTTTCCTCTCTTAAGTTCTCTTTTGTGCATCTTCTCCCATTTCTATCATCAAAAATGAGACGATCCATGGCTTGAGTGAAAGTCGCGCCCTTTCTAGGGGACTGGGCTGTGGGTCGCAGTCACTGCTCTGCCTGCACAGCCTCTTCCATGCTTCTGATGTTTCTTAACTGCTTGTTAGGAGCAAGGCTGAGATCCCGCCGGGCACGGTGTGTGCACGCGAGTGTTTTCTCACTGAGCACCTCTGGCAGATCCTCATCCCGCACGTGCTTGCACTTTCTGCTCTAAGCAGTAGGTGGGAGTGGAGGAAGTCCCAGGGCCATCGGATGCCGCTGCTCTGTGAGGCTGTGAATCGAGAAGAGGTGGCTGCTCCCTGCACCGTGTGCCGGAGCTCTCCCAGCCTGCTAGGAGTAGCTTCTTCAACGTATTTTTGAAATACTTTTCAAAGATCAGCAGAACTGCCAACGAGAGCTCAGGCTGCCACGTGCCTTGTCATAGTAAGACATCCTGTGCTGCAGACCTGAAATGCTTTTCTGCAGGTGTTGCTCCTTGGGACCTCTTGTAAGCTCATTTCCAGGTTGTTGCCCACAGAGCTTATGTGAGCAGAATGGGAGTGAGCAGGTACTTGTCTGAAAGAAGTGCGTTGCTGGGATGGTTGCACAAACTGTGTGGTTAGAGCTTGTGCTCTTCCTGAAGCCGTGAGAGTTGTTAGTCCCACATGTTCCCAGACATGGGCCGCTGCAGCCAAGGCCACGGTGGTCCACAGGCACAAGAGGTCTGTGCCACCTGTGGGGTCTGCTTGGACAAACCTCAAAACCAGCAGCAGAGATGTGTTTTACATTGGGCGTGAGCTTGGCTTATGGCACCCCGTGCTTCAGGACACGGGACAGACGAAGGCTTCAGTCACAGGGACACACATCCCCGTTGGTGTGGTAGCTGTCGTCGTCAGACAGGGAAGGGACCAAGTGGGACTTGGAGCCGGGCAGGCTCTGGGCTGCCCTGTGGCTTCATGTCCCGCGGGCTCTGCGGAGAGGAGGGCTGTCGCCAGCAGACTGTCCGAGGGGTAGCTACACCCGTCCTGTGTTCTGGAGAGAGAGCAGCTGAAGTATCCCCGGCCATGCCGCTCCGAGGAGAGAGCCAGCCGCCGCTGCAGGGCTGCGCGATTCACTGCTGCCTCCGTGCCTTTGCTCCAGACCTTGTCTGGAAGGGCGGCCCGGGGCTGACGGCCAGCAGACGGGTGCCTCTGCTCATTTGCTGCTCTTTGCTGTCGATTTCAGAATTTTAACATTTTACCGGTGGAAAAACTAAAGCAGAAAGAAGGGAAACAGCTTTCCCAGGATCCCCTGTGGGTGGGAGCAGTGCGTGGCACGGACTGTCTCCCCTGTCGCAATCCCGTGCTGCGCTGCCTTGCCCCCTGCGCACAGGGCTGTGGCCCCGGGCAGCTGCCGGTCTCTGACTGTCCTGTCTCGTTCTGCCCTAGGCCACCAACGGTGGAGGAGCCTTCAGTGACTACTCCTCCTCCGTGCCCTCCACGCCCAGCATCAGCCAGCGGGAGCTGCGGATTGAGACCATTGCTGCCTCCAACACACCCACCCCTATCCGCAAGCAGTCGAAGCGGCGCTCCAACATATTCACGGTAAGTGGCACCGGGGCTGGAGGAGCGTTGGAGTGAGTTTTCTGAGGGCTGGGGAAGGGAGCGGGTCCACAGCAGGCTCTCCCCACAGGCTTTCGTGCCCTGGTGGCTAGGAGAACGTTGCTGTGCTGGCCAGGGAGGGATGGGTGGGGGGCACAGGGCAGGTGCATGGGGGTCTCCCCGCAGGCGCGTATGTGTGCAGCAGGGTGGGGGGAGCCTCCTGCGTGCGCGGGGACCGCGGTGCTGAGAGCTGCTGCTGGTGGGTGCGGGTGTGCCTGGGGAGTGCCTGAGAGCACGCCGTCCCTTGCACACCTAGGAGTGTGCGTGGGGTGCTCCCTGCGTGTGTGTGTATAGCGTGTGTGTGCGTGGGCAGAGCTCCCGGAAACTCGCTGGGGAGAGCTGCACCTTCTGCGTGCACAGCACCAGTGGCCTCTGCTGTCCCCCTCCGTGGGGCCCTGTCCCCCGAGGGTGGCACAGAGCTGCTGGCCACTGGCCCTCCTGTTCGGTGCCAGCTCCGCTGTGCCAGGGGTGCCGTGCCGAGCCCAGTGCCTGGCACTGGGCCCCGCTCGCTCCAGTACCCAAACCCCGCGTCTGTGTGACCCGAGCAGCGCGCATGGGTCTGCTGTGGGGCCTGGAGGGAGGGGAGGCATTAGGGAGCCAGCAAAGCCGTGGGCCCCAGATGGTGCAGGGTACGTTTGCAGCTGTAATCTCTGCTGGCTGAACTGCAGCCTGCCTCTCCGCACGCTCTCACACCATGCACACACCCGTCCACGCAGCGTGCACACAGTCCTGCCCACAGACTTACCCTCGCTGCTAGCGTGCCCCGGGGGTTTCCCCTTGCTGTTAGTGCACACGTGCTCCTCGCCCTCGTGTCTAGCGTAGATAGCCTCTGTTCCCCGTGTAAATGTGCTCCTCTCCCCCGGTGCCCCTGTAAATGTGCTGGGCTCAGGCCTCTCTCCTCCCCATCTAAATGTGCTTTCCAGCCACCATTGCTTAGTACACCTGTGTCTGCTGTCTGTGGAAGTGGCCACCACAAAGTCCTCGTATGTGTTGCACCGTGTTACCCTGTGTGAACAGCTGCCATTGCTCTGGACCCAGACCACATAAATTCACAGCGTCCCCTGCCCCATCCCTCTCGCTGCACCATTGGCATCCCGGATTCCCCTGGCTCCTCGTGCTGGGAGTGCACCCATCTCCCCCGGCTTCTGACACCCTGGAAGCATCTGCTCCCATGTCCGGAATGCTCCATGTGCTCCCCACCGTCTGCATCTCATACACCCCCCAGATCTCTGTATGCACGTGTTCCCAGCCCTTCCCCAGCACACGTGCTCGCCCCCGTTCCTGTGCTGCCTGGCAGGTAGGCTGTCCCCCACCACCCTCCTCCTCCTCCCAGCACGCATCGCCCTTGCAGCGGATCCACTGCTCCTGACGCATGGTTGTTTCCTTGCTAGCCCCCCCTCCTCTGTGTGCTCACGTCTCCCTGGAGATGCCCAGTAGGTCTCCTGTTGTTGATGGTCATGCTTAACTGTTGCACTTGAGTGGTGATGGATGCTTCTCCTCCCTCCCCGCCGTTTCTCTTGCTCATGCTTGCTGCTGTGCACCAGTGCACGCGGGCGCTCATGCACTGCCTCCCATCCTTCTGCTCACCTGCGCGCCGACGGGTTTTGGACTCGCCGTCAGCTCATGTTCACTCTCCCACTCCTCCTGGAGCCCCGTGCTCAGCTCACACGTGTGGGCACACGCTCATGGGGGGACGAGGAGGGCGGCTTGCTGGGGGCTTACGCTTACTCGCTGTGGACATCATCATCCGTCTAGGGCTCTCACTTGCTCACTCATCCTGGGCTTAAGCTTGCTCACTCTCGCTGTGGGGCTCACCCGTGCTCGTCCAGGCTTGTGCTCGCTCGCCGTGGTGCTGGGGCTCACGCTCACTTGCTTGCTCTTGTGCCGGTGCACATACATGGCGCACATCGAAGTCGTCACCCCATTTGGCTGTGGCAGCAGCAGCAGCAGCTCCCAACACTTCCTCCCGCAGTGGGGCAGGGCCAGGAAGCGCAGGGAAGGGAAGGCTGGTTTCCTGCCGCTAGCTATTCCCAGGCAGGCAGCGTGGGTGCAGGCAGCAGCCCCTGGCCCCGCGGGGTCCCCCAGGTGGGCCCGGGACTCCCCGAGCCCAGTGCCGGGCA
>Ga0065711_1043540_pt1 | contig 14666 bp, 10 predicted proteins | sample Hoacrofraction12_FD_59098 | JGI IMG/M metagenome (GOLD analysis project Ga0065711, IMG submission 59098) | Hoatzin crop microbial communities from Cojedes, Venezuela - Epithelial fraction 12 v2 (version 2) | ecosystem: Host-associated > Birds > Digestive system > Esophagus > Crop | place... | reverse complement strand
CTTTAAAAAAAAAAAAAAAAAAAATCAAGGCCCAGGTGACCATGTCATTCCCTACATGTCTATTAAATAATAGCAGGTATTAAATCATTAATCTACTATCTGTGAGAACTAAAGGTTTTGGTTCCAAAACCAGGTTTGTATGTCATTGACAGACAGCTCTGCGTCTCTATAGGTAAAGATCGCACAAAGTAATCAGCTTTCTCTGTTAAGTTGTACAGAAAGTTACCCTCCAATTGCACGTGAACATGGGGAAAAAAAATGAAGCTGCCGACACTGCAAGTTACTTCTACTTCTAGTCACTAACCGAAACTGATTGTTTAATATCAAATGGGGGGCAGGGGGAGGAAAACCAAATTACTTGCATTTTCATCAGATACAAAATTTATAGTAATTCCAAGCAGCTAGGCAGACAGCAGACTTATTCAGTCGTCTTGCACACAGTGTTCATATTTCAAAGTCTTTCATTAAGAGGGACTTCACAAAAGCAGGTTACTGCACTGGATCTCCTTGGATCACTTTTCTCCTTTACCTAAATCCTAACACATCATAAAATATGCTATTAAATAGAAGATTCCTCAGCAGAAATATTAGTTTGATGGATGAAAAAGACTAAAACCTGCATTGTGCTTACATGAACTTTAAGTGACATCAACAGAAAAATATGTTGTCAACACAAGACTGCTTATATGTATTTGTATACAATACCAATGTCCATTTCTGTATTTCACTATATGTATATTTCACAATATATGTATATTACTATTACAGTTCCACCAAGAATACCATATTTACTTTTCACTCAGATTAACAATCTAGACATTACAACTATTCCATCACTGAAGTCTATGTACCTAAGGTGTGCTGGCTTCTCAGTTTGTTGTTTGTGGGGTTTTGTTGGTTTTTTTATTTGTTTGTTTTTGTTCTGGTTTTTTTTTGTTTTTAAAGAACCAGGATTCCCAGCATGGTCATACATGGCTCATGTATTACATAGCACAATAACGTTGTTAGCACCATTCTTCCTCAAATACTGTCTGAAAGCCTTTATATTAATAACCTGCAAGTTATGGAAAGAAAAGTACTGCACAGGACACTGGATGCAGGATAATAAAATAAGCTGCAATGTTTATTTTTTGACACATACTAGATTCAATGCATAAGAGAATATGCAGAGCTTGAGTGGGTCATTTCAAAAATTACACTAAGTTCCTTTAGTAAGCAGCCTTTGCCAAGCAAGGCTCAGACTGGGGGAAGAGGAGAGAAGCAAATGTTAACACTAAGACAGTACCAATGAAAAGAGTATCTCTTATTAGGTATTTCTAAAATCTCTTCTTCAGACAGAAAGCATCACATATCCAAAATATAACTCAGGTTAGAAGGTCTTTGTCAGCAGATAATACTTTCTCCAGCATTCCACCTTTTTTTTTTTTTAAGTCTTTATTTCAACTTTTATAGTTTGAACTATTACAAAAAGATCAACACTGTTTTTCTTTTCAGCCAAAAGTTTATGGGTGAGGCCAGCACGCACATCCTGCACTATTTCTTAATAACACATATGAAAAAATCACATACATGTAAGATTGGCCAAGCCATCCTTGCCTTCTGAAGCAATCCTTAAATATTTGCAGGAATTAAACGACATCTTTCCTTGTATGGGTGGCCAACTATATATACAGCCAACCTCCCAATCAACATAGTAGACTTCTCTTAATAAAATGAAATGAAATCCCAGAAGTTACGGAATACAGTTTTGTTCAATGCTCTTTGCACATCGTCTATGAGCCAGAAAGGAACTGCACAGATTTAAAGGATTGCTAAGAGGTAACGGAGAGAAATGTTCATACAGAAGAAGGAATTCTCATGTAACAGAAGGAAGTATGCAAGTCTCCCTCCTGGAAATCCAAGAAATGAGCTTAAATGAAACAAAACTGGTGACCTGGAATCACAAATGCAGGTTCAAAAAAACCCCTAGCTTTAATTGATACCTAAATATACGGAGATAGGCAAGCTTTCTTTATATCTTGAACTCCTCCTTCCTCTTCTTTAAAGGCAGAAAAGTTGACTATAGAAGGAAAGAAAATACAACAAAGGACTATTTTAGGCACCGCTCTCACATAAGAATTTGGATTTGTTGCCGCTCAAAGATGAAGACACACAGCTCTGATGGCCTCACTGCACACTGAAAGAAAACATTTTATAGCAATATTTTATAAACAGAAAACCTGACTTACAGTAAGAAAAAAAGTGAGTTAAGATCCAATGTCTACTTTTAGACAACATAATTAGCTCCTGTTCTTGCATTGTGCAAGGATCACACGTTGACTTTAGAAAAAAGTCTGGACAAAATGAAACCTTGAACAGTGTAAAATGGTTATCAGAATATGGATGGATTTAACACTGTTTGTAAGTGCTTCAATGGATCAGTGCCTAAAGCTGGTGACATAAGGAAAATAATAAAAGGGCAGTATGATATTATACTATAATTTCATGAGAGCAATGCTTTGATACAAAAATAAAAGTTTCTGAAAAAAATAAATAAGCAATGTAATATGATCAGAATAGAACTGTATATGTTGTTATCCTCAATGAAGGAAGGGCTTCTACAAAAGCAAAGTACCTGAATATGAAAAAGTCTATTCTAGCTTTGAAGGACTGATTTCTGTGTACTCAAAAAACCCATCAATTACTCCAACTTATTTTTATCAAAATATCAGTAAGGACTGAGATGCCTCTTTCCACTTCAAATTTTGATTCTCATAAAGGCTGATTTGGAAAGAGGAAAGGATAGGCAGTATCCTTAAAAAACAAAAAGCAAACAAAAAAACCCCACATATATTAACCTCTAGAGATCACAGAAATTATCGAGCAAAAAAAAAAATCACAAGCAGCATGAAGACAATGAACCAATTGTTCATGCTCTCTTCCAAAACAAAGCTCTGGGCCACTGCAAGAAGCCTGTAGAAGTCAGATTCAACAGTAACCAAAAGAAAGTAGTTCTCTGCCCAGTGGACTCCTTGCATGCATAAAGATTATTTATGTCTAAGAACAGAGCAGGAAAATACTTGGAAGAAAGATCTATGGAGAGTTACACTATGTACACAAACCCAGCCAGGCTCAGAAAAATCCTTGGATTGAAAAGGGAAGATGACTGACTGAGTGCTAAGGGCAAAGCATCCAACACATCTGTTCCATTGAACTTCTCCTTGGAGCCTGCTATGGCCACTGTTCCAAGCAGAATCCTGGGGCTGGATGGACTTGGGTATGGATCAGCATAACCACTCTTAGAACTGAGCAGCACGAAGCACATGAATGGTAGGATTTATCAAATTTTCTTCCAAGGGTGGCTGAGGGGGCTGTAACTTTCTTCTCTCGCAACATATTATGAAAAACAATGCGAGAGGACCAGATCTAAAGTTCTAAAAACTTCTGGACAAAATGGTAACTGGAAACATTTAGTTCTGTTCTCTCACTATGCTATCTTCATCTAATAACTAAGTGTTCATATGCACAACTTGTTGGGTTGTTGGGTTTTTTTGTTAACATATGAACTAATTCTAAGGTAGAATGACTAACAATTACTTATTGTGTTATGCATTTGGAAGGTCAGCTGTTTCCCTCAAACAGACTTTGACACAAACCATTTGAAAACATCTCCAAAGAACAAAATATTTATAAAATAGGGAATGTTCTGGTGCTCTACTTTGATTACTTTAGAAATTCATATAATATCTTTCTGGATAATAAAGTACCAAATTGAAGTAAATACTACATTTCTTAGTATGTATAAATGGTTACCAGTGACAATCAGTATTCTTGTAAGAAAATAATATCTAACAAAAATGTGAAGTTTTCTCTTCTGTTAATAAAATCAATCCATGTGGTACAGTGTGTAATATTAGCACACATTAGTATCTTTGTTTCATAATTTCATCATCTGAAAAAATGTGATTATCAGTCATTATACAGGGAGAGCAAAAGATGCAAATTTCTATGTAAAGGCTTAACAACTGCAGCAACCTACTAAATATTTATCAATACATTGGTAACCTGCATTTATTTTAAGGAAATGACTTTGTTCTCCTTTCTTGACAAAAAAGGCCTTTACAATTCGATCTAAAAATATATTAGGTGTGTTTTTTTTAAACACTTAGAAATTAATTGAAAGATAAAAACCAGAAATATTTTACTTGATAAATGAGAAAACATGCCTTTTGACTTTTGAATGTGGTTTTTTTTAATAAATGTTTATTTAATAACTTTTACTTTTCTTACCCCTAAAGCAGCAGCTGTGCTTTAAACAGAATAAATCACACAAAAAAACCCCTGAAAACAGCGAACACAAAGGAACTCTCACACCTTACCCTAAAGGTCATAAGACTAAAAATCTGATGGATGTTCAAGTGCATTCTAGACAAGACCACTAAAGAAGTCATTATTCCATTTATGAAATATTCATAGGGTTACACTGCATGTGCTTATTTGATCTTGACTGCCTCCTCAGTGAACATGGGGTAGTGAAGACATTTTAAACAATTAAGTCCATAAATATTTAAAATTTCTAAAGAGTATCTAACCTCACTGAGATACATTACACAAAGTTTTTTTATGCTTTTTAACCATAACCTCATCAACTGGAAATGAGCCACAATTCTGTGTGTGCTGGACGTTGTGTGGAGATCTCAAGACAGCCTCAAGCAGATGTCCGTGTAATAACCACAGTAAGAAAGCCACTGAAAAATTGGAGATCCATATTAAGAGGGGATGACTGTTGTTCTGGTTTGTTACTGACAGAAAAAGAAATTTTGATGAGAATTTTAAAAACCACAAAGTTCAATTCCTTCCATTGCAGGCAACGATGCCACATAGTCCTTTCATAACTGCTCTTTTCTCCTGAACCATCTTACAGTTGTTTGCCTTTTCAAACTCCCTCATCATACTGGCAGCTCACAGTCTTTCTCAGAACAGCTAAGTAACAGAATCTACATATTTTTAAGTGCTGAGTTTCCACCTCACAGTAAGAAAATACCTTTATTCCTTAAACACAAGTTTGCTGTTTTACACTACAAAAATTAAACCAAACGTCAAGAGCAGCTAGTTAGAGCAGCTAGTTAGTCCTCTGAAAAATATATTGTTACTCCTATGTACTGATGACATGTTCCAAGTTTCTGTCATCAGCAATTTTCATTATTTTGCCCCTACTTCTATGCTACCATTAAGGAGACCACCAAACAAAACTGATCCCAACACCAACTCTTCAAGAACTGGTCTTCTATCCTCTTTCTGATCCAGTAATTTCTCTTCCATTTTTCTTCAGACAGTTTTTTGCCTTCCTTTAACTCATCTATGTTTATTCTAGTTGAAATAATTGCGAGACCCTCTAGTAAGTTCTCCAATAAAGTCCACAATGTATTTTCTACCTTGAGGAACAGCAGCCCTCTTGCCAAGAAAGCATCTCATGCATATTCCTATCTTCCTCCTACATTTGGATGCATTACTTTTATCCAGATAGACTTTGAAATCTTCTCCACAACATCTTCCTTCTTGCCTGGAATGCCACTGCCAGATATTTTCTATTGTTCTGAATTAACATCACCTATGCATTAAATGCTACTAAAGACTCCAGAAGGGACAAGAAATATAAAGGGAATCTAATGAATTATTTGGATAAAAATGATCAAAACCACACCTGTACTCCTCCCCTTTGTGAAAAAATACGGGAAAGAAAAATATCTGTATTTTAACATCTCCATTTCACTCTGTTGCACTCATCTGCCTTTCCAAACATTCTGCACTTACCCACAGAAGAGTTCTAATGATTTGGTGACATCTGACCTGAAGTCTGTATATAGGAATACTAACTGTCATCTTTTCTGCAGTATCTACCCAGATCTTGTGGATTGGTTGTGCTTCTCTTAGGTGCAGCTAATGATTATAAATGGCAAAGAACAGTTAATTTAACTACAAAACGTAATGATGCAGTGAATATAAGATTAGTGTCACCCCAGAAGATAATGTCCTCAAAACAATAATAAATGGAGTGATCAAAAGGACAGAAGAAGCTTGTCTTAATGCACATACAAGTAAATATTCCTGTATCAAACACTGTAATGAAAAAAAGTTATCAAAAAAATTTTGAACGGGAAAAAACCCCAAACCCACAGAAATGTATTGTATGTTACAGTTAGTAAATGTTTTTTATGGCAGGTTGACCAGATAATTCAGAAAACGAACACGCCAGTAGTTTTATTACAAAGAAGCTCTGAAAATATCAGGAACCCTAAAATTCTTCAGGCTAATTCTAATTAAACAATGTGACTTGTAGCTTCCAGGCATATAGAGAAGATGCGCCTAATAAAAGGCTCTAAGTTTTGATCAGTGTAGGCAAGTAGAAATTCTGGCTGGTGCAGAATTTTAAAGACACATATATTTTCAGTTTTTCATCAATACTACACCTGAGTTTCACATAAACTTTTTCATAAACATGAAAAGTCCATAAAGAGTAGCACTGTATTTACTTCTTGCCATTGAAATTAATATTGCCTGTAATGCATACCTATCCAAAAAGGAAGCAACTGAAATGTTCTTAAAACAGGAAGACCAGTGCTGCCCCAGTGTAATCCATATCTCCTTAATTCCATTACCTGATACAAACACAGTGGACCAGATCCTACTTTTAGTCAATGATGATGATGTCATTCAACTTGATCACCATCATATTTTTGACAAAAAGGGAAAAAGTTCAATCACACCGACATTTTTATTGTCTTAATCCTAGGCTATTGATTTAGTCAGTTAAAATAACACATATACAGACACACACATACATGGTTATTTCACTTACAAGTCCATAAGCAACAGGAATATTTTGTAAAGACTTTTTCCCCTCAACAGTCCCTACAGAATATATAAGTTCACTAGCTACTTATTGCTTTGTCACCATCTGCTAGAACCAAACAGCATGTTAGGTGGTAAGACATGCCAAAGACTGACCACCTTTTATCCTAATGAACACAATAATAAACACAATGCTTCTCAGCATTTAAATAATCTCCCTGTGTGTCTGCATATAAAGCAAAAGTGAACTTCCTGGCAAGAATTTTCTAAGTAGCACCAAATGACACCTTGTATAATCACCTACAACCTCCAACAGAACTGTTAACAGTTTCTATGACCTCTCTCTTCAGAAAACCCTTCTCCTCCTCCTCCCACCCCATGAGAGTTGATTTTTTTGCCATAGGCTGTTCTGTACCTTTCAAGGCAAATAAAAAAAGCCCTTTTTATTAATATCCCACAAAAGTGTGTTTTAAAAAAAAATAAAGAATTTGGAATTGATTAGAAGATTCTCATAACTGAGAACTCAAAGCAGTGCACAGAAAATAAACTTAACTTATGCTTATAAATACAACAAGGGTTGTAAATTAAATAGAGGTCTGATGGTATTAACCAACATGAATTAATATACTATTATCCGAATTCAGCAACCTTTGGCTTTACCAATCACCAACTTTCCCCTCATACACATTTACCAAATTAGCAATGCTTTATTTTACTTTCTTCACTGTAAAACCAGTAGGAAGGTAAGGGTAACTCTAGAAGAAGCAAAATGTTTAACCACTAGCAACAGATACAAAACACCAAGTTTCCTACTCTTAAACACTCACATTCAAGACAACTGGTAGAGTATTCATTTCCCCCACCACGTTCAAGGCAACAAGTTATTTCTGAAGGAGCTGTTAAAAGATTACGAAATTCTAGCCTAATAAATGTTGTTGTTTGTACTATATTCAAGTCTATCATGATTTGTTAAAGAAAATTTCTTACCACAGCTTTGGCTGAACTTTCCTGCAAATCCCACAATAATATGTTATTATCAGCCAGTGAAATAATCTTTTTACCGTCTCCCATTGGTTCCCACATAACACTGTAAAACAGAAAACGAAAAAAACAACCTAACATTAAAACCAACCAGAATTTGTACTAGCAAGCCATTTTAACTCTGTGGACCTAATCTGTTCCAAAACATACCCAACGTTTTGGTTTCCTTCAGCTGAAATCGATTCCATATTTTAAGTGCAAAATCTGCCATTAACGAGAAATCTAGCAATTTTTACACATACTAGAGGAACATTATTGCAGCATCAGTTACTTAAAGCTACGTAATATCAAACCTAGGCTTGCTTATGGAATCTTTTAGTTAGCGTTAATGTACACATCCTTTTTCTTTTGAGTGCCCTCTGACATCCCATCCAAACCTGTCAGAAGAAGGAATGCCATCCAGCTTCCCTACATGCTAGTCTAACGGTAAGAGAGCTTCTCAAACTCCTTACTCCGTCTGCCCCCTGTTCTGCATACTGAATCATACTGCAATCATATAAAACAAACAGTGATTATGCCATTGTAGTGGTCATCCTGCATATGTACACAGAAAAAAGCAGAGGCCTTGACATAAACTCACTTTCGAGTGCTTTAGCTTGAAACTTCAAAAGGTCTTCATGTGTAACATTGTGCATCCTTTTTGAAGATGTACCGAGAAGCATAAGCCTCAGAGCTTTGATGCAAACCTTTTCCAGCTCAGCAGCTGTCATCGTGACTGAGTCAACATACACCTTTTACCTGTGATTCACCAGTTTTGTAGTATACATGAAGGAAGCAAGAAACCAGCCCTCATCTCTATTCTGCCTATGAGAAGCAGCATATTCACGTCAGTCGGTACAGGCAGTATGGCTAAGTATATGAACTACAATCCTAATAAATTTGCTGCAGATAACAGTAAGGTTAAAATAATAATACTTCTCATCTGATGAGAATAGGCTTCCACACCCAGAACTTCTAAAAGAAAGTTGTGCAGCCTCTGACTCATCTTGAAGTAACACAATACAGGTGAAGGCAGAGATCACAACTTTACTATTGGTAGCTACACGGAGAAACTTCCTCTCATCTCTAGACAAAACATAAGTTATTCAAAGGCATTTGATATGCTGTTTTCACCCTCAGTGGATATATGAAGAAGTATCTCTTGATGCCTGTCAAAAGTCCATTACTAGACACAAGTTCTCTAGTCTATTTAGCTTTTTGCATGAATCAATTCAGTATCCGGATTGAAGAGATGAAAGAAAGTTGCGTGAGTAGATGCAGCCTTGGGCAAGTGAGCCCAGTGTTAAGCAGCCACCAGCTACCTTCCTAAATTTGTACTGCACGCTATACATGCTCCTATTTTATCTCAAATTTTGCGTTACTCCTAGATGGTGGATATGACCTGGCTGGCGCCAGATCTAAGCCATGCCCCTTGATACAATCCTATAGTATAAGACATGAGGGGAAGAAAATAGGAAGTTGCAGGCAGCAGAAGGAAGTGACACAGTGTCATTTTTTCACACTGTAAGTGAAACACAACCTCAGTTATTCTCAGGTGATACCTTCCACTCAAAATCCTCTTGCTTCTTCCGTGAAGAGTTTCATTGTTTTTTCTCTGCACTTTTAGTAAAACAAATATTAGATATGCAGGCAGATGACTGAACCTGTTTGCTGTTATAGAGAAGACAGACTAGGCAGCGAAAAATCACATTATGCCAAAAAAGAAAATTAACATTAAGTTGATGAAAAAGCTTGAACTATAACTAAGGGTGAGTTGGCTGATTCCTCAACCACTGAACTCCTCCCTAAGGCAACAGAGCAGATCAAAGAAAGGACTAGCTTCTGCATCTATCTTCCGATGGAACCATGACCTGCATCCTTACTATTTTTTCAATCTATGGAAATTAACTGCTTCTATAAAAGTTCATTTGCAACGAGTTCTCTTGCATTAGGACAAAATCATTTCATTTAGCACATTAAGCTGCCATCATGTTTTTAAAGGTGTTTTAACAAGGACATGGAACTGGAATGACTGTGTGATTTGCTTTAAATCGGGCTGTTTTGTCTACAGTTTTGTCAATCTTATTTTCAAAAACGTTTCTTGTTAAAGTTGTATGGTACAACTTGGAAAAACTTATAAGCAACTGAAAACAAGTGCCGATAATAAAAATTATGAAGCAGATTGAATTACAGGTTCATTCAGCATCATTTTGCCCATAATGATAAGTAACCAATTGGCACTGACATGGGTATTTCAGAATTTTATATAGTACTGCTGCATAGATATATCAATTAGATCTGTCAGAGATTAAAATATTTTATGAACACACGTAACAGGATAAGAAATTCCACAATACAATTTTCCAACGTAAAAATAAAACACATTAGGATTACCACACTACTGAAATTGTAATTAAGAAATCTTCAAGCTGATTCTGATCGCTTTTATTTAAGTCCATATTTTTTCTTACATATTGCTTAAAGTATAACTGGCATTTGGTGTTGATATATGTAGACATTTTAAATTATAGACAATGAAATCTGGTTTGACCAATTAACTCCTGAAGAGTCTTCCAGCCAAATATCAATATTCTTTATGCCTCTTGAAGTATTTGCCCCTTTCCTGCACTGATTACTGAACCTTCAGTTGTAAAAGCTAGACTGGAAGTGCTTTCTTCGGTATTTTCAAAGGTATGAAGAAATTTCACATCTTTGAGTGTCACTGAACTTCAAGGTAAAGCATTTTTATAGCTGAATAAAATGCTAATTAGAGCCAATTATAACCCAGCTGACATACCTCGGAATGAAAAAGTCTCTCCACATTCACTCAGTCCTTGTAAGATGCCCATTTTGCTTCTATTTAATTTATCTTTTACGAAAATTCATTGTTTTATGGGTGTGGTTGTAGTGATCATTCAGATTTTATAATCTAAGAGGTTGTTACTCAAATCTCTCTTTCTTACTTGTTTAGCTGTATTCTGTAGTCATGACTGAATGTTAAACATTCCAGATACCATGGAGCAGCGGGAGGGGGAACAACACTTGTGAGTGAAAAAACACACCTGACTTTCAAAGCAAGACACACATTTTACAAAAAATGAAGTTTTCATTTAGAACAATTTTCAGACACAGCAGAGATGGTGATAATCTTTAAAAAGGAAAACCAGATAAACCAGGCAATACCATTTTCTTGAGTGTGCCAACAGTTGCTGATGCTTACAGTTTTCGGAAATGGACAAGATAACTGTCAAATTCACAGCCACCACTCAGAAACTGAGTGTCAACTCCACAGTTGCTCTTTAGATAATCTATAAACAGCAGACAAGCAATTATAGTTGTTGCCTTTTACCCTATTTTGTTATCATCTGACTCCTGATGCTTCAAATTAGCTTCTAGCTAGTGGTTTTTGGTAAAAAAAAATGAAATCCTACAGAGAACATTTTCCTAGTAAAGAAAAAAGATAATTTAAAATATTCACTCAAATGCACACATAAAAGGACTCTATTATCTGTGTTTTATGTTGAAAAGAATAGTTAACACCACCATTTATTAACGTACCGAGCTTTTACAAATGAGCAATTCAAAGTTCTCCGTTATAGACTAAAGAAGAATAAAGCAACACGCAAACACTTTCATAGATGTGAACTGCAGCCAGCCACAACGTATTGGACAAAGCAAGCATTAACTACTGCCTAACCATAATTATAGAAGTGACAACCATTTATTTCTGCAAGTGGAAAAATTTTGCGAGACTGAAAATTCTCATGCACTGCAAAAAGGAAAAAACACCCAAACACTCAGGGACTCGGCAGGACATCCTGCAGCCTCAGTGTAGCCCATCAAAAAAATTCATGTGTTATGTACCCAAATATCCTTGCTTCTTTGCATTACAACGATTCAAATCTACAGTGACTCTGCTAATCAGGTGATTAGGACATTATCCTAAGAGGAAGGCGATCAGACTGAGGACAACCTGGAACCCACAATTCTTCCTCCTTACCCAAGTGCTCTACAGAGCGGCCACGTTTCTGAATGAAAATAGTTCTGGGTACTTTGTAGTGTACTGAAGGCCATGCTGCTGGAAGCAGCATATGTAAGTTATACTTTGTCTCAAAATTCTCAGCCACTGAGATACATTTTGGTGTCCAACTCCTCAAGACACAGTAAAACAAGAACCGTAACTTCCTAAAAAACCTGAAAGATAAGGTGAATTTATTTTAGGTGCCTTTTCGGCTAAGAGGCTGCTGAAAGGCCTATGACACAAATACAGCATCAGCTGAACGCTGTTACAAAAGACCTAAAAACCCCTGGAGTTCAGTTTATACTCCAGCCCATGCTGTCGGCAATCCTGACACTTTTCAAGGAACCTCTATACAAATATCTCCTTCCTCACAATTATACTTCTCGAACTGGGACAGATGAAATGTTAAAATAAGGAAAGACTTTCATAACAAAAAAGTTATTTCATTTATTACATGAGGTCCTCTATAGGCAGATAGAAGCCTCACGTTCAAAAGCCCTGGTCCTCATGGGGGACTTCAACCACCCCAACATCTGTTGGAGGGACAACACAGCAGGGCTACAGGCAAGCCAGGAGGTTCCTGGAATGCGTTGAGGACAACTTCCTCATCAAAGTGACAGAGGAGCCCACCAGGCGAGGTGCGATGCTGGACCTTGTTCTCACCAACAAGGAGGGGCTGGTGGGGAATGTGAAAGTCAAGGGCAGCCTTGGCTGCAGTGACCATGACATGGTGGAGTTCAAGATCCTTAGGACAGCGAGGAGGGTGCGCAGCATGCTCAACACCCTGGACTTCAGGAGAGCAGACTTCGGCCTCCTCAGGGATCTGCTTGGTAGAGTACCGTGGGTAAAGCCCTAGAGGGAAGAGGGGCCCAAGAAAGCTGGTCAGTATTCAAGGATCACCTCCTCAAAGCTCAGGAGGAAGTCAGGCATAAATGCCAGGAGGCCAGCATGGATGAACAAGGAGCTCCTGGCCAAACTCAAGCAGACAAAGGAGGCCTACAGAGGATGGAAACAAGGATAGGCAGCTTGGGAGGAATACAGAGAAATCGTCCAAGTAGCCAGGGAGCAAGTTAGGAAAGCTAAAGCCCTGACAGAATTAAATCTGGCCAGGGATGTCAAAGGGAACAAGAAAGCCTTCTAAAGGTATGTCAATGATAGAAGGCAGACTAGGGAAAATGCAGGCTCCCTCTGGAAGGAAGCTGGAGACCTGACTACCCGGAATGTGGAGAAAGCTGAGGTGTTGAATGACTTTTTTGCCTCAATCTTCAACAGCAAGTGCTCTAACCACACCGCCCAACTTGCAGAAGGCAAAGGCAGGAACTGGGAGAATGAAGAACCACCCACCGTAGGAGAAGACCAGGTTCGAGACCGCCTAGGGAACGTGAAGGTGCACAAGTCCATGGGGCCTGATGAGATGCACCCCGCGGGTCCTGAGGCAACTGGCGGACGAAGTTGCCAAACCACTCTCCATCATATTTGAGAGGTCTTGGCAGTCTGGGGAGGTCCCCACTGACTGGAGAAGGGGCAACATCACCCTCATTTTTAAAAAGGGGGGAAAAAAGGAAGACCCGGGGAACTACAGGCCAGTCAGCCTCACCTCTATGCGTGGCAAGATGATGGAGCAGATCCTCCTCAAAACCATGCTAAGGCACATGGATAACAAGGAGGTGACTGGGGACAGCCAGCATGGCTTCACCAAGGGCAAATCGTGCCTGACCAACTTGGTATCCTTCTATGATGGGGTTACAGCTTTGGTGGACAAAGGGCGGGTGACTGACATTGTCTACCTGGGCTTGTGCAAAGCATTTTACTCTGTCCTGCATGATGTCCTTGTCTCTAAATTGGAAGGACATGGATTTGACAGATGGACCACTCATTGGATAAGGAACTGGCTTGATGGACACATACAAAGAGTTGCAGTCAATGGTCTCCAGGTGGAGACCAGTGATGAGTGGGGTGCCTCAGAGTGCCGGTGCTGTTTAACATCTTTGTCGGCGACATGGACAGTGGGACTGAGTGCACCCTCAGCAAGTTTGCCGACGACACCAAGCTGTGTGGTATGGTTGACACGCTGGAAGGAAGCAATGCCATTCAGAGGGACCTTGGCAGGCTGGAGAGGTGGGCCTGCATGAACCACATGAAGTTCAAGAAGGCCAAGTACAAGGTCCTCCATGTGGGTCGGGGCAATCCCAAACACGAGTACAGGCTGGGCGGAGAGTGGCTCGAGAGCAGCCCTGAGGAGAAGGACTTGGGGGTACTGGTAGAGGAGAAGCTCAACATGAGCCAGCAATGTGCGCTTGCAGCCCAGAAAGCCAACCGTATCCTGGGTTGCATCAAAAGAAGTGTGGCCAGCAGGTCGAGGGAGGTGATTCTGCCCCTTTACTCCGCTCTCTTGAGACCCCACCTGAGTACTGTGTCGAGCTCTGGAGCCCCCAACATAGGAAGGACATGGAGCTGTTGGAGCAGGTCCAGAGAAGGGCCACAAAGATGATCAGAGGGCTGGAGTACCTCTCCTATGAGGATAGGCTGAGGGAGTGGGAGCTGTTCAGCCTGGAGAAGAGAAGGCTCCAGGGTGGCCTTCAAGCCTTTCAGTACCTGAAGGGGGCCTAGAGGAAGGATGGAGAGGGACTTTTCACAAGGGTGTGTAGTGATAGGACAAGAGGGAACGGCTGTAAACTAAAAGAGGGCAGATTTAGATTAGATATTAGGAAGAAATTCTTCACCATGAGGGTGGTGAAACACTGGCACAGGTTGCCCAGAGAAGCTGTGGCTGCCCCCTCCCTGGAAGTGTTCA
>Ga0065711_1043539_pt1 | contig 14666 bp, 7 predicted proteins | sample Hoacrofraction12_FD_59098 | JGI IMG/M metagenome (GOLD analysis project Ga0065711, IMG submission 59098) | Hoatzin crop microbial communities from Cojedes, Venezuela - Epithelial fraction 12 v2 (version 2) | ecosystem: Host-associated > Birds > Digestive system > Esophagus > Crop | place... | reverse complement strand
AAAAATCCAAAGAAACGTGCTGGCTGAACTATCATCTGAACCTGTTCTGTACGATTAATGCAAGGGTATACACTCTAACCACTTATTCAACACTCCTGGAACAGACTTTCATCCAGAACTGACACTGCACAGCAAAAGAAACATTTGGGGCAATGCCATATCTTCACAGGCTTACAGGCTACCTCTGCCGACATGCTTTACTTTGAATGGCACTGGAAGAGCTTGCACAGCTAATTGAGTTGATTGTATTCATTAAATTACTGGTGTTTCAATGTTAGGATCAACATAGTTCAAGAGCTCTTTAAAAACCCCATATAAACAGGAGCAACACATAACCATAAGGCTGTTTTCACTCTGGGTACCAAAGCTCAATAGCAGCACGCAAAGGATTTGACTCCAGTCAAGTCCAGTTGCAAATACGAGGTATAAAATGGGGAGGAGTGTGGAGCACCAGCTCTGCAGCGCACACCCGCCTGCTTGTACATCTCACCAGATCTTCCTCTGGTTGCTCTTAAAACAGAGCACAGATCATCAGAATTCCTCTTACGTAATGGAAGGAGAAAGAAAACAACAGATTGCAAACTGAAATTTCCTTATCCAACTTGAAAGACTGACTAGCACCAGAGGCTGGCTAAACACAGGCCTCTAAGGGCCAGGGCAATTTCCAGTGGTCCTGAAAATAAATAATGCAAGGGCTTAGTAAGCCTGGAAACTCTCTTTCCTGCCCCAAGATTAAGGAGTCACACTTGACATCAGCCTCTAACTGGCAGAAAGCCTCAGGCAACTTCTTTAGCCCACCTTGCCGCAAGGGAACCTGCGCTCCTCTACACGGCAGTAAGCCCTGCATCCAACAGCCGTGCTGATGCCGTGCTTCAGCTCCAGGTGACGAGTGAGGGATCAGCAATCCCCTCTCCAACCTCACGTCCCAAGGGATGGCACCAGCACTGACACCACAAATTAATCTACTTCTAGGTCTGACTCTAACAGAGACTGCTGCGAGCTCATCCTGCTTCAAATGACCTCCAGCCTCGGTTAAACCACTGTACTGGGGCTCATGCCAAATAAGGCAAATAAGCCATAAGAACATCTGCTTTAAAGTCTCTGTTAGTCTTGCTTCTGCTAATGCAAAAGTCAAAACAGACCTGAGTGTCGTTCCTGGGAACGAATACATGCCAAATCCCTTCCCAAATACAACAGGATTAGTTTCTCTCCTCACTTGCTTGACCTTTCAAAAATCAGAGCCAAAGGAGGATCTCAAACAAATCAGTAAGAAGGGTGTTTGTGAATTTTTTTGAAAAGTTAGACTATGCAACTTCTCTAAATAAAAAGCAACTAGGAACTGCATTTATCCCAAGTTGTAGCCTTTCAAAACAGAGCGAGACAGCTGAAGTCAACTTCGTGATTTAAGAACAATAAACTACTCGAATGCTATTCCCTCTTCCTGGGAACGTGCTATAGACAAGAAAAACACGCATTATGTCTCAGAAACTAGCCTTTGTCAGGATTGAAAGGAACTAATGGAGATTAAAATCCCCGAGCATCTCTGCAGCACAAAAAGCCCAGCAGCTGTCAGTTCCCCAGCAAGCTCAACGGAATAGTTTGAAGGTGCTGCACAGACACATCTGCAGCTGTAAGACTCTCCTTCCGCATGTAAAAGAGAAGAGTTACTCAGAGCAGTACTTTACCCTGTAAGTTGGAGTTCGTCCCTGGGTGGTTTTCCAGGATATACTTCTTCAGCGCTGTGGTGGAGCAGGTCTTCGGTTCGTTCATGGCCGCAATAGCAGACAGGATAGCGTCTTCCATCAGAGTCCCACCCAGCAGGGGCTTCTCCCCTGATTTCTTCAGCTATTTTCCAAGGAGGAAGAGAAAAGCATCAAGACAAAATTCTCCCAAACCAGGTCAGGACAAGCTCCTCTGCACCAGGTGGGTCGGCGCTCCTGCATTAGCACAGATACGTTTTATATTAAAACACTGCACAGGGAATGCTGCTCTCCCAGCTTTAATTCGGAGGACAGGCCTATTCAGTCAACTGGCCCGGAGCGCTTTTTATCGGTAACACACTGTCCTAGTCCCCAAATGCACTGCAAGGATGTGGCAGTCTCAGGGCCTATCACTCAGGGAAGGAAATAAATCAGATCTTCCTCCATCCCACAGACCAGATGTACCCAAGAGACTTCTACGGCACGGACATGAAAAAAAGACGTTGCAGGCATCTGGGGTACCTACTGCACTTACAATTAGTGATGGAAAGGAAAGCTTACCCCACCATCTCCCCTACTGTGCTAGTGAGTCAGAGCTGAAGCAGCCGGTGGAGCACGCTAAGCAAGGAAGGCAAGGGGCGTCTGCTCCAGAAATGTAGACCAAGAGGAGAATAAGAGTCCTACTGCTTCATAGTCTGACAACTCCCAAATATGACAAGCTGCCAAAGAAAGGTGTACCCGATAAAACTAGGCCAGGAGAGGGCATGTTAACTTATATCCAAGGCTTGTGGTCAGTACAGTCAACAAAAGAAGATGAACTCTGGCTCTGACCTGGAATGTCCCAGACGCTCCCTTGCCTGTGATCTGCTCTAACTGGCCTTTCTCTACAGCTCTCTGCAGGGCATTCTTCAACAGCTGGGGTCTGAAATACAGGAGGATAAAGCTTTACTGACACACACTGACAGCTTAAAAAACAAACAGAGAAACAATGCTTTACACAGAGTGTGAGCAGAGCAGTACTTACAAGCGGTATCTGCCTACATACAGACATTTTAAATGGAGATCTGTCAGCAAGTGCTGATGACGTGAGAAGAACAATGTACATTAGCGGACATTCAACTGCGATGCTTGCTCGGTGCCACTGCGTATCCAGAAAGAGACAAGCCTCACTTGGAAGGATTTACTCCTTTTGAAAAGCAGATTTGGACTCAGTGGGCAACAAGTCAGTTAGCTCGCAGACAGACAAGGGACAGAGTACAAGCCCCTGTAAGCGGTGATGCACAGGGTTTTCCCAGATTTCCTTCCTCCCCAAGCCTTGGCCTGCTCCTTACGGGCAAACCAAGATTACTGTAAGCGCGTGCCAGCTGAAGCATCCAGAACCAAGCAGGCCAAGAGCCCAAGGAGAGGCCTTCACGTCCACGCGGCTAAAGGGGTCTGGTTCGGGTTAAGGGCAGAGGTGTGTAGAACAATGCTGATCTCAGGAACAAAGGCTGGGTGGGGAGGGATGCAGAAATAGGCACAGCTTTTTTTCCTCAAGCTTTCCCACAGGCTCTACAACGCAGAGCACCACCTGCCTGCTGCCTGTCGAAATACTGAACTGAAGCACCGTGAAGCGAGGCAAAGCCAGAGGAAGGCTGCGTTTCACTGCTCCTCCGCAGCTCTGCTTGCAAAAGCGTGCTCCTGCACCTACCTTATATCTACTTTGAGTTTGGGGTAATACTGAGACACATATTTCTTGATCAGGCTGTAAGAAGCTTCTTTTGGCTCACAGAGGCGGGTGAAAGCCAGCGGCAGGATATCTTCCAGCTTGACTTGTTGCTCTGCAGTTGAAGCTGAAGTGCTTTTCTGAAATACACATACTTTTACGCATCAGTGAGGCCTAAAACTCTGGGGTTTCTGAACCAGCAACACATAGGTGGGGAGAAGTGCTCCTGACGCTGGCCACAGATCTGGAAAATCAAGTTCTGTAAGGCAGCTCTTCTGATTAACAATTTAAAAAGTTTAGCAGCTTAAGTAAAATCAACCAAATTAGGCTATAATTTTCATAGGAGTCTTCAGAAAGTTTTACAAATATAAATTGCTCAATATTTAACAACATCCGTGTTTTTAATTATTTCCTTCCTCTTTCTACAGGCATTTTCCTCTGCTGCCCTTCAATGAGACAGGTGAAAAGGCTGGCATTAAACATCAAAGTCTCAAAGGCAACACCTTCTTATACAGGTCGAATCTTCCCAAAAATGAACAGCTAAACAGGAGTGCATTTTTTTTCAGATGACAGAATGAAATCTCGATTGAAACCAATGCTCCCTCTGAATTTTCCCCCATCCCTTTGTTACTGAGGAGGGGATGATTAGGGGAAAAAACGGCCTGTTCTTTATACAGAAAAGACAGTGGGGAAATGTGCTGAAATTTAATGATTTTGATGCTGAACAGCAGCTTTGCAAACAGTCAAATGGGTGAGGGTGCCGCTCACCCGGACAGCTGCTCGACTGCTAGCTGAATTTACCAAAAACAAAGGGAAGTGATTTGTTTTGCTGCAACACAGAGAAAGTAACTAGGAACAAAGACACCGACATGCTGCAGACAAGAAAAGTGATGCGTTAGCAGTTACCAGGGGCATTGCTCAAACTTCTCATAGAGCCAGCGAGCTCTGTTTAAAAAGAAGTTACACTGCACTTCATTTCCTTCAGTGCCCTAGTACCAAGTGTGTCACCATTTCCCTCACTTTTAGGGCTTTTGGTCTCCCCAGTAGCCAAGAGATAAGCACCAAGGGATTACAATACTCTCTGGGTTCACCAGTCTATGCCGTAAGGGGATGGGCAATTCCAGCTAAGCATTTTGTAACTGCAGTGTTAGAAATGCGTTTCATACGCCCAGCGCAGCAGGGAGTGGAGAACAGCAGTGCTGGAACCACAACTAACCGTGAGGACTAGGCTCAAAAAAAAAAAAACAACAACCACCAAACACCCACATCACATTTTAGTAGCTCAGAACAACATATACCCAACATTAGTAGCTTTCTTCCAGAAGCCTTCGGACATTTTCTTCTTCCTCCCTCTGCCCTCACAGCTGATGGAAAAATGTTCATCTGACAGTCCTGAAGACTGAGGTCTTCCATTTATCCATGCAGCAGATATAACAGAAACAGCAGTTGCATAAAGCTCTCTTACAATACCTGAGAGGCATCTCGCTACCAGGTAAAGACAGAAGAGGAGCTTCATGGTTATTCAGTTTTCTGCCTCTGAACCAAAGCCTAGGGGTTTAATGTAAACATTTGAAAACTAAGAGTTTTATTACTCTAGTTGGTTTTAATTTCTCATGCTAGCTTTCCAATTCTGATTTTAGTGGAACAGGTTTTTAATTACTGTACTTGGGGAGGAAAAGTATAGCAAGGAGGAGAATACTGCCTGGGTTGAGGCTAGGCTGCATTTCATAAGATACATGTGTTTCAGTGCAAGATTTTCCAGAGTATTGTTTAAAGCAATACAGCTCACCTTTCTGTCTCTGGCTTTCGGAACAGTTTTTCCTGCATTAGACACCACCACAAAGCTCCCAGAAGCTCCCTTTCCTTTCACCTAGTTCAAAAGAAAGTCCATTTCAGTCTTTAACAAAGTAACTCAGAATAATAACAACCTGAAAGAGACTAATTGATATCAGTATGCAGACTTGCAATGCACTGTCACTCTGACGATGGGCTGTTATGGCAGAGGCCCGATTTGAACCCACTGAAACTTCAGTCAGACCAGAAACCAGAGCCAGACATTAATAACACACTCTGCTGTCCTGACCAGAGATCCTAACAGATATCACATGCATAAGTGACAGCGTTACAAGAAACAAGCTTCTGCAGAAGTGACACTGCCGGACTCGGCCTTAAGACACACGCTGCTGCAACAGTATATGACACAACACCAAGAAACGGTCATGAATTGCACAAAAGACAACCGTGCAAAGTACCCGATGGACAGAACAATGCTGAAATTCTGCCAGTGTCTCACAAAGTGGAGACAGAGGTTGATTAACCTCCATGAGGGAGAACATGACCACCCCACAGACCTGCTAACGGAGTTTAAGAAACTCTTGTGTATTTGAGTAATACCACCCCCAGCGCTGCTCCACAAAGCAGCTCTTACCTGTCTAATGATGCCTCTCTCCAGCTCCCTTTTCAATGCCTGCTTCAGAAGATAGCCTCTCCTCTCAAGCTCCAGCGAAGGGTATTTGTGGATGATGTATTTACGTATTGCAACGACCGATGCGCCACTCTTTTGAAAGCACGCCTGAAACAGAAGCGAAAAGTTAGTAGAAACCACCTGCACTGCAATTATCTTGCTGTGGGCCTGGAAGAACAGAGATTGAACCGATGCAGACAGGCCAGCAAATTGGTACAGGGTGCCGGGCTGGCCTTCTCCCTGCAATAACTCAAGAGGAGAAAATATGACTAACAAACCACTTAACTCTCCCCCTTCAGAATGGCTGAAGAGCAGACAACACAAAAGCGGCACGGCAAGTGCACGCCAGCTACTCCCCGATTCTGAAGCACTTACAAGTAATGGCATAAACACTACATGCTACTGCAAAATACAGTCACCTTTTGGCAAACCAACATGGCACAACTGGTAGGTCATTTTACTAATGTCAGAAAGAGTAATTTAAGTCATAACAAGTTGCCAATTATTATCTTTTTTTTTTTTTAAGGTGATGGAGGACTGACATTAGCAAACTAGTAAAAAACCCAAGTTAAAGTTTGTATTTTGAAGATATAGCAGCTGGAAAGGCCATCTTGCAGTCAAGGCTGGTGGAGTCCAGGCCTCCTGTGAAGGCAGCGTGAGTGAACCAAGCCCCAAGGGGAGGGCAGCAGCGCCGCAGTGCCATCACAACAGCACGGGTCTCTTCTTACAACCAGGAGGGATACAGTAAACCCAAGACCAACACCACTTTGGAATGCCAGTTTACTGTATTTCCATCTGTCCTCAATTAGAGTAAGTTAACACTGAAAAAAGCATGTATCAAATAGATGGATTAATCAAGCCAAATCAGTTAAATATGGCTAGAAGGCACACCAAATTAAATGATGACAGCAACCAACCACATTATGTCATCATAGCTGTTTCTAATAATGTAATTAGGGAGGGAAACAAATTCTAAACAAAGAAATAAACTACAGGGCCCCTCATCATCATAATAGACTCACATTTCAGCTCCATGGGCTTCCAGGCAGAAGCAAACACGTCTTACACAGCGAGTTTTCTGCTAACAGACAGTGCTATCGTCTGTACCATCAGCAAGCTGAAATTGTGGATTTTAGGCACACAAATCATTCTGCTTTGTGACAGATGAACAAAAGAACCATTTGTCTCCTGCTTACCCTGATGGCCTCAGTTAAAATAGCATCCATTTTGGGACGTGAGGTGGCAGCCATCTGAGTTTGCTTCTGTGCTCTAGCTAGCTGGCTAGCAGAAAGAGTAGCCCACGCAGGAATGGTCTTTCTCACCTTCTTCTCCTTTTCCTTAGACTGGTCTTTCTCGCTTAGGAAAAATACAAAGCAATAGTAAGACAAGAGACACTGTAAAACAAGTCAACAGGCAGAACAACAACAACAAAGCCCAGAATATCTGACACTTCAAATATTTTAATAAACATTTCGACGTTTCTGTTAGAAAAAGAAGAGACCCTGTCTTGACACTCAAGCCTCACATGTTCCAGGACAGCAGCTACACTTGGTTGGTGGCTTCTTCCTGACAAATATGAGCACCTTTTTTTAAGAAAGCCATCCCATTTTCCCCATCTGTCCCATCATCTTTTCTATCTCTAGGAACCTGACTTTCTCCAGAATCCTACCCAAATTCCTGAACTCAGCACTAAGCACGTCTTACTCCTTTTTGGTTTCTTCTGAGGACTTTGCTTCCCCCTTCCCTTCATTCTCAGGTTCCTTTGGCTGTTCTGCTTCACTGGATGCAGCAGGCAGGGTTTCACTCTCTTGTTCTTCTCCAGCAGAGGCAGATTCCTCAGAGGCGACTTCTGCATCTAAAGATGGGAAAATGCATCAAGTTACTGCCTAAAACTAGCCTCTGTTCTTCAGGAAGGCAGAGGGGAGAGAAAAAAAAAAAAAGCTGTACAACACCCCCCCAAAATTATTTCCCACCAGACCATTTCTCTTCTCTAATTTAAAGAGAAGAGTGGAATGTAACTTAGGAAGCAAACAAAACTACTGAAAAGACTTCAGTAAGGTGCAATGAGCGATCAAACGCCAGAGCAACTTCAAAAAACATCACACAGCATTTTCACAATGAACTAACTCCTCCAGTCTTCTCTTAACTCCAGGAAGTTACTGTTATAATTACCCCTCATCAAAGAGGCCTGGGTGGGAAAGGGAGGAGGACATCAGTACTATGGAACACTAAAATTTTCCCCTAGGTTGAAGTTTATGTGTTTTTAACTCAGAAAGGTGCAAAACCATACAACTCTACAAGAAACTTGGGTAGATACATACGAGCAGCTTTGTTTACGACCATCTTGTCTTCAAACGTCGCTGTTTCTGCACTACACACCGCGGCACCTGAAGGATTTCAACGATTCAATCACATTTTTCCAGACTTGGCAAAGCTTTAGATTGCACATGCATTGGCAGAAACACTTATCTATCAGCAGGATCAAATCCAGTCAGAAATCAACTTACCAAGCAAATTAACTCCAGTATATTTAGCTGGGAACAGGCTCTAGAGATGGGGCTGTCTACCAGATAAGATGCATGTAAACTGCCATTAGCCACTTCTTGGATAAAAGAGCTAACTGCCATGACTGCTCCAGGCAGTAGACAGGTCCTCTGTCTCTGAGAAGGAGCTCAAGCACTCCTGCTGTGCTCCTGTGCACAGTTTTCCCAAGGAGGCATCATGCATTTGAAATATGCAGTGTATTAATAGTTAGTTTGGTATGTAATTTATTTCTTTGTGACACCCCAGTGAAACTAACCAAATATGATACTGAAATGACACATTCTGAGAAACTGAGGTGAAGCTGCTAAGACCAGACACATTAATATCAGACTAGATTTTATGACACATTGTGGTAAAACCCTTTTGCTCAGGAAAACAAAGCAAAAATCTTAAATACTTTGGTTTTCCACTCATTAAATCTACTTTTCCATCTCAATCCATATTCCTGACACTACTGAAACCTCACAATTTGTACCTTTACTCTAAAGAAAGGGCAAGCTTAGAAGGGACTACATTTAGCTGTATTTTAATGTCTGGAGTGTCAGGGCTTTCCCAGGGGATATGAAGGACAAAACAAACGGGTTCAGACCGAAAAGAGTGGCTGCAAAATACAACTCTGCAATTATCCAAGACAAGCCCATGAAAAGAATCTAAGCATTAGTAATATTTTAATCACAGCAGTGAGGTTTTTTCAGGAGTTTCAGAACACACGCCTATGTTTGGATATACATTAACAATCCACTATAGAACTATTACCGTACCAGCTTTGACCTCTTCACCGCCTTCAGCAGGTTTGCTTTTGGGAGGAGTTTCCCGGGAAGAAGAATTCACCGAGCGACGGATCGGCATAGTGTCGTCTTCAACTTTCTAGAACAAGTATACATAAATCAGTACAGATACTGGAAAAAAACTAGCAAGTTTTTGAAATGGGATTAAAGGAAATCAAAGCAGCATAGATAGAAATATTCTGGCTACATTTGGGTTTTTCAGAGATTTAAAAGACAGTAACCCTCAAACCAGCTCCTTTGAAGCGTACCAGGAGAGGACAGTTTCACATTTTACAGTTATAAAAGAAATAATTTCTTTTCAATTCCAAATCAAATGAGATCAGCATTTGAGGATTCTGATAAATACAGCATTTCAGGGAAAGCAGGGAAGGGGAAAGAGAGTGCCTACAGGGTTTATTCGACTCCCAATCAAGTATCTGACGGGCAGGGGAGAAAGAGTACCGAGTAACCTTCAGCAGGACTGGAAGTCAAGGACTGATCCAAGGGCAAGCGTGCAGAATGGGCCAGCCCCTACCTCACTTAACTTGTCCGTGTGGATCAGCTGAGCTCCCGTTAAGAGTGGAAGCGCCTTATGATGCACGGGTTCAGCTTCAGACAGATCAGTCGCCATTTAAAATAATTTCTAGCCCCAAGTGCAGGTAAGACTGTGGAGCCCCAGGTTTTAACCCCAAGGACTTTTTCCTAATGGTTTTCACAGTGCAGTGAGGAGTCAACCTAAAGTACAGAAAAGATGTGGTGTGAAAATTAACAAAACAAAAACATCTACGTCCATGTAGCTAACAAACTAAAGATTAAAAAGAAAAGAAGGATAAATGACTTACAGCTTATGACTAACATAACTGACAATCAACACTTGCATTCAACAAAGATGCTAAAACATGTATGCAAACTTGAGTGCTATGGATGTAGCAGAAATGGTAAATGTGTAAGCCAGACCTGCAGCCTCCTCCATTAAAACATATCTGAAAGAATAAAGAGGCTCTTTAAATTAACAGAAAGCGTTAACAAAAAGCAGACATTGCACTGTGCCTAACACCAGGCATTGAGGAAACTAGTAAGTCATTCACTCTGGGTAAAAGCAGGAGCTGACACACTGATCCAGCTTCTGTCAGCCTAAGGAATTCAACCATTAAATCTGTTAGACAGAAAATAGAGACACTGGGACCGGAATCATAGCCCTCCCAGACTACACCCGATGCAATTTGTAGACATTAACGAGTTCCTGAGCAAGAAAATAGCCACCAAAACAGTGGTCTCCATACCTTCTACAAAAGAATTACAGCTTTACAAAACTCTCCTCCCAACACATGCACAGTACTGAAGGGGTTAAGCTTAGTTTAAGCCTCATCAGGTCTCACCCCTCACTATCATTACACTTCTACAAGCCTCTCCTACCTGTTGCCCATCCGCCTGCATCAGCCTCTCCTAAGAAGAGGTGCTCCACTATTCCCATCGCAAAGCGCAGGGTTTACTTCCTCCTTCGCTTACTTTCGTCCCTTTAAAAGCCTCAAAAGCCAACCCTCACCTCCAGCAATCCACCAGGCCTCTCCTGTTCCATCAGGTCAAGCTCCAGACTGCCCTCTTCCCTTCCTTACAAAGAAATCCAAAGAACAGCTCCCGATTTCTACCTATTCTGGATGCTTTCTTTTACTCAGACAAGGCAGCAGACACTTACCATGAATTTTCACTTCCAATAGGTATTCCTATTGGAATTCCTATCCGAGCGCCTTCCTCTTGAACGGAGAGCTTACGTCACTCCTGGCACTGTTCTCAAGATGACTTTCACCACAGTTTCAGCACTTTGCACTGCATTCGCCATTGCAGGGGTGGATGTTCCGTACCCCATCTATACCACCTCCATTACTCCACATTCTTGCCAAAAATACAGCCCTCCTATTACTCAGCAGTGGAGACTCCTAATCGATCGGAGGGATTCTCTCCACCTCAGTTATTTTCCCAGGCAAACCAAACCCCAGCTCGTCTGCACTGAACACTTTTATTAAACCTCCAAGCTGTGGAAGTAGTTTCCATTCAGAAACCAGGAGCAGTGAAAGAAGAGCCGAGGGTAACATGTGTTAAGATATGATAGTTCACATGGACTGGTGATGCAAGAGGCCACATCACTGTACCTCCTCCTCACATAATAAACTAGTAAATTAATAAACTAATTCCACTGCCGCTGCAGGTGGGTGCAATGTCACATCAGGTGTGCACACCTGCAGCACAACCAAGAGACCTGAATTTCAGGAGAACTAGACACATCACTGGGCAGCGTTTCTATGGGAGATGCTCTAAGAGACATTCTTCTGGCTGGCCACCTTCAAAACGCAGCGCTCCTGACAGTGAAAAGCAGTCTACCCACTTCTGCAACATCTACGACTTCTCCTTTGACACCGAACAGTCATTCCGAAAAACGACAGCGCACCAGTCCTGTCTCTGCACCAGTAAAAGCAAATGAGTGTAACAGTGCCGGATGTTTTCTTCTGAGACAAAACAGAAAAATCAAAACACACTACATGCCAAAACCAAAATAAATGAGATGAATGAAGCTTTCTTATGAAATTTCAGGATGGGAAAAAAATACTAATGACCAATTAGAACATACGAACCACAGCCCAGCACTGTTTTTGGGGGGGGTTTTTTTGGTTTTTGTTTGTTTGTTTTTTTTTGGGGGGGGCCTATTTTATGGGACCTTCCTCTCTCAAGTGTGGAAAGTAAGAGGAAAAATTTAAAAAATCCATCAGGCTTCAGCTCAGCATCAAATGTTTTTTTCTAGCAAGCATAGCCTGAAGCCCCCTAAAAAAATGCCAGCATTTTGAAGTGAGTCCTAAAATACCCAATTACAGATCCTTCCTCAGGGAAGTCGGCTGGGGGCTACAAAAGATGCTTTCCCTGGGATTACTAACACACACATACAAGCACACACTGTGGCTGACCTGGTCCTGGGTTTTATTTGTTTTTCAGCTGTGTGACCTGCACGTCACATGCATGAAAGTGTAGTACTCCCAACTTTGACTTCAAATTCCCCAGGTTGTAAAACACTCCTTTGCTTAGATTACCGTATAAAGTACTCGAGTCTTCTTGCTCTCAGGTGTGAACCTTAGCACAATTCACATCTTTGGTGCCTATATTACATGAAAAGAAGCCATCGTCCAGCAGAAATTCAGAGTGACCCAAACAGGAGCTTGTCGATTCCCTCTGCATTCCCATCTCCTGCTCAGAAGGCCAAGAGAATCAAAGGGGCAGGAGGATAATCTCCTATTGACTTCAAAGCACCGATATTCTTCCAGGGTAGGATCACAAGCATCAACTTGTGAAAGCATCACAGCTCAAGGACTGCTCTTGCTTAGCCTATTTCTTTCCACAGAGGGTTCAAAAGTAGCGTTCTGGACTGTGTGTGAAATGTCAGCCACAAACAGGGCTGAATTTGGTTTCTCAAAAAGATAAAGCAAAAGACTAGAAGGTTTTGCAACAGCAATGCAGCAAAACACTGGCTCCTCTCACTCCCCCCTCATATAAAACAGTGGATTTATTTAATGTAAAAACCAAGTCACCCAAACCAACTGTTACCTGAACACCCTATTTCATGTATGGGACACTAAGACATCTTTAAATGTGTACCAGAGCTACAACTGCAAGCATCACTCTTAATAATAAACAATAGAAAAGTAATAACTGTCATGTCAAACAAATATTGTGCTTAGAAAGTGGGAAGAGGCCACCAGTTGAGGATGCAGGTTTTCAAGGTGGTTATTGGGTAACTCTCATGCACACTTAAATCTGATCGACTGTCAGAAAAAAGCAATCACATCAGCAACGAAACAAACACCAGGATACAAACCTTTTGAAAGAGTTGCTCGAAAGTACAGACAGTAACTTCTCACATAGCTACTTACAATGGCCTTCCTACAGGTCACTGGAACTGCAGGCTCACAGGTTCCCCAACGACCACAAACTCGTCATTTCAAAGCTGGTAATCCAGCAAGGACCTGATAAGCAACAAAACCTCCCAACTTTCCGGATTTCTAGATGAGCAGGAATGGTTGAGAGCGTCCAGTCTCCCAGCGCAGGGAGTGGCCACTAATGGGATATCTAGTCAAAGGATCACGTAGCTTTCCATGAACTGTTATGAAAAACTACAGCAATTTCCTCCTGAGTGATCAGCACATCCTTAGGAGGAAAAAAAAGAAATAAAAGAAAGGGGGACTTCAGGGGAGACACGCACATTCTGGATAATATTTTAGAAGAGTGGATTCCCCCCACCAATGTAACAGATACAAGAACTTGGAAAAAAAAAGTTAATTTGAGACATAGTTTGGCTGACTCCTTGAATTTCTCCTGGCCATAAGATAACTCATCTTATCTCAGACTTCAGTCTAATTCAAGAGACAACATTCTGGGATGAAATCAGGTCTTGAACATGGCAAGCCAACTGTCACACTGGCGGAAATACCGAGTCACAAGGACTCAGGGTAAGGGTGCACAGGCTCAGCGGACTGAAAACAAATACCCAACAGAAAAATGAGAAAGCATATCCAATCTTGTGCCATTAAAGGTGTCCACTTACTGTTACATGACACATACTCCGGTGACTGATGTGCTCTTAGCCATGACTTGGTACACTGTACACAATGCAGGTCTAGAAATCAGGTCAAAAAGGGCTAGAAAAAAGTTTTTATGTTCTTGCAGATTCGAAGCCAGGGTGTCAAGGGATATAAAACCACCAACCTTACAATAAATGCAAGCAAGAATGACTGTTTATTATCAGAAAGGCTTAAAAAGCCAAGTAACTGGATTTCAAAAACAGGCTATTGATTATTGTGCAATTATCTACTACTATACAAAGCTGTCCTGAGCAGAAGAGCATTTAAATGTCTCAGAAGCTGCAGGTAAAAAGCAGAGGAAATGTTCATATTTTTTGCAACTCCAAATCAAACATGCCAAAATAGTACCTTCCAAACTGGAAGCCAGCCAACTTTTTCAAGGCTTCTGGCCCCCTGAGACGGTCAAAACTCTTCCCTAAAAAAACCCAGCTAAGGCAGAGGATACCTTCCCAAAAGCCTCAGTATCTACGTTGTCACAAAGTATATGATCCTGCTGGTTGATACAAATTTGCGTTTCACAAAACGTATCCTCTAAAAGTTCTCAGCTGATTGCCCATCACAGCCTGCTTCACAAAGGTGTTCCAGCATTTACCGATCTCTTTTGTTTCTGCTGTTCACTAAGCTGCCTGTTGTCTTGATTAAGTCAGACCAGTAGTTTCAACTCATTTAAAACAGCCTAAAAACATGCAGGGGAATCACAGAATGTTCGGGGTTGGCAGGGCCCTCTGTGGGTCACCCAGCCCAACCCCCCGCCCAAGCAGGGTCACCCAGAGCAGGCTGCACAGCACCGCGGCCAGGCGGGGCTGGAATATCTCCAGAGAAGGAGACTCCACAGCCTCCCTGGGCAGCCTGGGCCAGGGC